>MDSY01141270.1_pt1 | contig 32099 bp, 33 predicted proteins | sample 811131 | NCBI WGS metagenome assembly MDSY01 (sample SAMN05326643, study PRJNA326480) | marine metagenome | isolation source: seawater | place: Atlantic Ocean: South West | collected 2010 | reverse complement strand
TTTGTCTGTATGTATAATTGCGTGCATCGTGATGACTTTAGGGTGTAATTAATATTATGCGAAACTATAAAGAAAAACCCCTCTGATGGAGATTGTTTTAAATTATCGAAAACGTGAGTGGATCTTCACAAACTGTTTAAAGTTCTTTTAATACCCTCTCTGAGAGGGGTGATTTTTAAATGTAGTTTTTCAATGGCTTTGTTTGGACTAACCTCCCAATGGTAATTGCCACGTCGCACCCATTTAGTGGTAAGTGCCGGTTTTTTATTTCGAAGTATTGCGAAAAACTTATTTAAATGTGCAAACAGCAATTGAACACCAATACTCGTATTGATGAGCTTATAATCGAGGCCTGATTCCTCCCTCAGTATTTTGAAGAATTCATTGTAGCTGTGATTTTCACCGCCCAAAATGTACGTTCCTCCTTTAACCCCATTTTCCATTGCAAGTATGTGTCCTTTAACAACATCATCAACGAATACGTAGTTGCCTATTTTTGAACCATCTCCAGGGATTATTCTCCAATTACCTTTTGCGTACTTACTTATTAATAAAGTGACAGAGGCAGGTTCGCCAAACAACACAGGCCCGAAAACTCTAGTTGGAGAGACAATTACAGCATCTAGATTCTTTTCAATAACATAACTCTTAACAAGTGATTCAGCCATCGCTTTAGATGACTCATATTCATTAAAATAGTCAACGTTTCTACACTTCATTTCGGTTACGATGCCACCATATGAGGGGCCTAGTACACCAGCAGTTGATGTGAATACTACGCGCTTTACATTAAGCTCAAGCGCAGCGTCCATAATGTTTCTCGTGCCATCAACATTTATGGTGTAATATCTAGAACTATCCTTTTCCCATATTGAAGCATTACCTCCCATGTGATATACTTGGTCACAACCTTTCATTGCTACTTTGATGCTCTCTTTGTCACTGAGATCTCCTTTGAAAAGCACAAGCCCGTCTTTTGGAAGTGGAGCAGCTTTTCCAATGTTTCTTACCAAAGCATGAACCTTATGGCCATTCGATATTAATTCCTTGATAAGGTGAGCGCCGATGTAACCAGTACCTCCTGTTAGGAAAATATTCATTTGACAAACTTCATTTGAGGATTGTGATATACTGAAGAGAAGCTATTCGTTAGCGCCATTATAATGTGCACAACAACAGCTACCCAAATTGTTCCAGTCATCAATGTAATTAGGCACAGGACCACCCCTAAGAATGCTGCTCCGATAGTTTCATCTAGGCCTTTGGGTATATGAGTCGCAGAATACATCGCAGTGTTTATTGCAATGGCGGGCCAAACCCCCATCGCATCTACCAAAGGGAATAACAAGATTCCTCTAAAAAGAAATTCATAGCCCATTAGATAAGCTGACCATCCCAAGCTGTTTTTCAAAACCAAACTCCTGGTCCAGTTCTTCTCTCTTATTTGAGGGTAATTTACTTGGTGAGATGGTTTTTTTGCACTCATAAACGCGAGAGGCATTGTAAGTGCAGCAAGAATCAAGGTGGCGACAAGAGAAGTAATCATTGAGGCAGAGATATAGGTGAGCCCATAGTCTGCAAGCGAGTACTGAGGCATAAGTGTAAGTGCGATTACTGCGGGTATAATCCCCATTGTCAATAACCCCCAATACTTAGTGAACAAGACGTTTTTCACTGACCCATCATTAATCTTAGTTGCTTTTGAAACAAACCAAAATGTAGCAAAGCCAATAAGGCACAGCATCATAGGTAAGGTGATGATCATGTCACCATTTATCCATCCGATATCAATTCCTGTTGAGTTCATCTTGAGTCTTTTGCTTTTTGTATTGGTTAATTGCTAGTAATGCTGATAGCCTATTAGGTATTAATGTCATAAACTTCCTAATTAAACCATTTTTTCGACCAGTAGTAATAATTATTTTGCCTTTTAATGTTTTGTCAATAGCTACTCTAGCTACTTCATTCGCACTCATAACAGTAGCTCTAGCAGCAAAAGCGCCTTGTTCAATTTGGTGCTTGACAACGTTGTTTGTGGGAGTAGCTCCTGGGAGTAGTACTGAGACAGAAACACCTTTTTTTCTAAGTTCATATGCAAGACTTAAACTCATATTTTTCACATAAGACTTTGTCGCACCGTATATTGATTTGTAGGGTACTACTAGATCGGAAATAATACTGCTTACATTTAAAATTCTAGATGGTGAATTAGATTTAAGCATCGGAATAAACTTATTCATGACATGAGTAGTAGCCCTAATGTTTAAGTCTATCATTTTGTTGATGTATCCCTCACTCATTTCATCAAATGGTATCGTCCCCCCTAAGCCAGCATTGTTAATTAAAAAGTTGACGATAAATCCTTTCTCTTCCACCCACTTTACCAAATTGTTCAGGTGAATTGAGTCTGTCAGGTCACATTCGTGGTATTCAGCATTGACCTTGTACTTCTTTGAAATTGCGGTTGCTTTGCCTTCTAAGTCCTCATTTGGCAAAGAGACAAGTAACACGTTCATGCCTCTTTCAGCACAGACCTTCGCCATTTCGAGGCCGATCCCACTACTTGCTCCGGTAATCAAAGTGAATGTTAACATTTGGCAATATTATACACGGAATTGTTTTATAAATGATGCAATTACAAAACTGTTCGTTTCCATGTATTGGTGAAAAAGTTAAAAACCCCTCCGAATTGGAGAGGTTTTAATTGAGCGAAAAACGAGACTCGAACTCGCGACCCCAACCTTGGCAAGGTTGTGCTCTACCAACTGAGCTATTTTCGCTTATTACCGTATCACGTTCGAAACGGACAACAAAAGTAGTGCAAGGAAAGTGTTATGCAATGAGTAGAGTAGAAATATTTTTGGTGTAGGTCATCTGACGTATCTTTGACGCGATGAGTAAAATGAATTTAAAGGAAGCAGATCGAAGCGATACGCTCACCTACAACAGCAACAGAGATGATTTGGAAATCTCTGAGTATGGTAGAGGTATTCATATTATGGTGGCCCATATGATGGGGCTTGCGGATAAGGCTGAGCGCACAAAGTGTGCTGAAGCAATCATAAGTGTGATGGGCAGTGTTGTGCCTCCTGAGGGCAGCGACGAAGAGGGGGAGCATAAGCTGTGGAATCAACTGTATCAGATGTCTGCCTACCAAATGGATGTAGACGGTCCATTCGAGAAGCCAGTACAAACTTCTAGAAGTGAAGCACCAGAAAGAATTGATTATCCCACAGAAACTTCTCGTGCCGGACATTTCGGTCGAACTGTAGAAGCCATGATTGAAATGGCAAAAAAGATGGAAGATTCTGAAGAGAAATCTATTCTCATTGTCAAGCTTGCCAATACAATGAAAATGCACTTCCTTACCTGGAATAGGAATACGGTCGAGCGGAGCTTTATTGCGGAACAAATGAAAGAAAAATCTGCTGGAGCATTGATCCTTCCTGAAGATGTGGTGCTAGAAAGCTCCGCTGAAATTTTAAGGAGTATCCGTAAAACAAGTGATGCGCTTGAACGCAAGCGACCAGGAAAGAAAGGCGGTGCAACACAAAAAAGTGGCGGGAATCGAAATAATTCGCACAATCGAGGGGGGGCAAAGAACTACAGACGGAGGTAAACATTCCACAAATCCCTTGTAACAAGTTCCAGCACGACATACTCGGAAAATTGTAAAAGAGTCTCATTTTTACGGAATGAGTAGTTTTATAATAGAAGGTGGCCATAAACTGAGTGGAGAGGTCATTCCACAAGGCGCAAAAAACGAAGCGCTACAGATATTAAGTTCAGTGTTGTTAACGCCTGGCGAAGTTGAAATAGACAACCTCCCTGACATTGTTGATGTCAATAAACTTATCGATCTTTTAAATTCTATGGGCGTAAAAACCCGTAAACTTTCTGAGGGGAAGTATTGGTTTAAGGCGGACGAAATTAATTTGGACTTTCTTAAGTCAGACGAGTTTAAGGAGAAAGGAAGTTCGTTGAGGGGGTCTGTCATGATTCTGGGCCCGCTTTTGACGAGGTTTGGAATAGGAGCTTTGCCTCGGCCAGGTGGTGATAAGATCGGTCGACGAAGAATGGATACCACTTTTCTCGGGTTCAAGGAGCTTGGTGCAGCATTCAGCTATGATTCAGCTACGGGATTTTTTACGGCAAATGTTCCCGGCGGTAAGCTCAAAGGAAAGCGCATGCTTTTAGATGAAGCATCAGTTACGGGAACAGCAAATGTGGTGATGGCAGCTGTGATGGCGGAAGGCACAACGACGATTTACAATGCAGCATGTGAGCCCTATTTGCAACAACTTTGTAAAATCATCAATAAGATGGGAGGTAAGATTACGGGGGTAGGCTCGAATCTTTTGACAATTGAAGGCGTGACAGAATTGGGTGGAGCGACCCACAGATGTCTGCCTGACATGATTGAAGTTGGGAGCTTTATAGGAATGGCTGCGATGACAAAGTCAGAGCTTACGATTAAAGATGTGAAATACGATGAGCTTGGAGTGCTTCCAAGAATCTTCAAAAGAATGGGTGTTAAACTTGAGAGGAGAGGAGATGACATCTTCATACCTGCTCAAGAATCGTATGAAATAGATAAATACATAGACGGTTCTATTTTGACTGTTTCCGATGCGCCATGGCCTGGGTTTACACCTGACTTGTTGAGTATTGTCCTCGTGATGGCTACCCAAGCCAAAGGGTCTGTTTTAATTCATCAGAAGATGTTTGAGAGCCGCCTCTTTTTTGTGGACAAACTCATAGATATGGGGGCCCAAATCATCCTCTGTGATCCACACCGTGCAACCGTAAACGGATTAAATCATACAAGCCCACTTCGTGCGGTGACAATGACTTCTCCAGATATACGTGCGGGGGTTTCTTTGCTTATTGCAGCACTCTCAGCAGAGGGGACATCCACCATTCACAACATTGGTCAAATTGACAGAGGATATCAAAATATTGATGCCCGTTTAAGAAAATTGGGAGCACATATCACAAGAATTGATTAACCTTTGATATCTTTGAAATCAACGAAAAATGAATCAACGAAAGAAAAGAATCATGATTTTTAAATCAGCAATAATAGCATTAGGGGTTGTCGCAGTGGCATTCACCGGAGCAGTAGGTGCTTCTTCTTTCTCACCATCTATAAGTACTTCGGAGATGAATGAATCTCTGGAGGTCATTCCAACAGGTCTTGTGGGGGTGAATATTGGAGATGAGGCTCCAAACATCATCATGAACAACCCCAAGGGAAAGGAGCTTAAATTGAGCGACTTGAGAGGAAGCATTGTCCTGATCGATTTCTGGGCTTCTTGGTGCGGTCCATGTAGAAGGGAGAATGTAAACGTGGTGAAGGCCTACGAGAAGTATCGCAAAGCAAAGTTTAAGAACGCAGATGGTTTTGAAATTTACTCTGTGTCTTTAGATAGTAAAATCCCATCGTGGGAGGCTGCGATCAAAAAAGACAATTTATCTTGGAATTATCACGTGAGTGATTTAAAAAAGTGGAACAATGAAGCTGCTGCTATGTATGGCGTAAGTTCCATACCGATGAGTTTTCTTGTGGATGAGGATGGCGTTATTGTCGCGAAAAATTTGCGCGGGTTTGAGCTTCATCGTCACATAGACAAACATGTAAAAAGCTTAAAGTAAACCCTTTTAATCACATGGTTTGGCACGACAGCCTGTCGGTTTGCAACACGCAGCCTGACAGGCTGTCCTGTTTAATAGAGGTTCGCCAAATTGGCACTTACTTTGCAAAGTCTTTTCTGCAAACAAATAAGGACTATGAACGATCAAAATAAAACCTCAGAAAAAAAGGAGGACGAACAAAATACTACTGTAGAGTCTTGTTCAGAAGATTACACAAGCGGTCCTGATTCTGAATCTAAATTAGAAAGCGACAAGGCAGCGCCAGAGACAGATTCTGAGCCAGAAGAAGAGGTTGTCGATTACCAAGAAAAGTATCTGAGGCTGTATGCTGAATTCGATAATTTTCGAAAAAGAACGATGCGTGAAAGAGTCGATTTAATTAGAACTGCCTCACAAGACATTATGGTGACGATGTTGCCTCTCCTTGACGATTTTACAAGAGCAAAAGACAACGGAAACGACGATATTCAAGCAATGAAGGAGGGCATGGCGTTGATTCACACAAAGTTAGAATCTTCGCTATCATCTAAAGGTCTTAAACTCATGGAAGTTAAAGCAGGCGATGATTTTAACGTCGATTTTCATGAGGCAATCACAAATATTCCCGCACCTTCTCCTAAATTGAAAGGAAAAGTAGTGGATGTGGTTGAGAATGGATACATCTTAGGTGACAAGGTTTTGAGGTATGCAAAAGTGGTGATAGGTCAATAATTTGTACTAGAAAAAATGGCAAAAAGAGATTATTATGACATTTTGGGGCTGAGTAAATCAGCTTCAGCATCTGAAGTTAAAAAGGCATACAGAAAGCTTGCCCTGAAGTATCACCCAGATAAAAATCCGGATGATGATGTTGCAGAGGATAAGTTTAAGGAGGCCGCTGAAGCCTACGAAATCCTAAGTGACAGCACTAAGAAACAGCAATACGATAGGTTTGGGCATGCTGGGATGAGAGGCTCAGGTGGTGGTGGTGGTGGTGGACACCACATGAATATGGAAGACATCTTCAGTCAATTTGGTGATGTTTTCGGCGGTGGTGGTGGTGGTTTTGGAGGCTTCGGTGGCGGAGGTGGCGGACGTAGAAGAAGGATGAAGGGCGCCGATCTAAGAATTAAAGTCAAGCTTACTTTAGAGGAGATTGCGACGGGTGTCAAAAAGAAAATCAAAGTTGCAAAGCAGATTCAGGCTTCTGGCGTGGAACACGATGACTGTTCACAGTGCAATGGCACAGGTCAGGTGCGCAGAGTCACAAATACAATTTTAGGTGCAATGCAAACTTCTTCTACCTGTCCTTCATGCAATGGGTCAGGTTTCTCGATTTCATCAAAACCTTCAGGTACAGATGAGTGGGGAATGAAAAGAGAAGAGGAAGTCGTTACAATAGATATTCCCAGTGGTGTTGAGAATGGCATGCAACTGAATGTTCGTGGAGAAGGAAACGGCGCACCAATAGGTGGCGTCGCTGGAGATTTGTTGGTCGTTGTCGAAGAGATTTCGCACAAGGAGTTTCAAAGAAACGGTAAAAATTTGCATCACGATTTATACATCAGTTTTATTGATGCATGTTTGGGTTCTTCAACGCAAGTCCCTCTACTGAATGGGAAAGCGAAGATTAAAATCGAAGCGGGAACTCAAAGTGGCAAGCTCGTCAGACTTAGAGGGAAAGGACTTCCTTCTGTAGAGTCATATGGAAATGGGGATTTGTTGGTGAATATTAACATTTGGACGCCCAAAACCCTCACAAAAGAAGAGCGTAAGACCTTGGATAATCTCAAGGAATCTTCTAACTTTCAACCTGAAACAGGCCATGGTGAACGTGGGTTTTTTGACAAAGTCACTGATTTATTCTCATGAACGATACACCTTCTCTTGAATTATTTGAGGTATCGAAACGATATGGTACTCACGTAGCATTAGATGACGTTAGTTTAAAAGTTCCTCAAGGGAGTGTTTTCGGTTTGTTGGGGCCAAATGGAGCCGGTAAGACGACACTCATTCGAATGGTCGCTGGGATCACGGGACCTGACCAAGGTTCTATTTCTTTTTTTGGGGAGCCTATGTCAGGCGAGCATATCAGTGCGCTAGGCTATTTGCCTGAAGAGAGGGGATTGTATAAAAACATGCGGGTCGGGGAACAAGCCATGTATTTCGCCAGGCTCAGAGGCATGGGAAAAAAAGAAGCTGAGAGAGAATTGACGGACTGGTTTAAACGTTTAGAAGTAGATGGTTGGTGGGACAAAGAGGTGGCTGATTTGAGTAAGGGTATGGCACAGAAAATACAATTTATCGTCGCCGTACTTCACAAACCCAAATTTCTGATACTCGACGAACCACTGAGTGGTTTTGATCCAATAAACGCGTCAAGAATACGCGCAGAAATAAATAGGCTTAGAGATGAGTTCGGCACGACAATCCTCCTTTCTACCCATGACATGTCCAGTGTGGATGAGCTATGCGATCATGTCGCATTGATTAACAACGGAAAGAAAATTCTCGAGGGACCAGTAAGTGCGCTTAGGGAAAATGCAAGGGCCGGAAGAATAGAATTGAAATTTCGGGGAAATCTTATAGGTTTTACAGCTGCATTAGGTGCTGGGGCTATTTTACATGATGCATTAAGTCATGGCGACAACATTCACGATGTCGTTCTTGGACTCCCTCCGTCTATTCCGATTGAACAGTTTCTAAAATGGGCAACGTCAGAAGTTGATGTGCTTTCATGTACACCGAAAGCCGTGAGTATGGATGAGGTTTTTTTACATGCAGTTAATGCTGTTACAAATACAGATCCATCATGAATCGTTGGTTGATAGTTGTAGGTAGAGAGTATATGACACGCGTCAGAAAACGCGCATTTATTATTTCAACTCTTTTGGGGCCATTCTTAATGGTAGGAGTCATTGCAGCAATTCTATTTATTGGGGTGTCATCCACTGAGATGAACTCAAAGGTTTTGATTGTAGATCACAACAACCTTCTGACTTATACGATGCCAGGTGAGGGAGATGTTTTGTTACCCAGTTGCCCAGAGTGTTTCCCTGAAAGAAGTTTTCTGGAGTATAGATTTGCAAGCAAGGTGTTAGATACAGAAGCATTTCTTGAGAGTGATTTCACAGCCATGATCGAGCTGGACGATGGGATTATGCAGAGTGCAAAAGCTCTGTTGAAATATGAATCTGCTGCGCCGATGAAAGTGCAGTCAGCAGTGAAAAGAGATTTGGGAGAGGCGATAGAACGATTGAGAGTTAAATCAGAATCCACACTTGATTATGACACCTACAAGAAACTGAAAGTACGAATAGGCCTCGTAACTCAGAACATTGTCACAGAAGATCGAAATATTGAGAATAAGAGTGCCATTGGATTTGCCTTTTCAGCCTTCATGTTTATGTTTATTATGATATATGGGATGCATGTCATGCGAGGCGTAATTGAGGAGAAGAGCAACAGAATTGTAGAAGTTGTAATCAGTGTTGTGAAGCCCGAACATCTTATGGGCGCAAAAATTGCAGGGATAGGTCTCGTGGGTTTGACTCAAATCCTGGTTTGGGCTCTTCTGTCGTGGCTTCTGTTTTTGGGATTCGGTGTTTATGCTGAAACATCTGGATTGCTCCTCGACCTGATGGGTGAACAGGGCTCTCAAGTCGCATCAACTGACTTTATGACTTTTATTCAGTCGAATGAGGAATTGGGGGTTTTGCTTCAAGTGAATTGGGTAATGATGCTTGGATGGTGCGCATTTTTCTACTTGGCTGGCTTTGCACTTTACGCATCACTGTTCGCGGCAATAGGAGCTGCAGTTGAACAAGAGTCCGATGCTCAATATTTACTTTTGCCTGCAATGATACCGTTGATGTTTAGCTATGTGGTGAACATTTTCATCATTGAATCTCCAGACAGTACACTTGCTACATTTTGTTCTTTCTTCCCTTTTACTTCTCCGATTACAATGATGGTGAAGTTGAGTGTCGGAGTCCCGTGGTGGCATGTTGCCGTAAGCGCCATTATTTTGGTCATGACGGTCCTTCTACTGGTCAAGTTGGCTGGTAAAATATATAGAACGGGTATTTTAATGTATGGAAAAAAGCCAAGCCTAAGAGAGATGGCGCGCTGGCTCATGTATAAAAACAGGTAATGCACTCCCCGGAAGATCTACATAAGAAGGTTAAGTATAGAAGGATAGCCGTGATTGATTGCGGTACAAATACATTTAATTTAAGAATTGTAGATATTCTGCCGGGAGTAGAGAAGGGGTTCAGACCATGGACCAAGGTGTTCAGTCTTAGATTGGCTGTAAGGTTAGGCAAAGGTGGGATAGGAAAGGGTGTGATTAGGCCAGACAGGATTGCGAGAGGACTTGATGCCATTGGTGTCATGAGGGAAGCCATGCGGAATTACCAAACCGATGAGGTCTTCGTGATAGCGACGAGTGCCTTACGTGATGCATCCAACAACAAGGTGTTTACGGAGGGTGTGCAAAAGCTTTATGGTTACCATGTACAGATTATTTCTGGTGCCACTGAAGCATCACTGATTCAAGAAGGGATTGCGCTCACGTATTCTCCTTCAGAAGGCGAAACAGTATTGACATTGGATATCGGAGGAGGGAGTACGGAATGTGTTATTTGGAATCGTCAGAAGGTGGTTTGGGCGAGGAGCTTTGATGTTGGTGTTGCACGATTGCAGGCGCTATTTAAATTATCTGACAGGTTCGGCGAAGACGCTTATGAAAAAATGAAGCCCTATCTTGATGACATGCTCGCACCACTTGCGCTCGCACTCTCGAAGACCAATCCCTCTGTAATTTTAGGTTCGAGTGGGTCATTTGATACTTTTTATTCTCTGACCAAACCTAAATCTAAAAAAGTGTTGAATGCTGGAAAGTATAAAAATGTGGATGATTCAAAACAAAAGATTAAATGTCATCCAAGTGCGGACGTCATCGATGTTAAAAAATTCGATGATTTGGCGGACATTCTAATTAGAAATACACTTAAGGATAGATTAAATATGAGTGGCATGCCTCCTGATAGAGCGGATTTAATTCCCTATGCCTCTGCCATTGTCAAGTGGATTCAAAACGAAACAGAGATTACACACTTCTATAGATCAAAATATGCTGTTAGGGAGGGTGTTTTGGCTAGAATTGTTGGGGGAGATATTGTGACCCCAGGTTTTACTTCAAGTTTGGTTTAAGATATTCTGAGTGTAACTTTCACTAAGTAAAAAATTATGGCACATATCCTAATAATTGATGACGAACGGCCGATACGCGTTAGCCTGAGAGAGATTCTCGAATACGAGGGACATACCATCGATGAGGCAGAAGATGGGGCAGATGGCGTTATTGCAGCTCAGAAAAAGCAATTTGATGTGGTGTTCTGTGACATCAAGATGCCTAAAATGGATGGCATTGATGTTTTAGATATGTTCAAGAAGAAGAATATTCTTGTGCCAGTCATTATGATTTCGGGTCATGGTACCGTTGAAACAGCTGTACAATCTCTTAAAAAGGGTGCGTTCGACTTTATTCAAAAGCCACTTGACTTGAATCGAATTTTATTAACGCTGAAGCACGCGCTAGAAAAAGATGAACTCGAAAAAGAAACGAATCGACTGCGCCGAAAAGTCCACCACAACAAATCTTCCCCCATTGTGGGCGAATCAGCAGCAATAAAAGACCTTCTTGAAATGGTTGATAGGGTTTCCGCGACTGACGCACGCGTATTGATTACGGGCGGGAACGGGTCGGGAAAGGAACTCATAGCGCGCCAACTGCACAACGGAAGTGACAGGAAGCCCAATCCATTCATTGAAGTGAATTGTGCCGCTATTCCTTCTGAATTAATTGAGAGTGAGCTTTTTGGTCATGAGAAAGGATCATTTACAAGTGCATTCAAACAAAGGAAAGGTAAATTTGAACTTGCAAATGGTGGGACATTGTTCCTTGATGAAGTAGGGGATATGGGGATGGACGCTCAAGCAAAAGTTTTAAGAGCACTTCAAGAAAATAAAATTACGCGCGTAGGAGGAGACAAAGACATCCAGGTTGATGTCAGAATTATATCTGCGACGAACAAGGATCTTAAATTTGAGATATCAAAAGGCAGCTTTCGTGAGGATCTGTTCCATCGTCTCGCAGTCATACCCCTCCACGTTCCATCATTGAATGACAGAAGAGAAGATATCCCCTTGCTCGTTTCTCATTTTCTTGAGCTTTTGGCAGAAGATCATGGTCAAGCGATCCCTAAGGTGGATAAAGATGCGTTGCGTCTTATCTGTCAAGCGGATTGGACAGGCAATGTACGTGAATTAAGGAATGTGATGGAGAGATTGTTAATCCTCACTCCTTCAGGGACTTCTATTTCCCGTGAAATTGTCAGTAAATACGCACATTTAACGGCTTCTTAACTGTAAAGTGTTAAAAATCAATATTTAAGAGGCAACCATGACTGTTGTGTCTCGTCTATCTTGTTGGACAACGAATCAATAAGATGAATTAAAATGGATACTTTCACATTACTCGGATTTGAACTTTCTGGCTCTGTGCAGCTGGCCGCAGTTTTTATTGCAATCATTAGTGTCGTCGCAAACATCCTTCTTTTTGTGAAAGCGGATTTGCCTTGGTGGTCCGTATTCGTTCCGTTTTACAACATTATGACCAGTATGAAGTTGATCGGACGTCCCACGTGGCATGCGTTTTTGTTTTTTACACCTGCTGCAATTTATCTTTTCCCAAAAACGATTTTGGAAATTGCGCAAAGTTTTGGGAAGGATAAAATGTCAGACTATATTTTCGCACTGTTCTTTAATGTGTTCTATATTTTGAGTTTAGGTCTTTCTCCTGAGGAAGAATATGTTGGCCCTGTATACAAACGTGTAACATTGAAGACGAATAAAAAATTAAGTGGTACAGAAGATATGAATATCGCTTAATTGCTGTCCCATTTATTCAGAGAGTACACGATGTTCATCTGTCATTTATACGAGCCCTTTAGCCTTGCTGAGGGCTTCTTTTATGCCTTCTGGATAGGTGCCTCCTGCAGAGGCAAACATGGGTTGGCCACCTCCACCCCCTCGGATATATGCGGCCAGTTCTTTCACAATGTCCCCGGCTTTTAATCCTTTTTCAGCAATCACATCATCACTTATTGCAACTGCTATTCCTGCTTTTCCATTGTTTCTTGATGCGAAGACGCCGACAAAGGGTGCGTGTTCGCTTTTAAGTTGGAATGCAAGATCTTTGATTGATTTGGCATCGAGTTTGAGTTCACACGCAATGAAATTAATGCCATTTTTGTGAGTGATTTCCTTGACAAGATCTTCTTTTACATTTCCAGCTTCCTTTCGTTGAAGAACCTCGAGTTCTTTCGTGAGTGTCGCATTGTTCGCAATGAGCTCTTCGACCGATTTGGGAAGATTTTTTGCACCTTTAAAACTTTCTCGTATTTGGCTTAATGAATCCCGTTCGTGATGTGCCAAACTTAATGCGCCCGATCCTGTGACGGCTTCGATTCTTCTTATACCTGCTGCGACAGATGTTTCTGTCGTGATACGAAAAGGCCCAATTGAACCCGTTGCAGGGACATGGATCCCGCCGCAGAGTTCTTTTGAAGATCCAAATCCGATCATTCTCACTGATGTTCCATATTTCTCGCCAAACAACATCATGGCTCCAGCTTTTTTTGCGTCATCTAGTGCAAGATTACGTTTTTCATCAAGAGGGATGTTTGCGAGAATCCTTTCATTGACACGATCTTCAATTTTTCGGACTGTGTCTGATTCAATTTTTTCGAAATGCGAAAAGTCAAAACGAAGGTTTTCTGGTCTTACCAGCGATCCCTTTTGTTCTACATGCGTGCCGAGGATATCTCTAAGTGCCTCATGTAGTAAATGTGTCGCTGAGTGATTCCTAGCAGATGCCAATTGATTTGTAACATTTACGTCTGCTTGGAATGTCGCTTCTGGATCACTGGGAAGTTCATTCAATGAATGAATAATCAGATTGTTCTCCTTTTTTGTATCAATGACATCGTGTTGAGTGTTCCCTGAAATGAGCTGCCCCGTATCTCCTACTTGACCTCCTCCTTCAGGATAGAATGGTGTCTGGTCTAGTACAACTTGATAAGAGACTTGCCCCTTTGCCTCGACTTTTCGATATCGCAATATGTGACAGTCGCATGTTGTATGGTCATAACCTATAAATTCTGTTGTCGCTTCAGATGGTGTAACCTCGACCCAGTCTTCAGTGGATATTTTACCCGCTGAGCGTGAACGCGATTTTTGACCTTCTAGTTCCAAATTAAATCCTTCTTCGTCGACGCTCATGCCACTTTCCGAAGCCATTAAAGCAGTGAGGTCAAATGGGAATCCAAACGTGTCGTAAAGCGCAAAAGCGGTCTTGCCTGAAAGCGTGTCACCAGCACGCATGCCTTTAAGATGTCCCTGTAGCAGTGCGATGCCGTGAGCGAGTGTACGAAGGAAACTCTCCTCTTCTTGTTTGATAACGCGTTCGATAAGTTTATGCTGCGTTTTGAGTTCTGGAAAAGCATCACCAAGCGACAGAAGCAATGCGGGTAAAAGTTCATGGATAAATGGTTTGTCAAAGTCTAAGAATGAATATCCGTACCTGATTGCTCGGCGAAGAATTCTACGGATGACATAGCCTGCCCCAGTGTTTGATGGAAGTTGGCCATCACAAATGCTAAATGAAACCGCTCTAATATGGTCTACGATAACACGAAAAGCAACATCATTCGGATTGTCTCCCGACGTGTATTTTTTTCCACATAATTCAGAAAGTTTATTTAAAAGTGGACTGAATACGTCAGTGTCGTAATTGCTTTTTTTGCCTTGAATAGCCATGGCAAGTCGCTCAAAACCCATTCCAGTATCCACGTGTTTGTTTGGCAGAGGAACGAGACTTCCATCTGACATTCGATTAAACTCCATAAAGACGAGATTCCAAATTTCGACGACCTGTGGATGGTCCTTATTCACGAGCGTTGCTCCATCTATGGTGTTTTTTTCTTCATCAGATCTGAGGTCAATGTGGATTTCGCTGCATGCGCCACATGGTCCTGTTTCTCCCATTTCCCAGAAATTGTCCTTTTTATTGGCGGGTAAAATCCGGTCTTCACTCAGATGCTTCTTCCAATATTTAAGCGAATCAGAATCAAGGTCTAAGTTGTCATTCTTGTCTCCTTTAAATACAGTCACGTAAAGGTCAGCTTTGTTGAGTTTGTATCTCTCGGTGAGGAGCTCCCATGCCCAATCTATCGCATCCTCTTTAAAGTAATCCCCGAATGACCAATTCCCCAGCATCTCGAACATGGTGTGGTGGTATGTGTCGACGCCGACTTCTTCAAGGTCATTGTGTTTTCCACTTACTCTCAGACACTTTTGTGTGTCCGCGAGTCGTTTGTGAACAACAGGGCTGTTTCCAAGAAATAAATCTTTGAATGGGTTCATTCCTGCATTTGTGAACATCAAAGTAGGATCATCCTTAATGACCATAGGGGCTGACGGGATGATTTTGTGATTTTTTTCAGCAAAAAAGTCCAAAAATGTTTTACGAATTATGCGAGATTCCATGAGTCTTATTTGAGTTTGTGAAATTAATCAATACTCATCTGTCAAAAATGCACGAAATTTGCAACTTATGAGCCGCTTTAAAAATTCAAAATTCAACCCCGAATCCCTTCAGATAGAAGAGGTTCCATTTGTATTTAAGGACTACTTCTTGTGGTCCTTACGTAAGGTAGGGTGGATTTTAATTGTGGGAACCGCTTCTATTTTGCTTTTCGATTACGCTTTTGACTCCCCAAAAGATAGAGCTATGGAGCGTGAAATTTCGTTTCTGGAGCGTGAAATTTCTGGGCTTGAGGGTGATTTAGATGAAGTTGTAGATGTATTAAACGATTTGGAGGTGCGAGATGACGCTATTTACAGAACGGTTTTTGGTGCGGAACCCTATCCTGAGCATCGACGTAATCCAGGTGTGGGAGGCGCAGATCGTACACGCGCGTTAAGAGGCTACGACCATACCGATGAGATGGCGAGTCTTCAGATTAAGATGTCAGAAGTCCAAAGACGTTTGGTTGCTCAAAGTAGATCTTTTGACGAAGTGATGGAACTTGCTTCGACACACGAAGATCGATTGCAGTCAATCCCAGCAATTCAGCCTGTTAGAAATGACGATCTTAAAAGAATGGCCAGTGGATGGGGATACCGATTTCACCCTATTTACAAAGTCAGAAAATTTCATTATGGCATGGATTTTTCGGCGCCGACAGGCACAGAAATTTTCGCAACTGGAGATGGTGAAGTTGTGAAGGTTAGAATGTCATATACAGGGTATGGTAGACATGTGGTGATACGACATGGATTTGGCTATGAAACACTATACGCGCATATGAGTCGAGCGATTGTAAAAAAGGGCCAGAAGGTAAAACGAGGTGAAATAATCGGTCTTGTCGGAAATACGGGCACTTCCGTTGCGCCTCATGTGCACTATGAAGTGAGCAAGGATGGGGAGAAAGTAAATCCTGCGCATTATTATTTTAACGACCTCACTGCCGAGCAATATGAGCAGATGCTGAAAAATGCAGAGGTGTCACATCAATCTTTTGACTAAGAAGTGATAAATTATTGTGGTTTTTAATTTAGGTTTGCTAGGTTGATAATTAAGTCACTATCTTGCTGCACCTCATGCCATTAAACAAGCCCATCCAAAAGCAATACTTCAGTATATCTGAAGTCGCCAGCACGTTAGGTGTCAATGCGTCCCTTTTGAGGTTTTGGGAAAAGGAATTCACACAGATTAAGCCCAAGACGAATGCCCGCGGCAAGCGGTCGTATACTTTAAATGACATCGAAATTATTCGTTCAGTATATGTTCTAGTGAAGGAGAAGGGGTTTACGTTGGATGGCGCGCGTAATGCCCTAAAAGCAAGAAAGGGTATGGGTGCTGAGATTGCGAATGAAGCAAGATTGGCTGCTCAGGTAAAGCGGTCATCTGCAGAAAAGAAAGCCCTCGAAACACCTGCCATAAAAGAAGAGAATCGAAAGGAGGCTGTCAAAAGGTTGAAAAAAATCCGTGCCGAACTTTTAACGCTCAGAGCAGAAATCAAGTCATAGTTAGACCATCTGCATCCGAATTCATTATTGCACTATGTCTGTTTGTCAAGATGGTTTTTTACGTAATCCACGATTCCATCTTCTAATTCCGTAAATTTAGTGGTGTACCCAGCATCTCTTAATTTGGATAAATCAGCTTCCGTGAAATACTGATAGGTGTCCCTGATATCTTGAGGTGTATCAATGAAAAAAATGTTTGGTTCACGGCCCATCGCATAGAATGTCGCCTTGACTAAATCTAAGAAGGTTCGCCCTTTTCCAGATCCAAGATTGTATAGTCCACTTTTTACTGTCAGTCGGTGATGCATCATGTACATACACACATCACAAACGTCATCCACGTACACAAAGTCTCTCGTTTGATGCCCGTCTTGATACTCTTCCCTGTGTGATCGAAACAGTTTCATTTGACCTGTTTCATTGACCTGCCTGTAAGTGTGAAGGACTACTGAAGCCATTCGGCTTTTGTGATTCTCGTTGGGTCCAAAAACATTGAAGAATTTTAATCCAGAATAAAAATATGGAGATCGACTTTGCTGCAATGCCCACTTGTCGAAATCATTTTTAGACTTTCCATAGGGATTTAAGGGTTTGAGATCTTCGACAATGTCATGGGTGTCAGAATAGCCTAATGCGCCATCTCCATAAGTGGCTGCAGAACTTGCGTAAATCAGGGCAATCCCAAATTCCACACACAGGTTCCATATCTCTTTTGAGTAATTTAAGTTAAGCGTGTTAAAAATCTCAACGTCCTGTTCTGTTGTATCGGTCCGAGCCCCCAAATGGAAAATAAACTGAACTTGATTTTCGTTATCTCTTAACCATTTCGGAAACTCCGTTCTTTCCACCTTTTGGTTGCATTTTATGTGATGGTAGTTGACGGCTTTATCGGCTCTAGAGAAATCATCCACCAACACCAAATCGTTGTAATTATGGAGGTTAAGTCTCTCAGCTAACCTGCTGCCAATAAATCCAGCTGCTCCTGTAACGATTATCATAAATGTAAAGGTATAACCTCTATCTTTGTAGTTAGCAATGCAAGATACATCTATGAGTAAAAAAACAGTTTATATAAGCCGAAGAGCTAGATTTAATGCTGCTCACAAGCTTTACAATCCTGATTGGAGCGATGAGAAAAATCACGAGGTCTTTGGTAAGTGTGCAAATGCAAATTGGCATGGTCATAATTATGAACTCCATGTAACAGTCAAGGGTGTGCCAAATGAAGATACAGGGTATTGTATGGACATGAAAACGCTGTCGGACCTCATTAAAGAATTTGTAGAAGAGCCCTTAGATCATAAAAATTTGAACCTTGATGTTCCTTGGATGAAAGGTAAACGGGCTTCCACAGAAATTTTGATTATAGAAATTTGGAATCAATTAGAAAAGCCTATTCAAGAACACAATTGCGCTTTACACAAGATTAGATTATACGAAACTGAAAACAATTATGCCGACTATTTTGGAGGCAATTAAACTATGAAGTTCCTAAAAGACTCAATGCAATACGATAATGATTATAAGCCGACCAAGAAAGAAATAGCAAACTTTCCAGACCTTCAAAATGGTCCGTCGTCACAAATAAATGGATCAAAAGTGGAGATTCAACAAGTTGGAGTCCATAATTTTAGATTGCCTCTTAAATACAAAACCAGAGATGGTAAAACGATAGAATTAGAGACGAAAGTGACAGGAACAGTGTCTCTTGAATCTCATAAAAAAGGCATTAATATGTCTCGAATAATGAGATCGTTTTATGAATATAAAAATGATTTTTTTGGTATTGATTGCTTGGAGAAAATTTTATTGACTTTTAAAGAGAAATTACCTGCTTTTAATGCTAAGATTATACTTAAGTTTTCTTATCCAATATCTCAATCTTCTTTGCGCTCAGACCTTAATGGGTATCAATATTATGATGTCAGTCTTTGTGGTGAGCTTAATAAAAATGGTGAGTTTAAGAAAACTCTAGATTTTGATTTTGTATATTCTTCTGCCTGCCCTTGTTCATATGAGCTTAGTGAATATGCCAAATCATCAAGAAATAGGTTGGCAGTCCCGCATTCTCAACGATCTGTAGCGAGAATTTCTGTAGAATTTGACGAAGATTTATGGATAGAGGATTTACAAAATACCTGTAAAAATGCACTTCAAACTGAAACGCAAGTTATGGTGAAGCGTGAAGACGAAATGGCATTTGCTGAACTAAACGGTGCGTATCTTAAATTCGTAGAAGATGCTGTGAGATTACTTTATGAACAACTCATAAAAGATCGAAGAATAAAAGATTTCAGAATTATCTGCTCTCATCAAGAGTCGTTACATTCTCATGATGCTATCTCTGTCTTATTGCCGCCAGAGAGTCAGTTTTCTCCTGATATATCTCATGATATTTGGTCAAGTTTAATCCATAGATCATAGCTTAGATTCATTAATATTTGATACCATGAATAAAAATAATCCAAACGCTTCTCAAGAACCACCTAGAATTTTTGAAGAGTCCGTCAGTTTTAACCATGAAGCTTCTACAGCCCTGGCTAAAAACTTTGTAGCAAACGTTTTCTCATGGATGGTTGTGGGACTACTGATCACCGGTTTTGTTGCCAGTTATGCTGCCTCTTCTGGACTGTATGCGCAGTTGGTGGGGTCTGGTGGTCTAATGATGTGGGTTATTATGCTTTCTCCTTTTGCGTTCATCATTGCGATGAATGCAGGTTTGCAAAAATTCAGTGCAACAACCTTGACCGTGCTTTTCCTCGCCTTTTCTGGTGTGATGGGTCTTTCTTTAAGCTCAGTATTTCTAGTGTATTCACTGGGTTCTATTACTCAGGTTTTTCTGATTACTGCAGGGACTTTTGCCGTGATGGCATTTGCAGGCTACACCACGAGTATGGATTTGAGTAAGCTAGGTTCTCTCCTCTTTATGGCGCTGATTGGAATCATCATTGCATCCATCGTCAATTTCTTTATGCAAAGCTCGATGATGGATTTTATCATAAGTGTCGGCGGAGTTCTCGTTTTTACAGGATTGGTGGCATATGATACGCAACGTATCAAGCGCATAGGCGCAGGAGTGGAGTATGGCTCATCAGGAGCTACAAAGCTTGCGATTTTAGCAGCAGTATCTCTGTATCTCAACTTCGTCAATCTGTTTTTATTTCTTCTGCGTCTTTTAGGCAGCCGCGATTAGATTCAGAAATGTCTTATTGAATCATAATTCTTGACGTCGCCAGCCTCGCTTCATTGTTTTCTAGACTTATGACGTAGGGACCTGCAGGCAACATAGATGCCTGAAAGAAGAGTTTGGTTTCGCCAAAGAAGAGCATGCCGTCATGAATCACGTCAACTGTCCTTCCCAAAGCATCTATTAATAGAACTTTCACGTTTGCATCTTGTTTAAGATGAACGGGGATACATGTTAGTGCTGAGGCAGGGTTTGGGTATGCAGGCGCAAAAGCACCAATGTGAGAAGCACTGTAGTTGTCAATACCAGAAATTGTAATTTCTCCAACATGGAAAGTCCACCATCCTTCAGGAGCAGGCATAGGACGTGACCCTATTTTTCCGGACTCAGCAATTCCAGTGATATAGTAGAATACATCTGAATCTTCTTCAGCGGAAGGAATCTCTGCGATCCAATTCTCACCATCTCCGGTGTCGCTCATCGAGACTTCTGTCCAAGGTCCATTTGGATTGTCGGAATAGAATAAATTTGCTTGGATAATTCCGGACCGATGGTTCAAATAGGCCTCAACAGAATAGGGGACAGTGGTGTTCTCAGTGTCAGGAAGCGGAAGGTGACTTATGATTAATGGGTCTTCTACGGATACGGAATGCGTGATACAATGAATCGCACCGCTCGATGCAATAATACTTTCTGAGCCATCGCAATCAATACCGATGATTTCGTACCCCGGCATTGCTTCTTCCCAGATTCGAATAGCTGTAGTATCGTATTGTTCATAATAGGTAGGAAGCAGGATTTTCTCATTCACGAATACCGCATTGCTGTAGGTTTCGTACCACCCTCCGGTGTTTGGGTATCCTCCCCCCAATTGTGGCGGGCTAGGGATTCTCACAATGTCAAACGGTGTCCCCCATTTTGTTGTGTAATTCGAGAGGACGTAATCGATGTTGGCATTTATTTGTGGTCCATCAGCGACACCTTCCGGATACTCTGACACCAACAACGTGCTTTCGTCCAGAAGCTTCATGTGCATGTCGATGTGATGGATGCCATCGTAGGGTAGTGTAGGCATTTTTATAAGCGTATGAACCCCCATAAAGTCTTCTAAGATCCCCTCAATTTCTTCGGTTGTGTGGTTTGGATAGGTGGTCCACCAAGTACTTCCACCTTGATTTTCATCAAGAATTAGCTCAGATTCAAAAGCGGTTCCAAATCCGTCACTCATCCAATTGCCTCCCGTATTCATGAGGTTATATGGTTCGGCTGTCGTGCTGTATACTTCAAGACCGAGGTGGTCGGCCAAGACATCGGGAATAAGGTCATCATCGGGTCGGGGACGGTTGTACAGCCAGTCGACCAAGATTCGGTCGTCATTCCATGATCCATACACGGTATTTGCACCATAGTCTCTAATCCAGATGGTGTTTAAATCCGCTTGGACAATATCGACGTTATTCAAACTCAGGGAACCTCCACAAGATCCGCTTGTAAGGTAGTTGGATGTTGAGCCAGGGTTTTCTGTAAATACGACGACTCTACATTCTGAGACAGAAGCCGCCACGATTTGCTTAAGGATACAGGGATAACCTTCCCACGCAATTGTCAAGACCTCGATTTCCTCCCATTCTGCAGCGGTTCTTAATTCAGAGAATGGTGGTGGCGTTTCTATGCCCCGGCTTGAAATAGGTTGAGATATGCCATTGTTTTCAATATATTCTCTTTCTTCAGCCCTCACTTCATTGGCCCAAACAGGTGGTGATGTTTGTTGCGCAAACGATTTGGCAAAGCAAAGAATAACCAAAAACAATAAGGTGCTTATTCGAATGAATGAAAGGCGTAATAGCATAGTTTATAAATGAGGTTCAACAATACAGGTGATGTAAAGTTAGTTTAAGATCTTATTAAGTAAAGCTGCGTTGAGGGTATGGGTTCCTTCTGGTTCGTGAAGGTTTAGGTCTAAACCCAAAGGCTTCAGTAAATTGATGTCTACTTTAAAAGCGTCTTGAGTATAATATTCGTCATTTTCCGGACGTATAATATGTATTTCTTTTAAACGATTATTCAAATTTGGAGGTGATGTAACCCATTCCGGGGGAAGTTGTCCCGAAGCAAATATTAAGGTGTCTATCTCCGCACCATGAGCGCTCCACCTTGCTGCAGTTGCAACACCTTGTGAAAACCCGATTAAAGTGACAGGGGTTGTTTCGGGTATTTCTAGGGATTTTAACCAAAAAGTCAAATATGCGATTTGGTCAGTGATTTCTTGTTGCCTGTTGTCACGGGTCATCCAAGATGCGCCGACTCTGCCATTTGTTCCGTGAATGTAAAATTTACTCAGTCCTTCAGGTGCGCAAAGACATCTCCCAGGCGCTTCTAAAGATTGCAAGGAATTCAGCATATAGGAGGGGTGTTGTCCATAGCCGTGTAGAATAACAATGATTTCGTTGCTGTTCTTCGGAGATTCTCCAATGTGAAACCATCTCGCAGAACGCGTCACCTCGAGGGTGTGAGACTTGACATTTTCAGGGAGTGGGTACTTAAGTTTAGGGTCCAATTTCGTTTTGAATATAAGATTATCTTCAGTAAGTGATGTCCAAAGTGGTCGTCTCAAACGCGACACAGAAAACAGAGTCTGAGATTGCAAGATCTTCTTCTCCTGATTGATCTATGTATAGGTATGGCATCCATTCATTCCCAGGAAGAATACAGTTGAAAAGGGTGTCAATTGAAGGGCCTTCAAACACCATCCACTCCGTTCCACAAGTCGTATACTGATTGAAATCTTCTGTAAATCTAAATCGAAGCTTGTCCAATTCAGCTGAAGGTGCTTGGTTTGTAATATGCACACTTATCGCTGCGCTTGGTAGGGTTTCTAAATCGATGTGAACTGGAATGTCCGGTGAGAAATCATCAGGATTAATGTCTTGTGAAATACCAAACCAACCTTCTTTATTGACACTCAGTCGGTATTCTAACGCGCTCTTTCTGGGGAACGAAATGGTGAAGAACCCTGCGTTATCTGTGGTAGTGGTTCCAGCTGTCTCGAAAAACCCGTTCAGCACACCATTTTCAAGCACTTGCTCTTCCATTTCAATGTCGAAACCTACGCAAGGCAATCCCGTCGCTTTTTCCACGACCGTACCTTCCACAATATAGGTGTTCGCGCACTCATTCCTACAACACCCTGATACAACAACTGTGACAATTGCTGTGGCGATTAAATCATATAATTTCATATAATTTCAAGTTTAGCAAATTTCAGAAGGAGCTGTTTTTGGCCAGCTGAAGGAAAGAAAATGGTGGCTTTCAAATTGGGTTCTTCCCCTTCAACCTTCAATACTTTCCCTTTGCCAAACTTGGCGTGTTTCACTGTGATACCTTCCGAAATAAGTGGTTTGCCCGATGGCGTTTGGCGATCCGTCGCCCCAAGAGGAGCGTCAGTATGTTGAGTTGTCTTCTCTTGAGGTGACGGTCCTTGAGATAAATCAACCTTCTTCAGGTTACGTCCACCGATACTGGGCGTGACGGCTTTTTTACTCCATCCGGCAGATGGGCGCCCTTCATTTGTGCCAGTTCTTCTGGTTGAATATTCTGAACTCGTTAATCCTGCTGGCTGAATAATATATTGCTCATCTATTTCATCTAAGAATCGGCTTGGATCTCCTTGGTGCAATTGTCCCCATTTGAATCTCGTTGTCGCATATGATAATGTACAGCTTTCGCAGGCTCTTGTGATCGCGACATAGAAAAGCCGTCTTTCTTCTTCAAGGTCTTCCCGAGAGTCCATAGATCTTTGACTTGGGAACAGATTTTCTTCCATTCCAACGATATTCACATGCTTGAATTCCAAGCCTTTTGCGGCGTGAATTGTCATGAGAGAGATCTTATTCGTGTCGTCGTCGTCTTTGTCAGCATCTGTTAATAAGGCGACATCAAGTAAAAAGTCAGAAAGTGTTCTAACTGCATCGGGGTTTTCAGGGTCTGGTTGTTCGCTGAATGCTTGCAGACCGTTGAGGAGTTCCTGAATGTTGTCATATCGCGCAACACCCTCAGGGGTCTTGTCGGTATACAATTGATGAACAATCCCTGATCGCTTGGCGATTTGCAATCCCAAAGCATGCGCGGTTTGGTTCTCCATATCAGCAGAAAAACCCTTCATCATTTCAGTGAAATCAACGACTTTTGACCAGGCTGCTTTTTTAATTGATGCGGGTTGTTCACCCAGAGTCATCAAATCATACACCCCCATATCTCTTTCTCCTGCAGCGGAAAATAATCTGTCCAACGTTGTATTTCCGACCCCTCTTGCGGGATAATTAATGATACGCCTTAATGCTTCGTCGTCCCTTGGGTTTGCCGTAAGTCGAAAGTATGCAATCAAGTCTTTGATCTCTTTTCTTTGATAGAAACTCTGTCCCCCGAAGATCCGATATGGGATATTGATTTTCCTTAAGCTCTCCTCAAAAGATCTCGACTGTGCGTTTGTTCGATATAGAATGGCAAAGTCTCCGTACTCACATTGTGTGATGCCCCGAGTTTCAAAGATGTGGTTTGCGACAAATCGTCCTTCGTTATTGTCGCTATTTGCCCTGTGAATCTTTATTTTCTCTCCTTCCGAGTTTGCCGTCCAAACCTCTTTTTTGATTTGGTTTTTATTAATTGCGATTACAGAGTTCGCTGCATTGACAATCATCTTCGTTGACCTATAGTTTTGCTCCAGTTTGTAGGTCGCCGTATCTGGATAATCCTTTTTAAAGTTCAGGATATTTTGAATACTCGCGCCTCTAAATCCATAGATGGACTGTGCATCATCTCCTACCACACAGATGTTTTCATGTGCAGCAGCAAGTTGTTTGATAATAAGATATTGTGCATAATTGGTATCCTGATACTCGTCTACTAAAATGTATTGGAATCGATGCTGATACTTGTGAAGTAAGTCAGGGAAATCTCTCAGCAATACGTTCATTTTGTAGAGTAGATCATCAAAGTCCATCGCACCTGCTCGAAAGCACCTGATCTCATATGCTTTAAAGACATCTGCGATTCTAGGTTTCCCAGCTTGTTTGTCTTCAGCTTGTATTTCGACATGATTCAGATAATGTGCGGCGTTAATTAAGTTGTTCTTCGCACCCGATATTCTATTTGCAACCGCTGCTACCTTATATACCTTATCGTCAAGACCCAATCCCTTGATAATATCTTTAATTAACGCTCTGCTGTCTTGGCTATCATAGATTGTAAAATTATGCGGATAATTAATTCGATCGCTTTCGATGCGAAGAATCCGCGCAAAGATGCTGTGGAATGTTCCCATCATTAAGTGTCTTGCTTCATTGTCTCCGACAACCTTGCCTATTCTTAGCTTCATTTCTTTGGCTGCCTTATTTGTAAAGGTCAAGGCCAAAATCGAGAACGGATCTATTCCTTTGCTCATAAGGTTAGCAATACGGTAGGTAAGCACTCGGGTCTTGCCACTTCCCGCACCAGCGATTACCATCATCGGCCCTCCTAAGTGCTCAGCAGCTGCTTTTTGGGGGGTATTTAAATCGTTTAGAAATTCCACAGTGCGAAGTTAAGTGTTGTGCTATTCAGGAGGAAGTGAAGTACCCTTTATCATTGCCAATTAAAAAGTGCTCTAATCTTGTTGGATTTAATAGAAAATGTTATACTTTTGCGTCCCCATTAAAAATTGGGGAAGTCTTTTTTATGCACATTTAATAACGCTAACCGTTACGATGCCTACAATACAGCAGCTAATACGAAAAGGCCGGTACACAAAGCCGGTAACAAGCAAGTCCGCAGCCTTGGACTCATGTCCGCAACGTCGTGGGGTTTGTGTTCGTGTTTATACAACAACTCCGAAGAAGCCTAACTCAGCAATGAGGAAAGTTGCTCGTGTGCGCTTAACTAACGGAAACGAAGTGAACGCATATATAGGAGGTGAAGGACACAATCTACAAGAACACAGTATTGTGTTGGTTCGTGGAGGACGTGTGAAAGATTTACCAGGTGTTCGTTACCACATTGTTCGTGGTGCACTCGATACAGCTGGTGTTGATGGACGTACTCAGAGTCGTTCTAAGTACGGAGCAAAAAGACCTAAGAAGAAGTAATTAACTGAACTATGAGAAGGAAAGTAGCCAAAAAGCACCGCGTCCTCCCGGATCCAAAATTCGGAGATGTTCAAGTAACTGTTTTCGTTAACAGTTTGATGAAGGACGGAAAGAAGAGTACAGCCTTTAAGATTTTCTACAGCGCGATTGATCAAGTGGCTGAAAAGTCTGGTGAAGACGGTGTAGAGCTTTTTAAGAAGGCACTTGAAAATGTGACTCCTGGAGTAGAGGTAAGAAGCCGTCGTGTTGGTGGAGCCACTTTCCAGATACCTACCCCTATCCGTGATGGTAGAAAGAACAGCCTCGCAATGAACTGGCTTATAAGCTTTGCCCGCAAGCGCAATGAAAAGTCAATGGCTCATCGTTTGGCTGCAGAGATTATCGCCGCCGCTAAAGAAGAGGGAGCAACTTTCAAAAAGAAAGAAGACACCCACCGTATGGCTGAGGCAAACAAAGCATTCGCTCACTTCCGTTTCTAATTATTATGGCAAAAAGAGACCTCAACCTAACAAGGAACATCGGCATTATGGCCCACGTAGATGCCGGTAAAACGACATGTACGGAGCGTATCCTATACTATACCGGAATTTCACACAAGATTGGTGAGGTTCACGATGGTGCAGCTACGATGGATTGGATGGAGCAAGAGCAAGAACGCGGAATTACAATTACATCTGCTGCAACGACATGTTTTTGGGAATTCAATGACATTGAGCACAGAATAAATATTATTGACACCCCTGGTCACATTGATTTCACTGTTGAGGTTGAGCGATCATTGAGAGTGTTGGACGGCGCTGTGGGTCTTTTTTGTGCAGTTTCAGGAGTGGAGCCGCAGTCAGAGACAAACTGGTCGTTGGCTGATAAATACAACGTTCCACGTATCGGATTCGTCAACAAGATGGACCGCTCAGGTGCGGACTTCTTTAATGTGGTCACTATGATCCGTGAGATGCTTGGCGCAAATCCAGTCCCTCTTCAAGTTCCTATTGGCGCAGAAGAAACATTTCGTGGTGTTGTTGACTTGGTTCAAAACAAAGCGTTTGTTTGGAACGAAGAAGACATGGGTATGACTTGGGATGAGATTGCGATTCCTGAAGATCTGGTTGAGACCGTTACTGAGTGGCGTGAAAAACTGATCGAATCAGTAGCTGAGCAGGACGATACGCTTATGGAAAAATACTTTGAGGATCCAGACAGCTTAACGCAAGACGAAATTCATGCTGCGATTCGTAAAGCAACCATTTCAATGGATATTACACCCATCATGTGTGGGTCTGCGTTTAAGAATAAGGGCGTACAAACCATGCTTGACGGTGTAATGAGATACCTTCCATCACCTTATGATGTCGGGTCTATCGTAGGTCATGATCCAGATGACGAAGAGAAAGAAGTGAAACGCTTGCCTGATCCAGCAGAGCCTTTTGCTGGTTTGGCATTCAAAATCGCAACAGATCCTTTCGTAGGTCGTTTGTGTTTTGTTCGTGCCTACTCGGGTACACTTCCTGCTGGATCATACGTTAAGAACACGCGTTCGGATAAGAAGGAGCGTATTTCTCGAATTTTTCAAATGCACTCAAACAAGCAGAATCCGATTGATACATTGGAGGCTGGTGATATAGGTGCTGTAGTAGGTTTTAAGGATATCCGTACGGGTGATACATTATGTGCACAAGAAGCTCCTATTGTTCTCGAGTCGATGTCATTTCCTGATCCGGTGATTGGTATTTCAATTGAGCCTAAGTCGCAAGCTGATCTTGATAAATTATCAAATGGTCTTGCGAAGCTTTCTGAAGAGGATCCAACGTTTACAGTGAAGAGTGATGATGAAAGCGGACAAACCATTATCTCTGGTATGGGTGAGCTTCATCTTGAGGTTCTCATTGATCGTCTTCGTCGTGAATTCTCTGTAGAGTGTAACGAGGGCCAGCCCCGAGTTGCATATAAAGAGGCAATCTTCTCTGAGATTCAGCACCGTGAAGTATATAAGAAACAATCTGGTGGTCGTGGAAAATTCGCTGATATCAGTGTGATTGTTGGACCTGCTACCGATACGTCGAAAGATGGATTAGAATTTCAAAGTTCTGTCAAGGGCGGAAACGTTCCTCGAGAGTTTATTCCAGCAGTAGAGAAAGGATTCAAAACCGCCATGATAAATGGAGTGTTGGCTGGATTCCCAATGGACAGTTTACGAGTTGAGTTATTGGATGGAAGTTTCCACCCTGTTGACTCGGATGCAATTTCGTTTGAGCAAGCTGCAAAGTTTGCTTACCGAAATGCGATTAAACAGTGTACACCAAAGATTCTTGAACCCATTATGGCTCTTGAGGTTGTTACACCTGAAGAAAACATGGGTGATTGTATTGGTGACCTTAACAAACGTCGTGCGATGATAGAAGGTACTGACGAACGTTCTGGCAAGACAGTGATTAACGCAAAAGTTCCTCTTTCTGAGATGTTCGGATACGTTACAGACCTTCGAACTTTAACTTCAGGTCGTGCAACATCTAGTATGTCTTTCAGTAATTATTCTGAGGCACCTAGAAATGTTCAAGAGAGAGTTATAGAAGAAGCCCAAGGTTAATATAGAGGAACGTCATGACACAAAAAATCCGCATAAAACTCAAGTCATTCGACCATAATTTGGTTGACAAATCGGCTGAGAAAATAGTTAAAACTGTAAAATCTACAGGTGCTGTAATTAGCGGGCCTATACCCCTACCTACGCACAAAAGAATATTTACTGTTCTACGATCACCTCACGTAAATTCAAAGGCGCGTGAACAGTTTGAACTTAGCAATTACAAGCGACTTATCGACATATACAGTTCTTCATCGAAGACAGTAGATGCCCTTATGCGTTTGGAGCTGCCAAGTGGAGTCGAAGTTGAAATTAAAGTCTGACGGTAGACATTGTCTATTTAAAGTCTATTTAAAATAATAAACGAAAATGCCTGGATTAATAGGGAAAAAAGTAGGAATGACCAGCATCTACGGTGCCTCTGGGAAGAATATCCCATGCACGGTGTTAGAAGTAGGTCCTTGCGTAGTAACGCAAGTACGTACCCTTGAGAAGGACGGCTATTCAGCTGTTCAACTCGGCTTTGGGGATCGTTCTGAAAAGAACGTTTCAAAAGCTATGCTCGGTCATTTCAAAAGAGCTGGTGTATCGCCAAAGCGTCACCTGGTTGAATTCAAGAGCTTTACAGATGAACTCCAGTCTGGAGATACAGTAAAGGTTGAAGATGTATTTATTGAAGGAGAATACGTAAGTGTTATCGGTACCTCAAAAGGTAAGGGTTTCCAAGGTGTTGTTAAGCGCCACGGATTCGCAGGTGTTGGTCAAGCAACACACGGTCAACACAATCGTCTTCGTGCTCCTGGTTCTATAGGTGCAGCATCTTATCCAGCACGTGTATTCAAGGGAATGCGCATGGGAGGTCAGATGGGTAACTCTCAGGTTACTATCGAGAATCTTGAAGTATTGAAGGTTTTACCTGAAGAGGGAATCTTAGTTGTTAAAGGTGCAGTTCCTGGTCATAAAGGATCAACTGTAGTAATTCGTAAACCTCAAGCATAATGAAACTCGACGTATATACAAGTAAAGGCTCTAAGTCTAAGAAAAGCGCTGAGCTTAATGATGCAGTTTTTGGCATTGAGCCAAACGATCATGCTATTTACCTAGATGTTAAGCGCTTCTTAGCTGCTCAACGTCAAGGAACTCATGACACATTACACCGTGGTTTAGTTTCTGGATCAACTCGTAAGATTAAGAAGCAAAAGGGAACAGGTACTGCTCGTGCAGGATCAATAAAGAACCCTTTATTCCGTGGTGGAGGTAGAACTTTTGGGCCAGAACCAAGAGACTATTCTTTAAATCTTAATGCAAAACTTAAAAAGCTTGCTCGCCGTAGCGCACTTAGCTACAAGGCCAAAGCTGAAGGAATTATGGTTGTTGATAGCATTAAGTTGGATGCACCAAAGACTAAAGATTTCTTAACCATTCTTTCTAATCTAAAGCTAGAGGATAAGAAGACTCTTACTGTTCTTCCTTCAAAGGATGAAAACGTTTACCGTAGTTGTAAAAATCTACCAAAGCACCGAGTTATGGTTGCTTCAGATTTGAGCACTTACGACATTATGAACTGTACGAACCTAGTGTTCGTTGATAATGCCCACGAAGTAGTCGAGGGATTACTAAAGTGATTAAGCTATGAAAGAGATTCTTATCAAGCCACTCATCACTGAGAAAATGACAGCAGACACGGAGCGTAACAATAGCTACGGATTTGTTGTTGCTCTTGGAGCTAACAAGATCGAGATTAAAAAGGCGGTCGAAAACGAATACAACGTTACTGTAGAATCAGTTCGCACTTTACGTGTTGATGGTAAAGCAAAACAACGTTACACTAAAACCGGGATGGTCAAAGGCCGCACGAATTCTTATAAGAAGGCATTAGTTAGCTTAGCTAAGGGCGAGGTCATCGATTTTTACGATAATATATAAGTTATGGCTATACGTAAATTCAATCCAATCACGCCAGGTATGCGTCATAGAGAGCTTTCAAATTTTGAAGAGCTTACTACTGACAAACCTCATAAGCCACTTCTTGAGCCTATCAAGAAATCAGGTGGCCGAAATTCTGATGGTAAGATGACTATGCGTTACCGTGGAGGTGGTCATAAGCGTCGTTACCGTATAATTGACTTCAAGCGCGATAAGCACATGGAGGCTACAGTTTTAACTGTAGAATACGATCCAAACCGTACTTGTCGTATCTGTCTTGTTGAATACAAGGATGGAGAAAAGCGTTACATCATTGCACCAGCAGGTCTAACTCCTGGTATGAAGATTAACTCAGGAAAGGGAGCAAGTCCAGAAGTTGGAAACGCATTGTACCTAAGTGATATACCACTAGGTACTATTATTCATAACATTGAATTACACCCAGGAAGAGGTGCTTGTATGGCACGTTCTGCTGGAACGTATGCTCAACTTGCAGCTCGTGAAGGAAAATATGCAATTATCAAGCTTCCTAGCGGTGAGACTCGTATGGTTCTTACTACTTGTTTAGCTGTAATTGGTTCTGTAGGAAATTCAGAGCATAACCTTCAGGTTAGCGGTAAAGCTGGCCGTTCACGTTGGTTGGGCCGTCGTCCTCGAGTTCGTGGAGTTGTTATGAATCCAGTTGATCACCCAATGGGTGGTGGTGAAGGAAAATCGTCAGGTGGACACCCACGTTCACGTAACGGAATTCCAGCTAAGGGATACAAAACACGTAACCCAAGAAATAAGTCTAATAAGTTTATCATAGAACGCAGGAATAAATAAGATATGGCACGTTCGCTGAAGAAACCCCCATTTGTCCACTACAAGCTGGCTCAACGAGTTGAAGCAATGCAAGCTTCTGGAAAGAAGTCTGTAATTAAAACTTGGTCTAGAGCGAGTACTATTACTCCAGAGTTTGTTGGATTAACGATTGCCGTTCATAACGGTCGTCAATTTATACCTGTATTCGTAACTGAGAACATGGTTGGTCACAAGCTTGGTGAATTTTCACCAACTAGAACTTTCCGTGGTCACGCAGATAAAAAGGATAAGAAGCGCTAAGCTCATAAACATTAATAACTATGGGATCACGTAAAAGAATAAAAGCTGAGGAACGCAAGGAAGCAATGAAAAATATTGCCTTTGCAAAACTCAACAATTGCCCAACCTCGCCTCGTAAGATGCGCTTGGTGGCTGATACTGTACGCGGAAAGAATGTTTTTGATGCATTAAATATTTTGCAGTTCTCTGCACAAGATGCTTCAATCCGCTTAGAAAAGCTACTCAGATCTGCTATTGCAAACTGGGAAGCAAAAAATGCTGGTAAGAGTCCAGAGGATGCTGAACTGAAAGTTCGCGAAATCTCTGTTGATTCTGCAAGAATGCTTAAGCGTATTCAGCCAGCTCCTCAAGGTAGAGCGCACCGCATTCGCAAGCGTTCTAATCACGTTAA
>MDSY01157635.1_pt1 | contig 32101 bp, 20 predicted proteins | sample 811131 | NCBI WGS metagenome assembly MDSY01 (sample SAMN05326643, study PRJNA326480) | marine metagenome | isolation source: seawater | place: Atlantic Ocean: South West | collected 2010 | reverse complement strand
TAGTCAATAAAAAATTCTTGCAATCATGATTTATTTCCAACTAATGCTGAAACCAATAACAGTTCTACTAGGAAAAGTGCTAGAATTGTTCCCCATCCACCCGTGGCTTGGTATTCTACTTTAACCGTGAATTCCCCGACAAATGTCATAGAATTAACACGGCTATCAAACGGCCATGGATCTTCCTCATCGTCTTCTTCATCCTCAGGTTCGTCTAATGATCCAATCATGATATGAAAAGGCTCACCATTTGGCTCCCAATCGAAACTACCTGCGTTTGCAAGTTTGGGTCCGCCTACAATATATTGGGCATTCTCACAAGATTCTGTCGTTACGATATGACCATCACTATTCTCACCAATTTTTTCCAGCGAGTTATATGTTTCAACATCGATTATGCCAATCCAAACGGTGTTTTCATCCCAGGATACGTCGACATCTATGTCAATAGCAGCTCCCGAACCAGGAACATCGCTGTATGCATCCTTGGTTACTCCACACAGTCCAGCATCAGGGATAGGGACTTCCTCGATTATTTCCTCACCTGAATAACCAATTAATGACGCAATGATTAACAAACCTACCAGGCCAGTAAGAATTGATTTCACGCTTGCCATAATTATGTTGTAGACATACTTGTTGATAGAACCATAGGTTTCGTTGTATTCAATAACCTTCGACTTTTGTAATAAAATATGGCGTCACGGATTATTTTGCATTGCGATCTTGACGCATTTTATGCAGCAGTTGAGACCTTGCATCACAATCTCAATCCAGAAATCCCATTGATTCTGGGCTCAGACCCTAAAAACGGAACTGGGCGAGGGATTGTTTCTACTTGCAACTATGCTGCAAGGAAATACGGAATTCGATCCGCTATGCCAATCAGCGAGGCATGGAAAAGGTGTCCAGGCCCACCATATGGAAATGGCCATTATCTCAAGTCGACAAGAGGACTTTACTCTAGAGCAAGTCGAATGGTAATGGATATTCTCTCTGATCATGCCGATGTGTTTGAGCAAGCAAGTATCGATGAAGCATACCTTGATGTAACAAACTCTTGCGAAGGAGATTGGGATAAAGCATTAGCATTGGCAAAATCTCTTCAAGTAAAAATAAATGATAAACTATCACTCTCAACATCCTTTGGCATTGGTCCTACAAGGATTCTAGCAAAAATGGGTAGTGAAGAAAATAAGCCAGGTGGAATTCATAGAACTCTTCCCGATGAAATTTCATCGTTTTTCGATGGACGTTCGGTTAGAGAGGTCCCCGGCATTGGTCCAAAAACAGCCACGAGGCTAGCGGAATGGGGAATACATACAGTAGATGAAGCCTCAAATTACGGTGAAATTGCTTTGTCTAAATTCACCTCGGAGCGATTTGCGAAATGGATGATGAAGGTCATTGAGGGTGAGACTAGTGACGAAATATCACCTCTAAGAAGTAGGAAATCAGTCGGAAAAGAACGAACATTCGAGTCAGACCAATTCGATTCAGAGATGGTTCTAAATCAACTGAAGCGACTTGTGATTATGGTAATGAAAAAGGCGAAGGAAATGGGTGTTGCTGGAAAGCTAGCCGAAGTAAAAATACGGTACAGGGGTTTTGAAACTCATACACATGGAAAATCAATACCTGTTGCTATGGACGACGAGCAAGTGTTTTCACGTCTTGCAGAATCTTTGTTTGCTCAAAACGTGGACTTAGAGAGGCCAGTTAGGCTGGTAGGATTTCGCTTGGGTAACCTAGAGATTCCAAGTTCTAGACAAATCACTCTAGATTTTGATGAATGATTATTCAAGCTTGTGCATTTGAATTAATATTGATTCAAATTCTTTTAATTCCTCAGGTATAACTACACCCTCAATTGGTGCATTCAATGCAAGACCAGCGTCTTTTTTTGCTCGCCATGTACTACCGTTGAATTCCTCGATTGATTTTGTCAATGCACACAGTGATTCATCGTTCTCTGTTCTTTCAGGGAAACTCCTCACATCCACCGCACTAGTTCCATAAAGTGTTGTAGAAATATGGTGTGTAAAGAATGGACAAACTGGAGAAAGAGCAGCCATCAAATCTCTGACAATTCTGTGAATAGTCCAAGCTGCTTCTTTGTCTTCAGAGTACAAACGAGATTTTGCCATCTCTAGCCAGTGGCTTGGTAAAACTCCTGTGCCAAAGGTCTTGAGTGTTTGAGTTGCAGTGTATATGTCGAGATTCTCCCACGCAGATTCTACTTTCCCCATTGTGGTAGCAAATTCCGCTAAAATCCATCTGTCTTCAACTGGCAAATTCTCTGGGTAGGTGTCAAGATTTTCAGGTATCTCAAACATGCTAGCAAATCTTGCAACATTGTATAGTTTAGTTAGGACGCCGAAGTATTTCGATTCGATTTCTTCAGGGTTGATATGAAAATCATCTCCAACTTGTGCGTCACAAGCCTTCCATAATCTGAAGCACTCAGACCCAATTTTGTTTGCTCGAAGTTGAACTGTTTTGTCCGGTCCCTTTACTTTCCAAGAACCAGTTCTCCCTCCAGCACCACATTCCAGAACGCTATCGGCATCGATGCCATTGCCCAGTGATTTGGACATTTTTCTCCCCCACGGGTCCATCCCAAGTCCATCTATCCACACATGCTTGAAACCGGGCTTATCGAGTAAGAGGGCACTTTTGAGTAAAGTGTAATACAACCACGTTCTTACAATCTCTTTTCCTTGTGGCCTTATTGCGGTTGGAAATGATTTCTCAAAATTATCCATATCATTAAGATAACCTGAAACAAAAAGGTTTGAGTTGCTTGAATCCATCCATGTGTCGAATACTTTTTCTTCTCCAACAATTTCCCCTAATTTGTCTTTGAGTTCTCCAAAAACTCCGATAACTTCTCTAGTATTTCTATCAAGTACTTCGCTATCAAGGGGCGGATCATCCAACCAAGGTTGCACATAGATACCTGGCGGAGCACAGATTACCTTCTTTCCATCATCGCAATACCAAATTGGAATTTCAGTATGGTACCATCTTCTTCTACTAATTGGCCAGTCAATTGATATATTGTCCATCCAGTCAAGAAGAAATTGCTTATTTCTGGGTGGGTGAAATTGAATTGAATTTGTTAGTTCTTCAATTCTGTGTATTATGTGAGTTTGTTTGACATAATATTCCTTTAGCAGAATTATTTCAACCGGATTTTTTCCTCGTTCTGAAACTGGAACCTCTTGCTCCTTTTCTACAATTTTGTCCACTAAACCATTGTCTTCCAAATGTGAGATTATTGACTCTCTTGCTTGTTCCACTTTCATACCTGAGAGCGGTCCAGATAATTCTGTCATACATCCCTCTAAATCGATAGCACGAAATGGATTTAGTCCGAATTCCCTGAATATTGAAACATCGTTTTGGTCACCAAACGAGCAAACCATCAGTATTCCGGAACCAAAGTCACTCTTTACAGAGGAATGTGATCTGATTTCAACGGTGTTTGTCCTACCGTCTACGGGAACCGGGAGTATAGCTTGCTTACCAATGAGATGTTTGTAACGTTCATCGTCTGGGTGTACTACTACAACCCCACAAGCGCAAATGAGTTCAGGTCTTGTGGTTGATATAATCAGTTCACTACCATCCTCAGTTGACCATCTCACATCGACTAACTTAGTCCTTCTATTCATCCTTTCGACCTCAGCATCGGCTATTGTAGTTCCTTCAACAGGGTCGTAAATGTTGGGCCGTAAATCTTCGACAATCTCTCCCCTCTTGAATAAATCAGTAAATATCGCTTGAGTTACTTTCCTGTATTCTGGCGAATCAGTGAGATATTCATTTTGAAAATCCATGGATAGGCCGACCCTTCTGGCTGTGTTCCTCATTGACTGAGTAAACTCTTCGATTGTATTCTCACATAGTTTTAGGAATTCTGCTCGGTCATATGTCTTCATTTTTTTACCTGTATTCTTTTCGACTGTGAATTCGACATTTATCCCGTTTCTATCAACGCCCCATGGAAACTTAACTTCCTTTCCTAGTAGTCTTTGTGACCTAGCTATGACATCAATCATACTGTATTGTGCAACAGCGCCAATGTGCCATGTACCGCTTGGGTAGGGTGGTGGTGTGTCGATAACAAATATCTCTTTTCCAGAATTCGGATTGAAACCATAACGTTCGCCGTATGATTTGTCATCCGAGTAGTGTTCTTCTTGTATTTTCTTCTCTAGGTCGATTGACCATCGTTTATCTGTTAGTTTAGGAGATGGCATTTTGCTCACCGGCCCTGCGTGCGTTATCCTCACAGGTCCATCTCCTCCGTGTGGGGCATTACCTTTGAACTGATTGGATGATGGATAATTGATATGTTGATGGGTATGGTTCAAATGTTGAAACCATAACCACTAACATGAGGGGCAATATGTCGGAGGAAAAATCAGACCCATCCGACAAACGCTCAACGTTGCAAGAACGCCTATTTAGCATAACAAGGCATGGTCAAGAAAGCCTCAGCAATCGAGTAAAAGAGTGGGATGCTAGGAAGGCTCTTGATGCTGTTTTAGAAGCACCTAAATCTCTTCAAAGAGAGTGGCAGAAGCATGGTGCAACAGGAATTCTAACGAAATTTCCAATAATCATGGTAGTGAGCTGTTTGCTGGCTTCAATCTTCTTTGCTTATCACTCTGGATTCGTTGATGGCACTTCCATAAAACCTGGAGACGACCCATCACTAAATGTAAACGGCGACTTGGATGTTTACCTACCAGAGGGTTCCCCTGTTCTTGAGAGTATTCAAGAGGTTGAGCAAAACTGGTCAACAAACGTCATGATTGTCTACATTGATTCCCCAGAAAAACCGATTAATGACCGTAGAATATTAATCGAAATGTCGTATGTTGAAGATAAATTGAATCCAAGACTATCTGACCCTACTGATGATGTGATCTACGCTCTTTCCCTTTCGACGGTAATCAAAGAAGTTAATTCTAGTCCCGCAAGAATAGAGGACGCTTTCATTATGGAACTTGCCAATACTATGTGCCCTGCTGGAGAACCAGATTGCGTTGTCAAGGATATTGCTGACGGTTTGGAGGAGACACTAGACATACTCGATCCTGTTATCGGTGAATATCGTATTCCATCTCAAACAACTATTGACACCATCGTAAACGAGATGTATGAAGATGATGGATCTCCCTCTCCCGGCCTTGATAAAATAGCTAGAGATACAGATGGCGATGATTTTTTAGATAAAGCAGTAATTATTCTTGCTGTTGATGAAACAAAAACAGCTAAGGAAGTAATCGAAAAAACTCAGAAGATTCTTGATAATATTTCCAGTGAAAAGCGCCCATGTGAGTACGACCAAAACGGTGAGCCAATAGGCAACGACCTCTGTGATTGGGATGATTTAGGAATTTCAATGACACTCACTGGACCGGTACCTATTACAAATGCAGTAACAGAATTTTCGTTCAAACTGTTCTGGCAAATTTTCCCTCTAGCAATCGTTTTGGTTGCTCTTGGCCTATTCGTATTCCACTCTGATGTATTACAAACTGGTTCATGGCGCCCAGTTCAAGGATTCAAGGTGGTTGTCATAGCAGGACTTCCAACTTTATGTTCGGTATTCTGGACTTTGGGTATTATGGGTTACACCGGGTATGAAGTGACCATGACAGTAATTATAGTTGGACCCATACTTCTAGCACTGGGTGTGTCTTATGGCCTACACATCACTAATCGATATGCAGAGGAAACAGGTACTAAGGATGAAAAGATAAGACAATCCTTAGCCTCTACCGGCAGAGCTGTGTTCTTATCTGCTGTAACCACTGTAATCGGTTTTATCTCGCTGACATTTACTCCAATGAAACCGATAGAAACAGTAGGTATTGCCCTATCTGGAGGAATCGTAATAGTCTATTTCCTCACAATGACAATGGTTCCAAATCTTACCTTGCTACTAGATTTAAGAAAGCCCAAACATCCACCACTACCGGTGTTTGAAAAAGTTGTGCAGGTTCCAATAAAGTGGTCCAAGGGCGTTATTGCCATTTTCATGGTAATGATATTTATCTCAGGATTTTGGGGTCAAGAAAATGTCGAGGAGAATATCGATCTTCTGGGTATGGCCCCAGAAGATGAGCCATCTGTCGTGACTATGAAAGAATATTCCAAGGACTTCAATGCTGGGCAAGTCGGCATGGTACTAATCAAGGGTGATATATCTGGTGACGCCCCTGTTGAAGAAGACGAACCTGTTGAAAAATTACTGGGTCTATCAGATCTAGAAAATCAGATTAATACTATTGATGAAACAAACGCAGTTAGCATTGTGTTTTTGATGAAATCCGTTGGTGTGGGAGGCAACGTCAGCGGCACACCTTTATGGAATTTAACAGATAATCCCCTTGTTCCAGACAACGTAAAAGATGCTTTGGAACCTTACATAAATCGCCAATTTTCAGAGGATGTCACATTCTGGGAAGTTTTGACAGCCCCACGAGCAAATGGAACGGAGAGTGTTGTTGCAGAGAGATTTTTGTTAAATGTATTCTATTCTAGCCTAACAGATGAGACCCGAGGTCTGTTTATTTCAGATGATTACAGTCGAAACTTGATTTATGTTGACATGCCTTTCGTGCCTGTCGCCGAAACTTCTGAAGCAGTGAGTCTTGTGAATGAGTATGCGTCAAGAGACTACCAAGGCAATATCTACGCAGGCGATTTAACCGGTGTCGCCGCTACTGCTATCGCTGTGAATGAGTTAATTGTAGGCAGTCAGTGGTCATCGCTTGGATTTGCAGTAATACTTACATTGATGACATTAGCGATTGTGTTCAAGGATATCCGTTTTTCATTCTGGACTACCGCACCAGTTATTGCAACAGTTGCCTTACAGTGGTTAGTTATGTGGCAAATGGATGTCAATCTATCTTTGGTAACAGTGATGATTGGTTCAATATTAGTAGGTGTGGGCGTTGATTTCTCGATTCACATATCGAACCGTATAAGAGAATTGGGAGGTGGAATTGAAGCAATCCGGACATCAACAGTCAGCACAGGGATGTCTTTGTTTGAAGCTGCGACAGTTACTACTCTTGGTATGGTGACTGCATACCAAATACCGATTCCTGAAATACAACCGTTCATCACGGTAATTATAATTCTACTATGGATTGCCGCAGCTAGTGCTTTAATCTTGCTTCCTGCGATTTTTGTCCTTCTTGAGGAGATTGGTATCGGTTCAACTGGAGGAACTAGTTCCATGGCCCGAAAACTAGGTCTTGGTAAGGTATCATCACGAGGTGATATAGATGTTGTTGACGCTACTCTTATTCCAGATCGTGGGGATGCATGGTGAACTCTAAGTCTCACCACCCTCTGGACTGACCATGACCCGCTACTGGTTGATGAAATCCGAGCCACATGTCTATCCCTACTCCCAATTAGTTGCTGATGGTTCAACCCACTGGGACGGAGTCAGAAATTATCAAGCAAGGAACATAATGAGAGATGACATGAAAGTAGGTGACATGGTCTTATTTTACCACTCCAATACAAAACCCCCGCATGTAGCAGGTATCGCAAGAATTTGCAGAGAAGGGTATCCTGATTTCACATCATGGGATACGAACTCAAAGTATTACGACGAAAAATCAACTCCAGAGAATCCTAGGTGGATAATGGTCGATATTGAGCCAGTTATGGAAATCGATAAGGTTAGCCTTCCAGATATCAAATCAAATCCATTGCTTAGTGATATGCCATTAGTTCAGCGAGGCCAAAGGCTTTCTGTTCAGCCAGTTTCAAAAGAACAATATCAAGAGATATGCAAAATGGGTGGAGTTGAATGATACCTGTTGCATCACGCGCATCAAAAATTGAGTATGCAATTAGGGACGTGGTCGTACCTGCCACAAAACTAGAATCAGAAGGACATGAGATAATCAAGTTGAACATAGGAGACCCAATTGCCTACCCAGGACTACCTACTCCAAAACATATGGTTGAGGCATACATATCTGCCCTTGAGAATGGGAAAAATGGATACTCTCCATCTTATGGTTTACCTGAGTTAAGAGATGCAATTGCAAAAGATGAAGTTAGAAAAGGTTGGAAATGTAAGGATGATGACGTGTATGTATGTCACGGTGTAACAGAAGCACTGCAAGTGATATTTGCGGCCACACTTGAAGAAGGAACAAAGGTGCTTGCCCCCGGACCACACTATCCACCATACATGGCTTACCCGCAAATGTTTGGAGCAGAAACAGTAGAATACTCTCTAAAGCCAAATCACGGTTGGGGAATTGACTTAGATGATATAGAGAAAAAGATGGATGAAAGTGTAAGATTATTGGTTTTGATTAACCCTAACAATCCAACTGGGAATGTGACTACTAAGGAAGAGATCGATAAGGTCATTTCAATCGTTAAAAAATGGCCAAATTGCATGATTGTAGCAGATGAGATATACGACGGTCTTGACTACACAGGCAAACATGTTTCAATAGCATCTAGATCAGACTGTGTCCCTGTATTCGCATTGAATGGGGTCTCAAAGGTATACTACGCGCCGGGTTGGAGAATTGGTTACTTAGCTATTCATGATCCAACGAAAGTAATGGGAGATGTCCGTGATGGCATAGAGAGAATTCTTCGTTCAAGGTTGTGTGCTAGCACTCCAGCACAACTTGGTTACTTAGCAGGACTTGAAAATGACAGAACATGGATGGGCGAATACGCCTCTAAGGTAAGAAAACGTAGAAATTTGAGTCTCAAGAGAATAACTGAAATTGAAGGTTTAGAGGTTCAGGAACCTGGAGGTGCTTTTTACATATTTGTGCGCTTATTAGACGAGAAGTGGGCTAAAAATGACAAAGAGTTTGTCTTAAATTTGTTACAGGAAGAGAAAGTATTGGTTGTCCATGGTAGTGGCTTTTCTCCCGAGCGAGGAGAGGGTCACATCAGAATTGTGTATCTTGCAGATGAGGATACCCTCAACAAGGCCTTTGACAAAATTGAGAGCTTTTTAATCAGGCATAGAGAAAACGATTAGTTAGTAAAGCAGGGAGGAATTTGGTAATGCACAAACAAATACTGGCGTGTGTATTTTTTGTTGTATTTTTGCCCGTTGCTACTGCAAGCACTGTTGAAAATCCAGCGAATCTATCTTTCGACCACATTATGCCTTTCTTGATAGCATTCATCACTGCACTGTTGCTCTGGAAGTGGATGATTCCGACCCAATTGTCAAGTCTTCAAGTTGGTTTTGAAATTGACGATGGGCTCTATGAGGTGCACAGTCTCACAAAAGGAAGAGGGGGTGTCAAAAGACTACTTGGCCTTCAGAACGTTGGTTTTGGCATTGCCTTGTACATGATGGCAATGACTGGCGTATTGCTAATGATAGCAGAATTAATTTTTGATCCAGAAGTTTACTACCTTCCGAATTTGTTTTTGATTGGTTTGCTTATTCTCGTACCGATAATAATTTCTCCATGGGAGTCACTAAATGGTCAACTTGTTGGAAGAAGAATCGATTTAGGGAAGAATAAATTTCTTAGGTTGTTATTGAGAAGAAGCGGGACCTTGATAGGGTTGTTCGCTGTGTCGCTTGGAGTTTATTTATTGCTTCAGCGAGAAGTCGCAAGCGAGCAACAGCCACTTGTATTGGCAGTCGCATGTTTGGTATTCATGGGTCCGACAATATTGGCATATGGGCGGATAATGGGTGCCTCATGGAACATGCTAATTATTGGAAAATTCCGAACATGGTTAGGAAGACCTAATCCTATCGACGCCAAGAAATTAGGATTCGTTGGTAGAGCTTTCGCCTTTATTCTCATTCTATTCTTATTGACAATGCCATTTACTGCAATCAACGGTATTGTCACCGTGTTGCATGTTATGGTAAATGACCCAAATAATTCGCAAGAAATTTTGAATTATGGGGGTATCTTGGGACATCAAGTATATCTACAAATTCAGGAAAATCCACTTCTAGCAGAATGGGAAGCACTCAAAAACCTGCCTGAGATACTAGCTGCATACCTTTCTTTGAACATAGCTATTGTCGGACTTGCTTTCATATTCGAGCTAATTCGTAACCTATTCTTAGGAGGACAAGCGTTTGGAGGCTTAGGCGGTGTACTGCTAGCAACTCCAAGAGAAATTAGATCTGAGGATAGAGCTCAGGCGAGAATTCTTTACTTTGCATTTGCAGGGTTTAGCGGCTACACTGCTCTACTCCTAATGCTTGTTTGCTACAAGGAATTTGGAAGCCTTATGCCATTCATAGATTATTTTGAATCGATTGGTTTCGACGAAAGAAATCGGTTACTAGTAACTTGGATATTCATTGCTGTCGGTCAAACTATCTTCTTGCTAACCTGGATACTGTCGGTTGCGAAATTCAATCCGTTAAGGAATCTAAAGTTCGACTTAAATCCTGATCAAAGGCGAGAAGGAGCGATAATGAGTGGTGGAGGAAATTGGATGTCAGATCTTGTTGCAGAGGCTGGTTTAAAGAATGACCTCGATGCCTTGATAAGATTTCAAGATAGGTCTATTGGAGAGGATGAAGCCATAGTTCGACTTGCAAAAAGTCGAGCAAGAATGGTCGAAATGGCATTGCGAGGTTTATGGCCAACTGCTATTGAAGAAGGCAAGAAGGTCCTTGCTCAAGCAGGTGGAGATGATGATGAGGCGCGTATGATTATTGCCGCCGGACACATAGCTTGTAGAAGGTTGGACGCTGCTCGAGAAGCTTTGCATAATCTACAACAATCCGAGGGCTATGATGAGCCAGAATTGTTAGCATTTATTTGCGAATGGTTCGATCCTTGGAATGGTTCTGTTGATGAGGACGACCTATGGGATTGGGAGAATAACTCTTGTATCGACCATTTGAATGATTTGATGCGAATGCTCCGTAGTTGGAGCCCACAGCCAGTTGATGGCGCTCTTCACAAAGACAATCTAACTGTGAATGCAAGACTATCACATGTCGCTTTGCTAAGGGCTCAGAATAAGCACAAAGATGCCATGAACATAGCACTTAGACTAGTTAGAGAATATCCTTTAATGGCCAAGCCTAGGATTGCCGCTGCCCTATGTTTGATTGACAAAGGCGAATGGCACAGTGCCCTTAGTGTATTGGATGAGCTAGAGGAGACTGATGCTTACGATCCTCGTGTAAGGGCACTCGCAAATATACTTGGAAGACCAAAAAAACAGAGTGAAGATGATCTTGAAATTGCACTAACAAATCCTCCGACAAAGAGGTCACGTCGCTGGATTGACGACGCACCAATAAATCCTGTTGCAGCACTTATGGTAAAAGGGGGAGTTGATGAGGCTTTGAATGCCAATATAATGGTTGCAGCATCAAGCGCTGTCGAACGGAAAATGACTCCAAGGTATGCTCCAAGCATAATATCACTCATATTCAATTGGGGTGTTTTGACCCCGATTTGGGTTATGGCGGGCATATATGCTTATGGAGAGATTGGAATGTTTGAAGGACTTTCAATTGGTATTGGATGTATATTTTTACACCAAAGTGCGCGGAGGTTCAGAAAACAACAGAAGCGCGTTGTAAGGCACAGGGATCAAAAAGCAATGGTTTCTTATGCCAAACGGATAAAGAGACACAAAATAAAATTAGATAGAACGGAACTACCGGTCGGCACTCACTTACTGTTATCTGGGATGCTACTCACAATAAATGGAATTGTTTACGATGTGGGATTACCAGGATGGCTTACAAATTATGTCTCTAAGGAAAGCGAGAGGTCATTGAAACCGAAATTAGCACGAAGAGCAAACAGCATGAGGCGAGAAAAAGATGCGAGGACAGACAACCTTTCACCTGGTTGGTGGTTGAAGAGACCAAAGGAGGAAGGAAGCGATATTCCTGCTATGGAGAGGCTTGTTGGCCCTGTGGCATACAGGGGCAGATCTCAATTAATACAAAGAAAACTTGGTAGGGCAGGAAAACCTCTTGGAAGAGGACGATCAAAATCAAACATTATGTCAACTGATCTCAAAAGGAGAGGTATCCCTCACAATACTATAATTTCTGAAAAGCAAGCAAAAGCGATGCGAACAGGTGGTCCTAGAAGGCCATCATGAAAAAATAACGGAACTCACATATTGCAAAGGGTCAAAGGCCCTCCACAAAGCCAAGCAAATATGGTGGAACCGGCAGGCGCATGGACAGCGAGTCAAACCAATTCAAATAAAGCCAAAACTGTAATGCAGGCAGTAAAAGACAGCGGAACTCTCTATCGAGATGGTTTAGGAATGATTGCTAGTGAAAATATTGTTTCTCCTATGGTTCAGAAGGTTGTAGGTAGCGATTTGCATGGTAGATATGCAGAGGGTTTACCATTCAAGCGCTATTATCAAGGCTGTGGTGATTTTGACACCATAGAAGATTTAGGTATAAATTTAGCAAAAGAACTTTTCAATGCACCATTTGCAAATATTCAGTCAATCAGTGGGACTGTTTCCAATATTGCTGCGCTCAAAGCACTATCCAAGCCAGGTGACAACATTACAGCGGTTTCCACCGCAGATGGTGGTCACATTTCTCATGCTAGAATGGGTGCTGTTGGTCTCAGGGATCTAAATCTTTCAACATATCCATGGGATGAAGATAGAATGGAGCCAGATATTGATGCATCAGTGGAATTAATCCATGAAGTAAAACCCAAAGTAGCATTATTTGGCCAATCTGTGTTTCTATTTCCTACACCACTTGAGGAGTTATCAAAAGCGGCACATGATGTTGGTGCAACTGTAATGTATGATGGAGCACACGTCCTTGGATTGATTGCAGGCGGTTGTTTCCAGAATCCTCTACAAGAAGGAGCAGATATAATGACAGGGTCATCTCACAAAACATTTCCCGGACCTCAGGGTGGGTTCATACTCTCGTCCTCCACTGACGAGAAATTCCAACGTAAATTGAACAATGCAATCTTCCCGGGAACATGTTCATCATACCATTTGCATCATGTAGCAGGTAAGGTGATAGCCCTTGCAGAATTTATGGAATACGGTGAAGACTTGTCGAAAAACACAGTGAAAAATGCCAAAGCACTTGGAGCTGCGCTAGCATCAGAAGGCTTTGACGTTTTAGCGGAATCTCGAGGATACACAGCATCCCATCAGGTCCTAACCCGACATGGCGATTTGGATTCAGGAGCTGGAGCAAAAGCCGCTAAACTACTGGAGGATGCTGGAATCATAACAAACATGAACATGCTTCCAGGTGATACTAAGGCGATGACCCCCTCAGGATTGCGACTCGGTGTCCAAGAATTGACTAGGGTAGGTATGGGAGTGGATGAGATGACAGACGTTGCTCGCTTCTTTTCTAGAGTCTTAATTAACCAAGAAGATCCTACACACGTGAAGAAAGATGTAAAGGAATTCAAGTCAAATTACCAAATTATTAGATATTGCTTCAACGAAAATGAAGTAAGTGGATATCCTTTGTGATTTTAATGCCACTAGTTGATGAGCCTGAATTTACTTTAGACCTCAAACTAATGGATACCTTAGCAGAGGATTTTAGTGTCAACAGTGGCTTGATTCTTGATAAGCAGGGAAATTCTTGGATGCTATGGAGATGTGATGAACTCGAGGGCTGGTGGCAGGTATTTGAGGAAAAAATGGATTCTCCGATGGGTCGAAAACTTGCTAATTCGGCTTGCGATGAGGAAGAAAATTTATTGGAAAGTGAAGATTTCAATGTCAAGGGGTTATTCAAGAGGAAGAAAAAATTGAGTGTAATAAAGAAAAGATGGGCAACGCATGGATGGGGAAATCCTGTGGTCACTCCTGCAAGTTTCACAACTCCGACATTGAATCCCATAGTTGCCGGATTTTTGCAGGCCCAATTAGAGAAAATTGACAATCAAAGGTATAAGATGCGTTGGGAACAAAAGAAGTTTAGTGCATGCATTTTGTCTCTAGAATCCTACTCTGGTTTCATCCCTCCTGCAAAAAAAATAGGGAAGCGGTATTCAAGATCAGACCCTTACAAAATTGAGATTGAAACAGGATGGAAAATCGACGGCGTGAGTCATCATTTATTGCCTTCAGGTCTATTCCTCAGATTGCAAGAATCCTGTTCTGGGTTAACAGCAAATGTAGATTCAGATGAGCGAGAATGTTGGCCAAAGGTAAGTGAAGGATTTCTCTCAATGGCAATTGCATCAAAGAAAATCTTCATTGCAGGGGAAGAATTATTTCTTGCTGCTGATGTTAACGACTGGATCGACAATTGCAAGAACATTTTGGGTAGTCGTGGATTAGGTGCGCCTGATTCGATTCAATCACTTGACGACTATGGTGGTGTAGAATTAAGATTTAGCCACATACCAATTCCATCTATAGCAATAGGTATGCTTGCTGGTATGTGGGTTAGATGTGAGGGAAAACCAGTAAAGGTCGGTGTAAAATTTCTAGAAGAGGCCACTATGGTTACCCTTACTTCTAGATATAATTAGTCGACAAAATAGCTGATTGTTATTATATATCTGGAAATCATATACCGTGAAGGTTTATTTGTGGAACAGTAGTGGATGAACTTGGATTCACTCTAGGAGTTTGTCAAAATGTCTATGTCCCACAACCAGATGGCGTATGTTGCGATAGTATCTACTATGATTTTTGGCTCACTTTTTGTTGGGGCAAATGGCTTCTTTCAAACTAGTGAAGGTGCCGGTGATTTTGACCCCGCCTACGAAGATGATTTGATTGGCGATGGAACAGGAGAACTACCTGATAATGTTGACTATGACAACGATGGATTACCGGACGTAATCGAAGAATTGATTGGAACTAAATTTGATGATAATGACACAGATAACGACGGCCTTCTGGACGGCTGGGAGGTAGAAAATGGTCTCAACCCCCTTGATAATGGTGAATCCGAGGACGAACTAAACGACGCAAGCGGTGGCGCATCTACAGATGCAGAAGTGCAGGAAGAAGATGACTCATGGCCTGACCCTGATGATGGTCCTAAAGGTGATCCAGATCGAGATGGCCTAATCAATGAAGTTGAAGCTATCGAGGGCACAAATCCAAGGTTAGCAGATTCAGATGGTGACGGACTGAATGACAAATGGGAAGTCCAATACAAGACATTCGTAGTTCACCCCGCAGGTAATTATACTCTATTCGACCCACTTAATCCCAATTGGGATTGCCCGGATTTGGATACTGCAATAAAAGATGCCCTTAGTGATAGTTTTGATGGTACCAACGGGTTACCTGAGTGGGACGAGTTAGCAAATTCAGAGGGAAAACATTCCTGTGACCAAGTTCTAGATTCTGACTCCGATATGCTGTTCAACCTAGAAGAAGAAATGTATGGTACAAATCCACTATTAGCAGATTCTGACGGGGATCTTCTAGATGATATTCAAGAAATCTCAGACTCAACAATTATGGTCATGAAAGCAACTGGACAGAATTGTGGATTAAGCCTACTCGATCCTGTAAGCAGAGATGCACCATTTGCAGCTGCTGCCCAAGAATTTGAACTTGCTTGGTTTAAGCAAGATATGGATGGAGATGGTTTACTAAACGGTCCTTCAGATTGGGATACAGACGGCGATGGAATGCCAGATGGATTTGAGTTCTGCTTTTCTCACATTGCAGAGCATCCTGCATCAGGAACAGCAATTGCATTCAATCAACTTCTCGACCCTGCTAATAATTCAGATGGATATGGTGATTGGGACGAGGACGGAATGAACAATATCGAAGAATATCAAGTTGCTCTAACATTTGGTGAAGAGAAATTCACATCCCCTTGGCACAAAGATACAGACGAAGACGGAATGCCAGACGGTTGGGAAGCAACTAATGGTCTCGACCCGAGAGATGGATCGAATGGTGACCTTGACCCCGATCGTGACGGATACGATGCCGATGGTGACGGTGCAGTTGTCTTCTCAACGCTTGAAAATATAGCGCTCGTTGTAGCCATAGATGTTGAACTAGACGACTTCGTTAGTGCTAATCAGACGGTAGCAAGGGCTAGAGTCACTCTTTCAGGAGGCAATCAGCAAGTAATTCCACTTGTAGCTCCTGTTGAGGGTTACGTGTATGCTATCAATGTCGAAGTTGGAGATACAGTTGAGAGTAGATTGGATGTATGGGTAGAGATTGTAGAACTTGATGAAATGTTTACTAATCTAATGGAGTATAATGCCCGAGATTCAGATGGAGATGGGATTATCGATGGAAGATCGACAGATCCTATGAATCCGGATACAGACGGTGATGGGCTTAAAGATGGTATCGAAGTAATTGGATGGGACATACTTGTGGTGAATCGTGGTGTTCAGACTGTTAGAGTCACCTCAGACCCCGGTCTTTGGGATACAGATGAAGATGGGTTGTCAGACTTTAAGGAATTTAACGATGTTTGTGATACAGGCTCAAATGCATCTAACGCAGATACTGATGGAGACGGTTTAGGAGACCAAGCTGAAGCCTTAAATGGATTCTCCTGGTATGGCGAAGAATATTTCACAAGTCCGTGCATGTATGATACAGACAACGACGGTCTTGAAGATGGAGAAGAAGTTATTCTAGGTCAGGACAACTTCCTAACCCATGCTAACAACTCAGATACAGATGATGACGGACTAATCGATGGCTACGAGGTATTATTTGTTCCAAGGCCGTTCCAAAACCCAACTAATCCACTCATCAATGATACTGATAGTGACGGAATGTTAGATGGATGGGAAATGCAGGTAGAGTCTGTTGAAGATAATTCAAGGTCACATTCATTATGGGTTACAACCGATTTGTGGTTACCCCCTGGTTGTGATTCAATGATCGAATGTGGACTGGATGAAGGTGGCTACGTCTGGAAAAACTGGCTTGGCGGATTCATATTAGAAAAGAAGTTTGAAGTTTATGAAATGAATCTGACTAACTTCAATGTTCCCTTAAACGAGTTGTGTAGTTGTAATGGAAGATGGGCTTTGGACCCATCAGAAGGTTCGATGAAAGATGATACATTTGACATCGACAATGATACGCTCGCCAACGGGGCCGAGGCCCCTGACCGTTGGGATACCAATCCTGTAGATGATGATACGGATGGTGACTTGCTACCTGATGGATGGGAGGTCAAATACTCTGAGCAGGCCTTAATCATTGGTCTTGTAGACAATGCAACATATGAGGTAAACGGTGCTAGGGGTGTCATGGACCCCTCTCTCAAAGACTCAGATGGTGATGGAATTGATGACGGTATGGAAGACCCTGATAACGACGGATTAAATCGAACCGGGTTAATTGCAAAATACTGCCCGTCATATGAAGATCCACAATCTAGTAATTGCCACATTGACCCTGATACGCCGGATGGTAAACTATTCTATGACAACTTAGAGAACTATACAAGCTATGAGGAATACATAAACGGAACAAACCCGATTGCAAATGATACAGATGGAGATGATTGGGATGATGGACCTGAGGTATACTACCAAGACCATGATGATGATGGCATGGCAACAGGATGGGAGTATTACTTTAATTTCGATCCATTTGATAATGTAGATCGAATGGTGGACACTGATGGAGACGGCCACATCAATTATTGCGAATACAAATGGGATACTAACCCAAGAGATATCAACAGTTTCCCAGGTCAAGGACAACTTTGCAATGCCTTTGAGGAGTGACGGATGACTCCATTTCGTAAATCAGGATTTGTCTTGATTTTGCTCGTCATAGCTTTTGTACCGACATCATCGGGGTATCAATCTTCCAGCGAAGACGGAGGCTCGTTGCTTAGCGACAGTTTGAACGGACAGTGGATTAACGATACACTCATGATTTCAGGAACAACAACAATATCTCCGCAGACAGCAACATGGGTTTTGTTCAATATAACTGAGACACTTGGTGAAGAAAATATCTTGCAATCCGGTGACTTTTTCACAGAGGTTATTCCAATACAAGATGGTTTATGGAGTTGGGAACTCTCAATCAACGTTAGTGAAATTGAGTGTATCTGCTTAGTCCAGATAACCCAGTCAACAATGGATGAATCTGAGGTCCTCAACAGAATATTGTTCATTGGTGAAGGACCCCATCCACCAGTTCTATCTCCTTTACACGATTCGATAGTGATGATAGATGGTCAGGCAACTCTTAGTGCAGAAGTGATGCATTCTATTGCTGTAAACGAAACAAACCTACTTGTTTCTTGGTGCTATTCTCCTAACGGGGCATGTGAAGGTGATATTTACAATAAACAAATTGGCCTGCAGCAAAATGAGTTATCTAAGACCCACGAATTATCATTCTCAATTGACGTTGAAAATTATTCTTTAAATGACGGGATATGGAAATTTGAGTATCAACTTCAAAATCCTTTATTGGAAATTTCCCCTACTGTAAGTTTCGATTTATATGTCGACCACACAGATCCTACTGCTGAAATAATCGCTCCAGAATTGGCCTCGGAAGGAGATGTTGTACTATTTGATGGCAGTGGATCATCGGATGGAGTTTGGGGTAAAGATTTGCAATCAGTGTGGACAATAGTCCAACCAGATGGCATTCAAAGGGTAGCTAATGAGGACGAATTAAACGGCATGGTTTTAGTGCTACATCCCATACTGTCTGGAAATTATACTGTAAACTTGGATGTTATCGATTCAGTTGGCAGAATTTCGAGCACTACTACAACACTAACTGTTGTCAACATACCTCCTTTGGTAGGAATTGAAACTACATTTGACAAATCTTTGGTGACTGAAATTATATTGATTAATAGTGGTGATGATTTGGATTTGAGTGCCATTGCACTAGACACTTCTGGAGACGATGCGACGTTACAATATGAATGGATTCTCAATGGAAATCAAATTTCTTCAGACAAGAACATTACTTTCACAAACCTTGTGATGGGTGATCATAAATTAGTGTTAATTGTAACTGACGATAATGGAGAAACTGGTAGTAAAGAAGTTACTCTTGCTGTGAAAGATGATTCATCGTATGGGTCTCAAGACAACAATATCAGATTCCTTCCGATGCTTGGTTCTTTAATTGTAATATTAATCGCAACTCTACTAATCTTCAGAATGAAGGCGTCCCGTTCAGAATCATTGCCTAAATGGGAGACAAACCCAGAACTTAAACCGTAATTGGTTATTTTTGCTACAAGTTTCAGGTTTTGTGGATGTTATCTCTACTATTTCTTGACAAAGCACTGAATAATTAGTGACACTACCCCATACACATGTGGGAGGACTACTTTGACGCCCTAGGCGAAGAGCCACCTTGCATCAGTCAAGAAGAGTATCGAGTTAGACAATCAAGGTTATTTTCGCAATTGAAGCCAAATGATGTCATACTTATTACAAGCAATCCAGTTTCTACACGTTCTAACGATGTAAGTTATCCATACAGAAACAGTAGCGATATGCTATACTTTTGTGGCTGGCAAGACCCTGATTCCCTTTTCTTTGCTTACTGCGATGCAGGTGAATGGAAATCCTGTTTATTTGTTCAGCCAGCTGACACATTGAAGGAAATCTGGGAGGGAAGAAGACCAGGGCTTGAAGGTGCTATCGCAAATTGGGCAATTGATGAATCTTACTCATACGATGACTTGGACACCAAACTACCTGAACTGATTAGAAAATCAACGAGAGTTTTTCTAAGATTGGGCAATGACTCTAAGGTGGATAAAATCGTCGAGGATGAAATGAAATTTCAGTCACGAGAACGTCAAAAATTTGGATATGGTCCAAGCAGCATCTGTGATCCTTCATCTATGATAAATGAATTAAGATTACGAAAGTCAAAATCAGAAATTGAAATAATGCGATATTCTGCGAAAATTGCAAGCCAGGCACACATTATAGCCATGAAGAATACAATACCCGGCATTGGTGAATATCAACTAGAAGGACTCATTGAGGGTTTTTTCAAGTATTGTAAAACCTCCGGTAGTGCTTACCCTCCTATTATTGGAAGTGGTGAAAATGCGACAATTTTACATTATACCGAAAACGACGATATCTGTAATGATGGAGAAATAATTCTAACAGATGCTGGGTGTGAATACCAAGGATATGCTTCAGATATCACTAGATCGTGGCCTGTTAATGGGGTATTTTCTGAGGCACAGGCTGAAATTTACCAACTTGTTCTTGAATCACAAATCGCAGGGATTGAAAATTGCCAAATAGGAAAACCATACGATGCTCCACACTTTGCTGCTCGAGAAGTATTAGCTAAAGGACTAATAGAATTGGGAGTTATCGACCAAAGTTTGGAGGATGCTTTATCCACAGAAGGCGATTTAAACAAATGGTATATGCACAATACGGGCCATTGGTTAGGAATCGATGTTCATGATGTTGGAGTTTACAAGCCGAATGGAGAGCCTAGGCTTCTAGAGGAAGGAATGGTAGTAACAGTGGAGCCTGGATTATACTTCGGAGCTTGGCGTAAAGATGTCAAATGTCCAGAAAGATACGCTAACATTGGAATTAGAATCGAAGATGATGTTTTAATCACACCAAACGGGCCAGATATCCTCACATCTGATTGCCCAAAAACAATTACTAATATTGAGGAGCTTGTTGGCTAGTAATGAGAGGAGACTATGTCTTGGAGAAATATCCTAGATAACCACCTTTCTAGTGGTGATCGGCTAACACCTGAAGAAGCAGTAATTCTCTATCGAGATGCGCCTTTGCAATCGATTAGGAGAGCCGCAAACCAGCGCAGAATCGAAATAAATGGGAATGAAGAAGTTACTTATCTAATTGATAGAAACATCAACTACACAAATGTGTGCACAATAAATTGTCAGTTTTGTTCATTCTATCGCCCACCCGGTCATGAAGAAAATTATACACAGTCAGTTGAAGAAATTAGTCAAAGAGTTAAGGAACTTGAAGCTATTGGTGGGTCAAGAATTTTGATGCAAGGCGGAGTAAATCCAGACTTAGGCATAGAGTTCTACACAGATTTGCTGAAGTCGTTAGCGAAATTGCACCCTACAATCGATCTCGATTGTTTCTCTCCAATCGAAATAGAGGGAATTTCTGAGGTAACAGGTATTTCTACCCTCGATGTTCTCGAGATATTGAAAGGCTCTGGAATGCATGGCTTACCAGGAGGCGGTGCAGAGATGCTTGTTGATGATGTCAGAAAAAATGTCTCACCAAAAAAAGGGTCACCTGCGAATTGGCTGAAAGTTATGTCTGAAGCACAATCTCTAGGACTGATTACAAGTGCAACAAACGTATTTGGCTTTGGTGAGTCGATTGAAGATAGAATTGAGCACATGCGCCGTATCAGAAAATTACAAGATGAAAGTTTGTCGAAATACGGTAACGGATTTACCTCATTTGTCGCTTGGCCAGTTCAATTGGAGAACAATGTATACGGCAGAAGAAACAGAGGTCGTAATCGATTAGAGCTAGGAGCAGGTCCAAGTGAATATCTTCGTCACATAGCAATTTCTAGACTATTTTTCGACAATATAGATCACATACAAGCATCATGGCCGACAATGGGCCTATCAGTCGCTCAAATGGCTTTGCTTGGAGGGGCTGACGATGCTGGTTCGACAATGATGGAAGAGAATGTTGTATCTGCCTCTGGCACCGAAAAGATGTCTGCAAGTGAAGATGAACTCCAAAATACAATAGTCAGGGCAGGTTTCAAACCTCGCCGAAGAAATTCTCGTTATGATTTGCTAGATACTCCGTCTCCAAGCACTAGTCTCAAAGATTTGGCGGCGCCACCGCCCCGTCAGTTTTGATTATACCACACTAGCCAAACATTTGCCTCGATTTTCCTACTGCCTCCATTCGTATCCTCTGGTACGTATTCTTGGCCGTTATACAATCCTCGGTAAATGAGATTGTTAGTGGTATTGTTGTCCACCCAATCTGTGATATCATACACCCATTGCTTAACATCCTGTCCTGCACACCAACCCGCTCTTCCGAATGGCCACGAACCATATTGATTTGCAACTACACCTCGGTCCACTTCTTTTTCACATCCTTGATTATCACTAACTATTGGATGCCACTCATAAGTATGATATCCATTTAGGTAGTAATGATGCTCGTGGTCACAGAATTCTGCACAATTAGCTCTGTCCTGATTAAATCCGTGACCTGTAATAGTCGCCACAATTTTCGCTGAATAGTAACTTGAGGGAGCTGTGAAATTATGTTGACGTTTATACAATGATTCGTTGTTATACTGTCCATTGAATTGTCCATTACCATAGAACATTTGCTCCGCATCAACCGGCCTCTCTCCTTTTTCCCAATTGGAAAAGTAAAGTTTTACAGTAAGCATTCCTTTGTTAGCCCCTTGATATCTGAAGTTCCTTGTGTCGTTATCCTGTAACATGAACAAGTATGGCGATATGTCAGTAAGCCATCTACCCTCTCTTCCGTATGTTGTGATCCATCTCATGAATTCAGTTCCACACTTAGTATTGTTATCCCTATCACAAATCTTCATGTAAGCAAGGTAATCCCACTCGTGGCAACCTCCATAATTTCCGTTTGAATTAGAATATCTGTCTCTTCGATCCTCACATGCGTGTTCATGAAAAACCTCTAGTGTATCGTAAGAACTTATGTTAGTAGGCAAACTGATTGTGACATTTTCATATGTTGAGGTATATCCTCCGCCCCATCCACCTGAATGCCACTCTTCATCTACAATCGTCACACTATGGATGTTAACATCGCTATCTCTTATTTCCGTTTTGAATTCATAATTATACATCCGTGCCTCATATGCCCAGTGTGTAATGTCGTTAGTTTGCGATGTCCACGCATATATTGATCCAATTTCTCTAGCTCGCTGGAATCTATCAATACCGTAATAGAAAGAATTCCAATTACTGATCACATCTCCCAGGCCACCACTTGCGGTTGACATGTCTTGATCAATGTAATGAATCCGCCCTTGCCATTTTAGTTCCTCATTTGGGTTAAGCGCATTTTCTACCGCAGTTTTTCTTGATAATACATCGTTCTTGTATGAATTATCAAATGAACCATAGAACAAATGTGCATTGTCTGGAAGTTGTCTTATCATTGATCCAGGATTCTTCGACCAATCTGCATTGTTACTATTCCCCGATGTATCTGTATATTTGAACAAGAAGATATACACATCATTTCCGTTCCATTCGTTTCTAAATGACCAGGTCCCATCTAGTGTAGGAAGTGAAAAGTGTGCTACGGTGTCCATCCTATTACTGCCATGACCGGTTTCTTTCCATGCAACCGGATGTTGGTATACAGCACAGCCTTCAGAATCGATAGTCCATTTTGGCTCAGTGTTTGAGCAATTATCAACATTTGAAAATACACCATCACCATCTAAATCAGCGCATCCAACATTGCTGACACTATTTCCCTGAGGTGTTCCGGGGCATTGATCTTCTGCATCTACGACGCCGTCTGCATCAGTATCTCTTTCAGTTGCATCGCATCCAGTTTCATCAACATCTTGAGCATCTAGAGGCGATCTAGGGCATTGATCCAAAATTATACCAGTTTCATTCAAATCATATACACCATCATTGTCATCGTCTTCATCTTCTGACTGATCATGACATCCATCACCATCGTAATCAAACTCAGAATTACTAACCCAGTTGGACAATCCTCTCCAGCAGCTGTCTATGTTATCATTGACCATGTCATTATCATCATCATCATCTTCTGTTAAATCGTTACAGCCGTCTGAATCCCAATCTGTATATGGTTTTGAATCCCATCCAATCTCTCCCTTTGAACACAAATCCAGATTATCAATTACTCCATCATTGTCGTCATCCTCATCTTCATCATAGTCAGCACAACCGTCACTGTCGTAATCTGTTAGGTTGTTGCTAATCCAACCTAAGGTTGAAACACAGTCGTCGTCAATATCTGGAATCATATCGTTGTCATCGTCGATATCTTCTTCAAAGTCATGACAACCGTCAGAATCTCTATCTGTTGCAATGTTTGATTTCCATCCTTCCTCCGAACCATGCCCGTATGGACAACTATCAGCTTCATCAGATATGCCATCTCCATCCAAATCATCTCCTAATGGGAAAATTACTCTAACAAGCTTCGAGTCATATGAATCAGTCCAAATGCCACATGTAGCAGTCAACGATATATTGGTTGGCTCATCAACAAATCCAAACTCATAATCGAAGTTTCCATTAATGCTTGGTTTTATTTGGATACTGTTGACATTCACACTGCATGTATCTAGATTTTCGTGATATACGCTACCAGAGATAATTAGGTTTCCTGGCCTATCCAAGTTGACAATTGGGTCTGTTGACAGTATTGTGTTTCCTTCATCAGGTTTCAAAACCGAAAATTCACTGGAAATGGTAGGATTTTCTTCATATCCCTCAATAATCATCATAACGTTAATTCTCCAAGTTCCCGGTTCATCTGGTGCTAGTATTATTTTGAATCCAGACTCTGTCATAGTGATGGCAGAGTCAATGGTACGCAGCCCGCTAGGTGTTTGAAAATCATATTCGAAACTAAACTCAGTGTTACTAGGTGTAACTTCTGCAAAGCCTTCTATCACTAATATCTCATCGACCTTAACTAATGGTAATTGTTCTGAGATCGAAAGATTTGCAAACGTTACATCGTTTTGGATTTTCGAGTCAGTATTAGATCCGACAGATGTATTGTTCCCAATGCAACCTGACATAGCCATAAGAAAAGAAAGAAGCAACGCAATAACAATCCTTCGCTCCATGGTTGCCCAGAACTTGAACTACAAATGAAACCTTCCATCAAATTGTATCGCTTTCGCTGCGACCGTCAAAGATTTGCAGGTCCTGATTTATTGTGGAAGTCTTTTGATGATCTACAACTAATGGTTCAACCCACAAGAGAGGACCTCCCTTGTCACGCTGGATATTTACAATCATCTCCCAATGGACTCTTACCAATCCTCCATAAACAGTTCCTGGCCAGTTTCCTTTGGGTTTTTTGAGTTTAAATCTACCACCATCGATGTTAATTTCAACAGATTCACTAATGCTCATAATTCGCATTGGTCGAAGGAATACCCCTCCTGGGGCGTCATGTCGTTCCATAGGGGCATCTTCTCCCATTCCAGTCCCATCGTCAAGACCCTCTTCCCAGTGATGTGGTAACTGAGTTGTTAAACCGGGTGGAGGTTGGCCATCTGGATTTAGCCCGAGTGCAGAAAATACCTTGTGTCTTGCAGGTGGCAAAATTCCAACACGCCAAGATATGAACATCGACTTCCATTCTTCCAGCGGGTTTTCAATTGTTATTTCACCACAAAGGTCATCTCCAGAGGTAGTCGAATCAATAGTGATATTGGGCCGTGGAGGAGAATTTTTTAGAAAGAATTTTTGTCTACGTAAATCCCGAAGATTAGCTCCAACACGAAGGATAATTGGTGCGATCATCAAGGGCACTACGATCACTACTAATACAGGATAATCTAGCAAACCTAGTCGAATCTTACCTGTTCCAAAAGTTGGGATACCTAGAGAAGTTTGAAGCGGTGTTGTGAATAAGTAAAACAAGCATGACAGCAATATAACCACGGTAATACTGATTGCTTTCCTCGCTTTTGCGTGAATGGGATGTGGTATCATATACCATCCTGTTCTCTGTTTTTCAATTATTTGCGGAGTCTTCCCATGATATTTGGTGTCAACTTCAAAATCTCCATCAATTATTCTCTCTACAAGCCAAGAGTTCTCATTACCTAATTGAAAAGGAGGGAATACTGGGCCATCTATATCGAACTCATATTCAACAACAGGAATCTTGCTTGCGTCTAATTTGGTGGATTCAAAAGGTGGATATCGAATTCTGTGTAGAATTTTTACCATGAAAACACCTTAGGCAAATAGTAATTTGAAACCAGCCTTTAATGCAAGTTTTCTAAATTCGGGAACCTTTCGTAATAGAGTCATACCCAGTGGGACTGGATGTTCAATGTCACCAACCTTGTTGATTAAATCAAGAACTTCTGGGCGATTGAACATTCTAAAGTGAGAATCAAGTTCATCGTCGTCTGGTATTGTTACCAATAAATCGCGAAGTGCTCTAGCCCTATCTTGCTCTTTTTTGAATGACTTAAATGGTTTGCAAACCGATGATAGATTGCTGGATTTTAGTTTATCTCGACCAATGCAATAAGCCAGTTTTTCAATTATTGCTTCAATTTGTCTAAACCCAGGGCCAATACCTCCTCCTGTTGTTGGTTTAGCCATCCCGGCAGCGTCTCCAATAACCATAACTCTATCCTTGTAAGGTCTGCGAATAACACCGCATGGAACTGGGCCGCAGTATCTTGCAATTTCTTTGACATTTTCAAAACGCTTTGACCATAGTGGGTGGGAAATCAAGTCATTATAGCATTGTTCAACACTTTTGCCATCAAGATCTTGTGGTCTTGACCAAATACCAATTCGATGCGTATTATTACCGGTTGGAATTACCCAAGCAAAGAGCCCGGGCGCAAAATCTCTACCAGTATACATCTCTAGCCAATTGTCTTTGCCAGTCAAACCACTGACATCTGTTTGAAAACCAACCATCATTTCTTTTGGTCTGCCCATCTTAAAGTATCTTCGAGTCCAAGAATGTGCACCATCAGCACCTACTAATAAAGCGCATTTCAAATCTACAATTTCTCCTTCTCTGTCAACTTTTAGGTTAACGCATTCATCAGTTACCTCGGCTTCAATTGGTTTAGATAGAAGCCAAAGATGTGCACCAGATTCCATCGCTTGAGCAACAACACCCTGATCGAATCGTTTCCTGCAAACAACGTGGGTTCTAGTTCTCCCGTCTTTGCCAACGGGAACCATTATTCCTGATGGTGAGTGAATCAAAGCTCCATCTACGTTCTGAAGAATGGTATCTTCTAAACCAACCATCTTCATAGCGGGTGGATTTACTAGGCCTGCGCATTGAAATGGTCTTCCAATTTCAGCATGCTCCTCAATCATCAAGGTTGAAATCCCCCGTGAACTGAGTTCTGTCGCAAGTCTACCACCGACGGGTCCGGCGCCAATGATTACGACTTGGTACACATTTTTACCGGACACTGTCACCATTGTCAATCTTGTGCAAGATAATCACTTCTGGAAGCGATATCCAACAGATCCGTTTGCTTTGAGATATAGTGATGCAGTAAAGGGTTTACCTGCTTTTGATGTAAAATCATCAAACGGGCCTAATTTCTTCTTTTCAACAAGTATTTTGGCTTCATCACGAGTTATTTCACGTTTGCTCACTTCACGAGGAATTGAGATCTTACACCCCTCGGTATTTCTTTCTGCAACATAATGTGTTTCTGTTTCAACAACTCCCACATTAGTCTTAGGACATATACCTACGACTCCCTCAACAATAGGGAACCTTCTAGCGTCAGCTGGGGGCTCTCTTGGCGGGAATTCAAATCCCACACGGTCCTTTTCTAGAATCAAAAATGCTGGGAAATTCTTACCCCTCTTAGATATGAAGTTATCAATTAAATCTGATTTGCCTGTTGTCAAAATCTTTTTTGCTTCAGAGCTCGAAATATCTCTTTTACAGACAATCTTGCTCAATCCCCTAAATGTACATTCTGCATTGTCGCAAGCATATGTTGTAGTCCCAATTCGAATGGTTCCTGAATCACATTTGGGGCATGTGCATAATTCTTCATCATCTGATTTGACGGATTCTTGCGTTGCACCTGCAACAATAAATTTTCCAGTTTCATCTATTCTTACATCGGTTTCATATGATTCACCACTACGAGAAAAGAATCCATGTAAATTTTCAATCGACTTGTCTGTTAGTATTCTGGAAGTTGTGTTTCTGTCAAACCATCTGCCACTGGAATCTTTCCACATAACAAAGCTACAACCCTTATTTCGACCTTCATTTTTCTCACAAATATATGACATTACGGTTTCAACAACGTTGGATGAACAGATAGGACATTTTCCTATTGGCCCCTCTTCTTGATAGAAGGTTGACCTATCATGATTTTTTATCTTGTCAACAAGTTCTTGCACTTGCTCTTTAATGTCAGTCATGTATGATTCTCTTGTCTCAATTCCTTTCTGGACTAAACCTAGTTTTGATTCCATCTCACCTGTTAATTCAGGAGATGTTATCCAATTGACAGGAATTCTTCGTAAAATATCAATCATTTTTATGCCGTGAGCTGTTGCTTGAATCGATCCACCTTTCCCTCTATTGATGAATTCCCTAGAAATTAGTTTTTCAATTGTGTCAGCACGAGTAGCCGGTGTCCCTAGCCCCTTTCCTTTCATTGCGGCTGCTAAATCTTCATCATCAATTTTTTTTCCAGCATGCTCCATAAGTCTAAGAAGACCCGCCTCTTTTAATCTACCAGGTGGCTTCGTTTTTTCTTCTTTAAATTCATGTTGTATCATTTTTGTTTGGCATGGGTTTTGCGGTAATTTACCCCAACCCTCTGGCAATTTCTGCTTCTTTGGTTTGACAGCCCTCCACCCGGGGATTGATAGACTTCTAACTTCCTTTGTAAATTGTTGATTTTCTTTTGTTGCTATTCGCTTTTCGACTTTCCATACAGCATCTGGATGGAACGATGCTAGAAATTGCCTTGAAATGAGGTCATAGAGTTTTGTAGCATCAGGGTTTAAATCGGTATCCGGTAATTTCCCGGTAGGTATAATGGCGTAATGGTCAGACACTTTCTTGTCATTAAAATTCCTAGTAACGTTAGAAAGTCCGTTATCGGTAAGGAATGTTGTGTGTGGGTTGAGGTTTGGTTGAGCACCCAGTTGTCTGATTGTCTTTGAGGTTTCTTCAATCATATCTTCTGGTAAGTGCCTAGAATCAGTTCTAGGGTATGTAGTAAGTTTGTGTGTATCGTAAAGTTGCTGTGCAACTGAAAGGGTTCTCTTGGCAGACCAGGACCACATGTTGTTTGCTTCCCTTTGAAGGGTTGTAAGGTCAAAGTTAAGTGGCGGCTTTTCAACAGCCTCCCTTTCCTTTTGCTCGACTGTGAAATCCCCATCTTTGTCAATTACCGACTGAATTAAATCCTTCTCATCTGCATCTAAAATTCGATTAGCTTTGTATTCTGGCCTCTCAGGATCATCCTTATGCCCTATCCGTTCCCACTTAGCAGTCCACTTTGCATCCCCAGATTCGAAGGTCCCCTCAAGTTCCCAGAAAGGTTCAGGTCTGTGTGATAATATACGAATTTCATGGTCTACAATCATAGCTAATGTAGCAGTTTGAACTCGGCCAAGAGACAGAGATCGTTTGTCATTCCTGTTAGTTCTAAGAAACGTTGCAGCAACTCTCGATCCATTCATTCCGATTATCCAGTCTGCTTCCGACCTTGATACAGCTGCATCTCTTAAATCTGAAAAATCCGATGATGATGCACGATTTTCATATGAAGAAATTATTGCATCCTTGGTCATAGATTGGAGCCACATTCTTGACATAGGAACTTTTACTTTTGCAAATTCAACAATTCGTCTGAATATTAGTTCGCCCTCTCTAGCAGCATCGCATGCATTGACAACCTCAGAGCAGTCTTTGGATGTAATCATTTTTTTGATAGCGGTTAACTGTTTTTTTCCGTTTTTACTTCCACTAATTGGTTTTAGTTGGAAATTGTCAGGTATAAACGGCAATTTGTCAATAGATTTTATCCAATTTTTAAACGATTCATCATATTCTTCCGGCGTTTTGAGTTCGAGTAAATGCCCTACTGCCCAAGTAACTAGAATCTCTTCTGAATGGTAGTGAGTATCCTTCTTAGAATCCACACCCAATACTTTGGCTATATCCGCCGCAACGCTTGGTTTCTCGGCAATGATGACGACGGGCATGACTTCTAACCGGAAAAACGGCATTACTTGAAGCCTCGGTTTGAGTGGTTTTTCAACAGGTACTTTAGTACCTGAGAAATTTCTTGTCATTTTTTTACTTCAAAAATTGACTTCTTCGAGCAGCCTCATCCCAAGCATCTTCTGCATCAGCACCACCACAGCCAACACAACCCGGATAACCAGCCTCAAGTAGTTGTGTGACAGTTGTAATGAAATCATCCCATTTACAATCTGGCACCCAGCAAACATCCATGCTTGGTTGCTCTTTTCCAAATTCAGCCAAGCCAATTATTGAGAAATCTCCATCTATTATTTTCGGTAAGTCTAATTTGGATGGAATATTATCAGATATTTCTTGAATTAATTTGTGAGCGTCTGTTCTCTTGTTAGTTGGAATTGACAAAATCGCGTTAGGATGTTTGAGAAATCTCCGACCAGCCTCGCGTAGAGATGGCCATCTGGGGTCTGTAATCTCCACGCTCCTTCCCAAGTTGGGGTAAGATTTGAAGCATACGCTGCATGAGCGGAATTCATGGGATTAGGTTTCAAACTATTCGGACGCCCTATCCTATCGCTTATGGACAGCGAAAAAGCACATAGGCGGGCAATATTCTTGTTGAAAGTTACCTCTGGATTTTTCCTTGGTCGTTTTCTGCTAAAAATTCTCTACAAACCTAGAAACTTAACCAGTGAATTATTTGGATTTAAATTCCCTAACCCTCTTGGTTTAGCCGCAGGAATGGACAAAAATGCTGAAGCAATGACTGGCTGGGAGACTCTAGGATTTGGTTTCATAGAAGTTGGTGGGGTGACAGAACACGAACAATCTGGTAATCCAAAACCAAGAATGTTTCGTGCTGATAGGAGCAAGGCGTTGATTAACCGAATGGGGTTCAATAATCTTGGTAGCGAAAAAATGGCGATAGCGTTAGATAGAGGTCCTAAATTAGGCATACCAGTATTTCTAAACGTAGGTAAATCAAAGAAAACTAAAATGGAAGACGCTCATACTGATTACGCAACAACAGTGAGACGGTGTGAGCCATTTGTAGATGGATTTGTCGTGAACGTTTCATCTCCAAACACACCTAATTTACGAGACTTACAAAACGAGCAAGATCTTGAAAGAATCATCTTAGAAGTGAAAAAGTTTAGCGGCTCCAAGCCCGTTCTTGTGAAAATTTCTCCAGATTTGTCCAACCAACAAATTTTGGGAATCGTCGATGTAGGTCTAAAACTGGAATGCGAAGGGATTGTCGCCACCAATACGACAACTACTCGACCAGACTCAGATGCGCCAATGCAGGAAGCGGGAGGGCTATCTGGTTCACCCCTTAACACACGCTCAACAGAAGTGATTCGCTTAATTGCAGATCATACAGATGGCAATTGGCCAATCGTTGGTGTTGGTGGTATATCCTCCGCTGATGATGCATGGCAGAAGATAATCAATGGAGCATCCCTATTACAGATATATTCAACTTTAGTATTCAATGGTGCTGGAGTCATAAAACAAATCATACATGGTCTTGAAAAGCGAGTGAGAGACGCAGGTTTATCCGGAATTGAAGAAGCCGTTGGTTTGGCTAGAAGGTGAGATTATGCTAACGCATCGAGCAAAGCTGCTAATTGTAGGTGCTGTTCTAACCATTGCTTTGATGGCTACGGTATTGATTGAAGCACCAGAAGCAACTAGAAGTGTTGACGAGGTGATGGAAGATCCTGATGATTTACAAGGAAGAGATATCGCAATTAGAGGCGAAGTCTTAGATGGGTCCATTAACAATGCAACTTACACATTCATACTACACGGTGAATCAGAGCAAATTATTGTTAGTTTCAAAGATGCGTCCGTGTCAAATGGTTTGGATGACAATCGCACCGTTTATGCCGAAGGAACGCTAGTAAAGATAAATCAAGAGTGGGTATTTGAGGCTGAAGTAATAAAGACTAGCTGCCCTTCAAAGTATGAAGAAGCTACGGACGACTGATAGTCGGTGGTTTCAAAAAAGCCTTCTGTGACGGACTGTTGGGATAGGAGGGGAGTTTGCGTGCCCTCTTCCGCAAATCGCAAATGGCGGTCCGAAAGCCAAGGAGCGGCTCAGCCGGTTCATGGGTTCCCATTGGCGGACGTCGATGTCTCGCCCCCACGTG
>MDSY01102828.1_pt1 | contig 32132 bp, 40 predicted proteins | sample 811131 | NCBI WGS metagenome assembly MDSY01 (sample SAMN05326643, study PRJNA326480) | marine metagenome | isolation source: seawater | place: Atlantic Ocean: South West | collected 2010 | reverse complement strand
CATTCGTGCTTTAGATGTGAGTGCTGGCGGGGGCTATGATATGTTGGCTTATGATGCGGCTCCTATAGATTTTACTATACCTGATGGTGACGGATATGATAGTTATTATTATGATACTGTTCCTTATGGAAAAAGTGTTCCGACAAGAATTCCTAGAAAATTAAATAGAAGATATCAATTTAGAGTAACTGTACAAGATTCTGTTTCAAAAGATTCAAGAATATTCCAAATTTATGTTGTAGGAGATGATTTTGCTCGTGCAGACAACACCATAATGAAAGCAGGCAATGGAGTATTTAAATCTGATTTTACTTATTTACGAGATCCTATTTGGATCACTCCAAGCGATTTAGGATTTAGGAGAGCAAACAATTATCAAACCATCTATTTAGACACATTAGATCCTATAGATGTTTTAGGTAGATTGACTTATATACTTCTTCCTTTTAACAGTGATGGCACAGAAAGTGTTTTACCTAATGGCATGTCGCTTGATGGCACTACAGGAGAAATTGCAGGACGGATAGGATATCAACCTGCTGTTACTAGAGAATACAAATTTACTATTGAAGCAATTCGAATAGAAAATGATATAGACTATGTAACAATCTTTGCAAATTTTTATGAGGATACACTTAAAGGACAAACATTTTTAAAAATTAATAAATTAAAAGATATTGCTGATGATGGTATTGCAGATTTACCTTCATTGGTTGGCAGAACTGTTGATATTGGTGTAAATGCATATACAATTAAATCTGTAGATGCAACAAACCCACTTTATGATATAATAGAAACAACATTACCATTATTTGCTACAAATGCGGCACAACCTATTACAATAAAAAAAGAAGCAATAGCAGGTCAGTCTCATCTATTTGTGAATACACTGACGCAAAAAGACAGAGATTTTTATTTAAACAGAGAATTTATTTACAGCGATACAGAATCTTATAAAGTATTCAATACAGTGGCAGAAGTTGATAGAGGCATTTGGCCATATGTAGAATATAGAATATATACAAACGCTGACGAGTTGGAATTAAATTATTCATCTGTTGATTATGGAGATAGTACAGTAAGTCATGGAGATTCTGCACAAAAAGTTATTGAAACTTTTGTTAGAAATGCAGAAGGCAATGTTGGTATATCCAGACCAGTATATATTTTGGAAGAATCTCTTGTAGATCCAGCAGGAAATTATGCGGCAGGGCCTTTAACATCAGAAACAAACGGACCTTACGATAGATCAATTACAGTAAATGGAATAAAGATTGTTGGATCTCCTGCAATAGGTGGAGCAACTGCAAATTCAGATGAATTTATAAAAAAAGTTGCAAGAGTATTTCAACTGTTAATGGACCCTAATGACGGAAATGTAGATTCAACTAAACAAAATTTAATGATTGAAACTTTAAAAGGCAATGCTGGAAATCATATTGGCTTTCCTACTGTGCAAAGAGTAGGGTACAACGGACCAAGTGCCTACTCACCTTCGATTGTTGATGATGATGCTCCTACAAATTATCCAGGATTAGGTCCTTTTTTAAGTTCAGTTGCACAAGTTGACTATATTTGGGAATTTCCAAATGGATCAGGTGGACAAAACGATACTATTATGGAAGTACTAGAACATGCCATACATACATTAACTCAATGGGGAGCACCAGGGACTAGTACTGCTCTTGCTAATGATAATCAAACAAGTGATTTATACAATGCTATGCAAGAGGCTAGAACATCAAATGGTGCTGACGGAAATCCAATATTTGATAGTTCAGTATATTCAGGCGATTTTGCTGGCGATCCAGATTTTAGAGCATTACTTATGCGTGAATACATTTATCTTTTAATAATTGCAGAATGGGGTTTTATAAATGCATTTACAAGTGGTACATTAGCACCAGAATGGAATATAAGTGCAAATACAGCAAGTGGTGTACAAACTTATAATCCTCTAGGACACAATCTATATATTAATTACATAAGAAAAATTATTACAAAACCTCTTGTAGGAACATTACAAGATATTTTCCAAAATAATAATTTAGGATTATCAGGCTACACACCCGATGTAAATTCTATAAGATCTATTAAATTTGCTGTGCCTGAATATGCAAATACAACAAATACTAATTTAATCAAAGGAATGTTTAATAGTATTGATAGTTCAGCAGTATTAATGGATACACCAGTAAAATATGATAGAGTAAAATTAGAAACTGCTTTAGCAAGTAACAGATCATATGATGTAGGAAATACTATAGAAATAGGTTTGTTAAAAAATGATCTTTTGCAAAAGACAGTCAGAGCAGACAAAGCAGAAAGTTCTAGTACTTCAAGACAATTTTCATTAAAAATACAAGGAGAAATAGATAGTGTAATTACTTGGGTGACTGGTACAGACTTAGGTACAGTTTTAGCAAATAGAATAAGCGATTTAAAACTTACAGCAACTAGCACAGTCAAAGATCCATTTTTACAATATTATTTGACTGCTGGAAGTTTGCCAAATGGTTTAAGTTTACTACGAGATGGAGAAATTGTAGGTACTGCTGTTCAATTTGGTGCTGTAAAATATTCTGGCTATTGGAAATCATTACGAGAATATACTGCAAATGAAGTAGTAAGATATCAAGGAGCATACTATAAAGCATTAATTGATCATAGACAAGAATTATTTAGTGCAGATAATTTTGTTGCTACAACAATAACAAATCCTGGACTATCAAGATTTGAATTAGGGTTTGGCTTAGATGGTTCTACTACATCAATTGATAAAAAATTTACATTTACTGTGTTAGCAAAAGATAGATTAGGTTATAGTGCAATCGCGAGAACTTTTACTTTAAGAGTACAAGAAACAGGATTGAATGAATATAGCAATTTATACATGCAACCTTTTATTAATACAGATGTTAAAAATAAATTTTTAAATTTTATGAATGAAGATGCTACATTTACACCAGATAGTATCTATAGACCTAGTGACAAAAATTTTGGCATACAAAAAACTTTAAGAGCGTTGGTATATGCAGGTATCCAAACTAAATCAAAAGCAGAATATGTTGGGGCTATTGCAAAAAATAGTAAAAAGAAAAAGTATAAATTAGGAAGTTTACAAACTGCTATAGCCAAAAGAGAAGGAACAACTGATACAATATACGAAGTAGTATACATAAATTTAATAGATCCTGGAGATACAGATTCAGCAGAATTAAATACAAGATCAAAATTTAAAACTATTTCAGGGAATGAAATTACAGTTGATGGTGTAAATGTAGAAGTTGCTAATGATGCTAGTGCTGACACTACTGTAATAAAAACTTTTTCAATAATTGGTAGGGCAGGAGTAATAAACGTACCTACAGAAACTGTAGGACTTCCTGTAACACTTAGAACAGGCGAAATTAGTGTTCCTACATCAGGTGTATTTTTAACAATATTTAATAGAGACGGAACTACAACTGTTATAGAAGAAACTACTTCTAGCACTATTATTACAAATGCACCTCAAAGATTCCGTCCAATTAATTCTACCATTAGTGTAGATAGTGATGCTTTATTGGCAAGTCAATCACAAGATGTGCAAAAATATATCAGTAATATTACCAATCTTAGAAATAACATAGCCACAGTAGGATCTACAGAAAATTCTTTTTTACCTTTATGGATGCGTACCCAACAAACAGTAGGTTCTCCAACAGCAGAATATCAATTAGCGATTCCGTTAGTATTTTGTAAACCAGGCACATCAAGCACTATTTTAAGTAATATTAAAAATTATTTTGTCACAAATACAGATTTCAAATTAGATCAAATAAATTATGAGATAGATAGATTAATTATTGATAGTGTTGAAGGACAATCACAAGAACAACATTTAGTGTTCGAAAACTTCTCTTTTAATGTTTAACGAACATAAATACATATGAGGAAGGTATAATAATATGGCATTTACAAGCAATATAGTTTCAACAACAATAGATGAAACATTTCCAGTAGCAGGACAAGACAATAACAGTCAAGGTTTTCGTGATAATTTTTCAGTAATTAAAAATAGTTTAGCATCAGCAAAAACTGAAATTGAAAACTTAGAAAATAGCACTCCAAAAACTGACGAAAATAGTAATATGAATAATTATACCTTAAGCAAGGCAAACTTGCTTCAAGGATCGCAACAAGCAAGTATTACATATGCAAGTGGTATAAGTGGTGATACTGACGTTAGTTTTAATTCTGGACATCATCATAAAATACTTCCACAAGCATCGTTAACACTTACATTTATTGATTGGACAGATACAGCAAATAGATATAATGAAATGCGTGTGCAAATTTTTGGAGATGGAACATCTGTAGATAAAACTATAGTGTTTGCAGGAAAAAATAGTGGCGGAGTTTCATCAAGCACTATGTACACAGATGGTGATGCAATTTTTTCAGCACCTAATACATTTATAGTGAATAATGCTAGTGGATCAGTAACTGCTACTACTTCATACATTTTTAAAGTATTTTCATTTGATCAAGGTGTAAATGTCTATGTAAAATACGAAGGAAAATTTGGTTGATACACCCACACGGAGATGACTTAAAGTCTTTGTCCGATTTACAAATACACGAAAAATTAAAAGACTTAAATAAAAAATACTTTATGACAACTAATGCTCAATTGCAAGAGCAAATAATCATGCTTATAGATGGATTTAAATTAGAATTAGAAGCAAGGAATGTATCAAAATCTTTGAAAAAAGATGAAAATGAACTTGACAATTTAATCAATATAAGTTAATATATATTACATGCTAATGAAGACAGATAAACTAGGTATACCTCGATTTACAAATCGTGATTTAATTGATATGATATACAGCGGTCATGCTGAAAAATGTCATGTAGTTCTATGTGATCCTAGCGATGATATAGATAAATTCAATGATGTGATGCGTGATCAAGGAATGCCTGAACTTACAAAATATATTCCTTTAGATGTAGATGAAAAAACATTTGACAATGCTTGTCAAGGAGAATGGTTTATGCCTCAGGAGTATAAAGACTTAGATGTATTACATTGGTTATTTGCAAAATGTATGGAAAAATTACAAATTGAAGATTATGATCAAGTTAGAGCAACAACAGAATGGCAAAGAACAAAAGAAGAATTTGAAGAATTTACTAAACGAGAAATGATAGATTTACTTAGGTATATGATTTATCTTGTGGATTATATGCGTAAAAATAAAATTGTATGGGGTGTAGGACGTGGTAGTAGTGTTGCAAGTTACGTTTTATATCTAATAGGTGTGCATAAAATAGACAGTATTAAATACAAATTAGAATGGCAAGAATTTTTAAGAGACTAAATATTCTTGAAGGAGAAGTATATGGCCCAAAAACAACAAGGTCGTAAAATTTATAGGACCGCACAAGGCAAGCAAATTGATTTAGATCTATTAATCAAAAGAAATGAATTGACTCCTGCAATAGGCAATGCTCGTGTGAATGCTAGAGGAGATGAACTAGGACCTGGCGGACAAATTTTGCGATCAAGAGAAGAAGTAATTAAAGATTATTATAATGGTATAACACCAGTTGACGATGAACCAGTCAAAAAAACATCTAGTGATCCTACTGATGCTGAAATAGAAATGATGAATGAATTTGACGATGAAGAAGTTGTTAAAGAACAACCTAAAAAAGAAATTGAATGGGTTGAAGATGAAAAAGGAAATTTTGTAAAAAAAGGTGAATAATGGCTATAAATTTAAATACTATAAAAGGTAAATTAAAACCTATTAAAGATAGAGTGCTTGTGTCAGATATGTACTTTGGTGAACAAAAAACCTCTGGAGGACTTATAATAAGTGATGACGATGGAACCACAAGAGGTATATATCCTCGTTGGGGTCATGTACATGCAAAAGGTCCTAGCAATAATGAAGATTATAATGTAGGTGATTGGATTTTGATAGAGCATGGTAGATGGACTAGAAGCGTATTAATTGACGAAGGCGATGGCGAAGTAGAATTACGAATGATAGATGCAGATAATGTTTTAATGTATAGTAGTGAAAAACCCGCAGATGTTCAATTTGGAGCAGAATATGCTCAAGGAGATATGGTAGAAGTGTAAATGGTTCAACCAATTGCAAATAGTTCAATGCCTATGACAAAAGATACTGAGTATCTTAGAAGTTTGCGAGCAAGTGTAAATGGAGTAGCACACACTTATCCAAACAGTGAACAAATTAGTCCTCCAGTAAAAAAACAAAAAGTCCGTGTAGTTGATCCTTCAACACGAACTAGTGTTAACTTAGATGTTCTAAAAAAATATCACCAAAATTTAGATGCTTTAGAATATGTAAGAGTACAAAATAAAATACAACAATATAATGCAGAACAAAGAATGATATCTAAAAATATACTAGAAAAGCATTATATGAGAAAAAATATACAAAAAAAATTGATTGCAGAGCAACAAATTCTCACGTATAATAGAAATAGAGAATTGACAAAAAGTAACCCACCCGAAGGAAAAATTTTAGATATAGAGGTAAAATGAAAAAGGTAGATTTAAAAAAATATAAAGAATTTGTAAAAGAAGTAACTTCAGATCAATCTAATAATACAATATCCATGCATAATCATTGTAACCAATTAGAAAAAAAATCTGGTGTTAACATTGCACTACTAATGACAGGTGCAATTGGTATGGCAAGCGAAGGAGGAGAGTTTAGTGAAATTGTTAAAAAATGCATTTTCCAGGGTAAGCCTCTTAATGATGAAACTATCTTTCATCTTAAACGAGAACTTGGTGATATTATGTGGTATTGGATTAATGCTTGTAGGGCGTTGGATTTGGACCCTGATGACGTAATAGAAGAAAATGTAAATAAGTTAAAATCAAGATACCCAGGTGGTGAATTTGATGTTCACTATTCTGAAAATAGAGAAGAAGGAGATTTATAGATGAATCAAAACGAAAGAATTTATGCCAGTGAAGGGCCTACGGCTGAGTTTGATCAAGGCCTAAGACAACTGATGCTTACCATGTACAATCATACTGCCAGTGGTTTGGCTGTTAGTGGTGCAGTAGCATGGTTAACCTACAGTAGTGGACTACTATATGCAATGGGCAGTTTGCTTTATGTGGCAATGTTTGCACCATTGGGAATGATATTTTGGTATAGTTTTGCAGGACAGAACTGGAGCCTACAAAAACTTGGCTTATTTTACTACGCATTTGTAACACTGATGGGACTAAGTTTAAGCACCATATTTGCTGTCTATACGGCAATGAGCATTACTCAAGTGTTCTTTATTACATCAGCCACGTTTGCAGGTGCTAGTTTGTATGGATATACCACAAACAGAGATCTAACCTCATGGGGCAGTTTTTTGTTCATTGGTTTGATTGGTATTATTATTGCAAGTATTGTAAACATTTTTATGGCTAGTACTGCACTAATGTTTGCAATTAGTATTATCGGTGTTCTAATCTTTACAGGTTTGACAGCATACGATACACAAACTGCAAAAGCAATTTTTATTCAAACAAGAGATGAAAGATATGGAATCAAGTTTGCAATCAGTTTATATCTTAATTTTATTAACTTGTTTCAAATGTTATTAATGTTGTTAGGAAACAGAGAATAAAATGACAGAACTAACAAAAGGCCTTGTAAATGTTGTTAGAGATAAAATGGACGATAGCATACTGTTAGCATTAATATTTTTTGTGGGCCACATCATTATTGCTATGTCGGTGGTGAGCATAGTTACTGGTGCTAGTATACTTGAAGCAGGAACTGTGGCTTTGATTGAGCCAGCAGTCAATTCTGTTTGGTTTTATGTATTACATAAGACATGGAAAAGGCTTACACAATCGTAAATTTATTTCAAAAAATAGATTTTATATCACATGCAGGCATTCCTTTAAGTTGGAAAATAGAATGTGATGCTGTCAAGCCTGAAGAATGGGATTGTTTTGCTACAATGATTATGGAGTATCAAAAAGAGCCTTTTTCTAAAGTTGTAGGCATTCCACGAGGAGGATTGCCTTTACAACATGCACTCGAACCATATGTTACAAAAGGTGATTATCCTTGGTTGGTAGTTGATGATGTATATACAACTGGCACAAGTTTTAGACAGTTTTGTACAAATAAACATACTATGTTTGCATTTAAATGGTGCGTGTTTGCAAGAAAACCAGTGAATCCTAATGATAATGTTCAAGCATTATTTACAATGCCGGAGAAAAATTAAATGGCAAATATAAGAATATCTACAAATCCTACAGGTCGATCTCCTGAAAATAAATTTTTCTTTGGTGAAAAAACAAGATGTTTAGATATGTCTCGACCAAAATATAATAAAATTGGTAAGCAAGAAGACTTTGATGAATTTTATACAAAATTAACACAACAAACTAATTATTTAGAACCTATGAACTTTGAAACAGTAGGCACTAACTTTACACTACACACTAACGATGAACGACACAAACAATTTGTTTGGAACATGTTCAAAGTTACTGCTGAAGATCAACATGGTGATTGGACCATATATCACAACACAAGTATCCAAATGGAACCTAAAATATATGTGCATTTAGATAAAAAACTATTGCTCATTGCAGGTACAACATTTTTAGGTGAAATAAAAAAAGGTGTATTTGGTATTGTAAGTTTTGAATTGCCACGATATGATATTTTGCCAATGCATTGTGGAGCATTTAGTTACAGAAAAACTACTAATCTAATGTTTGGTTTAAGTGGTACAGGAAAAACCACGTTGTCAAGTGATCCTGAATACAAACTAATCAGTGATGACGAAGTTGCATGGACCAACATGGGTATTAGAATGATCGAAACTGGTTGTTATGCAAAAAGCGAAGGCTTAACCGATACAACTCATCCTACCATATTTAGAGCAGTTGAAGAAGCAAGAAGAAGAGATACATTAGTTGAAGAAAATCCAGAAGCACTAAATGCAAGATTAAGTTATCCAATAAGTTGTATAGAAAATGCTTATCATAAAAGAGCCAACTTTCCTCATGCAGATAATATATTTTTTCTAACAATGGATGCAGAAGGTGTATTTCCTGCTATAAGTAGAATAAGTGGCAATACTGTAAGACGTTTTTTTGAAACTGGTTATACAAGTCAAATGCCTGGCACAGAAGCAGGAAGTGATGAAATTAAAAGAACATTTTCTCCTTGTTATGGTTCTCCGTTTATGCCAAGAAATATACATGTTTATAGCGATATGCTTATGGATAAGATTGAAAATCATAATAGTAATGTTTTTTTAGTAAACACAGGAATGAATCCAGAAACTAACGAAAGATTTGCACTAGATTTTACTAGAAATACTATTAAACAAGCAATTCTTACAGAATATCCTTTAAAAGATACTAGTGAAGAAGTTTTAGACACTTTAGAAAAACTAATTGAAAATTAGTAGTACAACTATACTATTAGTTACATATAACGGATTTTTTAAAAAAAAATAAAATTTACATCAAAAACCACTATATGTAGTATACTAATAAAAAAATAATTAATATATGTAGTATCATACAAACTTTTTTGCAAAAGAGGCTCTTTTAAAGTAATATATACATATTTAAGTAGGAATAAAGATGATTGAGGCAGATATTAAAAAATACGAATTAGAAATTACTGCCAACTGTAATGCTGAATGTCCTTTATGTACTAGAACAATAGCACATATGCCATTACGTAACAATTCAGAAATATCCTTAAAAGAAATAAAAAGAATTTTTTCTTCAAAATCATCTATCCAAGGAAAACATTTTGCTCTTTGCGGAGTATTGGGTGACGCTATAGTACATCCTAACTGTTTTGAAATCTGCGAATATTTTTGTTCAAATGGAGGTACCGTTAGCATTAGCACTAATGGTGGTTACAATAATGAAAAGTGGTGGGCAAAACTTGGAAAACTAAAAAACTTAAATTGTACATTTGCAGTTGACGGATTTGAAAATACTAATCATATTTACAGAGTAAATGTTAATTGGAAAACACTATTAAGAAATATGAAAGCATTTGTAGAAGCAGGCGGAAATGGAAGTTGGTCATATATACCTTTTGCACACAATGAAGATGATTATAATAAAGCAAAAGAATTAGCCCAAGAGTTAGGATTAATTTTTATTAAGAGAACAAGTGGAAGAAATGTTTTTTCCACAAAAACGCATAAGTCAAAAAAAATGGAAGAACAAGTTAATTTAAGAGAATCTAAAAAATTACCTCATAATAATTTAGACCAATTAAAAAAGATAGTTAAACCATTACACATAGATAAAGAAGCAATAAACAAAATTGTTAATACAATAACTTGCCAACACTATTATGATAAAGATCATATAGGATCAACTGCCTTCATAGCGTCAGATTTAACATTATGGCCTTGTTGTTATCTCTATGATCAATCATTAAAAAACTATAGACAAGTAACAAAAACAAATGACAAAACTTTTAATAGTTTACTAGTACAATCTATTGATGATATATTAAAAAAAGAATTTTATCAAACATTAAAGGAGAGATGGTATGCATCTCATCCTGATTATTTAAGGAGATGCATAAAAACCTGTGCATTTAGAGGTGCATATAAAAACAAAGAAGAAAAAATTGGTTGACAACACAATCTAATTATACTATTATATAAGCAATGTTAACAAAAGAAGGGCAAGACAACAATGACTCCGGTACTTTATATTCTTATGAGAACTGATATGGAGAGCATGAATCCTGGTAAGGCAATGGCACAAGCCAGTCATGCCAGCAATGCATTTGTACAGTCAGCAGAGCCTGGATACAATATAGATGAAACTCTATTCAATACTTGGAAAGAATCAACACCTCAGGGTTTTGGTACTGTGTTGGTACTCGGTGTTACTGAAGTCCAAATGAGAACCGCAGTTGAAATTGCTGAAAGTTTTGGCGTAGATAAGTTTCCATGTGATATTATACATGATCCCACTTACCCATTACAAGATGGCGACACCACACATTTTATTCCTGTGGATACTTGTGGTTATATATTTGGTGACAAAGATGATCTAATGCTACAGTCTATAATTGGAAATTTTGAATTACACTATTGAGGATATTATGACATATTTTGAATTGATGGAAAAAAGAATAGATGCGGCTTACACAGCCAAGAATCGTTGTAAACAAGGTAGTTGGGGAGATAACTACTGGACAAATGTAATTGCACAGTTAATGAGGATGCTAAATGCACACATTAATGATAAAAAAATATTGAAAGGTGAGAGTGTACATTGAAAGATTTATGGGTAGAAAAATATCGTCCTAATACTATCGATGGTTATGTATTTAGAGACGATGCACAAAAAAAGCAAGTTGAAACTTGGATCAAAGACAAAACAATTCCGCATTTACTTTTTAGTGGAAATGCTGGTATAGGTAAAACAACACTTGCAAAACTTTTGTTTAATGAATTAGGAATAAACGATTTAGATATTTTAGAAATAAATGCAAGTAGAACAAATTCTGTAGATGATGTAAGAGATAAAATTATTTCATTTGTACAAATGATTCCATTTGGTGCATTTAAAATTGTTTTACTCGATGAGGCAGATTATTTGTCGCCTAACGCACAGGCGGCGTTGCGTGGTGTGATGGAAGAATATCATACAACAAGTCGATTTATTCTAACTTGTAATTATCCTAATAGGATTATTCCGGCTATACATAGTAGATGTCAAGGATTTCATATTGCAAAAATTGATCAAACTGAATTTACTGCCAGGGTAGCAAAAATTTTGATAGATGAAGAAATTACACCTGACTTAGATATTTTAGATACGTATGTAAAAGCAACATATCCTGATCTCAGAAAATGTATTAATATGGTACAAATGAATTCTGTAGATAATAAACTTGTTAGTCCGCAAGAAGGTGATAGTGGCGAAAGCGACTGGAAACTTGAAATGGTTGAATTATTCAAATCCGGAAAAATACACGAGGCACGTAAATTATTGTGCGGAAGTGTAAGAGCAGAAGAAATGGAAGAAATATATCGTTGGTTATATGACAATATTGAATTGTTTGGCGACGAAGAAAAACAAGATCAAGCAGTATTGGTAATTAAACAAGGTCTTGTTGATCATACTTTAGTAGTAGATCCTGAAATAAATTTAGCGGCAACATTAATTAGATTGGCTAATTTATGAAAATATTAATATTTGGATTGCCAGGAAGCGGAAAAACTACATTAGCAAAACCACTTGCTGAATTAATTGGCGGTGTGCATTTGAATGCCGATAATATTAGAGAAATGTATGAAGGACATGATAAAAAGAATTGGGATTTTAGTCCTGAAGGTAGAATAAGACAAGCACAAAGAATGAGATATCTTGCTGACGGTATAGTATTAGCAGGAAAAGTAGTGGTTGCAGATTTTGTTTGTCCTACCAAAGAAACAAGAGAAATTTTTAAAGCAGATTTCAAAGTTTATATGGATACAATTAAAAGTAGTAAATATGAAGATACAAATTCTATATTTGAAAAAGCAGAAACGCAAGGCTTAGATTGTGATTATCATGTTGCAGAATGGTTTGATGATACACATAAAACATTAATTCCTGTTATTGACAGATATTTTAAAAAACAAAACACAACACCAATAGGATACTGGAGTTATATATTAGATAAAAAAGGAGAACTATGAGAATATTTTTGTTTACAATGATGATTTTTTCTGGCTTGGTAACGTTGGGTATATTAGAAGATATCTTTTATATTAAAGATGATTTAATCACTAATATAATAATTTACCTAATTGCTTTTATTTGTTTATTAAGTACAATATTTTTTAGTCTTGCTTTTTTTACAATTAGAGAAAAATAGATAATGTTTGATTGGACGAAACCAACTGTTCAAATGTTAGGCAGATGGCAACCTTGGCATGACGGACATACTGAATTATTTAAAAAAGCATTAGAAAAAACAGGACAAGTTTGTATTATGGTTAGAGAGATGCCTAAATCAAATACTGATCCTTTTAACTTTTTTGAAGCAACAACAAAAATAAGAAATGCTTTACAAGAAAAAGGATATACTTATGGCAAAGAGTTTCAAATAATTAAGGTTCCTAATATTGTTGATATAAGTTATGGAAGAAAAGTTGGCTATACAATTACAGAGCATGATCTGGGTGAAGAAGTTCATGCCATAAGTGCTACTGCAATTAGAAAAAAATTAACTGAATGAGGATAAATGTTAATATATGACATACATAGTAAACGACAAGTGTATCAAATGCAAGCATATGGATTGTGTAGAAGTATGTCCTGTTGATTGTTTCTACGAAGGGGAAAATATGTTAGTAATAAATCCTGTAGAATGTATTGACTGTGGAGTTTGTGAGCCAGAATGTCCAGCAGATGCAATTTTACCTGATTCTGAACCAGATGCTAAAGAATGGGTTGACTTTAATCAAAAATGGTCTGATATATGGCCTAATATTACTGAAGCAAGACCTGAAGATGTTCCTGCAGATGCGGAAGAATGGCATGGAGTAGATGGAAAAATTAAATATTTTAGTGAGGAGCCAGGACGTGGAGACTAAAAATAAAAATAAAAATTTAATAAATGATATTGTAAGAATAAATGTTCTTGAAGAAGAAATTGAATATTACAAAACATTGTTACAACCGCACGATACAGGACACATACACACAGCAATAAGTTTTATTAGGCAAAGACTTGCTCATTTAAAAGGAGAATTAAACCAATGGCCGTTCAATTAATTAGTTACTCGACTTCAACAGATAAAATGAAACATGAAGGGTTAGAAAACGTTCAGGATCTAGTAGCATTTTGTGCTAGGGTAAGTAATCCTAGTAATCAAATGAATAACGAAACTAGTGAAAAATTAATAAAGTATCTAATAAAACATGCTCATTGGTCACCATTGGAAATGGTAAATGCCTGTTTAGAAATTAATACCACAAGAGATATTGCACATCAAATTGTGCGTCATAGATCATTTGCATTTCAAGAATTTTCACAACGTTATGCAAACCCTGAAGAAATGGGTGATATGTTTGTGCATAGAGAAGCAAGAATGCAAGATAAAAAGAATAGACAAAATAGTGTAGACTTAGATGAAAACAACATGGAAGATATGCGTTTGGCTATGATATGGTCAAGTTATCAAAATAAAGTTATTCAAGAAGCCAAAGAAGCATACAAATGGGCTATAGAAAATGGCATTGCTAAAGAACAAGCAAGAGTAGTATTGCCTGAAGGATTAACTAAAACACGTCTATACATGAACGGCTCTATACGTAGTTGGATTCATTATATAGAACTTAGAGGAGGACATGGCACACAAAAAGAACACATGGAAATTGCCCATGCCTGTGCAAAAGTTATTGCAGAAATTTTTCCTTTAGCAAATGAATTGAGTAATTAATTGTCTCCGTATACTTCTAATACTTCTTTTACTACAGGATGTCTTTCAATATCTCCTTTATGAAAATCTACGACTCCTATAAAATTACTTTTATAATTTTTAAGTTGTTTGATAAAGTCAATTAAACCATTATCTTTCAATCTATCTGTTTGTGCTAAATCTCCTGTTACCACCATTTTTGAATTACTCCCTATTCTGGTTAGTAACATCTTCATTTGATTGGTTGTTGCATTTTGCATTTCGTCAGCAATAATATAACTATTTTTAAAAGTTCTGCCTCTCATATATGCTAATGGAGATATTTCAATTACACCTTCTGAAATCATACTTTCAATTTCATTAGCATAAAAATACTCTCTTAGTACATCAAAAATTGGTCTTGTCCAAGGAGCCATTTTTTGTTCAAGTGTTCCTGGTAAATGACCTAAATCTTCATCTGTACTTACTGCTGGTCTTGTGACAACGATTTTATCTACTTTTCCTTCAAAAAAGTGTTTGACAGCAGATTGACATGCTAACATAGTTTTGCCTGTTCCTGCTGGTCCAATGCCAAAACAAATACTTGTATTTTCATCTAAAAGTGTTAAAATATATTGTTCTTGATTTGTTGTTTTTGGAAGTAAAGTTACCGTTCTCATTTTTTTTGGAAGGTAGTTATTAATACGGACAACATTATTTGTGTTTCCGCCTATATTTTGCCTTTTGGCTTTTTTAGCACCCATTCAGTTCTCCTTATGATTGGATTAACGCTGGATGGTATTTCCAAGCAGGAAATACCTTCCCTGCTGAAATATTTAAATATATTTCATTAAATATTATGTACGCATATTATTAAAAAAATCTATGTGGCGTTTCAAATAGATAAATACTTTTATTAAAGGAAAGTAACATGGCCATACTTGACGACTTAGATGTTATAAAAAATTTAGAATCTATATATGAGAGTGATTATGCTTTCAATGTTTTAAAAGACTTTGAAAGAGTTATAGACGAATTAGGTTTATATGTATATGCAAACTGGGAAGATGGTGAATTAATTTCAGGTCCACATATTAGTAGACATTGGGTAGAATGCAGTTTTATGTGGCCTTATAAAAAAATGCCAGATCCTGCTGGTGCAAAAAGACTATTAGATTACGATTGTCAAGTAAGTTACGAAAAAACTAGTATTCTTAAACCAAGAATTATAAAAAAACCTGATGATTTTAGAACAGGAACAAAAAAGGGCAAATTAGATAAAATCCCAGTATGGCACGTAAATATAAAAATGCCTAAAAAACTACTGGTAGATATATTAGGAATAGATTCAGATATGGAAAAAGCAGAAATAGAACAAGATACTACAGGACAAGTGCCAATGAGTGCTCCAGTACCTCCAGCCGTGGCACCCGCACCTGCCGCACCTGTTGATGTTGCACCTGCACCTGTTCCTGGAGCAGTATAATGGGACTTAGAAATGGAGATTTACAAGACCTAGTAGACGAGGTTTGTGAAATAGATAGTTACCAAAGTAAAATGGGTAGCGATAAAGATATTGTGGTTTTAAGTTTTAGTGTAAAAAATGAAGGTGCCGCAAAAGATTTAGTAGGCTTTGTAGAAGCAGGTTATCAATTTGTTTTAGATGCCGCTCATACCACAGGTGAAATGAGAGATGGTATATACAAAGTTTTTATAGAAATGGAACGAAATAAAGACATTGCTGATAACATTACAGAAATTTGTGACGGAGTAAAGAATCTTTCTAGTCACGAAAATATGAGATTTAGATATTATAAAAGTTTCAAAAGTAATGATGTAACAGTAGAAAATATTAATGGTATTGTTCCGATAGATCCCCAAACATATGAATTAACTATACAAGAAAATGTTATGAATAATTATACAAACTTTTTTAACAAAGGTTATGTAGATAGCATTACAATGATTGAAGATTCAATTTTAGTAAATAAAAAATATGCTGATAGTTTAAAACTAGAAGTGGTAGATTTTGGAAAATCAAATGATATTCAAGAAAAAATTACAGAAAAATTTAATGTCAACGATTTTGGTGAAATCTTATTCTTAACCAAATATCTTGGAGAGTATACAATTTCTAAATACGGGGATACACTTGCATTTGAAAATAATGGTTATACTCTTCTTGCAAAAAGAAAATAGAAGGATTATAACATGGGTGTAGAACATTTCAAATTCGAATTCAAACCAGAAATGGCTAAGGAACTTATTCCACGTAAAGATTGGCAAGAATGGTATGATGCAATGTGTGAAATACTACCATTATGGAGTATAGATACAGTTGATAGAGTAGCAGGATTTATTGCACAATGCGGACATGAATCAGGTGGATTTAGAGTTTTGAGTGAAAACTTAAATTATAGTGCAACTGCACTTAATAAAATTTTTCCAAAATATTTTAAAAGACGTGGAGTAGATCCAACACCTTATCATAGGAAACCAGAAATGATTGCAAACGTAATATATGCAAACAGAATGGACAATGGACCAACTTCTTCTGGCGATGGCTGGAGATATAGAGGTGGTGGTATACTACAACTTACTGGAAAATATAATTACACACAATTTGGAAAAGCAGTCAATATGACTGCCGCAGAAGCAACAGATTATGTACGTACTAAAAAAGGTGCAATAGATAGTGCTTGTTGGTTTTGGGATACAAATAAAATAAACAGATATTGCGATAGACAAGATATTGTTGGTATGAGTAAACGTATTAACGGAGGTACTATTGGACTAGCAGATAGGAAAAAACATTTTGCTCACGCAATTGAAGTCTTAGGTGGACACTACGAAGGAAAAGTAGAATCTTCTAATGTTACCACACTTAAAAAAGGCAGTAGAGGAAAAGAAGTAAAAAGATTACAAAAAGCATTAGCAATAACTGCTGATGGTGTTTTTGGTTCTGGTACTGCACGAGTTCTCAAAGAATGGCAAAGTAGAAACGGACTTACACCAGACGGAATTGCAGGACCCGCAACTTTAGGAAAATTGCTAGGTTAAGATAGTATGGGTTCAAGATTAGCCATTGTGTTTTTTTTGCTTTTATTAGCAGTAGGTGGCATAGGTTATTGGTATTACAATGATACACAAAAACGTATGTCTATACTTACAGAAAATAATGCAAAACTTAATACAGCAGTAAAACTTAATGAAGAAACTATTGCATCTTTAGAACAAGATTATGAAAAAGCATCTACAGAGTTAGCAACAATCAACCAAGCATATCAAAGTATACGTAGACAAAATCAACAACTTGCAGACAAATTACAAAAAATAGACTTGACAGCCGCCGCTATTGCAAATGCAGAAGGCATAGAACGTGCAGTAAATCGCGGAACTGTAAATGCAGGAAGATGTTTTGAACTTTTATCCGGTGCAGAATTAAACGAAAAAGAAAGGACGGCAGAAAATGGTATCAGTTTTAACAAAGAGTGCCCTTGGCTTTATGATGATTATAAGTCTCGTGGGTTGCTCACAACTACCCAAACAGATTGATGTAAGTACAAAACCTGTTGAAAAACCAATATTAGTTTTGCCGCCTGTTGACGAATTGAACATGAGAAATGTAGAGTGGATTGTGTTAAATGAAAATAATGTTGATGCTGTTATGGAAAGGCTTCAATCACAAGGCAAAGCATTTGCTCTTTATGCATTGACTGGAGAAGGTTATGGAAATTTAGGATTAAATTTTTCTGATATACGTGCATTAGTACAACAGCAACAAGCAATTATAGCGGCATATGAAGGCTATTATTCGGAAGCAGAACAAGCATTAGACAATGCAGTAATAATTGAAAAAGATTTAGAATGAAATTTGCAATTACAGGACATACAGGCGGTATCGGCTCTGAAATAATACGCCAACTCAAAGAAAAATTTCCAGATTGTGAAATACGAGGATACTCAAGAGCAACTAATTACGATTTAACAAATATTAAAGATGTTACACGTATGGCTGATGATGCTAATGATTGTGACATTTTTATTAATTGTGTGTTTGGTGGTCATGCACAAACAATGGTGCTTTATAAAATGTGGGAATATTGGCAACTAGAAAAAAAGATTATTTGTTCAGTAGACAGCAATGCAGTAGATAGAGTAACTAATTTTGCTTTTCCATATGCGGCCTGGAAAGCCGCTCACCAACGTGCATGCAAGCAATTAGAACATTTACACAGGCCTTCTCAAGGAATACATTGTAAAGTCGTGTATCCAGAATACGGATTAGTTGATACAGAATGTAGCCAAAGAATGGTTCCTCAATATGAAACATTAAAAACTATTAAAGTACAAGATTGTTGCAAAACAGCAATAGATTTGGTTTTAATGAATTATGAATCTGAATATTATTTTCCAACAATAAAAATGCTACCCGAAGAACATATAAATGATTGTTGGGTATATGATCCTGAAATGTCTAAGTATAAGGGTGCTAGTCCTGCTGATACTAAATTAATAGGCGAAAGAGCAGACAAAATACAAAAAAAATTAAAAAAGAATAGAATTAAAAATCAATAAATACAAGCGATATGTGGGAAATGATAGAAAGAATGGCTACTGATCGTTTGTGGATTTATACTGCAATCGCTGGTTCCTTGCTTGGTGCAGTATTTGTTGCATATATTAGCACTACACGTATTGGTTTGTGGGGATATACACAAATAGACCGAATTATAGATTATCTTGTAGAACGTTGGGGATTGACTTGGTTACAACAGCCTGAAGATGCATGGCGTAAAAAGTATCCTAAAATTACAAACAAGATTGATGAAATAGAAGGCAGACTACAAAAATTGGAGGGTAAAAATGCCAAGAAAAAAACTTGAAGATTTAGATGAAGAAATATATGATGATGAACCTATAGCAGATGCTGAAGTTGTAGTTCCTGCAAGTAGTGCAGGTGCAACTAAAAAAGTTAAACTTGATTTAGAAGTAGATACAAGTGTAAAAGATTTAGGTCCTAATCCTTATGCAAAAATTATACACATGGCAAGAGCAGTTGATGCTTGGAGGATTTTTCCACGTATTTTTATTACAGTTTATATTATATTACTTTACAAATGTGTGATTTGGTATATGGAATTACCAGACCCAACTTTGGAACAATCAGGATTAATATCTGTTGTTGTAGGTGCAGGAGCGGCATGGTTTGGACTTTATGCCGGAACTAGTAAAAAATAAATAAATGACCAATAAGTAATAGTATGGACTATTACCAAACATTGGGTGTATCTAAAAACGCTTCACAAGAAGATTTAAAAAAAGCATATCGTAAATTAGCGATGGAAAATCATCCTGACCGCACAGGAGGTGATGATACAAGATTTAAAAAAATTAATGAAGCATACGATATTCTAAAAGACCCAAGCAAAAGACAGCAATATGATAATCCTCAAGCACGTTTTGATTCCAATACGTTTCAAGATAATTTTGGAAATTTTAATGATATCTTTAGTCAGATGTTTGGTGCAAGAATGCATACAAATCAGCGTCCACAAAAAAATAAAGATATTGTACTAAATGTAAACGTGGATTTAAAAGATGTAGTTAAAGGCAAAACAATTAATGGAAAATATATGCTACATAGCGGAAGAGAGGAAATTGCACAAATAGTTATACCTGCAGGAATACAAACTGGTCAAACTATTACTTTTAGTGGATTAGGAGACAATAGTATCACATCTATTCCTAGGGGAAATTTGCATGTAAAAATTACAGTTTTAGCAGATAAAAATTTTAAAAGAGATGGTAATCATTTGCGTACTTCAGTAACAATAAATCTACTAGAATTTATATTTGGTACTGAAGTTAACATTAACGTTTTAAATGGCAGTAGTGTAAAAATAAAAATACCTGCTGGCACAAATCCTGGTGTCATTTTAAGCATACCTAATTATGGTTTACCTGAGTTAAATACTAATCGTGTAGGCAACTTATATGTTGAAGTAAAAGGAGTTACACCCAAAATTGACGAGCCAAGAGTACTAGAACAAGTTAAATATGTTAATGAACAAATAAAATTACAACAAAAATAAAAAAAGGTTGTATTTTATCAAAATATAAGTTATTATAATAAAAAAGGATATAAAATTAAATGGTTGAACCAAGTACACATTTACAGGCAGTATTTGATAAAGCAGTTGGTGATGCAAAAAAGTTAAAACATGAATATGTTACTTTAGAACATCTATTATATGCTATGCTTTGTGCTGACACATTTGAAAAAATTATAAGTGGGTTTGGCACCGATGTTACTTACATAAAAAAGAATTTAGAAAAATTTTTAAAAGAAAAATTAGAACAAATTGTAATTCAAGATGAAAAATTTAAACCAAAAAAGACACAAACTGTAGAAAGAGTTTTGAATAGAGCATTCACTCAAGTATTGTTTAGTGGTAGAAACAATATAGAAATTGTTGATGTATTCCTAAGCATGCTAAGTGAAAAGAAAAGTTATAGTGCATTTATAATTCAACAAGCAGGAATAGATAAAGGTAAATTTGGAGAATACATGAATACGCAAAGTGTATTCATGGATGAAGAGGAAGAAAATACTGGCATAGCAAATAGGGCTTTGAGAGAATTTACTGAAGATTTAAATAGTAAAGTAAAAGCAGGACAAATAGATCCTGTAATTGGTAGGCAAGAAGAAATTGAACAAGTCGCTCTTGCATTAGGTAGACGTACAAAATCAAATGTCCTTATGGTAGGCGATCCAGGAGTTGGTAAAACTGCAATCGCTGAAGGTTTAGCATGGAAAATAGTTAATAATATGGTGCCAGATTTTCTTAAGGAATATAACGTATATAACTTAGACATTGGTTCATTGCTTGCAGGTTCTAAATACAGAGGAGATTTTGAAGAAAGATTTAAATTAGTTCTGCAGGGTTTAAGGAAAAAAGGAAAGACTATAATGTTTATAGACGAAGCACACATGATTAGTGGTGCAGGTGCTACGGGACAAAATAGTGCAAACGATTTGGCAAACATGCTTAAACCAGCATTAACTAAAGGAAATATTAGAGTAGTTGCATCTACTACATGGGAAGAATATCGTAAGTATTTTGAAAAAGATAGAGCATTAATGCGTAGATTTCAACGTGTAAGTATAGACGAACCTAGTAAAGAAGTAACTATAGAAATACTTAAAGGTGTAAAAAAATATTATGAAGAATATCATGCAACACAAATTACAGAAGAAGCAATCAAATCTGCAACTGAACTAAGTATTAAATACCAAACTGATAAAAAATTACCTGACAAAGCAATTGATCTAATTGATGTTGCTTGTTCACGTTTTAAAGTTAATAATCAAACAGAAAATAAAATTGTTACAGAAGAAAATATTCAATTTGAATTAGCAAAATTAATTAAATTACCTGAAGAACAAATCAAGGAAAAAGAAAGTAAAAATCTTGCAAGTTTAGAAAAAAATCTCAAAAAAGTTGTGTATGGACAAAACAAAGCAATAGAAAATATTGTTGATAAAATTTTAGTTGCACAAGCAGGACTTAAATCTGCAGACAAACCTATAGGAAGTTTTGTTTTTATGGGACCAACTGGTGTTGGAAAAACTGAACTTGCAAAACAATTATCTTATAAATTGGGTGTATCATTAGTAAGATTTGATATGAGTGAATATCAAGAAAAACATAGTGTAAGCAAATTAATTGGTTCTCCTCCTGGGTATGTAGGACATGAGGAATCAGGTGGATTGCTTATTGAAAAGTTACAGGAGAATCCTAATTGTGTTTTGCTACTAGATGAAATTGAAAAAGCACATCCTGATATAAGCAGTATTCTTTTACAAATAATGGATTATGGTAAAATAACAGGAAGTCATGGCAAAGAAGCAGATGCAAGGAATACTATTTTAATCCTTACTTCTAATCTTGGTGCCAAAGAAGCAGAAAAAAATGCCATTGGGTTTAGTAATAACTTGACAAAAGAATACGAAGATACAGACTTAAAAAAATATTTTCCGCCTGAATTTAGAAATAGATTAGATGGCGTAATTACTTTTAACAAATTAGAAAAAACTGTAATGCTAAAAATTGTTGGAAAATTTTTAGTAGAATTGAGAGAACAAGTATCTAAGAAAAATATCCATATTACAATTTCAGATGAAGCACTTGATTATCTAGTAGATAAAGGATTTAATTCAAAAATGGGTGCTAGACCTTTACAACGTGTTATAGATACTAAAATAAAATCACCATTAAGTAGGAAAATGCTTTTTGGTAACCTTACAAACGGCGGCAAACTACACATAGATTTTAAAGAAAATAAACTAGTTTTAGAAGATGTAGAGTTAGAACGAGAGAACGTTTAAACTATAGACTTGTCTCTATAGATAAATAGTAGTATGCCGAGTTCGAGTGAAATAATTTTATCTAATCAAACACATGCTGGTGACAGTACAAGCACTACTGTGACTGGAGACAAACACAAAGGAGACGGTTATTATGGCCGTTCCGATGGATTTCATACAGTACAATACAATGTTTCTGGTCTAAATGGATCTATAAAAATGCAAGGAACACTTGCTATTTCACCTACAGAAACTGACTATTTTGATATATCTGGAACAGAATTTACAGGATCAGATGGATCTTTTTCTTATAATTTTACAGGTAATTATGTATGGGTTAGAGCAATAGTAGTTTATACAGGAGGTACAGTACAAAGTGTACTATTAAATCATTAAGGAATAAAAACATGGAAAATTTTGTAAGCGTAATATCAAGAGATAAATCAATTGAAAAGTCTTCTGATCTAATATTTGATAGCATTATAAACATAGGTGCTAGTAAACTTGTAGAAGGAAAAGATGGTATGTCTTCAACCTTTACTACTGATGATGGTAAAACTGTTCATAGATTAGAACTTAAAAATAAAATTAACGAAAAACAAGCAAAAAAATTTGCTGAAACACTTGCAAATAAATTGTTTGACCAAGGGCATAAAGATTTTGAAATAGAATTTACAACAAATAATAAAGTTATAAGAGAACAAAGATTAGATGAAGCCGCTCCAATTATCGCGGCACTTATAGGTGCTTTAGTAGGATATGGATTTAGCCAAGAACAAGCAAAGAGAGCGGCAGAAAAAGTTGCAAAAGACCCAGAAATAAAAAAGACATCTAGCACAGTTAAACCAAAAGGTGACAATTTTGAATCAGATTTACTAAGAAAAGGCAGTCGAGGAGAAGGAGTCAAAGAATTACAAAGACGTTTAGGAATGTCTGGTAATGACGTGGACGGCATTTTTGGACCAGGTACAGAAAAAGCAGTAAGAAAGTTTCAACAAGATAATGGCATTTCTGTAGATGGTATTGTTGGTCCTAATACAAAAGACATGCTATCTAAAACAAATAGACCAGACGGTACGCCTTTAAATACTATGGCTCCACCGCCAACAGGTCCAGGTGGAGATGAAGCACTTCCTTCAGGCACACCAGGTGCCCAAGGTGCACCAAATGTAGATGCAACACCACCATCTGCTCCGGCTCCTGATGCTGGTACTGGAAATCCTCCTGAAGTAGGTACTGATACACCTCCTAATGTTGATACTACTCCTCCAGCAGGTTTAGCACCGCCGGCGGCTGATACAGCACCAGATGTAGATACAACACCGCCATCTAATACAGCACCTGATCAAGGTACACAATTTCCGCCATTACAAACACCTTCGGCAGAACCTGCACCAACAGTTGATTTAACTTCGCCCTTGTACATTATGAGAACAGGAAGAGGACAAGGATCAACATATAAGACATACAATCAAAACGGAGAAGAAATTAAGAGCGGGAGAGGAAAAGGCCCTAATAATTTAAAGCAAATTAATCAAGCACAACTAGATCAACTAGTACTCCAAGCACAAACAGGTGGAGATAGTGCTCCAAATGATAATATGAGAATGCAAGGATTACAAACACCTCCAGCAGAAACACCTCCAGCAGGTGTAGGTGGTAATGCAAATAAAGGTGTAGGTGCCGAAGTAGATGTTGTTGAGCCAAGACCCACATCACAGGGTGGTAGAAACCAGCGTATAACTAGATGGGATCAACTATACGGAAAGACTCATAATGCAGATGGTACACCAAAGCAAACACCTTCTGCACAAGTAGGTAATGTTGTAGTATCAACAGCGGATCAAGCAAATAGTATTTTTCAAAATCCAAATGCTACAAACGCAGAAAGAAAAGCGGCACAAATGTTTTATTCGAGGCAAAGAATACAACAACAAAAAGATCAATTTTTTAATAGTGTAGAGCCTAGACCAAAAGGTGCTTTTAAATTGCAGGAAAAAAGGGCATGGGACGGAAAATATGCTTCAACACATCTTAGAAATGGAACACCTAAATCCGATAATAGTTGGAATAGAACACCTATCAAAGAACAAATTGTTACAGAAGAAACTGTAAATTTTAAAGACAAATATCAAACATTATGGTTCAATAATGATCAAAAAATTGATGAAGCAGAATATAATGGCAGAACTGTAAAATTAGGAAAACCTTTAAGAGGTGATGAAAAAGAATACAAAGTTTATATTAAAGACTCAAGAGGAAATATTGTAAAAGTTAATTTTGGCGAGCCGGGTATGAAGATTGTGGAATCACAACCTATTACCAAACACAAACTTTGCAAAAATCCTGCTCCTAGATCCAAAGCAACATTTTGGAGTTGCAAGTAATGGTTAAAATAAATGAAATGAATGTCGATGACGACAAGCCATTATTTGAACCTTTGCCTTTTGATATTGCAGAAGATCTAATGATTTTTATGCGTAACGATCCTTTATTTTATAGACGTAATTATTTTGAAGTTGCAGATCATATTAGAGACAATCATAACAATCCAAAAAAAATTAATAAAGACATGATAGAACGTCTAGTAAATATGGGCTTTAATGAGTATATTAAGAAATTTAAAGTACAACATCCTAAAGAAGATATCTTTACAAACGAAGAAAAAAATGCTATAATACAAAAAATTATAGATGAAGAACTTGAAAATGTAGAGAAAGAAAATGCTACTTAGAGAATTATATGAGGCTCCTAATAAAACAGCAGTAATGGCATTTGGTAGGATGAATCCTCCCACTATAGGTCATGCTAAATTAGTAGACGTTATAAAATCTAAGCCAGGTGATCCATTTATCTTTTTAAGTCAAAGTCAAAAACCTAAAACAGATCCTCTTCCTTTTGTAGAAAAATTACGCTATGCAAAATTTTTCTTTCCAAATGTAACTATTGGTAGTGGTGATGTAAAAACCATTATAGGAGCATTACAAAAAATAGAATCACTAGGTTATAAAAACTTAATATATGTTGCAGGTTCTGATCGTGTTCAAAATTTTAAAGAATTAATAAACAAATACAACGGAAAAGATTATGTATTTGATAATATTGATGTAGTATCTGCAGGAGAGCGTGATCCAGATGCAGAAGGTGCAGAAGGCATGAGTGCAAGTAAAATGAGGCAAGCGGCGGCTGATAATAATTTCGAGTTATTTTCACAAGGTGTACCACAAAAGGAACTTGCTGGAGAAATGTTTGCGGCAGTCAAAAAAGGAATGGGTGTAAATGAGAGTCTTATATCTGAACAAGCGGCACCACAAAAAATAAAGCCTATACCAATGCCAACACCTCCTCCTGTACCTACAGGACCTGATGGAACGGCTGATGATGGATCTGTAGTTGGAACAACACCATTAGGAAATAGATCTGTTCAAAACGATGCTGGTACATTCTTTTTTGATAAAGCAGGAAAAATATTACAATGGCATCCTCCATATATACGTGGACTAGAGCAAATATATGATTATAGAACAAATCAAATTACAGTAAATTATAAAACTGATTTTGGAGATGTAGAAGCAGGCACAGGTGCAACTTATGATATGCAAGGAAACAAAATAAAAGATAGTGATAGTGCAACAGTTTCTTCAGGTAATGCTGATGTAGGTGTAGGACCTAATAATAGTGTTGACATGGCTTATAAAATTAGTGATCTCCTTTCTATACACATTAGTGGTCAAAGTCAAAACGATCCAAAATTAATGCAGGATATTAAAACACAAGCAAAGTCAGCCACAAGTGCAAGATCGTCAAAACCTTTAATAGATTTAGCCAATTTGGCTACATCCAGAGGAGTAAGTGTAGTATTTAAATCACCTGCAGATCAAAATCCTATTCCATACAATCAAGGAATGCAAATGTTACAAAGTATGTCAGGGTAAATAATGGATATTACTGAATTAAAAAGACTTGCTGGTATAAACGAATTCAAAGGACTAATGCCTTACACAGGAGAAAATATAAGTCATACAGGTACTGAAAAAGCACAAATACAAAAAGCAAGAAATATTAAACCAGGAGATAAAGAATGGTTTCAATTATGGTTTAGCCGTCCTTATTGGATAGGTATGCCATCTACATTTAGAGGAAGAAAAAAATGAAGATAGATGAAATTATAACTGAAAAATGCTGGCAAGGCTATAAACAAGTTGGAATGAAAAAGAAAGGGGATCGCATGGTTCCTAATTGTGTGCCAATTCGTGATGATATGGATTTTGAAGGCATGGACACACCAAAATGTGAAGAAGGACATTACTACTGTAGAGAATCCAAAATGTGCAAACCAATTCCTCAAGGATATACTTTGCGACAGGATGGATACTTAATAAAAGATAATGAACAATTAGATGTAGTAACTTTAGAAGATGATCAAGACTTTCATGAATATTATGGATATCCTGGATATGTAGATGAGGATGGTATTTGGGAAGCAGAATACAGAGGACGTAAAGTTAAATTAGGCAAACCTATGGCAGGTGATGTGAAGAAGTTCAAAGTATATGTAAAAAATCCAAAAGGCAATGTAGTCAAAGTAAACTTTGGTCAAAAGGGTATGAAAATTAAAAAATCAAATCCTGCAAGACGTAGAAGTTTTAGAGCAAGACACAACTGTGATAATCCAGGACCGCGGCATAAGGCACGTTATTGGTCATGTAGAAAGTGGTAGTTTATGAAAATTATAGACGTCATAATAGAAGACGGTCGTATTGTAAAAGGAGTCAACACTACTGCTGATGTTGGTACTGACGAAATTAAAAAACAAGCGGCAAAGTGGGGATTTGACGTTGATAAAGATGGAAAGCCACCTACTTTAAGAAAATCTGTAAAAGGTTCAAAAACCAATGTTCTCTTTAATCTAGGATTAACAGAATCAGTAAAAGATATTAGATTTAGAATGCCAAATTTTGATGCTGAATGGGATGAAGCAAAACGCTATCCTGAGTTTATAAAAATTGGCAAAGTCAAATGGATTGAACTTGCTAAAAAAGGCAAACCAATCGATGTGGACAATGCACTTGCAAACAAAATTGAAAACACAGAAGCAGGTGAAGAAAATAGACACGAGTTTGATAACTTGGAAGAGCCAAAGAAAGAACGTTTTCGCAAGGCAGTAGAATTAGGTACAGTTGAACTGCCAATTATTTCTCGTTATAGTGATGGATATTTAGAGTTGGTTGCAGGCAATACTAGACTTACAGGTATGATGAGTGAATTTAATGCAGGCAAGGCTTGGATATTTGATGTACCAGATGAAATAGCGGTGCTAGGCGAATCTATTTTAACTGAAAATCCTGTCATATGGGGAGTGGTTGTTGCAATATTTCAACAATTAGTAAAGTTAGGTGTAAAAGCAAAACGTGCAAGGGCGATAATTGTAGAAGCATTGAAAAAAATGCCGTCTGGAGCAGGTCCTGAAGTACTGACTGATTTAGTAAATCTTGCTGTAAAAACTGGAGGTGCAATAGGCGGTGCTGTTGTGGCAAAAAAAGCACTTGATAAATCAAAAGAAGATGACGTAATTTCTAGGGCAGAAAAATTTGCACAAGAAGCACATAAAGATCATAAACGTAAATACACAGGATTACCTTATTATACTCATTTAGATGAGGTTCGTAATATAGTTAAAAGAGCAGGCGGAAGTATTGAAATGCAAGCCGCGGCGTTATTGCATGATACTATAGAAGATACACCTATTACAGAACAAGATATAAGAAAAGAATTTGGTGCAAAAATTGCTAAGTTAGTAGTTGAACTAACAGATGTTAGTAAGCCTGAAGATGGAAATAGAGCAACACGTAAAGCCATAGATAGAGATAAATTAGCAGGTGTAAGTGCTCAAGCACAAACTATAAAATATGCAGACTTAATTAGTAATGGCAAGGATATTGGTAAGAATGATCCAAAATTTGCAAAGGTTTACCATAAAGAAAAATCCGAATTGTTAAAAGTCATGACTAAAGGCAATAAGTCATTAAGACAGCAAGCATATGATTTACTACCTGCAGAACTAAGAGAAAATAAAGAACTATCAAGTGCAAGTGAAATTTATGTAGATATGGATGGTGTGCTGGCAGACTTTTTTGGCGATTGGGCTAAAATCATGAAAGTTAAGCACTGGTCACAGATAAACAAACAACATAGTATAGATGATGCTTTACAAAAAATTAGAGATACAGAAAATTTTTGGTTAGATTTGCCTTTAACTCCAAATGCAAAAAGTTTGTTATCATTAATTCAACAAGTGAAAGGAGATTATATTATTTTAAGTTCTCCCTTACCAGGAGATAAAAATAGCATTCCTCATAAACAACAATGGATTAAAAATAATTTATCATTTTTTCCTCCAAAAGAAATTTTGATAAGACATGACAAAGACACATTTGCAAAACAAGCAGATGGCACTCCTAATATACTAATTGATGATTATGGCATGAACATACAGAAATGGGAATCTGCAGGAGGTGTAGGATTCAAACACAAAGATCATAAATTTGAAAGAACTGCAAAGGCTTTAAAAAAATATTTAAGCAAACCTGTAGAAACATATACTCGTAATGAATTGCCACAGATTAAAAACAAACACTTAGAAAGTATAAAACACAAATTAATACATGTAAAAATTGCTAACCTTATACCTGTACAAGAAGAAAGATTTATAGATAAATTTAAAAGACAGGTTGACAGGATTATAGAAGGCAAGTATAATCCTATTGTAGTTGATAAAAATAATAAAATTGTAAATGGACATCATAGATATGAGGCCGCTAAAATGCTAGGTTATGAAAAAATAGAAGTTGCAAAGTTGCCTTACAAATTGCAAAACATTTTACAATTTTTTTCTGAGCAAAAACAAAAAAGGCTTACAGAAGAAGAAATAAAATCTGATATTATTACACCACGTATAAAAAAACTAGGAACAGTTTTTAAAAAAACTGGAAAAGAAATAAGAATTGTAGGCGGAGCAGTTAGAGATATTGCACTTGGAAAACAACCAAAAGACATAGACTTGGCAACTGATGCAACTCCGCAAGAAATGATTAAAATTTTGGATACGGCTAAAATAAAACACAAACCAACTGGTATCGAACATGGTACTATAACTGCAATATTAGATGGAGAACCTTTTGAAATTACTACTTTAAGAGCAGATGTTGCTACTGACGGCAGACGTGCAGAAGTAGAATTTGTACGTAGTTGGGAAGAAGATGCTAAACGCAGAGACTTGACATATAATGCTATGAGTATGGATTTAGATGGAAAAATATATGATTATTTTGGCGGAATGAATGATTTACAAAATAGAGTAAGTATGTTTGTAGGAGATCCAGTTGAACGCATTAAAGAAGATTATTTGCGTATATTACGCTACTTTAGATTTCAAAGTAAACTTAAAAAACCTACATGGGATAAAGATACAATACAAGCAATAAAAGAAACAGGAAAAGGTCTCCGAGATATTTCTGTAGAAAGAATATGGCAAGAAATATCAAAATTATTAATAAGTCCTAGTGCTTCAGAATCTTTATTTTACATGGATAAAACTGGAGTAAACAAAATAATAGGATTATCTGCTAAAAATATTAAAAGATTGAATGAAGTAGATATAGACAAAAATCCTATTATTGCATTAGGATTATTGGTAGATGATATTTCTATTGCTAACAAGTGGAAATTAAGTAATGCAGAATCTGCCGAACTAGAATTTTATACATCTAACAAAAGTAAAAAATTTAATAAAGAACAAATTGAAAATTTATTAGTAGATGGTACTAATAAAAAATTACTTATTAATTTGCTTAAAATACAAGGACAAGATGCTTTTATTAAAGACGTTGAGAAATTTACTATGCCAATTTTTCCTATAACAGGACAGGACTTAATTGCAAAAGGTATGAAAACAGGACCAGGACTTGGACAAACGCTAAGTATGTTAAAAGGTTTATGGAAAAATAGTAGATTCAAGTTAACAAAAAATGATTTGTTATCTAAATTATAATTTTTGCGAGGTTTAAAATGAAAGAAGATAATGAAGGTTATACCGAATACGGGTATAGAGGATTAGAAGAACTAAAAATTGCTAGGGAAAAAATAGAAAAATTAGAAAACAAAATTAAAGAATTGGAGAAGGAAAAAAATATAAAAAATACCAATGACAACTAATAAAGAAACACAATATGACTCATATATACCAAACCTTTATAAATTACTTGAAAAAGATGAATCTTTAAAAACAAAAAAAATAAAAAACAAATTACAAAAAACACCCAAGACTATTCAATCAGACCTTTATGATACTGTTGAAAATATATTATATGGAGATAACAATCATGGTTTTGATAAAGAAGAAGTGATTATTGCTTCATGCTATACTTTGTTAGAAACATATAAAAAAGCAATAAAAGAAAAAAAATATTACATACATTTTGATTTAAACTTAAATAATTTAATATACACCAAAGATAAAAAAGTAAAAATCAGTAATCCTCAAGCATACAGATACTCAAAAACTCCTTACAACTTTGAATTGTTGAAATCATTTCATAGACTGCTAGATATATCATATAAAGATAGTATTGAAAAAGTAAGTAATTATTTGAATGAAGAAGATATAAAAAAAATTAATAAAGGAAACATGTATCCTAAAAATTCTGAACATTGTCCGGGCAATGCAAAATTTTTGAAATCTAGGCCTGCTCCTAGAGCGATGAAAATGAAAATAAAAATTAATAAATCAAAACAACTTGTAGAAAAAAGTTGTAAGCATTGGTTTACAAAAAAAGATTATTTTGAACATTCGACAGCAAACATTGGTTGGTGGGAAAATTTAGAAGTTTATGCTGAATATCAAAAAAAATTTAATATACAGGAAACAATTCCTGTTATTGATATTAACAAAAATGAAAAAAAATTCTCCATGCCTTATTATGAGCCTTCATTGTTATATCCTCAATGTAATAAAGATGGCACAAGATATAGAGGCTTACAATTAATATTTAATGAAATTAATAGTACATTCATTGATAAATTAATTATTAACACAATACATACTTGTATAAAAATACTCGAATTTAATTTCAAATCTCATAGACATTTAATCAGTTCTAAATATTATTACACGCCTTACTTAAACCATACAGATTTTACCCTATGTAATTTATTTTGTGCAAACAAAAATCATAAAATAATATTAATTGATCCTGAGTCATGGAAGTTAAGTTTAATTCCTATGACAAAGCAAATAGAAAATTTAATTTTACAAATGTTGTTT
>MDSY01041685.1_pt1 | contig 32152 bp, 24 predicted proteins | sample 811131 | NCBI WGS metagenome assembly MDSY01 (sample SAMN05326643, study PRJNA326480) | marine metagenome | isolation source: seawater | place: Atlantic Ocean: South West | collected 2010 | reverse complement strand
GGGGTCTTCGGTTTGTGCTCGCTATAACCTCCGCCCGGCACCGCGGCGGACCCGGGGGTGTAGCTGCCCATCACATCCATGGCATACGGACTGAAAGGGTTCGTATCGATCGGGCCATCCGAAGGGATCCATAGATCGGACGCGGAAGCGGCGCGCGCGGTGGATCGCTTCGCCGCGAATCGAGTCGCCCTCACACAAGTTCCCGATTGGAACACGCACTTGCTCGAGCTCTGGAGCCTTCGCTGCGAGACGCGCCTTTGGGGGACGCCCGCCACGGGCGCCGCCAAGCTCGACATGCCGAGCACCGAATGCATCGCGGTCTTGATGGCGCAACAGGGCAGCCTCGAGCGACGCGTACTGATGCCGAAAAGCCTGTATAGGGTTTTCTTATCGCTTCGAGTGACGTTTGCTTTTATGCAGGTTCTTTTGATCGACCATTTTGGTTTCAAAACCAAAGCAGGAGTTGATCGACGTATGGGTCACGTGTGAAATGTAAAATCGTGACTCGGACTTTCCTGCAAAAGCAACAACGCTGGCACCGATGTTACTTACAACCGATCACCTCTCGCCACCTGCCGCCAGACCTCTGGCTCACAACCGGGAGGATGATCTCCTCGCCCATCTCTCGAGGGCCGCTCTATGCCCCGGGCCTGAGCGCGCGCGCGCGTCTCGGGACGCCCAGACAGCTCGGCAGCGCCCCCCGACGCGCGACCACATCACGGGCAAACTTTGCCCGCGCCCCCGCGGCCTCTTTTCGCCCGTGTCTTTACACCGGAGCGGAGGATGCGTTTGTGGCGCGGCGACGCGTGTTGGTCTCCTCTCCCGTGTCGCAATCGCAACGCGGCGAACACATCGTCCCCAACGCGGCCGCGAAAGCCACGTTCGATGCCTCCACCCCGAGCGGATACAGCAAGCAGTTCACGGTGGTGCGCCTGACCGTGTTTTTAAGGTGCGATTGAACTACGGATGTGTACTGATCGATCGAGTTGAAAGGACACCCACTCGTGACCCTGTCTGTTTCTGAAAGTACACAACGATCACGCGATACCTACCGTCGAACGCGCCACGAACCGAATTGGCGTACCCCATGACTCGCCCCACGGCCCACGCTGACCCAACATACTCCCATTGGATGTACTCTCAAATCTTACATCAACCAAACCAAACCAACAACAAAACTCGCAGCATCTTAATCGGCTATGCGTGTTACTACCTGACCCGTAACTCGCTGACGTTCACCGCGCCCGCGATGGTCGCGACCCCGGCTTTAGGGCTGAATATCACGAGCATCGGGGTCATCACAAGTATCTTCCCCATCTGCTACGGGTGCAGTAAGTTCGTGAGCGGCGTGGTGGGCGACGTGCTGTCTCCAAGCGTGATGCTCGGCGGCGGGCTCATCGCGACGGGCATGGTGAACATCCTGTTCGGCGCTTCGTCCACGCTTCCCCTGTTCTGCGTTCTGTGGGCGTGCAACGGCATCCTGCAAGGCTTCGGCGCGCCTTCCTGTGCCAAGATTTTGACCTCGTGGTTCGCCGCGAAGGAAAGAGGAACGTACTGGGGCATGTGGAACATTGCGCACAACTTGGGCGGGTTCGCGGCGCCCATTTTAGCCGGCACCGCGGCGCGAACGCTAGGGTGGAACTGGGGTTTGTGGGCCCCAGGGATCATCGCGCTTGTGTTCGGCACTGTTATCGTGTTGACGCTGAAAGACAGCCCAGAAGCTCGAGGCTATGAAGCCGTGGAGTCCGCGGAGGAGTTAGCAGCGCAGGACGCGGCAGCGGAGAAGCCAAAGGAGGTTGAGGCGAAAAAAGAGGTGGAGGAGCTTTCGCTTGTGCAGAACCTGTTCCAGAACGTGTTGAGTAACCCGTTCATCTGGGGGCTGGCGTTCACATACTTCTGTGTATATGTCGTGAGGCAAGGGATCACGTCGTGGAGCGTTTTCTACCTCATTAAAGAGAAAGGTGTGGTAGACGCGGGGGCCGCAGCTTTAAGAGTCTCTGGATTGGAGTTGGGCGGTTTGTTGGGCTCTTTAATCGCAGGCAGAATTTCAGACTGGTACATCGCCAACTCCGAAGGCGGCGCGGTTGGTAAGCGTATCCAGGTAGTCATGGCGTACTTGATTGGAGTAGCCGCGATGTTACTGGCGTTCCAAGCAGTCCCCGCGGGCATGCCGATTCTTCAATCAATAGTCGTCTTCATGATCGGGTTCTTCCTTTACGGCCCGCAGATGTTGATCGGGTTGTGCGGAGCCGAAATTGTTGGAAGACGATCAGTAGGCGCGTCCGAGGGCTTCCTCGGCTGGATCGCATACTTGGGCGCCGCGAACGCGGGCGTCCCACTGTCCATGCTGGTGCAACAGTACGGGTGGGGCGCGTTTTTCATCGCGCTTCTGTCTGCTTGTGTTGTGGCGTTCGCGCTGTTGGCGCCAATCACAGGGGCGCAATCGGAGGTGCAGCGGACCGCGGGAGCCAGGGGATAGAGGTGAGATAAGATGTATGCAGGGTCAGATGTATGCAGGGTTAGACGTATGCAGGGTGTATGAAGATGGGGTGTGACGAGACGATGGGTGTATGACGACCAGTGTGACCAAACAGTCTCACCACCTCGATGTAATCCAAATTTATGTTTATGGATAAAGAATTTCGAGTCTCTCAAACTTTGCTATAACACCCACTCACTTCACTCACCTCAGTTACAGGTTGTCCCCCGCGTACATGGGAATCCCTGACGCTTTCGCGGCGATTTCCGTGGGGTTGTCAATCACGTGGTCCACCAGTCCGTACTCCTTCGCCTCCGCGGCGGACATGAAGAAATCGCGATCGGTGTCCTCCATTATGACATCCAGGGGCTTGCCGCAAAACTCCGCAATGTACCCGTTCAAGGTGGATTTGTGGTGCATGATTTCATTCGCCTGGATTTCGATATCCGCAGCTTGGCCCTGGGCTCCACCAAGAGGCTGGTGGATCATGATGCGAGAGTTGGGCATGCTGTATCTTTTGCCTTGCTGGCCCGCGGACAGGAGGAAGGCTCCCATCGACGCGGCCAATCCAACACAAACAGTTGACACGTCCGGCCGCACGTGCCTCATCGTGTCGAACACCGCCATCCCGGCAGTGACGCTCCCCCCCGGAGAGTTGACGTAAATAGTGATATCAGCCTTGGGATCCGCAGCATCCAGCCACAGAAGTTGAGCGACAATCAAGTTACAGCTGTCGTCGTCAACAGCGCCGCCCAGACGAATAATGCGCTGGCTCATCAGCTGGCTCGCAACGCCCTGGAACCGCTCCATCACCATGGGGGGGGGGCCCTTCGCCTGAGACGCGGAGAAGTCATAGCTGTTGTGATAAAGGGGGAAGAGGGTCAGTGTGTGTACGTGCGAGATATGCATCTGGGTGCTTCTACAGCTGTGTGGGACTGTGCGTGTGTAGCCTTCCCCTTGATGAGGCACACGTCCTATAGATAAACCGCATCGTGAAAAGAAACCGTCGACGTCGCCCTCAACGCGCTCCGGAACCACGCGCACGTCGTGTTTGCGATTCGGTTGGGTACACTATGTCACATCTACTTACTTCGACTTGCTGTTGGGAATCCAGAGGTTGGACTCAGGGCCGCTGGCGCGCGTGATGCACGCGGAGCGACCTGTTTGCCTGAGGTACGATTTGGGGCGATGCGGTGTTAGTACGTGAAGGCCATAGGGTTTCCTGCAGATTCGGGTTGGGTGCAGGCCGACCGTTGAACACGCACCTAGTGACCTTGCGACCCTCGGTCTGATGCAACGACCGCTCCAGGCTGAGACAGGGAGACGCGGCGATGGAAAACGCCATCGTAGGTTCTGTGTGCACGGCGTGTGCGACACGAATGCGGGAGCGAAGGGGAGGAGCGCGCGGTATCTCGCGATAAAGTTCAGAGGTTCGTCGACGATGAAGAGTGATGAAGGTAAGGAAAATCTGCTGAGAAAGAAAAAACCAGCCTGGCAATTAAATTAAATCATCATTCGTCGCGACTCTCTTCATATTATTACAAAACGTGCTTTCTAGTGGCCAACATTTCCGTGTTCTCACTCTTGTTGACACTATGTGCGGCACGCGGAGCAACCCTTATTTCAGTCACCTGATTTCTACAGGCGAGTGTTGACACGACGTATTGATTATTTATTTTATTTGCAAACTCTCGTTAGATCTGCGAAGGACGGGGAGGTTGGGTCAGCGATTGAGGTCCTAAGTTGTGACTATTTCGACGAGAGAGATACTGAACTGCATGCAGGGTTGTTAAAACCTTAAAAACCTGCCAACGTACCTTGTCCACCTTCTCCGCCATCACCGTCGGGTTCGCCTTTGCCACAGCGTCGCGTCCCATTTGTTTAAAATCGAACTGGCACGCGTGTTTGTTCGCGTGCCGGTGCGTGGCGCAGTACGTGAACCCGCACCTGCACTCGAACCCGGTGAGCCCGACCCTTTTGTTGCAGCTGTAGCAGCGGTTGGGGCTTGCTTGTTTTTTTGGTTCGTCGTTTTCTTCTGGGGGGTTGGCGGCGCCCGCGGCGGATGCATCAGGTGCATCAGATGCACTTTCAGGAACTCCAACTGGCTCAGACGTCGACGCAATCGCGGCGGGAGAAGGCGCTGCTTCCTGCGTAACCATCTTCGCCACGGGTTCGGGAGACGGGACCACAGCGCTTGACGCCGGTGACTCCTGCGGCTTGTTCATGTGCGTGCTTTTGTAGCACACGGAGCACATGTTCGCCGTCGCGACGTTTCTGTGGTATTGTGAAAATGAGGTAGATCTGGTCAGTAGGGGTGACACGACGCAAGGGGGGAGCCGATCTTGGAGCCGCGTGGTGGGTTACGGGGTCGACGCGGCGGATCGGGGTTCCGTGGACTCTCCGTTATGCTTTAGTGCGAAACAAAGAAAGAAACGTACCCGAAGAACCCGCAGCCGTTCGCGCACAGTGTCGCCTGGACGTCGTTCGTGCTCCCGTGGTCCGTCATGCTAACGTGCGGATCTTGGGTTTTTTCGTGTGCGGAGCCTTTCGCTTTTGGAAGCCCGAGGCTCTCGAACACGTAGGGTTCGCGGGAGGGACGCGCGACGCTCTCTCTTTCACTTTCGAACGAGAAAGGTGTGACTCCAACCGCGGACCCGAGGCCACGCGGGGTTTGCGCCGGAAAGAATGCCGGCGAGCGAACACGTACCCCCGTTCAACCAGGTCAAACGATAAGTTTCCGCGTCAAAACTGGTTTTTTTCTGGACGTCGTGTCATCTCGCGCGGTTTCCCAACCAAGCCCGTGTGAGCATAGAGCATCTAGCTACAGGAGGAAGGGGAAAATTAAACGGTGAGTTAATAACCCAAGAAGTGCTCGACTTCCATAATTTTCACTTTCAGCTTCGGGTTTGTCGTTGCAAGCTCCCTTCCGAACCCTCACTGCGTGCCGCACACCCAGTGGACACCATGGCGTCGCGCGTGAACTCCAGCGCGGGAGCGTCGCATTCAGGTACGTTTTATTTCGCAAATTTTGGCCACCGCGCCACGCCGCCACACTCCCACCTCTCCCCTCATCTCCCTTTACGGCTTCCCTCGTGTGACAAATCTCTCTAATCTCCGCGCCTCGCTCCGCACACCACCTCCCGGGTTCCCTAAACTCACCCACTCCCCTCTCTTCAAAACAGGCGAGGACCGGCGTATTGTGTGTACCGGACGCATCGGCGAGGGGTGTCGCACGCTGTTGGTGTTCCCGCAGGTACGTTAAGGATGGGAGGCCACAGCCCATTTAGGACACGTGTACCTTTTGAGATTCTTGATGGGCACGTGAGACAGATTTACACCTGACCAACACACACACAAACACCCATGTACTGACGAAGAAAATACCTACACATCCATCATATCCCTAACCGTATCCTCTCTCAAGCCCTATAGGGTGCTTCCAACGTCCGGTGCAGCCTTTGCGCGACGATCACGGCGGTGCCGAGCGCGACGCGCACCGATCAATTGGACTGCGGCGGGTGTCGCACTCGGCTGGCGTACCAATCAGGCGCGAGTTCCGTGCGGTGTAGCCTTTGTTCAACAGTGAATGCAGTACAAGGGGCTGCAAGTAATACCGGCGGCCCAGCGCATTGCCAGTGCGGCGGGTGCGGTTTAACCTTGGCGTACGCGATGGGGTCCCACTCCGTTAGGTGCGCGAACTGTTCACATGTTACTAATGTTAATGGCAATGACGGTTCGTCCCAAAACTCCGACCCGTTCGCCAATGTCAAAGCAAGCGCGATGGTGGTGGTGGAGAACCCTCCAACGCTTGATGGTAACGGCAAGCCGCGGCAAAATATGGCAGTCGGGGTGGTTTGCGAGTAGACGTGAAGATAAAAAGATAGGAGTGAGACGACAATAACTCGAGATCTGTAGATTAATAAAACTAATAGACGTCATCAAACAACCTTAACTAACTCGTAACTACCTTAGCGGCGCAGCCATGCGCACGCGCGCGCGTTCCGCGAGGTGCTCCACCACGACACCCTCGCACCCGTTCAGTTCCGCGGCGCCCACCAGCCCCTCACACCGCACGCGGAAAACCACCTCGGGCAGCGTCATCGTGCGCGGCGACAATGAGAGATAGTAGGAGAGGTGAGTTTTTAATTCATAAATGATAATACACCTCTACTATACACTGACTGATCGAGTCATCGTTTACGCTAATTATACAACCTCTTTCACTCACTCTAAATCACTCAACTTAAACCCTATGTGCAGCATTGCTTGTTCCATGTTGCGAATGCGTTGCGGCATGTCTTCGTACTGCGGCTCTCGTCCTTTCAGCGTGATGAAATCTCGGCGCCATCGGCCTAAATCTCGCCCAAGCCGAATATAACGATCCACGTGAAACGTGATGTAGAACTGGTACTCCTCTTCTCCGTACGTTTTGATTAACGATTTCGTGGTTTTGCTTTTGTGGTAGGATGTGTTGCTGAGGTTGCGTGAGGATGGGTCTAGCCAAGCGCCCCGGAACGCTGTGTCAGGACGTGTCGCACCTTGACCGCCATTTGTGTTTCCTCCACTCGAACCATCTCGTTTTCCTCTTCCCGCACGTTGTCCTCGGCCGCCCGCCCCTCTTCCTGATGAGCTCGCGCGCTCCCCCGACCCAGACGCCCCAGAGCGCCCGTCACCCCTTCTACCAGAAGAAACCGCGACGACAAGCGTCGCGACCGCACCGGTCATGCGCGGGAGCGGAGTGACGATGAAAAGGAATAATCGAAGTTTGAGAGGTGAGACGACGAAAATTTTCAACAATCATGATTGAGTTGCTTATAATACAATACCTCCGCTTGATACAACAATACAACCCCCTGACTCTCCCCTTCTCCTACCCCCGAAACCGACTCGGCACGTCGTTGAAGAGTTTCATTTTGAACTGCTTCGATTTCGGCGCGGGGGCGATTTTCGATTGCGCCACCGCGGCGATGCATTCCATGGCTTTAGTGGTTTTTGACACCGGTTTCGGTTTCCTCGACATCGCTTTCAACGCCGGCAATCTTTTCTCATTCGCGTTTGCCCATTCATGCTGAAAATCCCCATTAATCATTTCTTTCACCCCGTCCATGCTCCCCCACTTCAACTCTTCAACAGTGCGTTGCTTCGAGCTCTTGCCGTAACGGTGCTCGGGGTTTCCGTCGGACGGCAACGACGGCTTGACGAATAAATCGGAACCGCCCGGATCTGACGTCGCCCCCGCCCCCGCTCGCAACGTTACTACGTTTTCCTCTCGGAACGCCTTCGTCTCCTTGGCAGTCACCACGTCATTCACCGCCGCGAGTTTGTTCATGGTTTTGAAATCCGGGCCGGGTAATTGATCAACAGGGGGCTTGTGCGTTTGCCACCGCATCGTCACTTGGCTCGCGTTTTCAGCGTCGCGAATTCTCTTTTGCCCGAACGTAAATCCAGGCTCGGGGGGGCCGCGGACAGTGGACGTGCGGGGTTTGGCCTGTGGAGAGGGGGGGGGTATAGGGTAGGGGTATTGAGTGTACAGGTTAGAACGGTAATTACAAAATTAGGGTGTAAAAAGTGTAAGGGCCATGGCACCAACGGCAATCGATCGATCGGCATTCCCTTTCGACACATTTGACACAATCAAATCAATAATCTCGCAATCCAATCCGACTCCACGTACCTTCCCAAGAGCGGGGGGCATAAGCAGCACGTTCTTGGCTTGCGACGCGCGCGTCACGCCGTAGCGAACATCCACCGAGTCGTTCATCGCGGCGTGAAGGGGTTGGCGACGCAGGCGGTGAATGGCCAGCACATTGGAAGGGCGGGCTAAATCAAGAATCATCTCGGATTGGGGATTGTCGAAATGCTCACTGGAGTTTCGGGTGGAGTTTCGTTTTTCTCACGTTTTTCTCTTGTCAAGTATGTATCGTCTTACAAATCGTATCGTCTCGCTATCGTCTCACTATGTCGCATCGTCTCACACCTACTCAAAAGCACTCCCTTTCACCTCTCTCACGTCCTCCTGCCCGGCAGCTTGATCGGGACGTCATCCTGCCCCTGCGTCTCTTCGATCGGGTCCTCGTCTTCCTCGGGTTCAGTTATTTTCCTAGCGTTGGGCGCCACAGACGGGTGTGCCGTGTGCCCCCCTCTGGCTCTCCCAGTGATCCGGTCCGCGAAGTCGAACAGGGGTGCGAACTGCTCGTTCTCGGTGTCAACCGCATCCACAACAGTCTGCAAAGGAACCTGGAAGTTCTTAGCATCCCCCGCCGCGAGTTTCGGAACGAACGACGCTAACCCGAGTGACAGGAACGACAGTTTTTCCGTATCTGGCTGGCTCGTCGGCACAACGTACTTCAGCCCCTCCTCCACGACGTGGCGGCACACCACGCGGTCTCTTCCACTGCCCACGTTAAACATGTGCGCCAGTCTCGCTGAGAACTCCTCGAACGCGAGTTCCATCGCCACCGTGGTTTCCGGGTCCTCCGGGTCGCCAGAAGTGACCTCGTCGAACGCGCTTATCAGCGAGTAGAAAATAACGTCCCCCACCGCTTTCGGGCCGAGGTGTTTCAAGTCCCCTAACAGCGCTGAGATTGAGTGGTCGGTCCACGCCCCGGATTGTTCTCGGTTCGCAAGCAGTTCAGCAGCCACGAAACGGTGGTCGCAAACCGCGGCTTCGCAAACGGACAACGCGTACGCCAGCTTCGCGGTTTCCTCGTCGCCGTGGTCGGGCGATTGCGTTTCGTCCTCTTCTTGTTCGGTTTCATCGTCAACAGCAGGGGGGTCCAGCAGCTGGTTGCACGCGTCCCACACCACTCTGAACTGCTCCTCGTCGGGGGACAGCTCCAGGGGGGTAAACACGGGCGCGGGGGCGCAATCAGCGGCGTCAACAGGCGCGTCTTTGTTGCCGGACGTTTTTTTAGCCTCCGCTTTCGCCGCCTCCGCCGCCGCCGCCCTCGGCCGCTGATACACCACCACCAGGTGCGCAAACGCCGCGACGGCGGCTTTCGGCACGGCACGTTTGCCCAGGTTACTGGCGTCAGCTGATAGCGTGGTGTTCACCGCAGCCTCCGCATCACCATCAATCGCATCCACGCTCGTGCGCGCCAGGGAGACGATTGAGTTTAAAAACGCATCTCGCAGCGCGACGTGTTCGGTGATTTCCGCCTGCGTGACGGACGAGGATCCTCTTTCCACGATGTCCATCAGGGAGTGCGACAGGGTCATGGCGGCGGCTCGGGTCGCGAGCGCCACCGCCCGCGGGTGCAACGAGGACTTATCCTCCGCCGCGTCCTGTACGATGGTCACTAAATCGTCGAACAGGTCCCGGACCGCGGTCGGTTTGTTCGACCCGACGGGCGGGGGCAAAAGCGAAAGCAACGCGTTGATTCGCGCCAGCTCCACGCGCGCGCGGAACTGCGCGCCGTCTTCCGCGGCGTCGAATGAACTTCCCTTCTTTTTCTTTGACGACGCCTTGTCGTTCTTGGTCGATATTAATGTCTCTGTGACCGCCCCCCTGAGCTTCTCCGCGGACTCCACGTAACTCGCCTCCACTCTCTTCAGCCCGATTTCCCGCAACGACTCGCTCCCCTCGGAAACGGCGTGGTGAAACGCGTTGGCGCAGGCTTCCATGGCGCGGCGCCCGGAGTGCGCCCTGAAGATCTCCGACACGATCACGGTGAGGGCGTCGAAATCACTCTCCTTGTGTTTTAACGAGTAGTGCTCTAGACGCAAACTGGTGACACACTCGAGCAACGGCGCGACGACTTGCTCGTCCGAGCGCCACTTCCGCAGCGCCGCGGGCAACGAGCGCATCGCGGATTGCGTAAACGCTTCCCGGGCTCGTTCGAACGACTCCTTCTGCGCCTTCGTGGGCGGCCGGACGGTGCCGTCGGGTCTGACTAATATTTCACCTCGCGCACGACGCACAGAGCACGCGAGTAGGTTGGCTAGCCCAGCGGCTTGCTCTGAGTCCATTTGAAAAGTGTTTTGCTTTTCTTTACTCGAATCGCCTTTTTTCGTTCTTCCGCTCGTCTTGCCAGCAGACTTGTCCTCGTACAGAAACGCGTCCAGCGCCACCGACCACTCGGAGAGTGTGTCCCCGAACTCGTCCCACAGCGCGTCTACTGCGGCGGCCGTGCGCGCCCGGCTACCCCCCAGGTTCTTGATAATTTGAACCAGGGACAGCAGGGTTTCTTTCGTCTTGGAGTCCTGGTCGTTCACGGCTGACTTCGAGGTCTTCTTCGTCGTCACGGCGATGCCCTCGTCGTCGTCCTCCGCCGCTTGTTCCCTCGCCGCGGCGTCACCCGCAAGCAGGCTGGGCACAACCGCGGCTGCGGCGGCGCGTATCTTGCCGTTCGCGTCCAGGAGCAGCGACAGGACACAACCCATTTCCTCACGAGGCAACACCCCGGCTTCGTACAAAGCTTCCAGTACGCTCACAGCTTCGGCGGCGACGCCGGGATCGACGTCGTTGATCATCTCCTTCACGCGCGGCTGGAACCGCGCGTTGAACGTGTCCATTAGCGCCAGGTTCTCGTTCGATGCGGTGTACAGATTGCGTAGGGCGACGAGCACGGCTTTCCTCACCTTGGCGTCCTTGTCCGAAAGCGACCACCCTAGGTACTTGAGGTACACGTCGGAGAGGAAAAACAACGGGTGCGAGCGCATCCACTCGCCGATGTTCTCCATGCACGCCGCTCTGACGCTCGCGTCGATATCCCTGAACCTGTGCGTGAAGATCTTGGTGAACGCGTCCGCGATCATGCGCTCCGCACCTCGAATTCTGGTCTGCGTTTTAGTCAACGCTTCAGTCAACGCCCTCAACATCGCCGCGTTCGGGCGTTTCTTCTTGGATTCAGAATCCAGCTGGCGTTGTTTCGTGTCGCGGGTCTCGGCTTTCGCCTTGGCGATCTTCACGAGCGACGTGACGAGCTGCAGACCAGCTCGGGTCGCGGCCACGCGCACAGTCCGTGACCGTGAACCCGAAAACAGCGCAACGGCATCCGAAACAGAGTCGAATAACGGCGACGAGAAAGGCTTTGAAGCCGCGGATTTGTCGCCTTTGCGTTTTTTGTCACCTTCTTTTCCATCCGCGTTTTCAGCCGCGTCGTTCTCGTCTCCGAACAGCTCTTCCGTCTCACTGGAGTCCCTCAGCAGGAAGTCCCAGAAGTCGCAGAAGTTCCGCTTGAAGTGCTTGAAAAAATCCTTCCGCGAGTTTTTGCTGCCGGTGTCGTCCATCGGGTCGTCGCTGTACACGGCGCCGTTTAGCATCTCGGAACAAACGCGCGCGCCGATCTCGTCGCCGGTGGATGCGTCGAGCTCATCCTTGGTAATAGTGATCGCGCAGCCGCCAGCCTGGGGTTAGGGTTTATGAGGGTTAGGTTTTAGGGTTTAGGGTTTATACACGCGTTAGTTGGATACACACGAGAAATAAGACATTCGACAGTGAGAGTTCAAAGCGTGTGAGACATGACATGAGCGCTCTCCTTGGAGAAGGCAGATTGGCCAACCTGAGATTTCAAACGCATCTGAGATTTCGAGTTTGTCCCCTGCGTATCGGGTCGGAAATACTTGCTACTTACCCTTGCGATGAGCGTGTAGAGTTCCGCGAGCGCGGCTTCGGGGTCTGCGGCGTGTTTCGCGCGCCAGTCCGCCACGACGAGCGCGACCGTGGCGTCCGCGGGCATCAGGGCGCCGAACAACGCGTCGAAGTGGTCCTCATCCTCGTGCTCCACGGGCGGGGTGGGGCCTCTGGCGGAGGGGGTCTTCTTCAGAATGCTCTTGTGCGACGGACCCTCGAACGGGTCCGTCGCCTCAGCGGGCTCGGGCTCCGCGGCGGGCATCTCGACGTCCGCGGCGGGGCCACGCGCTCTCGCGCTTCTCCGCGTCGCCATCTCACGAATCTCAAAGGCACTCGGGGGACGAGAGACGTATCGAGACGGTAAGGGAACGCCCGCGTCAGCCGGGCGAGACGCGGGAACACAAACGCCGAACGCGGTCGGGTCGACGCGAGCGTGGATACGACGCTCCGCGACACCCGCGATGGGCGTTGTGAGGGTGCCTAGCTTTGGACGCGAGATGTTGGATTTTGAATAATCTGATTTCCTGGGACTGGCCGACGGAAGGAAATCAAAGCAAAAAGCATCACATTTATTTTCAATCATCCGTCTATCTCTCCCCTCACCATCCCTCAAAAATCAACCCTAGTTGCAGCACTTCGAAGCTGACTTCTTCACCCCCGCCCCCCCCACGGCTTTAACTTCGATCGTCCCCTCCTTGTCCTCCCCCTCGTCCAGCGCTTTTTTACTCACGATGTCGTAAATCTCGGTTAAAATGTTTTGAAACGCGGATTCCACGTTTGTGGCTTCCAACGCCGAGGTTTCAATGAACGACAAGCCCTCGGTTTCCGCGTACTTCGCCGCGTCCATTTGCTGCACGACCCTGAGGTGCTCTAAATCGCTTTTGTTGCCCACGAGCATGATGACGATGTTCGCATCAGCGTGGTCGCGCAGCTCCTTGAGCCATTTAGCCGCGTCGTCGTAACTCTCGTGCTTCGTCATGTCGTAGACTAGCAGTGCACCTACCGCGCCTCTGTAATAAGCACTCGTAATAGCCCGGTACCGTTCTTGCCCCGCGGTGTCCCAGATCTGCGCCTTGACGGTTTTGCCATCGACATCCAGGCTTCGTGTGGCGAACTCCACGCCGATCGTGGATTTTGATTCCAGGCTAAACTCATTCCTGGTGAAACGGGAAAGAAGATTGGACTTGCCCACGCCGGAATCGCCGATCAGCACTACTTTGAACAGGTAGTCGTAACTGGTTGGGGTTGGGTTAGGGGTTAGGGGTTAGGGTGTGAGGCACACACGGGGGGGTTAGTTCAGCGAGAGTCGTAGCCACAGGTGGAGATGAAGAGGTTGCGCGACGCGCACGAGAGGAGATGGAAAATCTTGCCTCCTGTCAAAATAACCGAACGAATGGCCGCGGCCGTGATAGGGAGTAACAAGCACTTACTCGTCGTTGTCTTTCGCCATGGCGGACAAGAGTCTGGGTTCCGCGAAAAGCGCCTTTTCTTTTCGGTGGTGGGTCCCGCCTCCTCGAACCTCGCGATGTGCGTGCGTGGTCTGATGGTAGCAACGGCACACGCCGAGTTTTCTGTGTAGTTGACCTCCCTCCAGGAGTCCAGGTTAAAGTTGGCCCATTTTCGAGATCGAGTCGAATCTAACCTTATGTTCAACCCCGTCAGCCGATTGCGCGTCATATCCACCTGCACCCTTCTCTGTCCCTACCTCACCCCCAAAAATCAACGCTCAAACCACCCTCAAGATCGCCGGCATCGCCTCGGTACGTCCCACTTGAAAAGCACGACGAAATCACCTCCCACGACGACCCCGAAGAAGAGTCCAATTCTGAAATATCTTAATTCCTCCGACACAATCCTGACGATTTTCATTCTCTTCTTCAGGCTGGCTACTCTGCGCAAATGATGGGCACCCCCTCGTTCACCAACAAGCTGTAGTACAAGGAAGACCACCCCGAGAACAAGAACCTTTCCAGGTGGTTCGGCCATGCGCTCGCGACGTGCGCCGCCGCGCAGGTTCTGGCGTCCAAGGATTCGCAGCCCTCTGCGGCGCACAAAGGCGTGCTCCTCGCGTCCGCGGCACAGTACCTCACCGCGCCCGTAATGATGGTCGCGCAGCAGGCCGATTTCAAGCCCGAGATGATCGTCATGGACACCGTGACCTGCGGCATCGTCGGAGGCCTGGCCTCAAGGCGGCGCTCAAGGAATAAATGAGTTATTCCGTAGCGACGACAGCCGTCCCCAGAGTGTTAAATGGTTTCACCAATTAGTATCTGGTCACGGCGCGCCTCTTCCTCTTGAAGACTGTGCATATAAAGTGTCGTCGGTGTCACCGCACGTTCGCCGTGCCTTGTATCGTGTAGAGTACTCTAGTCTCCGTCGCGTTATTATGACATCCCAATACATCGACACAACATACATCGACTCATCACCCAAAAAACGCATTTCCTCTCAAAATAAATCACGAACAAAAAGAGGAAACCTCAAATGTCTCCTCAGAAAAGTGTACATCGGCGCCCCCCGTGCCTCCCGGGTCTCACAGCCACCTGCTCCTCGGTAAGGTTTCGAGTTGCGTGTGCGTTGCGTGCGCCGTGGCCCTTCGCGGGGCGCACGACACCGGACGGCGAGGGTGTTTAGGGTATTAGGGTGTGGGTCAATACGCTCGCCGCCAGTGAATCGGTTCAAGTGTCTTTTCAAGTGCGATTGATCGCCGAAACGAGACGGGTCACTTGGCGCGTCCGTATATACCCTGTACCCATGGTCCGGTACTGCATCGCCGTGCACCTGCCAATCACTGCGGAGGAGTACATGGTTTTGAAGGACGACCCTGACTATGTGAATTTCCAGCTCGGTGTGGTGGGTGCGCGGGAGCTTTCCCGGGTAATCGAGGGTCCCGATTGTGATGGTTTTTTAACTCAGACAATTGTCAACCGGCCGAACGTCGCGGTGCCGCGGTTGCTAAGGCCGCTGTTGAGGGGCAAGCCCATCGAGTTTCGTGATGTTAGACGGTGGCAGGATGGTACTCATAATACGGTTCCGTTCTCCGTTGAGTTGGAAGTATCAAACAACATCAGCGACCGGGTGAAGCAAAAGGCAACAATCACGGTTGGTAATGTTTTGGTCAACGAAAAAGGAGAGCTTCTTGACGATGAAAGCGAATCGACATCAAGTTCGAAAGATAACAAAGAATCAGAAAAACCAGTGCTCGACCCTACAGTGCATGGGGTGCTACGCATTGCTGAGCGAAAATGTCTCGGCGCGGTCGGTCCGAAGACGTGCCAGATTTTGTGCACCGGAGAGGTCACCGTGCGGGCCGGCCCGTTGTCCAGCGCCGCCGAAGCGCTCACCGTGAAGAACATGCGCAACGCGTACGGCCGCTTCCCCGAAATCGTAGCGCAGTGGAAAAAAGAACTGGAAGCGGAAAGGATAGCTGGCAGTAAGGCTACTACTACCAGTAAGGGTGTTACTGATAGTACTACTGCATCTGCCGGTACTACTGATAGTACCACTGCATCTAGTACATCAGAGTCCAAAAGAATCGTCTCGCAAAGTTCCACGGATTCGTCGTCATCCGTCGACGACGTAAAAGCGAGCGGCGCGTTGGTTCGTACCTGGCGCTTGTTAGTGCCGCTAAAAGCGCGAAAAGGCGTTCGCCGAGTCAAGGACCTTGTCATAACGCTGCGGTGGAAAGCAGTGGGAAGGCGAGTGGTGCGACATCCGGGGAAAAAGAAGGACGTCGTGCTAGTGCCGGATGACGACTATTTATAGATTTATTTTGAGTCGCGTAGCATAAGGTTTTAGATTGTATCCATAGTTTAGACATAACATCAATGGTTTCACCTTTTAGACTGCTATACTATCTGTGACCTTTACGGATTTTCTTTTCAGTGTACATGCTCTTCATTTCCCTACTCCTCGCTGCGCGTTGGACAACATCGTATACAGCAGCGGCAATTTCTTGCTGTTTTCGTTTTCGCGAATCCTCATTTCCCTGGCGAGAAAGTCGCGGTCGAAGGGTGGGGTTTCTGGCTGGCCGCTTTCGGGAAGCAGCACGCTTAACGTGCTTCTGTAGCGGTTGAACACTAAGTACTCTCGTATGAGTTCGTTGATGATTAAGTTTTCATCACTCAGCTCGGGGCGTTTCGTGGAACCGCTCCTGTCCTCAAGCGCGTTTGATACCTCGGCCCTTAAATGCGCGCGGACGTTACCTAAAGCGCCCCGGTTCTCAAGGGTTTCACGTAAAACATCCTTCAGCTCCTCCACGGTAGCGCCGCCGGACATGCTGGTCGTCGAGCCGAAAACGAAAGCGCAGAGCTGGCGTCTGGGCGTCGCGACAAGCGAATGACGCGAGTCAGCGACGACCGCAAAGAAAGAAGCAGAGCGTTTGAAAAGTGAAAACGAGCAGCAAAAACATGTAGACTGTCATTTGACGGTTTAATTTGTACCCACTCGTTAACTCAATAATAACTCTCCACCTACAAAACTTCCAAGTCATTGTTATTCCGAGAGAACCGGGGGGATGATGAGTGAGTAGGTAGGACCTAGTGCCGCCACACTGCCACGCGCAACTTGACCCGACGACACGAGAAGTGAGGTCGGGTCTGCGTGGCGGGTTTTCGTCTCCCTTGAGAGGCGAGCTTGGCGTTGCGTGCCCCTACTGCGCGAAAGAGCCACAGGGTCACGGGTCAAACCTCGATCTTGTCTTGTCAGTTTTTTTCGTGACACCTTTCGAGGCATCCGCCGGCACGTGGCACCACCCTTACCGCCATGGTGAAGTTCGCCGTGGAGACGGTGCTGGCGTGCGACGCGAGGAAGTACATCGCGGACAAAGACACGGCGGTTTACAAGAAGTTCCACGTACGTAGTTGGGATGCAATTAGACCTATTCATACCGTCTACTCGTCGACCACGACACCCATCTGGTTCGACACGGGGCATCTTCTTTTTTTGGAGGAGACGAAAGAGTCACAATGAATTCAATGATCTTCCGCTCACCTTACGCTCCCCCTCCCTTCCCACCCAAAACAGATGGAGAAGCTAGGCACGCTGTCATCCGAAGTGGTGTCAAGAACGGAAGTGGACGGTAGAATAACAACTGTCGTCAAGACCCTGCCCGGTATGAAACTCCCGCGCGTGGTGCGACCTGTTTTACGAGGAAAGGAAGTGGAGTTCATGGATACGCGGACGTTTTTAGCGACGGACGTCGGAAGCATACCGTTCGCGCAGACGTTCAAATCACAGAACAACATCACTGAACGGGCGCAAGTCACTGGGACGATCGTGATTGACCATGGAGAACGTGGTGATACGTGTGTGATCCGTGTGCAGGGCGAGTGTATTGTGCGGATCACCGGCCTCGGCTCAAAAATCGAAAGCATCATCGTCACAAACTTGAAAAACGCTTACAAAAAGCTGCCCGAGATCATCGACGAGTGGATGAGTATAAGAGAAATCCGGATGGGAGTGACCATAGGCAAGGTGTTATCGCCTGCTGTGCCTTCTGTGTCTGGGACAAGCGAGGTTTCGTCATCCAGCATGGCTTTATTGCGTACTGAGTCGAACATGAGTAATGGGTCTGAATCTGATTCGGGCAACTCGTTCCACAGCGCGGATTCCTTCGAGCTTGATTCTGTCAGTTCGGGGCGCGGGGCGGGCGGCGACGGAAACGAGTGGGGCACGCGGGGGGGCGAGGGGCGTGCATTTTCAAGTGCACAGAGCTCAAGCCAGATATATAATCCTTCAACCCCAACAGTCGGAGCTCCTTCCCAGACGCCCCTCCCTGCGTCGCGAGGTCCTCAAAACCAGGCGTACCCCGCGTCTACGCCGACCGGGTCGGGCTTGACGCCGCACTTTGTGCAATCGGATTCGCCGCTTGACACGCCCGGGACGCCGTTCGGGGGTGTGAGTTCCGCATCGGTCACGGTAAACACTTCCAGGAACTCATTTATCAGCGCATCCCCTGTTGCCGGTCTTTTCAAAAACGAAAATGCGAATGAACACGACGAGGACATCGACAGCGCGGATGAGCGCCTGGGGGAGGCGCCTGTTGGCGGGGTGCGGGGGCGAAACGCGGGACTAGAGACGGCGGGGAACAGGCACTACGGGCGAATAGAATCGGGGTCGGATCTTGGCAGGAATTCTGGGAATGGGAATCGTGCGGGTGGTTTGAAGAAAACAGGCACCATAACTGCGGTCGTGCGGTGGTGTTGCTGCGCACCAGGGCAAACGGGGTCGCCGTCGATGGAGGAGGGCGGCGCGACGTCGACGTCGATTTCGTCCAGCGACTCGTTGCAATCGTCGCCTGGCGACGGCGACGGACGGGACCCTGTGGACGCGGCGTGGGACGACGAAACCGACCTCAGAACGCCCCTCACGCCTGGGGGGGGAGCGAAAAGACGAACAAGAAGGTGATCGTATCTAGCTATCCTTTGTTACACATAATATTCCTAGTGCCCTCCATTCAATTGTCATTGCGTCAACACGACGCGCACGACTTCTTCCTCCACGCGGTTGCAGGCACGGATCCAGACGTTGGCGAACTCCCGTTGCTGTCGCTCAAATTTAGACCCGTTCCCTCCGCACAACGCGAACGCCACGGGAGGCGTGGTCCACTGCGCCCTGGCTAGCCGCCGCGCCGCGTCCACCACCGAGGCAGCCGCGCTGGGGCCGTCGCTTTGAAACGCCGCCTCCGCGCTTTGCAATAAAAAAAACTCACAATCGCGAAGCAACAAACCAGCTTGACTGTGTTGTTCGTCTAATAACTTTTCGTTCGAGTATACTTGAAACGCATGCGCTCGTGCAGCCGATGCGTGCGCTTGACGCAACGCAATATGAGGGTCGTGGAAGTCTTTGGTTGATTTTTTAACGTCTTCCAAATCATCCTCCGTGTCTGTTCCATTCGCGTCATCATCGCGCGCGTCGTCGTCCTCCGTTTGCGAACTTCTCATACGTTTCGCCGACGAGGTTGATTCAGGAACGCTTTCTCGCGCGAACGAAGTAGCTACACCGCCACCGCCAAGCGCCACAGCGTACGCGTTCGCCTTGCCGCGCGGACTGACTCGTTTTTTATCAGGCGTCGCGGGTTTCGGTTTCGTGGGCGTTGTGTCGGCGTTTGAGCCCCCCGGTGTCCCAAACCACTCCGCGTATCTCTTTTTGCTTTTCTCATCCCTCTCCGTCCACTCTTTCTGTCGCCCAGCGGGGGCTGTTTTTACGCCAACACGCCCACTGAAGAGCGTCATTTTGCTCGACTTAGGATCACAATCAAGCTTGCTGAGTTGCACGCCCATCCCCCTGATTTCGGTGGCGGGGATGTCAAGTTTCGCCAAAATTTGCGCTACTTCTCGCTTCAAAACCTTCGCTTCATTCGTCAAGCTGGAAAGCGTCACCGACCTTGTGAGGTGATCACACACACCGTGGCCTATGTTCCCCTTTCGCATGCCGTCCGGGACGTTCGCTACGGCGCGAAGGACTTTCAAAGTCAAGCACCTCCCTTTGACTTTAAGTTTCAAAGATCTTTCGCTAACCTCTGTGACCAACTTTTCGGCAAACGCTACGGCTTCCGCTGCAGCGTCGAAGCGAACGCCCCAGGTGACTTGCGCGCCGACTGATTTCCTCGGCGGCCTTGAGACCCAGACTCGATTATCAATACCAAGACACGCGTCCCTCAATGCGCCGCCTGATTTAGGCCCTAACGTTTTTTTTAACTTGTCAACAGGAGTGGATGTGATGTTTTTACACATAATCGGTGAATAAGAATCATCAAAAACACTTTTCAGTTTTTCAAGCGCCCCTCGCCCGACGCCCGGGAGCTCGGTCACGGGAAGCGACGCGACGTACTCCTTTTCGTTCCCATTATTCACAATAAACACGCCATCCGGCTTGGCGTGTTTCGTCGCCAGCCTCGCGACTAATCTATTGGGGCCAATCCCGACGCTCGCGACGCACCCGGTTTCGTTTTTTATTTTTTGTCGAATTTCTTCCGCCAGAGAACTCGGGTCGCGTTCTTTTCCTTGATTATTTAAACCATTTAAAACGTCAGTCACGTCCAGGTACGCTTCGTCCACGGAGACACCCATGACGTGCGGGGTTATGGAATGCAGCACCCTGTAAACCTCCAGCGCCACCTTACTGTATTTCTCAAACTCGTACGGCATCACCACGAGATTCGGGCATAATTTAATAGCGTCAGCGATGCGCCCACCGGCTTTCAGCCCGAACTCTCTGGCTTTGTAGTTGCACGACGAGAGCTCACCCGCGCCTTTCGCGCCCGAGGACCACGACACCGCGACGGGCAGGTCTTTGAGTTCGGGCCGGCCTAACATAGCCACGGCGGCGAAGAAACAGTCCATGTCGACGTGCATCACACATCGGGATTTCGACGAGCCCAGCTTTGGAGGAACCGGCATCTCTTCCAGGAACGCTTCGTACCTGTGCTTCCACGTGCCGATGTAATGTAGCCGCGAGGCCCTGAAAAATGTGTCCATGAACCCCTCCGGATCATCCCTGGTGGTTCTTTGCTTCATGTCGAGCAAAGGTTCCGCCGCGCGAGCCGCTTCCGCAATGCGCGTCGCAGCAGCATCTTGTACTTCGTTCGCGGGCTCTCGTAACGAACGATGCACGTCTCTCGCAGATACCCTTGCCGCAGCCGCGCGCGCCGCTTCATCGTGCGCCATCGCGCCACCCCGTGCGCGGCACGCTCCAGAAGCAACTGCGCCAACGAGGTTGTCACGCCTCCCCGCGCGGCGTCGAGTAGGGGGTCAAGGACGAGCGATAGACTGTTGTGCTTTCAATTTTAGAGATTATTTTGCATGACAAAACACCTCGCCTACACGACACTGGTCACGGGGTCCTTGGTGTCGTTTGTTATGTTCTTTGCGTCGTTCGGCGACCATGGACATAGATCGCGGGAGTCGCTGTTCATATCCAGGGATTCGCCCAACGACGCCTTGGACATAAACACCAACAAGATAATCCATAACTAGGTTGTCGTGACGAAAAGAACAAAGAAAGGACACCACGCACCCCGTGATTTCGCTCGCCCCCCACTTTCCTCATTTTCCTCCTAGAACTCATCCCCCCCCCCCGAACTCCTGCTTCGTGGCTTGCGCGTTGTAAAAGTCCGCAACCTGTTCCGCGCTGGTGCTTGTCTCGACGGTTTTGTCGTCCCGGACGCGAAGGAACCGCGGAAACCGCAGCGCGATGCCTTTCTGCGGATCCACCAGCCCGTGCGCGGCTTGGTGCGTGGGCGACACGGAAAGATCCGCCGCCTTCACTTCCCACACGAACTTAGGGTCGAACCACACGTCAGGCTTCACGGACTCGCCGTACTTGAAGTAACTTCGGGGCTGCTCGATGACAGTTGCTTTGGTCAATTCATTCAGGGTGTTCAGGTCCTCGTCCGAGAAACCGGTGCCGATTTTGCAAATCGATTGAAGCTCCTCGGTGCTTTCGTCGTAACAAGCGAGGAGGTACGCGCCGAAAACTCCGGTGCGTTTTCCCTTGCCGTAGAACCCTCCCATGGGCACCAAGTCCAGGGAATCACCACAGCCCTCCATGTAGTCCTTTTTCAGCTTGAGCCAGTTCAGGGAACGCTTCGACGGTTCGTACGTCGCGTCCATGGTTTTCACGATCAGCCCCTCGGTATTCTCGGCGATCGAGTCTTCCAAAAACACCTGAAGCTCGTCGACGTCCCTGGAAATCTTCGCGGTGACGAAGATGAACTCCCCCGGGACCTCTTTGAACGCGCTGTACAACGCCTCCCTCCGCTTCGTCAGAGGCTCTTGAAGAAGGTTCTTCCCGTTCAGAAACAAACAGTCAAACGCGTAAATTGCGACGTTGACTTTGATATCCGCCTCGTCGATGTTTTTGCGGCCTCGCGTGGATAGAATTTGAAAGGGTAAAATCTTGCCCGTTACTCGGTCAAAAGCCACCGCCTCGGCGTCAATCACCACTGATTCGACTCCTGGCTTCAAGTACCCGGGCAACGCCTTGATCACATCGGGAAACTTCGGCGTGTTGTCCTCCTGGTTCCGTGAGAAAATCTTTACGCTCCCGTCGGGAAGAAGATGGATCTGTGCGCGTTCGCCGTCGTACTTGTACTCACACGTGAATTCCACCTTCTCGAACCGGTGAAGCACTTCACGGACGCCGTTTGTTGGTTTGGCGAGCATGGGTTTCACGGGTACGCCTGGGCGGAAGTGGCACCGCTCTTGAAGCTTATCGATACCCCCGTCCATAAGTAAAGCGGGCACGATTTCGTCGAAACTCGGGCACTCCGAGAACACCTGCTTCAGAATATCGAACGCGTTTCCCAACAAATCAGCCACAGCGACTTGGCCTCCTTTCTTATTGGCTTCTTTCGCGGCTGGGGAGTGTAAAACGACGGCGTGTGCCAACGCACACGTCACGGTCTGTTGAGCTAAACCGATCCTCAATTTCCCCTGTAACGAACGCACGATGTACCCTGCTTCGCACTCCCTCGCGCCGACAAGAAGTTTTTTTATTTTCGATTTTTTCAAATCAACCGAAGACTTTCCTTCCGTCGTCGCGATGGCTTTGAACTCTTGTAACACGCCCTTAATCGTCAACTTAGGCGGCGCGAACATCGTCTTTTGCGTGCTCCGTGACATCATCGCCACGATACCAAGATCCCCTTCGTTCCGGTAATCCTCTTTTATCGCGGATTCCTTGCGCCCGGTGGCTTCCCCCAACGCTTTGATCAACGTAGCGTCGCCTATTCCTAAATCAATGCCGGTGTGTTGCGGCGCGATTGAGTTACTCGCTAAATAAACCGCGGCCAACAAATCGTCATGCTTCCCTTCTGAGTTGTATAGGATGGTTCTGAATGCGTTCGTGAGCATCTCCGCGATCTCAAGGCGCTTCGTCGTCTCGCTGATGTTCTCGAACACGTTCGCCAGGTACAGGTACGGCGCGGGTTTTCCTTTTTCCCAAGTCGCGTTTGTGGCCGGGTCGTACGAAAGCAACCTTCCTGCGGCATCCACGGAGCCATTTCCAACGCCGTTCGGGTCGATCTTCTGCTCGCGTTTCACGGGCTTTTCCTTCTTGCCGTCACCTCCTTTGCCCGCCATCACCTTCGCAAGGCCGTCCACGGGAGGGCCTTCCTCGGTGTCTTCAATGTCGTCGGAGGAGGAGGAGGCGTCGTCCTCTTCGTAATCCGCAACCTTTTTGGCATCCTTGGCATCCTTAGCGTCTGGTTTCGCAATCACCACGGGCTTGGGCGCGGCTTTCGGTGCGGGCGCGGGGGTGGGCTTGGGTGAGGGGACAGCTTTGGGCGCAGCTTTGGGCCCTTCCTTTTCCTCCGCCTCGGCAGTAGAATCATCCATGGGAGTGGGCTCGGGAGCCGACTCAGATTTCGCCGACTCAGATTCTTTGGGCTCCGTAGCCTCGACGTCGGACTTACGCTTCAGCCGCGGCTTCTTCGTAGCGGGCGGGACGTTTTCGGTCGAGCCGGGGGAACCGCCTTGAGCCACGACGGGGGCTGGTAGGGGAGGCAAAGGGGTGGGGAAGGGTGGTGAGTGAGGCGCGGTGGGGACGTTCGAATCTGGGAGTTGACAGCTGCGAATCGGGGCGGTCAAGATCCGGACATGGCCAATGGCTTTAAGTCGCCGCGCGCGTACCTTTCTCGACGTCATCGACGACTCTTTTCGCCGCGGGGGCATTGGCTTTCGCCGCCGTCCCCGAGCCGAAAAAGCTGGCTATGCTCTTCTGTCCGCCCGACATAGCGGGGTGCACAGAGATGTATGAGTCGAGGTGCGAGGCATCAAGACAACACTAAGAAAACTGATTTGAATTTGATTCAAAATCTCTCGACTAAAATTTAACGCTCGCCATCACTCGCGCCTATCACCTCCCAGCCCGGTGTTCTCGTACCTTCGCAGCTTCTCCAGATGTTCGTCCACGAACTGCGGCCTTCTCGATGTGACACCACTTGTTTCGTGTACGTTGACGAAATCGCTCTCTTTCGGGGCGTCGTTCTCAGGGTCCCACACGTTCGAGACGTTCGCGAGTGCGCCCCTTGACGGTGACTTTGATTTTTCCCGGTGAGTCACGCTTCTGGAAGTATTCATCGAAGAAGCAGTTCCCCTATCTCCTCCAAACCTCAGCGTAGGCACCAGCGACATGTCTTCCACCCTGGCTTCGTTCCGGGCTCTGCGTTCTTCCGCGTCCAGCGCTGCGTCCGATAGCAAGGCTCGGTGTTGCGTTCGTTCCCTGGTTTCCATCGCCCGTGTGTCTAAGCGCGCGTCATACGCGTTCGATTCATCCCTCGCCGCGGCTAACTTATCCGCCGCGAACTTCGGCACCAGTCGACGCACCCTAGCCCGTTCCGCGTCCGCGTCGAATCGTTCCCGGTGGAGCTCGATTTGAAACCTACGTTCAGATGTTGAAGCAGATGTTGAAGCACTCCCCATAGCTGATTCATACGGCTTCAACGTCATCGGGTCGTACTCCACGCCGCCCGCCATCGTGGTTTCTTTCAAAATGTCATTCGGGTTGCGCCGCATCGAGGCCAAACGCTTCGCCTCCGCCTCTTGCTTTATTTGCTCCGCTCTGGCTACTCTCGTCGCTTCAGCCACAGAGTCATCAACGTGAGGGTCCACTTTGAACGCAAGAGCTTGATTTTTCGACACAGTAGAATCGTCTGCAAGTCCCTCTGGTAAGCCCGCGGTGTTGGCGTACGGAACAGGCGCATCCCTATTATTATTATTGTCCGCGAAGTATTTCCCGCTCCCGAGCACGTACTTCTCCGGCGCCGCGGTGGCCCACGCCAGGAACCGCTTCGCTTTGAAGTAGTTAGAAGCAGGGTTGATATATTTGACCGGTTCAGTGTCTGTATTTGAAACCGAATCCTCATCGACAGTATCATCGTCATCGAGCAAGCCTTTGTTGGCCATCGCGGAGGTATCTGTACTTCGTATCGGCGCGCGAAGTAAATCTTCCAGCTCTTCAAGGAGACGGCGAGTGGCAGAACACGTGTTCGCGTCGTACGCGAGCATCTCGATTTCTCCATCTGGACGTAACAGTTTCTGTAACGATAACCAGAAGTTGCGCAGCTCAGCCCTGGCTAGGTTTCTTCGAGTTAATCGCAATCCTTTGACAAGACCCACGGCGCCCGGTTTGTGGTGCGTAACCAAACCAATAGATTTCAACCCTTTGAACGTTTCCAAGTTACCGCAAGCAACGGCGCAGTCGTGCGCCAGGGCTTGGAGGGACCCGAATCGCCAGTCGAAGTACACGGCGAGGACGCCATGCTTTGTTGAACTCACAAGCGTCTCCGCGAACTTGACTCGACTTGAAATCAACACCAAACGAGTAGGAGGCTGCTGGGCAGATGTGGAGGACTCCACGGAAGAAAGCGCGAGTTCGTCAGGTACTTCCACAGAGTCGTCACCAACCTCTTCCTCCTGTTTACCCATCTTCTTGTTATCCGTGAGTTTACTCCCCCTATTGTCCCATCCTTCCGGCCAAATGACTTGTGACAAGACCACCGCGCCAAACACAGGATCAATCAACAGCGAATCGGAATCCAGCTTCGTTCGTAAGCTAGACACCAAATCCGGCAACGAAACGTCACCGGGCGCCTCGTCGACCAGCACGGTGGCGGCGCCGCTAGTCTGGTCAAACATTTTCACGCGGAACCGGTCACCACGCGCGCCTAATTCGTTACTCAACTCGGAACAGAAATAACGCTGCGTGTTCAGCTCCTTGAATTCATCGCCGCTCATCTCTATGAGCAAATCGACGGACAAACTCCGCCGGTCGCGCTCCGTCGTCGCCGTGCTCGATTTCGGTATTTTGTTAATTTTGTGAACCGCCTTTTTCAGTTTCGATTTCGATTTCTTCGGGGATTTTGAAGGCGTTGAAGAACGCTCTAGTTTCGCACCGTCTTTCAAACTAGACTGCTTGATTTTTCCCGCGTCGAACACCGCGGAGGCGGGCGTGTATATCCCCCCGAGCACGCGCGCCGCCGCGGAGGAAAGGCCTGAGTTAGTTTCAGAAAGACTCGAGTCGTCGTCTTTTTCGGAAACTTTGTCGTTTTGGAAAAGCTTTTCCCTCGCCGCCGCCGCCGCTTCCTCCGCGTTCCGTTTCTCCTCCTCCTCCTCTCCCGTTTTGTCCCCCTTGGCGATGGCGCGCATCCTGAAGTACGCGGCGTAGGTCCGCCCCACGGTTTGGAGCTTTCTAGCTGCATTAGCAGCGACCTCAGCTGCACTAGTCTCCGCGGCAATATCTGCTTTTGATTCTCGGAACGTCGATACGCGTCGGGTCACTGGATCTGCTTTTATTTCCTCCGGCGGCGGCGCGTGGCTCGCCGGTACGTCAGGGAGAAGCGTCCACTTCTCTAACCTTGATAGGTCGAAGTAGGCTTGCGCGGACCGCATCCCAGCCGCGGCGGGTTCGGTGCGGATGAACTCAGCGGTCATGGCGAACGATTCTAGGCGTGATATGTCATTAGAAGCGTTCACGACGTTTATCCCGAACAGCGACTTGACGTTTTCCGCCAACGAATGGTTCGAGGGCAGCGACGCGTCCAAGGTCAAAAAGTCAAACCGCGACCCCTCACGGAACGCGTTGACGTTTTCCTTCTTCTCAACGAGGTTCACGAGCTGTTGTACAAAATATGACGTGTCTGCGTCCAGCAGCGAGTCCTGCGTTAACACCAGACTCTCACTCAACGCACACCACCCGTCGCCGCATGGCGATAAAATCGCTATCGAGTCGACTTTTTTCAACCCGTCCTTGTCTGAGATTTTCGCTTTTAGTTTTTTTAGAATGTCACCAGCCGTCGCGCTCGAGTGGTCGTACGTCACCACGCCTATGTCGTTCAAGGCGCACCACGTTAACATATCAACACCCTTTACTGCACTGCTGATCAGCATCAAACGCTGGCACCTGCGTCTAGATCCGATGAAATCACGGGTCGGTCCCGAGGGGATGATCCGCCCGGACGTCGACATTTGGTTTTGGTTTTTGTGTCTATCCTCGTCGCTCGCGAACGTTTTCGGTTCGTTGGACCGGCGTTCTTCCCTGCGACGCGCCCTGCCGTCAATCTCGCCTCTGAGCTCCGCCGCAACCGCTTCCTGCGCCCGCGCCTCCGCCTCCTCCGCCTCCCTCGCTGCCTCCTCAGCTTCGATCTCGCGCTCCCTCGCCGTCTTCTCAACGCGACGCGGGGACTCGCCGTCCAGCTCGCCCAGCCGTCGCAGTGCCGTGCCCAGGCGGAACAGCGAATCCTGCGCGCGGCCACTCGTCGGCCGAGTCGCCAACGCGCGCCGGTACCACGTCGCCGCCTCTTCCACCCTCCCCTGCTCCGCGCACAGCAGACCCATGTTGTACAGCGCGGGCAGGTACTGTTTATCGAACTTCAGCGCGAGTAAAAAGTGCTGCTCCGCCTCAGCGGCGTGTTCCAAACTCCACTCCACGACGCCAATGTTGCAAATGGCCTCGACGTTGTCGGGGTCGATTTCCAGCGCGAGCAAGTATTTCTCGACCGCTCTCTTAGGGAACCCTTTGTTCGTGTGAAGGTTGCCTAACTTAACGATCGACGGCGCGTGCTTGGCGTGCACGGCTAGACATCTATTAAAGCAGTTCTCCGCTTCTGCTGTGTCCCCCTCCCTGGCATACAACATCCCTAAATTGAAGTGCGAATCAAGCGCGCGGTGTTTCGCGGCGACCGATGCTTTGAACCACCGCTTCGCGTCGCTCGCCCGTCCGATCGTGGCTTCCACTAAACCGAGCATGTACAGCGCTTTGTAATACCCCGGTTCTTTGTCCAACGCGGTTGTGAAGCACTCTTTCGCGTTTTCATAATCGTTCAGTTTCATTTTTGTCAAGCCCAAGTTGTAGTGCGCCACGGCTAACGTCGGGTCGCTTCGCGTGGCACGCTCCAACCACTTCGTGGCTTCCAGCAAATCGCCTAAACGAGTTTCGATAACCCCCGCGGTGGCTAAAAAGTGAGGCATAGGGCTGTCATTTTTCGGACTTTCCGTAACCAGTTTCATCGCTTTTTGGTTCACCTGCTTCGCGGAATCTAGCTCGCCGTACAACAAATGAATAATCGCCTTCGCGTGCATCGCCTCTGCGTGTTTCCCGTTGCGCTTCAAAATTAAATCGAGCACTTGTTCGGCGTCGTCCAGCACCATGGCTTTTATACTTTCCACCGCTCCGAAAAGATCCTCCTGCTCGTGTTTCGACGAATTTCCCTTCTCGCCGTTTCTGTCTTTCCCCTCGCTTCCAGGCACCAAAAGCTCCTCGTAAAACGTCTCGCCTCCCGCGTACTTCACCAGCAGCCGTTGGCGTGCCCATTGCTTGTATCCCAACAAGACCATGCCGCCGACGGATGCGACGAGCGTCGCGACCGCGGTGATTACGTGCGACAAAAGCAACCCGACCTCGGTTTGCGAATCGTCGTTTAAGACGTATATATACGCAGTTTCATTGAGAAGGCACCCGGCTCTGTCCACCGCGGCGCGCACGTCAGCACTGAGTGCACCGTCTGCACGCATGCGCGCCGTCTCCGCCTGCCACACGGTGGGGCCGGAGAGGTAACCGGCTGGGCAAGGTTCACATACAGTCGACCCGGAGGTCGCAGCGAAGAAAAAATCGTCACATGCGTCGCAAACAGCGCTCCCCTCATCTGGGGCGATCGTCCCCGGGACGCACGCAGCGCACACCGCGGTGCCTTCCACTTGCGCCACCGTCCCTGCTGCGCACGTGTCACACGAGGTCATGCCCCTGGCGCCTGCAGCGGTGCCCACCGCGCATGGTACGCAAGTTGTCGCGTCTGCATCAGACGAGAACGTCCCGACGCCGCATATTTCGCAAACCTTGGAGCCCTCCGCAGTCGTCGCGGCGATTCTCGATCCGGGCGAACACGTGGACTCCAGCGCGTTGGATAGCACCGTCGCGCCTATAGCGGTGGCCAAGGACCCGGTCGTTATCGCGGCGTTTAGGGTGGACACCACACGCGTCGCCTCCTCCACGTCCCACGCCCCGCCCAGCGCCACCGGGTACAGCCGGCCCGGGACGTTTACGTAGAAGTCCACGACCACTGATCCGGAACGAACGTCCTCGACGACGACGTCCGCCGTGGTTGCGCCGCCCCCAACCGCCGTCGCAACCCCAGCTGCGAACAAGTCTTGGTCGAACGTGTCCGGGGTACCGTCCAGCCGCAGCGTCATTGTGGGCGTGGAGTCCGCCTCAGCTGCGAGGGCGGGAGGCAAAGGCGGCGGCGGCGGCGAGGGCGGCGGAGGGAAAGGCGCGGGCGGCGGCGGCGGCGGCGACGGTTGCTGGCACGCAGACGCGTCTATCACGTTCGTCTCCCCGAACGTCCCGGTTTCTGTTGGACACGCCGTGGGCAAAGTCGTTCCTGCAGCTACACAGTACGTATCGGCAGGGCACGCAGTGCACGTCGTGTCACTCGTCGCCCCGGTGTTATTACTAAACGTCCCAGCGGGGCACGTCGAACACAAATCCGCTGAGTACGCGCCGGTGTCCGTTCCGAACGTACCGGTGGGGCACTCAACGCACTCCGCAGCGCCGCCTGCGGAGTAGGTGCCTGCTACGCATGATGTCATCGTGGAGGATGTCAACGTTGAGGGACAGGAGAAACCGGGAGGGCACGGCGTGCACTGCGTGGAGCCCACCTCGGCGAAAGTACCAGATGCGCATATCTCCATCTCCGTGCCGTCGGCGTTCGAGCACGCCGTCCCCGCCGGGCACACCGTGCACGTCGCGTTGCCACCAAGGGCGTAGTACCCCGAGGCGCACCGCAGCAGCAGGTCTTGATCTGTGCTTGGACAGTAGTACCCAGCGGCGCACGCGGTGCACTCCGCGGCGCCCCCGGTGGTGTAGTACCCTGGGTCGCACGCCGTGGGGTCGACGTTGGGCGTGGCGCACGAGTACCCGGCGGGGCACGTCGTGCAGTGCGTCCAGTTCCCCCCCGCGACCAGCCGCGTGGTGCCTTCGGGGCACAGCACGGGCGCGGCGTCCACAGTGGCACACGTGTACCCTGAAGGACACGTTAAGCACTGCGTCGAGCCTGTCGTGGCGTTTGTTGGGAACCGGTCTGTATCGGTTTCGTCGTAAGGCAGCGCGAACGCGATCGCGTTGTCCTTTACATCATACCCAGAATACGCCCCCGCCCAGCACGTGGTGGGCGAGGACATCCCAGTGAACGCACAGGATGTACCCGCGGGGCAGTCAATACACTCGCTGGCGCTCGTTTCGCCTTGGTACGTGCCTTCCACGCACGAGATGCACAGCGCGGATCCCGCCACCGCCGCCGTGCCGACGTCGCACGCCACAGGGATCGCGGTCCCTGAGTTGGGACACATCGTCCCGGCTGGACAATCGGTACACGTATCCGCCGCCGCGGTAGACGTTTCGCCAGGGTTGCACAACGCGCACGAGTCACTGGATGCCACGGCGTACGACCCCGCGTCACAAGGCACGGGCCACTCCACGCCTTGCCCCCCGCAGAAGTGACCGGCCCAACACTCTTCGCACGCCGTCGCGCCTTCGCCCGAATACGTGGTGGAGAGACACAAAGTCGGCACCCCCGTGCCTTGGTCCGGGCACTTCGTTCCGTTCGGGCAGTTCAAACACGTGTCGAACCCGCCCCCCGCGTACGTTCCTTCCAGGCACATCGTGGAGGTGGCACCGTCAGAACACGCCTCCCCGAGCGGGCACGGCGGCGGTTCTATTGAGTTTGTCGAGTCGCACAGAGAACCGGCTGGGCAAGTGGCGCATTGCGTTTGGTCCCCTCCCCACACGCACTGCACCGTGGTGCCTTGTGTCAGGCCTTGGTTTATACACGTCTCGAACACCGCCGCATCAATCGCATCGGATGCGTCGATGGAACACGTGAACGTGTTCACGATCGTCCCCTCCGCGTCGATCGAAACGCTCGGCACGCACGTCGTGGGATTCGAAGCCTCCTGGCCGAGCTGCGCGAAGTGGCACTGCGCCTGGTCGCCCGATAACAGCGCGGGGTCGTCCTTCCCGAAGTCACACCGCGCGGCTATCGTCAACGCGGCGGTGAAATCCCCGAACACGGGGTCTAGAATAGCATTCCAACCATCAACCGCGCTGTTGAACGTGGGCTTGCACGTCACGTCAACATCAGGGAAGATGCAGTACGCCTCTTGTCCGCTCGCGAACGTCCCCGCCTGACACGCGGTACACAGGTCGTCGCGGTCGGCGCTGTTTATGGGTCCCGCTCTTCCGGGGGCGCAACCGCCGCTGAACTGAAGCAACGTGCGTGTGGATGTAGATGTGGATGGAGCCGTCGTCTCCACGCCATCTGTAGGCCGCGACAACCACGACTCGCCGAATGCGTCGTCCTTGGACCCCACGGGTTCGCCACCCGGGTCACCGTGCGTGACACCCCGCGACGTCGCAGCCGCGCCAAACGCGAGGCTCGCCACCACGGCCGCCACTAGGGCCGCGGTGCGTGCCGAGGGCCTCATGCTCCTCGGGTGAGTGAAGCTGTCTTGGACGATTAAAAAAACTCGTCCCCAGCGGCAGTGCCGAGAAAATCGACAGTCGGGCGTTTCAGAAAACGGATAAATTACAGTCTACGCGCACCCCGCTCTTTCCTTGAGCTGGTGTAACAGGTGTCCCCCCTCTGCTTTCGTGGCGAGCACTGAGAGCGATTTTCCCTTCTCCCCCTCTCCCAGCCAGCACGCCACGGCGAGGTCGTTGGGCGTGGCGATGCCAGCCCACCCCGCGCTCTTTTCGTCTTTGTCCCCTTTGTCTTTTTTCCCCTTCTTCTCCTTCTTTTGCTTTTTCGACTTGCGCTCGTCGTCACCCTGCTCCCCCTCGTCCCTGATCTGCGTCACCAAAATCACGCACCCTGGTGTGACTTTCCGCATCGCACGTACCGTGTCCTTCTCCCAGCACCCCTCTGGTGCGTCCGGGTCTCGTAACAGATCAAGGCGCTGCGCCTCCGCGCTCTGCGGCTCGCCCTGTTGCCTTTTCAGGACGTACTCTATTTCGGCTAAGCTCGCGCGAACAACTTGAGATTGCAACGCGGGCAACAGCGAGTCCAACCCTTCCTGAGTCAACCTGTACGCGCACTTAGACCCGAG
>MDSY01147902.1_pt1 | contig 32163 bp, 22 predicted proteins | sample 811131 | NCBI WGS metagenome assembly MDSY01 (sample SAMN05326643, study PRJNA326480) | marine metagenome | isolation source: seawater | place: Atlantic Ocean: South West | collected 2010 | reverse complement strand
TGATTGTTACGATTGCCGCTGCGTTTGGGATGAGTAAGGCGCTTCAGAACTCGGGCGTCGCCGGTATCATTGCCAAAACTTTGGTGGACTTGGCGGAGAAATCCGGTACAGGCGACGTAGGGTTACTCACCGCGGTTTACTTCGCCACGTTCCTAATCTCAAACGTGGTCACGAACAACGCCGCGGCAGCTTTGATGTTCCCCATCGCTGCAGAGGCGGCGGAGAAGGCGGTTTTCGATTTGATGAGCATATCGTTCATCGTGATGTTAGCCGCGAGCGCTTCATTCATGTCCCCATTTGGATACCAAACCAATTTAATGGTTTACGGCCCAGGGGGTTATGTCTTTGCGGATTTCCTTCGCTTCGGAGTGCCCATGCAAGTCGTGCAGCTCGTGGTGTCCGTTGCGGTTATTGCGTTAGGCGCTAACCTCTGGTACGTCTCCTGGTGCGTCACCGCGATTCTGTTTGGGGTGACGTGCGCGGTTATGATGTGGGAGAGGAATCCGGCCGAGTACATTTTCAGGGCTTGGAGGAAAATTCATTTGATGGTGATGAGGAGACGCGGAGCTCATGCGGATTCAGTCACGGGCAGGGTGTGACGTGATGCTTTTGAGTGTGATAACGATGCCCAGACAACACAACACGTAACGAGCATGTCTTTTAGTACAACAAATACACAGTTCAAACAATCAACGCATCGTATACACGCCGACTCGTCTACACTCTGCAAAGTGCCAAGTCGGCTGAAAATTTCCAGCGAATGAGAATCGCGTGCTGACTCACTTCCACGTGGACCTCAAAAGCAACGACGATGTGGCTCCGGTGGAAACGCCGTGGTCTCCACACGACTCTTCCGGACTCCCAACTCTTACATCAACCCGACCTTCACGTCGCGTTGTTCCCCCGACTTGTGCGAAACGTAACGTGCGTGTGCTGCTTGTCGTTCTCGAGGCCTGGAGAGGGGGATGGCACGAAAAGAAATCGCGGCAAAAGGTTAGAGGGTTGTTCGTTATTTTGAGGGATGGCGTTGTCGGCAATCGAGGCGATGCGGGGGATGCGACGGGGTGTTGTTTGAGTGGTTTGGGTTGACGTGGGGAAGAGGTTGGGTAGGTCAGAGTGGTGTTCAGATGAAGGACACCGATGCTCACTATATTCCCCTTACGTACCCGCAGCCAAGGCGACGTCGCGAATCGGAGACGTTCCAGTGTTGTTCGTGTAAAGGAACCCGAACGTGAACCCGCTCCCTAAGCACGCCTTCGCGAGCACGTTGTGGTTACGCACGAGAAGCGTGCCGACCGTCATATGGGGAAAAAGACGAGAAGCGAACGACTTGTCAGCACAGTGCCGCTTTTGAAAGCGGCAGCGTGGAGACGGAAGTGAGGGAAAGGGGGAGCCGAGGCATCTGACGGCCAGGCCAGTCTTCGGGTTGCACTTTTCGAGATTCGCGCCAGATTTTTTGCAAAATAAATTCCTTTCACATTTGAAACTCAATTTTAGGGTCAGTCTCTCATGTCTCTCAATTTTGCGATCAGACTTGAGATACCTCCTTTCAAGCAATCGAATTCCATTTTTTGCCAAAACCCGAAGTCCGTAACCACCCTACTGAAGTTTCGGCGTTCGTGCCTGTGCCGTCCCCCCCACAACGCGTCGCGTTAGTAAGTGGAGGTACGCTCGCGCTACGTTCCCGCCGGCAGTCGCGGCGAGGTGAGTTAACATGGTGTCCACGCGCACGCATCAACCTGGTGCGGAGGGTGCGCCCTTGCTCGCGAACGAGCTCGTGCAAGGATTGACTTCAGGGGTGGGGGTTGCACGTGGCGTTCACGATCGTGGCACGTCCAACCGACTCGTGGGCACGATCGCGGTTGCGCTGCTCGTGGCGTGCGTAGGCACCGCAGGGAGCATTGCCTTGGTCGCGAAGAACAGCGGCAACTTCGTGACGCACGCCAGCGCGCTCGGGTCGGCATCGACTGATGTCGATCCGATGGAGGCGACCAAGCGACCGATGTCCGCGTACGGCACCATCGATTCGAACTCGCCGCTAATGGCGCTGGCGAGTTCCGAGGACCCGCTTGACGCCGCTTCCGCGCAGGTACTCTCCGATCTTCAAACTCCTGAGCTCGTCCCCAGATTGGATGCGAACCTTCGGGAAATCGAAGCCGCTGAGTTCGGGAGCGCGTCTGAAGGGAGGAAGAAATCCAAGAAGAAAACACATCCAGATCCCCTGTCGTCCCTGTTCGACCCCCTCGATTCGTTGATGGAAAACGCAGCCGAGGAGCTCTCGGGGGACGAAATTGAGCCTGAGCCGGTTGGGTTAGACGAGTATGCGGAAGATCTGGAGCAGGAGTACGTGGAGGAGTACGAGGCCGAGATTAAACATCCACGGCGGGTAAGGGCGGCTCCGATTGAAACCGCCCAACCCACCCAACCAAAGTCCCTTGTTCAAACAGAGGTGGACGACGCAATTGAGGTTGAGATGCAGCGGCTGGACGACGCGCAGCGGGTGATGGATGATGAACACGTGGCGAAGGACCGAAAGGTTGCGCAGGGCTGGGAAAGAAAGAGAAGAGTTTCGAAGAAGGATTTGTCTGTGAATGATTCCGAGCTCGAGCGAATGGCGACGCTGCTGGATCCAATTCAGACGACGGCTGCTGCGATCGAAACCGTCACGCAACCTACGCAGCCCACAGCTGAAACCTACCCCGCACAAACCGCTACCACCCAACCCGACCGCACCGCGAACAGCCAGGTGAAGGACCGGTACGCCATGGCGGCGTCGGCGGCTTTGGCGAACGCCGCGGCGTCAGGTGAGTCTCTTTCTACCGTCGCGACTGCGCAACCTGGGTTCACCGCCCCCGTCGGCGAAGCCGTCACGTTGAACGGCGACGGCCACGACGGGAGCTGGTGGGAGATGATCGAAGGGCAGGCGAGGAGCGGCAGAGGAGAACAGCCGCCCGTGCAAGGGGACCAGGTTGCCGTGCAGGGGAGCGTGGAGCAAGGGGATGATAAGCAAATAGTCACAACCACCTCTGCAATCCAAACCGGGACATGCGACTTCAAGCGGTGCGACGCCGGCGCCGGTCCGCAGGTGGTGGACAACCTGTGCGTCGTGGATGGCGGACTGGGGTGCTTGGGGAAAACGGGGTGCCGGTTTTGCAAAGCCGGAGGCGTTGGGGACCCGAATGTACCGACTTGCCCGCCTTGCGTGTGTGCGGAGATGGCCATCGGAGGATGTGCGCAACCGACGTCGTCGGCATACAGTGCATCTTCTGTCGCCACGCGAACCTCCGCGGTTGCCGGTGTTGGGTTCAACGCCCCGGATCTGGTCCTCGCTGGGGTGCCTGCCGGTTTCGTCGCAGCACAAATGCCGCATGTAACCCTTGATTCCAATGTGCATACCGTGGCGAGCGGGGAGTCTGAGGCTGAGAACAGTGAGACTGATTCAAGCGACGTCGATGCGACTCACGCTAATGAGCCTGATTCCCCCGAATTCTCCCTGGCCGGCGTTGAGTGGCTCCTCACTCCGTTCGGCACGTTCGAGAGCTGCGTTGATCGGTGCGCGCGGGAGAAGAAGGTATGCTCCGATGAGAAGTGGCCTGAATCGTTTGGAGATTTCGTGTCAGTGGTGGGGGCGACGGCGCCGGAAGACGGGCGGGATTCGATATGCGCGCAAGTGCTGCAACAGGACGTTTCAAGGCACTGCGCGCACTCGGTCGTAGCGTTAAGCGGCCGGTGCTACTTCCAGAGCATGCACCGTGCCCCCTCCTGCACAACGGAGGAGGACAGCCACTCGGACTGCCAGCACTTTTGCCCGTGCGTGTGAGGGTTGGGGGACGTTATGGGTGAGAGATGAGGTATAGTAAGCGTCAATAGACGTACTTGAGATACAAGAAACACTTTGTTCAACAAGAAAATCTTCGATCGCGGGAAAAAATCCGTTTTGCAGGCAGCTGACTAGATTGTTCGCTTTTGGGTTCGTCGTGACGCACTTCAACACGCGCGCGTCAACTCGTGCGTGTACCCCGTGTCAAATTCCAGGGTTAGGAACCATGTCCGCGCTCGCGCGACCGTCAGTCTGTTCGCTCCGCGCGCCAAAGTTCGCCGCGAAGCTGCGCGGCGACAAAAGGTAAGTGCGCCCGAGATCGCTCGTTCGCCCGATTCGCTTTTTCGACGGCGCGGAGTAGAGTTTTGAGATGCCCTTCGGGGACGCGCACTCTGTGTGCGTCTCGCACCGCGGTTCGCGTGGACGTGACGGGGGATGTTGGGCGTCATGTTACGGTTTACTCGATGCCCCTGTGTTCGATTGTTTCGAGGACCAACACCTCCCGCGCCGCCCTCGGAACCGAACACGTGTCGCAATTCGTGCACGACTAAAGCGTCCGCGGCTCGTGTGTCGGTTGGCCCTTTCGGGGCGCCGAGAGGGATATTTTTTGGAAATTAATGTATTTCAGATTCGCGCGCTCGACGCGACGCGACTGGCGATACCTGACTAACCTCGATTAAAACCCTAAACCCTAACCCTCACAACCCTAAACAACAGCTCTACTCGATGCCCCACCGGCCGCACCCCGTTCGTCTCCAAGGCCACCGCGTCGATGGAGGAGGTGATGCAGGGTAGCGACCAAGGGATGCCTGTTGTCCTTATCGACAACACGGCTGATCCTTTGGCGACGGTAGTGACTGTTTCTTTCGGAAACGTCCTGGGCCAGCTCCTGGACACTTGCGAAGCGCTCCGACGTTTAGGCTTGAACATCAACAGAGCCGACGTCACGGAGGGTTCCCCCGCCAACAGGTTCTACATCACGGACGCGGCAACTTCCGAGAAGGTCGTGAAATCGGAGATGATCGAACAAATCAGAATGACCATCATCAACAACATGCTCACCTACCACCCCGAGGCGGCGGATTTTTTGGTGGAGGGGCAGCACATCGACATGCCCGGGGATCACGACGCGGATGAGAAGATTCTAGGGGCGCGGGTGGAGCCGAAAGTCAAGACGCTTGTGAGTGTCGAAACAGCAGGCAGCGCTCGATCTAAAGTCATCGTCACGACCACCGACCGCCCCGGTCTGCTCGTGGACATCGTGCGAACTATGAAGGACCTTTCCCTGAACGTCATCTCCGCGGAGATCGACACCATTGGGCCGAAAGCGTACGACATCATCTACTGTACCTATCAGGGCGCGCCGCTGAGCGATTCGATGAAAGAGCTGGTACAGAACGCGCTTACGTACTACCTTTGCAGACGCGAGGTTGAATCCACGGAGAGCTACTAGTTGGAGCGAGTAGTTGGAGCGACGTGACTAGGTAGTTAGTCAGAGAATAAGGTTAGGGTTTCTAGGGTTTCTATGCCCTAAACCTAAAGAGAGGGGATGCACGTAGAAGAAGTGAATCTACGTACAAGTATCCTAAGAGAGAAGCGCGTGAGAGAGGAGTGATGATAGACGTCGGCACTTGTGAATGAACTGCAACCAAAAACACAACCCTATCTTTCATATTTTGCGCTTTTTCGGCTTGCGGACAAGAAATGCGGCTGCTGTGCCGAGTCGGGGCGTTTGCCCTCAGAACCAGCGGCGAGGTCGGTTCAACGAGCAGACTGCGCAGGACGCGTCAGTGGCTAGGCGACAGGCGGTAGGGACTTCACGCGCTCTTGGGTGATTCGTTGGAGAAGGCGAGTGGTCCGCGTTCGAGACGTGGAAGGCGGCGACGTGATTGGGTATCATGTTTCTTCTCAATCAAGTCTTCGCAGGGATCACAGCGGGGTTCGTGTCTTTGACTGTGGGAAGTCGGGGCGAGGCGCCCCGGTCGAAACAGTTACATGCAAAGCAATCACTGATACCGTCGCGACTCGAGCTGCGACGTCGCACCCCCAAGTCGGCCCCACGATGGGTCACCGCGTTCGCCACTCCGCCTGGGAACGGGGGCGGTTCGTCGTACGGGGGAAACCTGTCCATGGATGGCAACGAGACTGGGGGGCGGAACGACTACTGGAGGGGCAACGCGTCTGGGTCGGGGGGGACACGGGGTAGGGGCGGTAGAGTGGGTGGTGACGAATCCAGAACGGGAGGCAGGGGACGGGGAAGGGGCGATGGTAACAGGACGTACGGCAGTTCGAGAGCGCAAAACTCGGATGGACGAAGGCGTGCTAGTAACGAGAATTACGAGGGCGGATCAGATAACGCCCGCGGCGGCGGGCGAGGAGGCGGGCAAGCAGGGTACTCGGGTGGCAATGCTCAGCCAGGATACAACTCGAGTACTCGCAGCGGACGCGGACGAGGCCGAGGCGATGGTAACGGAACCTACCGAGGATCTAACAACTCGCGGAACGGCGGGTACCAAAAAGATGTGGAAGCCAAAGACGCTGCCGCGAACAAACGCAAGCAGTCTATGCGAACGCACACGGGCGTGATTTCCAAAGCCGAAAAGTGTGAAGAAGTGCTTGAGTACTGCGACGCGAACGTGCACATGTTCACCGCAGTGAACTTCTCGACCGCGATTCACAAATTAGGGAAGCTGAATAGGAATGCGCGAGGCAGACGCACCTCAATGGCCGCTAAACTGATCCACGACCCCCGGTACATCAGGTTGGAAACGTTTCTGAATGATTCTCTCATTCTATTTGCCGACGACGACACTTCAAAACACCCTACGCCGAACGAGTTCAGAGGCGCGTGGGGTACGCGCGAGATCTGCTGCGTGTTGTGGGGCTTCGCGAACTGCGGACGAACGGCGGAGCAGTTTGGAGACGTCCGGGAGTGCGGACACGCGCCTGTTATGTTCTCAATCGTGTTGAAGCGATTGGCGACTTTCTCGGGGAGTGATTTTTCGAGCCAGAATCTCTCGAACGCGATTTGGGCGCTCGCCAAGATGCACTCGGGGAACAGCGGGCAAAACGTTTCGGGACAAGGGGCTGAGAACCAATCCAGAGTAAGGCAGGCAACAGTCGCGTTGAAAAACGCAATCACGGATCGATTAACGAACCCTCCTAGGGGCGACGCGTTTATACCTCAAGGCGTTAGCAATTCGTTTTGGGCGCTCGCCGTGTTGGAAAAGCACGAAAGCAATGTGTCATTCCAATCGGACGGCGTTGAGTCACAGACCGAGGATTTCGGGTTGTCTCAACTCTCCGCGGATGCGTTTTCTGATTATATTTTAGATTCGAATGCATATGGATTCAAGTCTATGGAGCTGAGTAACATTATCTGGGCTATTAGTACCAGTAGAGCTGGGATGAAAGAAGGAGTGAGCGATGTTTTGAATCAAGCGGTCTGCGATGCTTGTGACGACGCGCCGCACATGTTCTCAACTCAAAGTGTCGCCAATATCCTGTGGGCGGCAGGCAACACCCCTGATTTAGTACCCCTATCCACGCAAGTCCTGGACAAGCTCGCAAAGATGACGTATTCGAAGTTCGGCGAGTTCACGACACAAGGCCTCGCAAATACTTTATGGGGCTTCGCGGGGAGCAACTACAACCCCGGCGAGGGCTTATTCAGTGAAATTCGCAGAGCGTGGATCCAAAAAGGCGATTCGTATTCCATCATCGAATTAAACAACATGCTCTGGGCGATGCACACTTTGAAAGAGAACCCGGGAAGGGGGGTGTTCAACTCAGTGCACAAAAGAATCGCCGACTTGTGCGACCAAGACGCGCAGAAAGAGAGCCAAGAATTAACGTTTAATCACGTCGCTAATTTCATGTATCACATGGCGCAGTACGAGGAGCTCCCCGAGCCGCGGACGATGCAACGGCTTGAGCAGACGCTGTTACGCAAAATCGCGATCAAAGGGGGTCAAAAACTCACCGGTCCCGCCGATCAAAGAATCACGTTTTCAAACCAAAACATGGCGGACGAATGCGGGTACCAGACTTCGGAGAGTTTGCGAAAATTCGGCGACCGGCAGAAAGGGAAAAATATAGACGTCGGATACGGCTTTGAAGTCGATTCCGAAACGATTGAGAAAGCTGCTATGAGTATTACCCCTCATCTCGTCTCGAACACGTTATGGGCGTTGAGCGCTTTGAAGTACAAACCAGGTAAGGCGCTACAGGCCGCATTCGACGGACTAGTGGAACAATCCGTTGACCTTTACACCGACCAGAGTTTATCGATGACTGTGTTTGCGTACGCCAACCTCGCGATGACCCCCGCGCTGTCGACTTTACAGAAGATAGTGGCTGAGTGCGAACAAAGGGTCAGCACGGGTAAGTTCACTGCGCAAGGGTTAGCCAATTCGTTCTGGGGCTGGGCCGTGCTGGCGTACAACCCTAGTTCTAAACTCTTCGATGCGTACGCTAAGAGGTTTGAAGAGATGGCGAACGACGACAAAGGAGACGGGCTGTCGCGCGTTGATTTGGTGCAGATCTACCAAGCCTCGTTAGCCTTCGAGCACTGCGTCGAGGATCAAGGCACTGGTGAATTACATTGCGACGTCAGCGAATCCCCGAAAGATTCAAAAAATAACGCAAAGCGGCAGTTGCTTAAAGGCGCTTTGTTGAGGCGCGCGAAGGAGGTGTGGGAACAGACGAGTACCGGCAGAGTGACGATTTCAACGCTTCACCGCGAAGTCAGCGAAACCCTTACGTTGATGGGCATCCCGCACGAAATCGAAATGCTCGCGGATGATAATTTCTCGCTTGATATCGCGTTAAGGGGGAGGAGAGTCGCCATTGAAGTAGACGGGCCGTCTCACTTTTTCGCGAATAAACCCTCAGAATACATGGGCGCCGATCTGCTTCGTGAAAAGGTTTTAAAGGTGAAGGGGTGGAAGGTGCGTTTTTTTTGTTTTTGGTGACCGTGAGCTGTCTCCTAAGCCCGACCAGGATTCGATGTCAGATGAGGATTCCGGTAATGACTCTTCGGATTCCTCACGTGCTCCTTCAATTCGCCTTGACGACAAGATATATACTTTGCTGAGCGTCCCTTCGCTTACCGCGACGACGCGTGAAGGGTAAACAACAGAACATCTAAGACTGAGCGAATAAACGGAGTGGATTTGGTGAGGTTTTTTTCTTTCTTTTCTAACCACGACTGACCCTTTCAATTATTTCTCATTCCCTCTCAACCTATCACAGGTCCTGCGCCTTCCGTGGCACGAGTGGAGGGAGGACTACAGCACAGACGAGCGGTGCGATTACCTGGCTAACTTGTTGTACGTCGGGGCGGGGTTGACCGTGAAGGATGCTTCCATCGTACCTGGTGGAGTCAAGATGAGCGGCCGAGTCGACGACACGTCTGATCCGTTTCGAGGGAACACAGCGGAAGGGTCACAAAATAGCAACGCTGACGAACCCATCAGCGGGATGGCTGCGTACGTCCAGAAGGCTGTTTCTTCTCCAAACCAGAACGTCCGTATTAATCGATCCGGATCGGTCATCGTGGAAGACGCGACGGTACCGGACGATGAAGCGAAGAGCTTGCGCAATTCCGAAAACGTTCCTCGATTGCAAAGTAAACCCGACGCGAAGGCGGGATACTCGGACGGCGGGTACGACCTTTCCAAACGCCAGGAGAAGGAAATCATTCGCAAAAGCCGGTTGGATGGTGATATCGTTTCGAATTTGCCGGACGTGGCGCCGTACGGGATCACGCTGGAGCCCGGAGTCGGGAGACAAAGCGCGTGGCGCAGGGTGAATGGGGAAGAGAGACAACCCAAGCGAAGGAAGGTAAGTGGAGACAGTTCCACTGGGGATGTTCGTACCTCGGATAGTGGGGATACCGGGGATACATCCCGAAAACCTAGCACCCCCAACCGCGCGGCAAGTGTGCGGCGACGCGCGTCAGTCACTACTCCTTCAAGTTCTTCGTCCTCCACAGCCAACCAGTCTGGAAAATCCGGAGCACCGCCGCTTCGCGTTCCGGTTCGCCGACGGCGCGTGCGCATCAGCGTGCCGAGTCAAACAAAGTTTGGTGGAGGCTCAGTCGCGAAGAAAAGCACAACTGTGGATTCCTCACCGGAATCCTCGCCGGATACATCGAATCCTGCTTCCTCTGTATCGTCATCGAAACCGTCAGAGAACAGTTCCTGGAGCTCCAACGACGCTTCAAATTCCGACAAGAGTTCCGTGGGGAAGCTTCGCGGCGTGGGCGCGAAGAGCGTTGAGCGGCTCGAGAAGTTCGGGGTAAGGACAGTCGGGGAGTTGGCCGCTTTATCAGACTCCCAGTGCGCTGGTTTTTTGAAAAACGAAAAGACCAAAGTCAAGGGGTTGAGGCAGAAAGCGATCAAGGCGCTGAAGGAACAGTGAGGAGGGTATTAGTGATTTAAATGCAAAGCAGAGTACTATAGGTCCTTACAAAAGTCACTGTTTATTTTCCAATTACATTTCCCTATCCATTCACCTCGCCTTTGCTCCTCGTTTCACCCCCCTGGGACCGCAAATAGAGTCCAGAATCGTACCCCACGTCTCCGCACGAGCCATCACGCACTTAGGGTTTGACACGAGCAACTTCTTGAACGGCTTCGAACCCGCAAGCTTAATAAACGCAGCCATGATCTTTTCTTTGTTTGGCACCACCTCTTCCGCTGTCCGCCCCGAGAAACTAAACATCACCGTGTCCCACAGCGCGACGTTGATTTCGCCGTTTTCGAAGTAGTCGCGGTAGAAGATACCGGAGACGTCCGGTGTTTGTGAGTCCTTTTCGTTCTTATTTTTCAGTTTGTTTTCGGATTTGACTGGTCTGAAACTGGCGTCGCCAAACACGTCCCAGACCAAGTTGATTGTTTCGGTGAATTCATTTTTCAAATCCTCCGCCTCACCGGGCGTCATGTCTTTGTTCTCCCTGATTTCTTCGTTGAGCCAGGCTTTTATTGGCGAGGTCATTTGGTGCGGGCCGGTTCGTCTCATGGCGAAGAACCGTAACACGAGCTCGCGGTCCTTCATGCGTAAGTGCGGGGCCTTGGCTCTGCACACTTTTAGTAAAGTTTCGTCCATAGCCAAGTCTGCCAACAAATCAGTATACACCCCCTGATAAATGCAGTTCCGTAACTCCTGTTCGTTGAGCTGAGTAGCGCCCATGTTCAACCTTTCGAAAACCTCAAACACGAAGTCAGGTTGGGACTGTTTGCTTATGGTGTGTACGTTCAGGGGGTGGTCTAAAATCCGCTCCTGAATTTCGGGCGGAAGCTGGTCGAACGTTTTATCGTTGTGCTCCGAAAACACATCAAGTCCTTTTAGTTTGAACTTCGTCCCATCGGGGAACTTTCCCTGGATGAAACTCCAGATTGAAGTCAACCGCTGTTTGCCGTCCACCACCTCTAGACCGCCGTGGTTGACCTCGTGGAAAAACATCGTAGGGATCGGGATGTTTAACATGAGACTTTCAACCAATTTACTCGCCGTCTTAACGGTCCACACGTATTCACGTTGGTAACTCGGTCTCAGATTAACCTTGTTCCGGTTGATTTTGTCGATAATCGAGTTCACGGTAAAGTCTGCTTTTTGGATTTGAAGGGAAGCGCGGTCATCGTTTGAGGATTCGCCGAACAAGCTCTCCGCCAACGCTTCGCCGCCGTCCCAATCGAAATCCGACCCGCCACTGCCGCCATCAGTCGTAAAACCAGGCATTCCCTGCACCTTTTCCCACAGCGGAGTCTCTGTCTCAGCCGTCAACGTGTTCGCCTCAGCTTCGAGCTCGTCCCACAGATCTTTGTCCTGTTTAGGGTTATTTAGGGTTGTTTATAGGGTAAGGGTTAAGGGTTAATAACGGAAAGACAAGACACCAGCATCCTCAAAAAAAAAAACAAGAGTTGCCTCTGACTCGAGAATAGACCCTGAAAACCGCCAGTCGATCGTGCGGTCATGCGGCGCATGGCGGATGGTGCTTGTTTCCGGGGCGAGGTTTGGGTTTGATCACGCGTTGGGTGCACGATAGTGTGTTTTGAAACCCGTGCGTGTGCCACCATAGAGAGCATCGACACTGTGACGACGCGTCTGTCGTTTAGGTCTTGCCGAGCTTCCCGATTGCCTTTCCCAAAAATCGAGAGCGAAAGCGCGGGAGGGCGCGATCGGGGAAATTACGCCACGCGACGTCGACTTGTTCCCTTCCAAATGAACCAAAGCACGTACCTCTTGGTCCCCGAGCAGCGCGCGTGTGGATGTATGTAATCTGCGACTGGTCAAACGCGCGGACCGAGAAGTGATCGCACTGCGACGCGTACTCCCCGCGCGTCTCCCATCTCTCGACCGAGTTTCGGGAGTTCCGTGTCCGTGCGTGCACTGCGCGCGAGTTCTTGACGAACTGGCGTGCGCGACCGCGCGCCCATGAGACGCGCTGGTGGAGCACATCGTAGCGCTACTGGAAATCATCCTCCCTCACGTGACGCGACCCGAGAAAGCGTGCCGCGGAGTGTCCTTGGGAGTTTGGGGGATGTGATGAGAGGCGGGAGTTGGAGATTTTTTTGTGACTGTGGGCCTCGCGAATGCAGAGACGATAAGGGAGCATGAAAGAGTGACAGTGACACGAAGTAAAGACTAACAAGACACTGCTGTTAAAAGCTACATTCTGACGAGTTATAACTTTACATAACCTCCAATTCATCTTCTTTCATGTGCGTGATGAAGGTTTTGCCCTTGGGGTCGTCAGGGACCAAGAGTTTGACCCTTACCTCCAGGTTGGCTGAAATGTACACGCCGTTCAGGTCATCTGCTCGTGATGCAATTTCGCCCTCCATCCCGACCAAATCCGTCGCCGCGCCTTTGGTTTTCGGGACGTGGTACACAACGACTGATTCTTTCACTCTTACTTTGTCCTCCGCCTTCAGGGCGGAGACGATGGGGGCTTTCGTTGCCTTTGCAGTGACGGACCTGGGTTTGGGCAGTTTGGCGCCGACTGTTGATGAGGTTGGGTGGACATTAAACGGTGGCAGCGATGCACAAAGGGTAATGGAAGGTCAGCAAAGCACACGACGAGGAGGTGTGTCAATCAATTTCGCGTCGCAACTTGGCGTGACACACACGAATGCCCGCGTTGAGGTACTCGCGATGCGCGCGCGCCGGGGTGGGTTCGAGGATGGCGGCTATGGAAAGTCGAACAATAGGTAACCCTACGTACCCGCGAAGGACGAGGCGGTGGATGAAAGCGCGAACATCGTGGTGCGGGAGTGCAACAAGGACTGGAGACGTTGGGGGCACGCGGTCGAAAACACTGCAACTGCCAGCGAAGCAAGGTGACGCGGACGGATCATCAGCCGCGCAGAGACCAGCTTCGGAATTGTCCTGGACGACCGGAAATGCGCTGTGTGTTGAACGACAAAAGGTGCTCGAAACTGAAATTCTCACCGTCGCGACCGGTCAGAAAATATTGCCAAAAAGCTGACCTGCAAACCAAAAAACCAAAAAACCGTGTCGTCGCGCACTGTCCCGGGCACGTGCGGCGTGATGGGGAATAAGCAAGCCAAAGCAGCAGGTGGCGCGGATGCAGTAGTTGATGGGGTGAAAGCCTTGAGTACCGATGAAGTTGACCGGGAGGGTGTGGTACCTGACCGAAGGAATGTCGATGTTGAAAAGTCGGTGGCGGCGGTGTTGGATGGAAAAACTGATGAAAAGTTCAACCAACCACAAGACACTGCGACGAGTGCTTCAAAAGCCCCCACCCCCGGCGGTAAAAAGACGCACCTCCCAAGTGACCGGCCAAGGGACAAAACGGGTAAGAAAGGTAAAAAAGGAAACAACCGGTACAAAGGGGCGAATAAAGGAGGTGGTGATGAGGTTGGTAACGCTGAGAAAAATAAGTATAATGATGATTTCGATGAATCAGATCCGCCCATGGTCGCGGGCGGCCCCGGTGAGGAGTACACGCCGACTAGGGACGAAGACGACCCAGACAAGTGGGGCGACACCGTGACGTGGCTGGCAACGGAAATGAGTGAGATGCGAATCGCGACTGATTACCCCGAGATATTAACAAAGTCAATAGCCGTGCTGAAAAAGTGGCGAGCGGAATTTCCAAAAAGTGTTTGGTTGAGAGTTATTAAATCCGGCAGAATAGCGAAGGAGTTGAACGAGTGTGCGCCTGTTATTGCTAGGGTCATGGCGCACGTAGACACATTGGAGACACCCGCCGACGAAAGCCACCGAGCAAACATAATCGACCTATGTTCCGGGTTTGGGTACCTTGGCATGTTCTTGAGCGAGATGTTAGACGCGGCCAAAGTGAAGATGATTGTTTTGCTAGATAAACAGTGGCCGATGCGAAACGCGCAGCCGGCGCCGCACCAGATCAACTGGGACCACGTGTACGGAGTGAGAAAGGAGTGTTATACATATCCGGGTGTTACAGATTGGGGTGTTGCGGGGGATGACGCATTTGAATGGCTTCCTGATTGGCCAATAGACCTTCAGACGCGAAAGATGGACATCAAACAAGCGGGGCAGCTTCGCCAGATGGAACAGCACGTGTTTCGGCGCTTCAACGGGCCGTATTTAATCCTAGCGGTGCACCTCTGTGGCACGTTATCAGTGAAAGCGGTGGAGATGTTCAACTACCACGGTAACGCGTCGTTACTTTGCTTAAAACCGTGCTGCCTTCCCGAGTGGAACCACACCTACACACATGATAACTGGGTGTTTGAGAAAAGCAAAAGAAATATCGAAAACAGTTCCGTTAAAATACATTTAGACGTGGACTCGAAGGATACGAATAACGCAAGAGTAACCGCCCAAATAACGTACGTCCACAAAATACCATGCACCTCCGTCTGCGCCCCTGGAAAGTGGCGAAACAACAAGTGGGTCGGTCCGCCGCGGAGCCATCTTCGGAAGAAGTTCGACCTCTGGACAGACCACCTGTGCAAAGGCGTCGACGTTTCCGAATCCGAAAAAAGTTTAGACCTCATTAAAATCCAAGAAGAGGGCGGACACCAGAACTTGTTCGTCTTCGCGGAAAGAACAGAGTACGAAACGACACCGCAACCGAGTCAAGGGAGGTATGGCGGTGGCCCAGACATTCACGACGCAGTTTCCGAAAAGGAGGGAAAGAGACGACGGCAGGCGGACCGGAGGAAGGACTTCGCGAACGGCGAGCGGAGCAAGAAGATGGAAAAGCAAAGACGAGAAAAGGGTATGAGTAGTCAGTCAGACGCAAAAGAACAAGAGCCGTGATGTAATATTCCATATGCTATAGTGTCTATGAGCAATCGTAGTTAGTCATAATAAAACCTCATCTACCCTCAACTCTCCAAACTTTAATCGTTTTATCTTTTTCCAGCCCGCACGTCACTAATTTATTTTGGCAGAAATCGACGCCGACCACGGCGTCGCGATGACCGCCGGGATCCGGTGGTTCAGATTGGTTGCCCATAGAACCAGCATCTTCACCCGTTCCGTCATCCGCACCGTGCAACACCCCTGGCAACACCCTCGTGACCTGTCGCCTGCTCTGCAGCTCCCACAAGCACACGCCGCCGTCTTCGGATCCGCTAACGACGTAGGTTTCTTTCGTCTCGTTTCCAATAACACTCGCGAAGGTCGAAAAAACGCAGTACGCTTCGTTGACGTGCCCTTTGTACGTTTTGACAACTTTCGTGCCGTTGTAGGTTTTATCCGTCAAATCCACCAACCGTAAAGTATTATCCAACGTGCCTATTAACAGGTACCCGTCGTTCGGGGCGAATTTAACACACGCCACCGGAGGAGGGGTTGAATTTATAACGCCGTCTTTCTGAATAATTCCATCACCGTCTCCGCTGATATACAGCGTCTTGAGACACGCGCCGCTGGCGATGCTCCATATCCGCACTAGCCCGTCATAAGAAGCTGAAACGACCACAGTACCATCGTGAGAAAACTGCACGTTCGTCACCGGGTCGCTATGCGCAGGTAACACGTTCATGCAGGTTCCTTTGTTGACGTCCCACAAGCGGACGGTTTCGTCGCACGACCCGGACGCTAAAATATTTCCAGCTGGGGATATATCGCAGCAAAACACGTGCGCGGTGTGCCCCACGAAAACGCGCAGACACTGGCCGTACTTTATAGGGGTATTGGTGGTGTCGATAGGAGTGTCTACTTTATCAAGCGTCGTGTCTACGTCGTCCATGGTGTCTACGTGCTCCATCTTATCATTCACGCCAAACCCGTCGCCATTCAAATTCCTCAAGCTCGGATCCACGCACCAGAGATGCAGATTCTTGTCATCTGAACAACTCACCACGTACCGCCCGCACTTGGTCCACACGACGTCAGAACAACCCTTCTCGTGTCCTGTCAACGTTGCTAAACACGTACCGTCGTTTGTGGTCCATATCTTAACCGTCTTGTCCGCGCTCGCACTCGCTAATCGCGTGCCGTCGGGGGAAAATTTCACACACGCAACGGCTTTGGAGTGGCCCGCTAAGCTCTTTTCCAGTTTGAACCTTATGCCATTAGGGTCGTCCACCCACGTGGGTTTATCAGGGATCGTCTCGGATTTAGCTTCGGTCACCGCGCCCCCCCCGACCCGGTCGACCGCCATCGCGTCCACCATGCCGCACAAGTGGGCGACACCCACACTGGAACGCGTCGCCTCAGATTCTCATTAATGACGAAACTGGCATCCCGCGAAAATGATTGAAACCGACAGGGTGCTGTGAAAATAAAAGTGCTCTCGTGGCACGCTCCGACAATGTTAAGACTGCTACTCATTTATCGTCGTGATCATTTTATTACAATACTACAACACGCCTTATTTATCGTCGTTAAGTCAAACACACCCACCCTCTCTCCCAACTCTCCCTCGTCTCGCACACACCAATCAGTCAATGCATTTCGTCTCGCTGCCGTACGCGTCACCCGGCCGTAATTATTCCTGGCGTACTCGTAATACCAGTCGGTATTCCTCTCAAATCAATCCAACCCATCATCCTCCCTCGAATCGATTCGAGTAGTGTGGTCAGTACTGGGAGGCGTTTCACCACAACGTCTTTTACCCTGTCCACCTCGTCTCGACCGTCTTGACGGCGAGTGTTTGCGCGTACCTTTGTCCGCCTGATTTGCGCGCGCAGCGCACAGCGTAGACAGCGACTCCAGTGACTCGAGGTCAGGCATTAAAACTCTCGGCGCAACACCCGACTGCGTAACTTCAAGGGAGTGGATATCATTGTCGCTCCCGTATATTTCACCCGGCGAGGGGAAGTAGTCTGCGCCTTGCGTGGTTTGAAACGCACAAGGCGCCGGAGACGCGAGTTGGTACGCCGCGGGAGAGTACCCGTATGTGCAACTACTCACGGGAGAACCAACTCCGTACGCTTCAGGGTACCACTGTTCAGGGTAATGGTACCCATAGGGACTGTAACCCGCGTACGCGTTGTATCCATACACACCAGGGCACATCCCGCCGCCAGGGTACCCTCCATATATATCGAAGTTACCAGTCCCGTACGGGCAAGTAGGCGGCGCTCCAGCACTGGCGCCGTACGACACAAACTCGTCCCTCCCGCTGTACGCCGCCCCGTCGCTCCCGAGCATCGCCCCGTACCACTGGTTCGTGTGTACCCACTCTTTTTGTGCGTTGCATCGCTCGATCTCGTCTGCAAACTCATCGTTGTACTGCGTCCACGCGTTGGTTGAAGGTTGGGGGGGTATAACGCGTTGCGAGCCGACGCGTAACTTCCCAGCGCACAAATCATCCACCGCGAGTTTCGCCTCCGCGATCGCATCACTGGCACCGGAGATCAAAACCAAACGAGTTCCGGAGTGGTCTTGAGTTAATAACGAGTTAACGCCAGTACGGTCGAACTCTGGTGGCTGGACCTGGATGTGTGCCCTGGTGATGTTCTGCAGGAATCGGATGTTCTCGCCTTTGCGTCCTATTATCAGCCCGACTCTTTTCTCGGGGACGCGCATTTGTAACGAGTTTGCGTCTTTCGAAATTTGGATGTTTTCATACGCCTCAGTCGATACCTGCGACGCGTTCGACACACCGCGCTCGTCTCTGTCCGTCACAAACATCACACCTAAATCGTCATCCGCGAACCCGATCGGAGGTACGACGAAATCGTGGAAGTCGCCGTATGGGAAATTACCCTGGCATGATAACACGACCGGGGGGGCGCAAAACGGAGGCGACGCGAGTTGAAAGTTTTTTAAGCTTTCGTTTCCGGTCTCGTTTTGCTCGCCGTCGGAAAACTGTCTCCTAATTGAAATGGTTTTATCCGCGCGAAACGAGCTTGTTTCCACTAACCGCTTTATCATGCACGCACACGCCCAAGTCGAGCCGTCCGTGCCGATGACATGAATGCGGCGGCGGTTGTTGGAGTCAACGGCGGGCGTCGCGAGGGGAACGGAGTAACAACTCGCGTCGGCGCTGAGAGACGCGCGTAAACTTTCACTCTTGTTCCCCGGCACACCATCCGTAGGCACACCACCAGTAACAGTAGGCACACCAGAAGTAGCCCCACCGCCACAGTCAGGGTGCAGCTCCCAGGTGCTTTGAGGGGCGTGCATGGATACTCGGGTGTTCCCTACGTTTACTGAGTTAATAAACCCTAACTCACCCGGATCGCGGGCAACGGAAATACTAGGATTTTGGAAATAGAAGTCAGTATTTTGTATGGGCAATTGAGAAAGAACAGTCTAGGCAGTGAAGGGCAGTGAAGCACATCGGGATGGTGAGGAATTCCTCACAAGATCCATACTAAAAGCCGCCAGGGTGTACACGAACTACGCGTTAAAAGGCGACCAGGATTTTACGGGGTAAAAAACGTACCTCGCGCCGCTGTGGTGTTGAAAATAAGCGGCGTGCGCGCCTTTCTTTCCCAAAACTAACCCGACTTTAGTTTCAGGTAATAGAACTAGCCTTTGATTGTTAACTACGTCGTATTGGGAGATCGAGACTGCTTGCTGATACGCATGGGCAGGATCCAGTAACCTTTGGAATGATTGTCCTCCACACTGTTGCACGGGAGGACCAATACCTGAAGGTGTCGCGTCACCCGGGGACGCGAGAGTTTCCGGAGGTGACTTCGTTTCGTCGGCCGCAGATGTTTGCGCCAAGTGCTGGCCGACTTCAAGGTCGTCTTCTTCCACAGTCTTCGTCTTGAGTGATGCCGCGTTTTGCTCCTTGCTTTGTTTCGTCTCAATGTACCCCAGGAAACTACGGTTCGAGACGGGGGGCTCGATGCTGGCGTGTGCCCTGGACACGAAGGGCGACGCGTTTTCTTTTCGTTCACCAGAAATTCTCGAAATCGAGTCACGAGTTTCCTCGTACCCCTGTAGGAGTTGTGGTTGGTCTGGAACGGCTATGTCCGGCGTGGTGGGGGGTGAGGCGACCGTGTGCATGCCTCGGCGTACCAGCGTCGACGTGGGGGTGGCGGGGGAACGTGTTTCCGTGGGAGGTAAGGGCGTGAGCGTTGACCCCATCGAGGCACTCCCTTTGCTTTGGTCCGGCTGGAGCTCCGCGTGACCTTCGCGCGTGGGTTTCATGGGGTTGTCCAAACCGGGGGTCGCCGACGAGTCGGTCTCGACGCTTCTCCCGTGGTTACTCATATCGCCACCAGAGATGCTGTCCAGCAACTTCTGTGCGTGCGCTTCAGAGGTATCAATGACCTCATCGCACGTAGCAGGCGCGGCGCCGTGGCGCTTGTGTTTGCGCCCGCCGCGTGACCTGTGCTTCTTGACGTGGTGTCCGTTCGTCGAGTCCGACGGGTCGGAGGGGTCACCGTGGTGACGCGGGGCATTGTCCGGGACAACATCGCCGGGCACACTGGAGTCCTGACGCATCACACGCGTCACAGGCGTTGCGCGTTCCAAACGAGGCGTGCGCGAAGTGGACGCGCGACCCAAAGTGGCGGAGGGTCCAGCCGCGTTTGAAAGTTCAAAGTGCCAATAAACTTGAAGGCTAAAAATTATTGTACGAAAGCGAGACAAGAGCTCGATACGAAGCAAAGCTCCCCTGTTCGTTAAAAATCTCTTTATTCATCAAAGAAACACTCATCACATCACTCCCTGCATGGCTTTGTACAGCCTGACGTATTCTTGTCCCGCTTTCTCCCACGTGTTGTCTGTCTGCATCACGCGCTCCTGGCACTGCCTGAAATCCTGTTGCCGGTGTTTGAACGAGTCGAACGCTCGGTTCATGCACTGGCTCAACGCGCCGTTATCGGCGCCTTCGAACACGAACCCGTTCCTGTCGTCGTACGGCTTGCTGCCGTCGTCGAGGTCGAACACCGTGTCAGCCAATCCACCCGTCTTTCTGACAATGGGTAGAGCTCCATATTCCATGGCGATCATCTGCGTAAGACCGCACGGCTCGAACATCGACGGGACCAACACAAAGTCAGCCGCCGCGTAAAGCAAGTGACTCAGCTGGTCTGAGTAGAAGATCAACAACTTGACGTCCACATCATTTTTATAAATAGTGTTGGCCATCTGCGAGAACGGCGGGTCGGAATGCCCGCTGCCTAACAGTACGAACTGCCCGCCCTGGTCTTTCGTGTGGCTGATCGCGTGCTCGATGAGCCCGACGCCTTTTTGGGGAACCAACCTAGAGACGCACACCACCAACGGTTTATCCGGGTTCACGTCGAGTTCTAAACCTTCCTGGAGGTATCTTTTGCATAAAGGCTTACCCTCCATAGCCCCAGGCTTAAATGAGCAAGGTAAAAACGGATCCAACCGCGCGTCCCATATCTGCTCGTCCACGCCGTTCAGGACGCCTCTGAATTTCGTGCGAGACTTGCCGAGTGTTTTGTTCAAGAACCCGCCGCCGCCCGACAACGCATCCTTGGCGTACGTAGGCGACACAGTGGTGACATAGTTGCTGTAAACGATCGCCCCCTTGAGCAGACACAGCCGCTCAGGATTGTGCCCGATCGTTCTTTCATCCATCGCCTTTTCCAGCGTGTTGAACTCCTCACCGCTAATCCCGGTGGCGATGAATTCTTCCTGCCGGCATTCCCCCGTGTTGTCCATGTTGTGGATCGTGAGCATGATTTTAGCGTTCCGCAACAGCCCCTCCGCGTGGTACAGGTCCCAGTAAAGCATAGCGACGGCAGAACATTGCCATTCATGGACGTGAATCACGTGAGGGTCCCTTCCTGTTACCTTTAAGCATTCCAAACTCGCGCGACAAAAATATAAGTACGCTTCGAGCTCGTTGTAGCTCCCCCCGTAAATCTTCCCCCCCACGAAGATGTTGCTTCGCTCCTTTGATGCTGGGCGCAGTAGGATGACGTTGCAGCCCCCGATGTTCCCCGTGTACATGCTCGTTGAAAAGTTATCCAGCCGCACTTCCCGCACTCCGTCCCACTCCGTCTCAGTTCCTTTCGAGACATCGAAATCCATGACGAATTCAAGGTTGTCAACTTTGCCCTCAATCGATGAATAATAAGGCAAAATAACTTCTACGTTGTGGCCGTTGAGTAAATGCGCTCTCGCCAGCCCAGTCACGACATCCCCAAGACCCCCCACCTTCGCGATCGGCGCCATCTCCGCGGTGACGTGCACCACGTGAAGGGGTTGCGGGTCTCTTTTCGCGTTGATGACGTCGCTGGCGTTGGGATTTTCCAACGGGGCAGGGTACGGCGTCCGCTCGTAAAATGGCGGGTTCTCATCAGGTGTAGGCCACTTGATGTCGTCCGACGAGTTTTGAATTAACAGCTCGCCGGGTTCTAAAATTCGTGGTTCGATCACCTCGACGTAGCCAATAGGGTTGGCAAGACCCGCCGCCGCGAGCGGATCTTCGATCGCTTTTCGCCTCGCCTCTTCATCCAACTCTTCCCTGGTTTTCGGAATCTCAACAGGTTTCATCGCCTCGAGATCCTCCACCAACGCCGCGTTCGTCGCGGACAACGCCGCGAGCTGCGCTTGTAACGCGCTTAAGTTACCGCCCACTGGTAACAAGCTCGATTCCGCTTCGGGTTGAGGTTCATCCGCAGTCGCAGGAGCTTCCGCCACCTCGGGCTCGGGGACGTCGTCGCTCGCCACGGACGCTCTTACGGAGGTGCGGCGACCGTGTCCGTGATTTCCCAGATGCGGAACCGCAACCTTGTTCGTACGCAAGCGTCCAGACAAGCTCGCGGTGGACGCCACCGCGTGCGAAGACGCGAACGCGCGCATGGACGAAGCGGCCATCGCGATTCGCCGTAAAAACCGGCCTTCGAACCAGTCCTTACTAAAAAAAAATAAGGGTCCGCTTGGAAGGCTCGGGCCGTGTGCGTCGAGAAACTAGCCACGAACGGCGCGGGATCCGATCGGTTCCGCGGGGTTCGAGACGCGTGAACGCGAGAACACCGGCGCGGTGCGCGCGTGCGATCTGCAGAGCGGTTGTCTTGGCACCGGCTCAGGTCGAAGCGAAATCACGAGCCACCTTTTCCTGACCCAAAACACGCCAGCGCGACACATCTTTTGGCCACGAATCGCCGAAAGTCCACCGAGTCCACACAATTTTAACACTAATATGGCATAGCCGAGACACGCTTTGCATATACCCCTACTGCGAAGTTTAAGAAATCCATTTTTCTCGGTCACAGGAGAATCTTGGAAGTGCAAGATCCTCCTCCACTCGGGGGGACGCGCCAGTCATCGCGGCCGGTTGTCGTCCGCGATGACGCGATGCGCGTGGGCGGCGAGGGCAGCGGCACAGCGGTGGATGTCCGTGGAGAATCGGTACAGTGACCTGGGTTCGTTCCACGCCGTGGCCGGGTACGCGACGTGGAGAGCAGGCACCCTGTTGGATTTGAGTGGGACGGTCGATCGATGGTCCCCGGCCCGAGAAACCTCTCACCGAGGCACTGCTACATCACGACCACTCACCAACACACCTTTTCAAAGACCCCTGGGAGGGAACCGTTTGTTCACCGCTTCCGGAGTGACACAATCGAATTACTACGACACGTTGGGTGTCCGACCCGGTTCATCACCCGTTGAAATAAAAAAGGCGTATCGACGAGAAGCGATGAAGTGGCACCCCGACCGGCATCCCGACGGCGCCGCGAAAGCAAAAGCGGAAATTAAATTTAAACATATATCCGAGGCGTACCAGGCGTTGAGCAGTGGAAGGGGAGGAGGGGGGTACAGTGGAGGAGGGTCTAATAACTCAGGAAGTCGAAGCGGGTACACGAATTCTAAATCATCTAGTTCGCAATCCCAAAGCGGCGCGTACCGCCGAGACTCCGCGGGGAACACGTGGGCACACAGTGGAACGGATTACTCTCGTTCCGACGCGGACAAAGTGTTTCGCGAGATGTTCGGAGATAACCCGTTCGTCAGGGACTTTGTCAAGGAGTTTACAAGGAGTTCGTCTGGTAATAGATCGGGCAATGGATTTCCAGGGGGGTTCGCGAGGGGTTCGTTTGGGGGGCCCATGGGTGGCGTGAACGGAAGACCCACGATGACCCCTGAACAGTGGGCCGAGCTCGCTAAAGGCGTTTTCGGCGCGATGGGGAGCGCCAACGCCGCTGGGGGGGTGAACGTGCAGGTGCACGAAGAAATCGTTACTAGAAGTGATGGGCGACGCGTGGTGAGGAAAACAACGACCACGACTTCTCGACACGGATCTTCACGGAAAGTCGAAGAGCGCGTTGTTGGGGTCGGTGGCCCGTATGATTATTACGCCAATCAGAAAGGAGCAGGTCAGCCACATAGCTCAAGAGTGTTCGCAAAAGGGTGGGGAGGTACGAGTTATAACTCCTCGGGCGGTAGCAATGCACGACCCCCTCCTCCCCCTGGAGGTAACTCTGAGTTAGCCGTCGTGCTCGGGCGGCTCGGGCAAATCGCCGGGACCGTCGCGAGGGGGTTCTTAGCGAGGTTCGCACAGATGTTCACCAGGCAAATTCTGACCATGGGCTTACGCTTGTTACTTCGAATCGTATTCAGAAGGTAGTATGAACCCCCCACGGTGGAAATCAATTGTATATTTCTTACAACACAGCGGGTCCTAAAAGCTGTTCACCTCGCGCTCATCGCCGGCTCCGGCACTTTCGCCCCGACCTTTCCGATGTCCCGCCGCTTGACTTTCATCTTCAGCCCGTTGGGGTAGCACATGGTGACGTCGTATCTTAAAGGTATGGGCGCGTCTTTGGGAAGGGACTTTTCGTCGGGCGAAAAGTCGAATTTTTGGACGCAGGAGGCGATGATTGTCGTTACGGTTAACAGCGAGAAAAGTCCGCCGATGCACGATCGAGGCCCGGCTCCAAACGGCGTATAGATGAAATCCCTTCCGCTCTTCAACATCGTCACGGCTCTTTCGATTTCGTCTTCAGTGGCGCCAGGGTCAGCTTGACTGGTAGCTAGTTGCAAAAGCCTTTCGTCTGAAAACCTGTCAGGGTCGAACGCTTCAGGGTCCTCCCACACCCTCGGGTTGCGGCCCATGGCCCAGGTTGATAGCAAAATCAAATCACCCGCTTCCACCTTGTGCCCCGTAGGCATGGTATCAGCCTCCGTCGCGAGCCGGGGGAACATGTGAATGGGAGGGTGCATGCGCAGCACTTCCTTGATCACATGCTGGGTGTAGGTTAATCGACCTTCTGAGACGTCCTCGAAAGTAGGGGCACGTCCATTTAGTTGAGCAATCTCTTGTTCGACTAATTTCTTAACTTTTTCATCACGAGAAATATACAACAAAGCCATGGTCATCGTCGCGGCTTGCGTTTGGTGCCCCGCAGCCATGATGTCGTTCATGTCCCCCCACAGCTCCTCGTCCGTGTACGCGCGCTCGCCGGTTTCAGGGTCTTCTAAGAATAACATGGTGTCTAATAGGCAGACCTGCTCAATTTCCTTTCCGGAGTCCAACGTCGCTTGATGTTGCGCCCGGCGGTTTTTAACAATCTCGTCCCCCATCTTCTCGAGGTCGTCGTACGCAGTCGTGAGCTCTCGTAACCGGCCTATGCCCAACTTCGCGCCCAGCTCCAGCAAGGGCAACGGGGTAATAAACACCTCGCCCATGATCTCCGCGCTTCGGTGGTAGGCTTCCAACATGGGGTTGGGCTTGAATTTCTGTTCGGCGCCGGTGATGACTTCTCTGGATTTTTCCAACAACTCGAAGTTGTAATCAAATGAGATTGGGGAAATAATATCGAGCAGTAAGTGTTGGCTGTGTAAATCGACATCCGTGACCATGTACGGTGTAGCGTCATGCGCCCCCCCAACCCCAGATTCCTTCTCACCCGCCATCTCCCAGCTATCGCACAAGTGCCCGACTCTTTGCTCTACTACGGTGGAAAACGTCTGCAGAAACGTGTTGTTGATGAACGGTTTCTGGCACACTTTCCGGTGTTGTCGGTTGTACTCGCCTTGTGAGCCGGTGACGCCTAAATCTTTCAGAACTAATCTAAAAATGTCGGGCAGTAACCTATCCCTGTAATTTGCCGCGTTGGTTTTGCACACGTATTCGACTACCCTCGGGTCTATTGTTGAGACGCACCCGGGCCCGATGGGATTTTGAATGCCAACCGTATCGGTGTCGACTTGCCTGTGCCAGTCCAGAATAGCGGCAGGCATCCCTACTGGGTCTTCGATTGCTTTTTTTAAACTTTGTAAAAACACGGAGTTGTCTAATATGAGCACGTCATCGGGGTCCGCAGACTCGCCCATTGCTTTGGCTTCTTCCATCGTCAGCGGGTTGCTGCTGCTCATGAAGGATAAATAAATCGATTTCTTGACGCCATCCACCGCAGTCGTGATCCGGCCGTTCTTACCGAAACCTAGGGGGCACTCGCCTTCCTTCTCCTCGGTTGTAGTGTCTGTTTCCGCTTCTTTATCGGAGAGGGCGTCAGTGCGGAAGGATGTCTTTCCAGCGTATCCGCGGGAGGACACCCCCGGAGCGACCACCGCCTTGACGCGATTGGTGTGAGCACCGGCGTGTTTGTTTTTCGGGTTCGAGGTGCGCGCGGCAACCTGTACAATCCCGGCGCACGCCACGGGGACGCCCATCGTGTGCGATTGAGTAACTTAGTCGAGCTTCCTTTGAGCGAACCGTAAATGACGACGGTGCTCGAAGCGCGACTCGCAATGGTCAGGGGTCGGCGAGGCACGTCTGCTCGATCGCCAGCGACATTTTCGTGGCTTAGTCGGACTCCGAATAAAGATCTCCGAATCGGCGAATGAAAATCGAGAGAATGGAGCCAGATGTGTTTTTCGTTTCTATGGGAGGTAGTCTGAATTTCGTGAAAAAGTCGATCCGCGGACAGCGGAGATTTCTTCGCGAAATCGCGCGCGAGGTTTGTTTTGGCAAAAGCGCTCAAAAGACTTGTGAGGCAAGACAACAACACGTTAGTTAGTTGCATCTGCATACATATTCACGAAACATAAAACAACTAGAAGCACGTCGTCGCGTACGCACCTCCTTTCTCACCCCTCTCTTAGTTCCCCGGCGGTTTCTCCAGCACTCCAAGAATGCGCTTCTCCAAGTCCGACAGCCGCTCCTGTCGGTCCGCCATCTTCGCCTGGCCTTCGATGACTTTTACCTGTCCCTCCACCAACCGCTGCTGCGCTTTCAACAGCTTCTCCAGCGACGTCTGCAGCTGCTCCAGCTCTCCAGGCCCGTCGTCATCCTCCTCAGCGCCCTCCGGCTCCACGCCCATTTGCGACATCAGCATCTCAGCGGCTTGCTCGATCTCTTGAGCGGAGGCTAAAGATTCTTTGTCTTGGGATTTAGAGCCAAACATAGACCCTCCGACAGACTTGTTCGATAACAGGAACTTGCTCTCAGCTGACCTTTGAAACGTCTCAATCACGCACCGGCGCAACACCCGTTTCAGCCCTGCCATGTCGAGTTCCTTCGAATCGTCGTACCTCAAAACTTTCTCAACCCCTTCGTCGTTGGCGTCGTCATCGGAATCATCATCAGGATTCTCGCCCTTCCAGATTTTTAGCTGCCGTCGCACGCGATCCTCGGGGACGTGCGAGCGGTAGAAGGAACGGAAAGTAGAGCGCCAGCTGTCAACCAGCATGGGCCCCAACTCCGTGTTCACAGACACAGACTCTGACGCATTCGCCTTCACCTCCCCGAACGCATCGCAGATGATGGCCAGCAGAAAGTTGAACAGAATCATGAAGACGAAGATGTTGAAGGTGTAGAAGTAGATCTGAGAAAGGGTATGGAGGGTTAGTCACGGAGAGTTGGGGAGGTGGTTAGGTTGGGGAATAAGGAGTATTGTGAATGGACGTCGCCGGTTCGAGTCAGGTATGTCGTGTTTGAGTGCATGACTGCTCGTATGACCAATTCGTCTCAAAAAGTCATTGCCACAAGTAAAAAACCCCGCACGTACCATCGCGACGACGAAGTTCAACCCGTTGGCGGTTTTGAAATCCTCCATGAAGTACGTGATGTCGCCGAGTAAGTTTTGGAACAAACTGTTGACACTCGCGGTGATGTCCGCAAAGTGCGAGCTTGCGTATCCAAAAATGACGTGACCAATAAACGCGTAGCCCATGAAGATCATGGCAAAGATGACGAAGAAGTGGGTGAGATCCGCGGTCGCTAATGCGAGCGTGTGCGTTATCACCCCGAGCCGCGGCTGGAAGTCCATCAGCTTCAGAATCCGCCCCAGTAGTAACATGATGTTGATCCCCGAAAACGTCATGTACAGCTGCAAGTATTCCACCAGGGATTTCATCTCGAGGAACATGGAACCCATCTCGACCATCTGGTTCGGGACCTTTAGATTCGTCACAAACGCGCTCGCTGTGATTTTGGAAATAGAAGTCAGTCTTTTGTCTGGGCAACATTCGGGCGGATGTATTGGGCGCGTTGTTCGTATCGGGATTGCGAGGAATCCCTCGCAGGATCTATACTAAAAACCGTCAGGATGTACACGAAACACGCGTTAAAAGGAGAGCAGGAGTTTACGAGATAAAAAAACGTACCTTCCAAGTTTTTGTAGATGTCGTAATGAATATCGGGGGCGAAATTAGCGGCGAGACCGAATCCATACGAAAACCACATGATGATGGTCACGACGTGGAGGGTGATCGAAGCTACGTCAACGTAGTTCCACACGGATGCAAAGTACGCCGCGTACGACCCAGTGGCCTTCTTGGTGTCGAAAACGTCCATGAGTTCCTCGTACACGGACCAAGCGACGCCTAAACACAAAATAACTTCCATCGCCAATCTGCTCATGTCAGCGGCGGTGTCGTAAAGCTCAACCTTGATTGTGTTCAGCGAGTGCGTCACGGAAACCTTGCCCCCTTCCGAGAACTCGAAGAACACCATGACGTTCCCGAAGTACCCGAGTTCCGCGTTATATACGACTAATTGCGCAGTCACCTTCTGCGTTTTAACGTCGTCGATCATCAGCCCAAAGTTCATCACGTCGATCCATTTCTGGGCTTCATCCGCGCTGAGGTTGATGTCGAAAAAGTAAGGGAATCCTGCGAGTGTTGTATGGGCCAACAGTCATGGTCAGTATTTATAATAGAAGTCAGTATAGAAGTCAGTATTGCATCGGGATGGTGTAGAATTCCTCACAGGTCGTTGTGAAATGCACAGGTAGTGGTGCACGAACTGCACTCCCAAAGGCGAGCAGGACTATCTTGGGATTATCAGTGACGTACCGGCGGCGTACCCGGGCAGGGCTTTGTGCCTGAACCCGTACGGGATGTCTCTGGCGTTGTAGAGTTCCTGGCAGTAGGGCGCGAAGTTCCCTGTGACGCTGTCATCAGACCCATCATTATAAGTGGCACTTAACCCGTCAACATTTCCAGAAAATTCAGAACAATTATAAACTTTGGTCAAGGTTTCGTAGTTGTCGTAGTCGGCGTTGTAAAGAGGAGTGCCGAGCTTAAACACGGGGTCCACGCCGTAGGATGCGATGTCTCTGCCTCCACTGCACGTGCTGTCGATGTCGTCGAATCTGCTCGAGGTACACTTCATTAAGTTCTTACGCTCCACGTAGACCAACATACCCGCCAACACGCGGTTGTTCAAACCCACGAACCGCTCACGATACGCGATGGGCGGCTCGGTGTTGTTGAAGTTGTCCAAGGAAAACGAATAGTAAAGAACCTTCATCTGGCACGGTGAGTTCATCAGCAGGTTTTCCTTCGCTTTCCTTTCCCGAGTGATTACTGCGTCTTCCTGGATTGCTACGTACTGCGCGGTGTCTGCAAAGGCTCCACTCTGATACGCGTTCTGGATTGATTCGCGCTGCTTTTGAACCGCCGCTTCGAGACGCGAAATTGATCGCTCAGCGGATTCCGCTAAAGCGTTCGTGCGTTCCTGAATGGCCAAAGATTCTTGAGCGGCGGCGAGCGCTTGCTGCTGCTTGGCCAAGATCTCCTCAAGGCTCGTACTCAACGAATCTGTACCCTTCTTCAAGTCATCGAAACCGGCTTTGATGATGGTTTCCAAACTCGTGTCGGAGTGGTGCTGCTCCGCGTCTTGGTTCGCGATGGCTTGCGCGTCTTTGACGGATTGCACGTTCGTGTCGAGTTGCGATTGCTTGACGCTTAAATCTTGGACCGCGGTGAGAATCGTGTCAAGGTCCGTTTGCAAAAGCCGTCGTGAGTTGGGGCCCTGGCGTCGTCGCGCGGGGCCGTTCTCCAGTAAATGCCGCCGGTGAGGAACACTCCACCGGTCACCCCTAGCCGCGAACTCTGCGGACGACAAGTCGTCGCCAAACCCGACGCTCAATAACTTCCTCGACGCGCTCGACACGTTCGCCGGATACTCGACGTTATCAAACTGCGCGGTCCTTCTACAAACGTTACATGAGCAGTAGTGGTCATGCCCGGCGATGGTGGCGCAGCCTTTTTTTACAATCTCCTGGCCGTTCTCGTCCAGCGCGTCTTGCTCGCAGTAACAAATTCCTTCGCACAAACGCTGGAAACGTGTTTGCGACAAGTAAATTGTCGTGCGCCCGTCTGTGTACTCTGGGTCAGTTGCCATCGGACCCGGGGCGGTCGGGTCCGTGACGCTATCCACATCAACCGCATCCTCAGGCTTGATGCACGTCCCGACGTACTGCTCCGCTCGGTCTTCGAGGTTGCACGTCATGAACGCGTACTGCTGCCGGGCGAGAACGGCGGGGTTCCACTCCACGATGTCCACGTCGACTTCCGCGTGTAAATCGTCGTCCGGGTACAACGCGTTCGCGATGTCCAAACTTCCCTCAACCATGTACGTGAAGTTGAAGGGAAACTCGGGGGGCGACATGTATAGGGGTAACGTTAGGGCGTTCGTGTTGACGCTAGCCAGGCGCGCATCAATCAGCTCAATCAATTCCTCGTAGTATGGGTACTTTAATCGAAGCGCGTTGGCAACCACAGTAGCGTTGCCATCCGAAGATCGCTCGGACAAGACGTTGTCATTCTTCAAGGTAGTAAGACTCGCTTCGTCCAACCTGTTCACGTCAGTGCCCTTCATCTGGTTGATTTCGAAAAAGGTCACCGGTGAGAGTTGCGATAGCCAGGTCAACACAGACTCAAACTCAGTGTCCGCAACGGACGCGGCGAGCTCCTGCGCGCCTAGGTTCAGGCTCCAGCCGATGTCCAAGTGTCGGTTCCACGACGTTTCTTTCCCCAACAAGATCCACCGCCACGTCTCCGTGCACGCTCTTTTTTTCGCATCCGCTAAGCTCAGCGTGGTGTTGGTATTAGGCTCGTTCACCAAGTTGGGGTTCGTCGTGGCGTCAGGGCCGTAGCAGTAGCAGTACGTTTCAGCGTCGTTAGCATCCTCCGCGCCTACTACGCACTGGCAGCCGTCTTGCAGCGACTCAGTGGTCCAGTTCCACGCGCCGTCGTACAGGGTGATCGGCACGCTAGCGAAATCGGTGACGTTGAGGTAATCGGCGGTCATGTGCTGTGCTAAACAATCAGACCCCGCTCGCAATGACGCGTTGACCATGGTTTCGTTCAACGTGTACTCATTGATCAAAGCCGTTTGATTCGAATCCCACATGTACGGGTTGGATTCGTTACCCGCGATGCTACCGGGGGTGGCCGCAGAAGCATTGGCCGTGATCAACGTATCGTTCGCAATCGCCTTTTTCAAATCCAAAATCGCATGCGCGATCGTCAAGTTCGTCTTACTCAAGTGCATCTTGATCGCTTGGTAGCTTTCAACTTCGTATTTTCTACGAATTTGACCGTAATGCGCGGCGAGTAATAGGCGCTTGTTCTTGGCTTCAACGGTAACGTTCAACCTCGGCCTTACCGCCCCCGCGACTTTCAGAAAGATATCCTTCTTCACCACCACGCTCCAATCCCCATCCGGCACGTCGTCGATCTCCCTTACGATGTGCCCAACCTGTTCCTCGAACTTCTGGTCCTCCTGGTAGTAGCAATCGCTGCCGTGGAAGATCTTTTTAGGGCCGATCAGCTCGTCTACTTCCATTGGGCATAAATTCCACGCCGCGTCTTGCATTAAATCGATCGGCGACACCGATCCTTTCGGATGAGAGAAGTTGAAGTACACGTCAATCTGAATCGGCGTGATCTGCGCCGCGGATTTCAATAAATTGCAATCCGCCTTGCACCCGAACCTGCCGTATTCGGGGTACTCGAACGGCGCCTCACAACGGCCGTCGCCGCAACGCGCGTCTTGCCACGTCGTGGTCACAACGCTCGCGATCCAATCGCGCACATTGCTCGCTCCCTTCATCGTCGTGTCCCCGGGGATCAAGTTGTTCTTCAACGTGCTTGTTAATTCATACGCCTCACTCGCCGAACGTTGAAGGAACAGAATGGCCATGTAGAAACCCACGAATACCAAGAACGAGAATAACGAAGCGTAGTCCTTGCGGCGCTCGTGCTGTTGAAGTGAAAAAGAAAAATTGGAAAAAGTTGGGTTAATTTTGGGTTGCTTTCAGGGGTGACATCCATAGTATGCGGAACGCGAAGAGACACAGCTGTGCACAGCTGTGTGTCTTGACACGTGTCATTCGCCAAGGACGGAAGCACGTAGATACACTTCCGACATAAGCCAAACGCATATGCTATGTAGACAGTTGTGAACCCGAAGGGGGTTATGGCGAGGCGCTTCGAGTCATTGCTGTCCAAAACCCAAAAGACTGTCTTATGGCAAAGTGTCCTGTCCTCTCGGTCGCTGTTCTACACCACGTCTGGACGTGATCAAGCCACTGGCTACTTACGTTTTTCTTGTATTTCGCGTACAGCGCGTTGACCACGGTCGCGGCGGTGGCGGGATCGTCCCCGTCCGCTTCAATGTCAAGGTCATACGTGCTCCCCTTCGGCTCGGGCTTGGGGGGGGCTTCTTGCTTCTTGAACAGGGACATCATCGTAAACGGAGG
>MDSY01155749.1_pt1 | contig 32207 bp, 34 predicted proteins | sample 811131 | NCBI WGS metagenome assembly MDSY01 (sample SAMN05326643, study PRJNA326480) | marine metagenome | isolation source: seawater | place: Atlantic Ocean: South West | collected 2010 | reverse complement strand
GCACAATCAATTTTGTATTTATTATCCTGTGCTATTTTTTTTATATTTTTTTGTATGCTTTTTTCTTTATTAGCATCAATTAAATAGCCTTTTAAACCGTACTTTAAACATATCTTTTTAAGTTTAATTTTATTATTGTCAGCAAGAATTACTTTACAACCACACTCAATTAAATATTCAACAAACGCTGTCCCCAAAACACCTGTACAACCAAACAATAAAATTTTTTTATTTTTAATTGACATATTTTTAAATATTAATCTTATTTAATTTTTTGCTATTAAGCGTCATCTTCTTTTTAAGTATTTTTGATTTTGAATAATGAATTTTGTTTAAAAAATTAATCATCTTTGCTGCTGAATTTCCAATTCCATATGGATTAGAGCATTTGAGACATTGATTAATAAATTTTTTATCATCAAATGCTTTTCTAATTGCTAGATATATCTTTTTATCATTATAATCTACATCAATTATATTTTCTGATCTTAATCTCCCTAATTGTCTACTACCAATATTGACTGTCGGACAATTAAATATAGGAGTTTCTTTTATTCCTGAAGATGAGTTTCCAACGCAGCATACCTTAAATTTATTATTTTTTCCTAAGGCTAATATTCCATGATAAAAATATCTTCCAATTGATTTATATATAGAAATATTATTATTATTTTTATATTTCTTATTTTTTAAAGATTTTAAAATTAAGTCACTTCCAATATCATTATTAGGATAGGTTATTATAATTTTAATTCCTTCTTTTGATACTTTTTCTAAAGCTTTAAGAGATTTTTTTAGTTGATTTAATGAGTCTTCATACTCCGTCGTAACAGAGTGTTGAGTGAAGATGACAATTTTATCATCATATTTAAAGTTAAACTTTTTTTTCAATTCACTTTCGGTTGCATAGTTTTTTTGTTTAATTAAATCTACTGTTGGATATCCTATGGTTTTTACTCTCCATTTTTCTTCACCCATTGCTATAATTCTTTTTGTTGCTTCGTGATTAGTAGTCAAATGAAAATGTGCAAGTTTTGTCATTGCATGTCTAACATTATCATCTAATGCACCACCTTCAGTAATATCTCCACCTTCCACATGTATGGTTGGAATATTCATTTGTGTGCTAGCTATCATTGCAGCAAATCCTTCAAAACGATCTGCATAAACAACAAAAATGTCAGGTTTAAATTTATTTAACTCTTTGGAAATTTTCATAATTGCGTTACCTATAATCATAGAATTAAAATTATCATCTTTTTTAAAATTGCCATTAATATTAACAAGCTTATAATTCTTAATTTTATCTTTTTTTATCTCTACAATAGTTTTACCAAATTCATTTTGAAGATGGGCTCCAGAAATTAGCACACTTGTTAAAAAATTTTTTTGCTTGTTTATTTTTATTATTAAAGGTCTTAACAACCCATATTCAGCCCTGTTTCCTGTGAAGATACAAATTTTTTTTATATATTTCATTTATTCCTTTTCTTATTGTTATTTTGGGTTTCCATCCAGTAATTTTTTTTATTAGCGATATATCTATTTTATTTTTCATTTTATTTTTAATGCTAGATGAACTATTAATTTTTATCTTCAAATTTAATAAATTTAAAATTTGGTTAATAAGAGTCTCAATTTTAACAATAGATCCACTAGCGACATTAAAAATTCCATACTTTTTATTCTTTAGTAATGACAAAATTAAATCATTTAAATCCTCAATATTTAAAAAATCTACATATTCATTTTTATTTTTTATAGAAATTATTTTTTTATTAAAAATATTTTTAAGAATATCATCGATAAGTGTTTTTTTATTATAAAATGGTCCATAAATATTTGAAATTCTTAGAGATATACCTTTCTTACTTGTCTCAATAATTTTTTCTGAATTAATCTTTAATTTATTATAATTGTTACTTAGGTCAATTTTAGAAAGCTCATTCAATTTATGCTTATCTTTTTTATATACCTTAGCTGAAGAAAGAAAAATAATATAATTCCATTCATATTTAATTATTTTTTTTAATATATTTAATTCATCATTTATTTTTGATCTAGCTCTGTTTGATTGTGAAAGATATATTAATGTTGACTTTCCAATAGGTTTTATTGAAGTATAGTTTTTTATTAATTTTGATAAGTATTTTTTTTTTCTTGAGTAAGCTCTAAATTTAATTTTTTTTTTTTTTAGAAATTTTGTTAAATTTTGACCTATAAAACCTGCAGCTCCAGTGATTACAATATCATTATCTATCACTAAATTTTTAGATCTTTAGATGATATATACCTATCATTAAATATATTTCTTATTGCTTTTTTTCCTAGTAATTTTTTAAAATCTTTGCTCATAAACTCTCCTTTACCTGGTCTTTTAACCCAAATATTCTCTTTAGTTAGTTTCTCACCTTTTTTAATATCTCTTGTGGATACCACACTTGCATATGCAAATTTTATAACTGGAATTTCTTCTTTTAGAATTCCTTTTTTACCCCCTGCTGCTTTCCAAATTGCATCAGAACCAACAATTAAATCTCTTAGCTCACTTGGTTCAATTGAGACGGGCATATCTGGACCTTTCCATTTTCTTGAAATTGTAAAGTGCTTTTCAAGAATACTTGCTCCTACTGCGACAGCACCTAAACATGTCCAAATGTTTTTGCTGTGGTCTGATAATCCAACTTCAATCTTTCTAAAATTTTTTTTCAACTCTGTAATACCTCCTAGTCTAACTTTTTCATATGGTGTTGGGTACATACTTGTACAATGCAAAAGTGAATATGGAGTTTTAAATTTCTTAAAAATTGAAACAGATTTTTTTATAGAATTGATATTATTCATTCCTGTTGATAAAATAACTGGCAATTTTACTTTTGCGATATATTCAATTAATGGATAATTATTACATTCACCTGATCCAATTTTAAAAGCAGAAACTTTTAACTTCATCAATCTATCTACAGCTTCTTTTGAAAATGGTGTTGATAAGTATATTAATTTATTTTTTTCTGCATATTTTTTTATTTTATATTCTTCTTCCATTGTAAGTTCACACCTTTTTACTATGTCCCACAACGTCTCATTAGAAATTTTTCCTGGTTTATCAGCAGTTTTAATCATTTCTTTATCAGTTATGTGACATTGAAATTTGATTATTTCTGCTCCACTATTTTTAGCTGAATCTATAAGCCTGAATGCTTTTTGAATTGATCCTTCATGATTAATTCCTACCTCTGGGATTATTAAAGGACTTTTTTTTTCACTAACAATTCTTTCTTCGATTTTAAATTCCATTTAAAGATTGTACTCTCCTACTCTAAATTTATCTAAGTTTTCTTTTTTACTATACCAATCGACTGTTTTTTTTAAACCTTTTATGAGTTGAGCTTCTTTATTTTTTAAATTTTGAACTCCTAACATCTTGATAACTTTTTTATTATCACACAACAATTCTCTTACCTCACTATTTTTTGGTCTAAATCTTTTCTTTTCATAACTTATTACACTTTTTGAGTTAGTTATTGATTTAATAATTTCATATACTCTACCTATTGTTACAGAGTGACCGCTCCCATAGTTTAAAATTTCACCATTTAAATTTTTTTTTGAATATATGATTTTCATAAAAAATTCTGCCGTATCTTCAACATAGCTAAAATCTCTTTTAGTTTTAGTGTCTCCAATTTTTATAAATTTAGAATAGGAAAGCATTTGAGTGATTATTGATGGGATAACAGCTCTTGTAGACTGTCTGGGCCCAAAAGTATTGAATGGGCGAGCGATAACTACGGGTAAATTGAATGAATTAAAGTAAGATAAGCCTATTTGGTCTGCTGCTATTTTGCTTGCTGAATATGGTGATTGTGGTTGTAAAATGTGGTTTTCGTCGATTGGTACATATTTAGCAGAGCCATAGACTTCACTAGTAGAAGTTAAAATGATCTTTTTAATTTTATTCTGTTTGGAAGCCTCAAGAATATTGTATGTTCCTAAAATATTAGTCGTTATGTATGATTTTGCTGAAACATAAGAATAAGGTATGGATATAAGTGCAGCTAAGTTTACTACAATGTCAACCCCTTTGAGAAGACTATTTATAAAATTTAAATCTTCAATATCTCCAAAAACTATTTTGCATTTTTTTAAAATATCATTACTTAACCAACCAGTATCACTTTGAAAATTATATTTAACGAGAACTGTAACTTTTGCTTTTTTTTGTATTAATTTCTCAACTAAATGTGAGCCAATGAAACCTTCTGAACCTGTAACTAATATATGCATAATGAATTATGAATTGTAAAATCTTTTAATCTAAAAAAGATCATATTGCCACCCACATTTTGATAATGCTTCCAAGTTTTTGAGACTTACAATTTCATTATTTTCATTTTTTTCTTCTTTCATTTGAAAAAAATCACTGTAATTGACACTTTTAACCAATTCACTCTTAAACCCATTTGGACAAATCATTAATGTGTCAATTTCTGAAGTCACTTGGTTTAAAAAAAAACGGTCATTGTTGTGTTTGATATCTTTTACAGAATTAATATCTTTTTCATTTTTTTTAAAAGTTTTTTCGTAGAAATGGCCAATAATTGGTTCAGTCATCCAGTAATCAAGCCCTATTAGGTTTATTTTTTTAAATCCCAGGTATTTTGCTATAGCTAACATTGTATATGCAGCTCCACCTAATAAAGAAAATTTATTACAAATATCAAAATTTTTAAAATTCAAATCTTTATTACCAAAGTCGTGTAAAAAAAATGTTGTACTTTTATTCAAAAAAAAAAAGCTAGATACGGAGGTAAATAATGGACAGTTTAATTTACTATAATTTTCAAGAAATAATTTTTTATGAAAACTTGGTCTTAATTTCTTTGTATAGGGGTGTCTAAAATAAGGAAAAAACCAAAAAGGTGTACACTCTATATAAGCAATAATATTTTTTAAATTGATAATATCTTTATGAAGAGACATCCAATTGCATATTATAACATTTTTATCTTTTAAAAGATTCAAATTATAATTTTTAATTGATGCACCATTACCCAAAATATAGCACTCTTGATCTTTATATTTATCTCTAAGTTTATGATTTTTTTTTAATATTTCTTTAATTAAAAAATTTATCATTTTATGGCTAAATTTAATTTTCCATTATAAAATTCATAAATATTCTTACAGTATTTTAATGATGTATTTTTATGAGAAACCATGATTATTGTTTTTCTAGGTACAAAATTTTTTATTTCTTCTATAATTTCATTTTCTGTTTTTTCATCCAATGAACTTGTAATTTCATCCAAAATCAAAATTTCAGAATCCCTATATAAAGCTCTTGCTATTCCCAATCTCTGCTTCTGACCACCAGACAATTTTATACCTCTCTCACCAATTATAGTGTTTGATTTATGATCTAAGCTATTTACAAATAATTTTAAACCAGCTTGTTCGATTGCATAATCTATTTTTTCAATATTTATTTCCATATCCTCAATACCCAAGGCTATATTTTTTTTTATTGTGTCATCAATTAAAAATGTATTTTGAGGAACATAAGAAACCATATTTTGCCATTCAGCTACATTTTCCAAAATATTTTGATCATCTACTAATATTTTTCCACTTTTTGGAAAAATTATTCCACACAAAATATTTAGGAAGGTGGTTTTCCCACCCCCCGTTTTGCCTTTAATGCCTATCATTTCTCCTGATTTAATTTTAAATGAGAGGTTATCTATAATTTTATTTTTACTAGAACCGTAAGAAAAAATAATATTTTTTAAGTTTATTTCTCTGAAATTTTTAAAATTAAGAATATTATTATTTTTGATTATAATCCTTGGTTTCATCTCAAAAATTAATTTATAAACTAAATAAACTACAGTTTTTCCAAATTTCAAAGACTGACTGGTATTCAAAATCCTATTCAATGAGGGCAATATTCTAAATGAAATTGCAGCTAATATTCCTAATATTACTAATGTTTCTTCATTACTTACACCATATAGTTTAAGGCTAAAAATTAAAATTATTAATGCAAAAACACCCATAAATTCTAACAAAATACGAGGAATTTGAACTACCGTACTAATTTTTTTTCCTATCATAGATGAACCAAAATTATGTACATTAAATTTCTTTAAAAAATACTCTTCTTTTTGTGAAAGTTTAATTTCTTTTATTCCATCTACTATTTCGGTAATTGCTTTTGCTCTTAAGCCATCATGGTACTGTCTTTTATTTCCCCAATTTTCTATTCTATTTTTTGTAATTAAATAAATTGATATTGCAAATAACGCAAAAAATAACATTGCATAAATAGATAGTGGTTCATATAAAGTTATAAAAACTAATAACCCAGTAATAATAATTGCTTCTGTAAAAAAAGTTATTCCTGAATCTACTAAAGATATAAATTCATCAATCTCTTTTGATAAATAGTTTATAATTATTGATGAATTTGTATTAAGAAAATAATCATAATCAGAATAGGTTAAATTTTCATATATTCTACTGGATAATGATGCTCTAAAATTATAAATAAATTTATTTTTAAAATATGTGAAATATATCAACACAATTGTTTTAAAAAAGAAAACACATAAAATTAATATTAATAAAATAAAGGGATAATTTAAAAGATTAATACCCTCAAACTTTAAAAGAAAATTAGAGATAATACTATTATTAGTATCACTAGCTAAAACTAAATTCAAAAGAGGTATTAACATAGATATACTTAAAGTTTCTAAAAACATTGTAATAAATGAAATCATGAAAAGAAGTTTGAAGTCTCTTTTTTCTTTTTTATTCAATACTTGATATATTCTATTTAATGTTTCCATAACTTAATTTTGACACCATACATTGTTCATAAGAAATATTCTAATATTTTTTTCTTTTTTTAATTAAAAACTAATCATAAAAATTTTTTCTTAAATAATCTTCCCCAAAATCAGATAAAAGTTTTCCATGTTTAAATTTATCTTTACTTAGATTTTGAATTTTATTCTTTATAAGTTTTTGAAGATCTAAATTATCCTTAGTTAAAATAAAATCATTATTTAATCTTGCAATCATCTCCTTAGTAACGATTAAAATTTCTTTTGAAGAATTTTCGACAACCTGCAAACTATTTTTAAGATAAAAATCAGTATCTAGCCCATCATAAAATCTTCGATAAAATATATCCTGTATAGATAGTTTTTTACTATCATAAAGATGCTTACAAATAGTTAAATCCTTTTTACAAAAAGAGTGATAATTTATGATTGGTATAAGATTTACAAAAAGTATAGGTTTTCTAAATATTCTTGGTAATGCATCAAAACCTGAGCCTGTAGATATGCAAAATTGACAATTTTCAGCTAACAAAACATCAATATAATCCTCTCTATTAAGAGTGTAGGATCTATCAAAATAGTTTTTATGATTTATGTCGAGAAAATTTTCTTTCTTCACACCAACTCTAAAAACCTTATAATTTAAATCTAAAAGATAATTTATGGTTTCTTTGAAATTTTCAATCTTACAATCTCTATAATTATGATGGTTTAAATTATGATACTTTGGATCATAAATAGTTTTTAAATATGTACCATCTCTAAGATTAACACATACTATCTTGTCATCATCTTTTAAATTGAATTTCTGTAATAATTTTTTTTTGTCATTTTTTGATATTGAGATTGTAGGAGAATAGTTTTCATACAAACTATGTAAATCCCTATCTGTGTTAGAAATATAGTTACAACTAAATATTTTTTTTAATGGGCTAGATCTTATAATTAGATCTAGAGCTCTTAATAGCGAATATGGTAAGATATTTAATTCTTTTTCCCATAATTTTTTTAAATACATATTAGATATTTCTTTTCTACCTAAATAAAATAAGTCTAAAGATTTGATCTTAAATTTTTTTTTTTTTAATATATATAGTTCTGTATTTGCAGCAAAATGTCCCAATCGATTTGAATGAAGAAATCCAATTTTAACTGGAAATATATCTTTAAAAAGAATCATAATTAATAAGAAAAGAATTGATGGTACAAAAGTAATTATAATTATTGGTTCTAAAAATATTATTTTAATGTACTTCATAAATTTAAATATATTTCTTATAAATATGTGTCGTGCCTATATCATCAAATTTTTTTTTGAGTGAAAGACGTTAGCTTTATTAATGTAATGAGGAATAATATCATTTGAAAAATCAAAAGCAGTACTATGTTTTTGTTTATAATTAACAATAAATTTTTTGTTTAAGACATAAATTGCTGAATTAGCAAAATATCCATGAAATGTTTTTTTTTTTTTCATAATACGCAATCATAGAATTTTTTTTATTTTTTTTGATTATTCCACATTGGCTTGGATATTTTGTTTTAAATGACATGAGTGTTAAATCTTTATTTTTTGAGTATTTATTATGAAAATTTATGAAATTTTCTATTGGTTCAAGTGAATAATTATCACCATGTAATAAAATAATCTTTTCTTCTTTTAAAAAATATTTAATATTTCGATATAATGATCCAGCTGTTCCATATAATTTTGTTTCTTTTATTAATTTAATTTTTTTTTTATATGTGGATTTATTAATATGTACTTCTAATTTATCACTAAGATAAAAAGTATTAATATATATTTTTTTAATACCTGCGTTTAATAGTTTATCTACCCAAATGTCTAATAAAGGAACACCTTTAATCTTAATTAAACATTTGGGTATGTTTTTTGTATACGGTCTTAATCTTTTACCAATTCCAGCAGCAAGTATAAATGCCTTCATTTAATCTTTAATTTCTTTTACTAGATCACTATATAAAATTGGAATATTACCATATTTTGTTATTGCTATACTTGATGCAATCGAGCCAAGGTATGAAGCTTCCCATATGCTTGAATTAGAAGCTAAGCTTAAAGATGCAATTGTAAGCATCGCATCACCTGCTCCTGATACATCAATAATATTATTTTTATTAATTGCAGGTAATCTATCTACTTTAGAAAATTTACTATTTAAAAACTTAGAAACAATTAAACCTTCAGAACCTAACTTTAAAATTGTATTTTTTGATTTGGATTTCAACATTATCTTTTTTATTAAATTTTCAATACCTATTTCATTATCTAGAATACATAATCTGGCTTCTTTTTCAGTTGGTGTAATTAGATTCATACTTTGGAATCTTGAAATATCACCATCTTGAGAGGAAGATTGGCTATCAGCTGACATCATAATATTTTTTTTTTTACATAAATCAAAAATTCTATCAATTAATTTCTTCGGTAAGCAGCCATAATTAAAATCAGAAAAGATTACTAAATCTAATTTATTACTTATTTTTTTAAAATCATTATAAAGTTTATCTTGAAGTGAAATGTCAATTTGGGATGAGTCCAAATAACTAACTCTTAGTAAACTTTTTTGTTTATCTCTAAATCTTACCTTAACAGTTGTAGGTCTATTATTATCAACTAATATATTATTAAAAATTTTTCTTTTTTTTAACTCACTATTTGCAAATTTATTTATTTTATCTTTTCCCATTACAGAGAAAAAATATACTTTATTGCACAATTTTTTTGCATAAGATGCTACTGCTCCAGCCCCGCCTAAAAAAGTTTTTTTATCATTAAACTTAACTACTATTACGGACTCTTCTCGTGACATTCCCAATGGTTCACAATAATTATATTCATCGATTATAAGGTCTCCAATTACACATACATTTAATTTTTTAAAGTTTGAAATTAATTTTTTAAGATTACTTTTTTTAATTGAATTTCTTAAAAAATAATCAGATATGATCTGATTATTTTCATTTGTGTTATCTATCTCTTTTGAAATTAAATCAGAAGATGAAAAAATTACATTATCTTTACTAAATACTATTTTTGCTTTAGCTTTTTTTAGAACATCTTCTTCTAAATTTTTTTGTTTTTTGTACTCTTTGCCCTTTAATATTATTTGTGGCTTCAATTTTAAAATTAGCTTATTGATGTTTTTTTTTTCAATATAAAGATTGTCTATTAAAGATATATTTTTTAAAGCATCAAATCTAAGTTTTTCGTTTATGTAAGCATCAGATTTTGCAAGATTATCTGATTTTATTGCAACTGTTAGGTTGTTACCTATTTTTTTTGCAAATTTAAATAATCTAATATGTCCAGGATGAACTATGTTAAAATTACCTGATATAAAAACATTTATTTTTTTTTTCATATAATAAGTGAGTATAAAAAAGATTTAAATTTTCTTTTTTCTTTTTCACTTGATGGAGACCAAGATGGTACTAGTTGTTTTTTTTTAGGATCAAAAGGACCCGATCTTGTTTCAAAAAAAATAGCTTTTGAGCTTAATGGAATAAATGTATGGTAAATTTTTTCTTTAACCTTAAAAAATTCACCTTTTTTTATTACTGTTTTTGTAGTTATTTTTCCAAATTTATTAAATATAAAACATACCATTTTTCCATCAATGCACATTATAGTATCTCCACATTTTGTGTGCATGTGAGGTTTATAAAAATTCTTTTTATTTTGAAGTACTATCATGTCGTGGTGAGCGCTTTTATTATCTTCATGCAGACAAACACGAACATCAGAATTATCGTTGGTTTTTGAAAAATTTTTTAAAAATTCAATGATTTTATCATCAATTTTTTGGTAAGGATTTTTAAGATAAAATGACTTAGATTTACTTTTTTTATCTTCATATAGGATATATTTTTTTGAGAGTTTGATTTTCATTATTTAAAATAAATAAATTCAAAGTCACCTTTATAATCTAAAAATTTGTATAAATTTATCCATTCTTTTTTAGACAAGAATGTTTGACATGTTAATGCCCAACACTGAAGGTTAAATTGTTCTCTATCATTTCTGTAAGATTCTACCATAATATATTTTCTTTTAGCAATTCTATTTATTTCTTTAATTGTTTTATATAAATCACTTAATTCAAAATTATGTAATGTTCCTAGAGATAAAACTAAGTCAAATTGATTATTTTTGAAACTAAACTTATTCCTAATATCTTTAACTTTTAAATATCTTTTAATTTCTTTTTTTGAATTTATAATTGCGTATTTAGAATAATCATAACCTAATATTTTAATTTTAGGTAAAATTTTTTTTATTTCAAATAACAAATAACCTTTTCCACAACCTAAATCTAAAATACTAGATTTATTAGTTAATTTGTAATCTTTAATTATTTTCTTGGCAATTGGTGTCCATCTCCCAGGAATAAACTTATATCCACCATACCCATACATTCTATTTCCATCCCAATAATCATAGCTATACTTTTTTGCTACTTTCATGCATTGAATTTTGTTATTAATCATTCTTTCCACATAATTTCTTTTTGTGGAATTGTGCACCTTGCTAATAAAAAATTTTTCCATTTTATTTTTTGTATAATATTCCTAAATTAGCTTGCTTGCTTTCTAATGCTAAAAAAAATAATTTTTTTGTGCTTGAATAAGATATATCTCTAATTCTTTTTCCAACATTAATTTTTTCAATAGTTTTAACCTTTGTAAATTTATTGTCAAATTCAACCCTATATAATGATTTTTTTCTTAGCGATGTTATAAAATAATTATTTTGCCATTTATTAGAAAAATTGTCATTTATTTCAATTATTCTTGAGATACCTATTGATGGAACAAATGAGTATATAGGTTCTTCAAAACCATTTTTCGTGTGGTTTTTTTTATAAAAATAAATATCATTCGCTTTAGTTACATAAGGTTCACCAGCAGAAACTATTGGCCAGCCATAATTTTTATTTTCTATAATCTTGTTTATTTCATCTCCACCTCTAGGTCCATGTTCTGTAGATAAAATATAACCCTCTTTATTTTTAATTAAGCCTAGTGGATTTCTGTGACCTATTGAAATTATTTTTTTTTCCTTTGTTGTGAGATCAATTGAAAAAATAGAAGCAAATTTATTTGTTTTAAGAAAATTTCCATCAATCTCATTTGATTTGAATTTTTCAAATTTATTATCAAAAATAGTACCTGTAATTAAAATTGTATTATTGGTAGTGTCAATTTCTAGGGCTCCACCTACAGGTGACATTTTATTATCACAATATTTATCGACATTATATTTACTATTGTTTAGTGGATTTGCATAAAATTCTGAAAAATCTAAATAACCAAAACTTACAATGGCACTATAAATACTGATATTATTTGTATGACATCCTTTTTCATCCTTAGTTGCTTGAGAAACAAATAGTTGATTTTCAAAGACTAGAATATCCAAAATTTCACCAGATGGTAAATTTGTCTCCACTTGACGTAAATTAAAATTAGCACCTAATAAATTATCTATTTTTTCATAAAAGAAATTACCCTCCTTGTTGGTAATTATTAAATCATTTTTATAAACATCGATATAAAAAGGAACTGCGTATGAACCATATCTCTCAAAAATAATATCCCCCTTCAAATCAAGTGGAATCTCCAAATAATTTAAGTCTAAAAATTGAGTCCTAGGAAAAAATTTTTCATTTTCAAAATTTGTTAAGTTTTCTAATTTAGAAATTTGAATATATAACTCATTATTATCATTTACTAATTCTTGATTTTTTTTAACTAGATTGGGAAAATAAAATAAATTTTTTTTCAAAAATAGTTTAATTTCTAATGGAACATACGATTTAATTTGTTGCGCGATATTTGAATTAGAAAATAAAAAAAAAGTTGAAGTTATTAAAAATACAATCAAAGCAAAAGAAATAAAAAAAAATTTGGATTTCATTTTATTTTATCCTCAAATTCTTTAAGTATTCTGATAACTTTATTAATTTTATTCGTTTTTAAATCTGGACCACTTGGTAAAAACAAGCCATTATTTGAAAAATAAATAGAATTTTTAAAATTTCCTTGTGTTTTGTTATATTTAGCCTCGGACATACTTGGATAAAATGGTCTAGTCTGAATATTCTTTTTTTTAAGATAATTAAATAATTTTTTTCTATATTTTGTTACAACATCTATATAAAGCGGTACTTCATCTATTTTAAGATTGATAGGTATAATTTTGACATAAGTTAAATTTTTAATTTCATTAAAATATTTATTATAAATTTTTTGTAACTTTTTCTTTTTTTCATTAATTTTAATCAATTCTCCAATTCCTAGGCATGCCTGAATATCTGTAAATTTAAAATTAAATGCAACATTAGACCATTTTTCACGATCATTTTCTAATTTTACACCATGAGATCTATTAAGAATAAGTTTTTTATACAAACTTCTACTTTTTGTTGCGATAAAACCACCTTGACCACTAGAAACAATTTTTGCTACAGAGAAAGAAAAAAAACTAGCTAAAGAATTACGGCCTAAACCAAAAGTTTTATTCTTTGTTCCAAATACTTGTGAGCTATCTTCAATTATTATTATATTTCTTTTTTTTGCTATCTTCATAACTTGATTTATATTAACCAGTCTACCCCCCAAATGAACAGCCACTATAACTCTTGTTTTTTTTGTAATCTTTTTAGTTAATGCCTGAAGATTAATTATAGGTCGCTCATCTTCGACATCTACTAATTTAATTTTTAGTCCTAATATTTTAGGAGCATGAAGGTCTGAAATCCATGTTCTATCTGGTATAATAATTTCATCACCTTTTTTTAAATTTAGAGTAATTAATAATAATAAAAATGCTGAGCTTCCACTATTTGTGCAAACGGCATAAGGTAAACCTACTGTTTTTGATAATTTCTTTTCAAATTCAAGTGTTAATTTTCCTTGGCTAATTAATCGATTTTTAAGAGCATAGCCCAATTTTCTGATTATGTACTTTGCATTAAAATCTATGTTCCATAAGTCAACTTTATTAATCATAAAGTGATTATTTTAAATTTTGGACAAGGGATAATAACTTTTATTTTATTCTTTCTTTTTAATTTTTTAATCTTTTTTAAAATCATATCGGAAAATCTCCAAGCTAAAATTATAACATATTTGATTTTGGGTTTAGATATTTCTCTACTTTTATAAACTTTTAATTCTGACCCTGGTAAGAATCTGTTTAATTTTACTTTGTTATCATCCACAAGTATATCTATAAATTTTTTGATATTAAAATGATATAAAAGTGTTGTACAAGAAATAGACGCACCATAACCAATTACCAAGTTATTTTTTTTTAATTTTAAATTTAAAAAATAATTATGTGTTTTATTTGCTAGGTTATCTATTTCTTTTTGAAACTCTTTAAACTTATTTTCACTATATAATCCATATTTTATTTCTTTTTTAATCAAACTATTAACAACATTTGAAATTTTTTTTTGATTTTTGTGTGCAACATAACATCTTATGGATCCACCTTTTGTATTTATTAAATCGACATTATAAAGAGCTAGATCATGTCTGCTAAAAAGTTTCTTTAATGGCTTAATAGAAAATGAACTTAAATGTTCATGATAAATAAAATCAAAAACTTTATTTTTCATAAGTTTATATAAATAATATGTTTCAAAAATATAAGTACCATCTTTTTTTAACATACCTTTGATGTTTGCTATCCATTCATTAATGTCATCAACATTTGCAAAAACATTATTTGAAATAATTAAATCAAATTGACCTTCGTTTTTAATTATTTTATTTGATAACTTTCTATTTAAAAAATCATTGTAAGTGTTTATATTATTTTTATTTGCAAGGTCACTTATTTCTTTTGCTGGCTCTACCCCACAAACAACATTTTTTCTTTTTTTAAACTCTTTTAGCAAAACTCCGTCATTACTACCAATATCTAAAATTTTGCTTCTTTTTTTTAAATTTAATTTTTTAGAAACTTTACTTGCAAAATCTATAAAGTGCTCAGTTAATCCAGGTGAATCTTGTGTTTTATATATATAATTTGAGTATAATATTTTAGGGCTAATAACATGAAGAAGCTGTGTCAATCCGCAGCTTTTACATAAATAAACTTCTATCGGGTACTTTTCATGATTATAGGCATACATTCTGTAATCATCACCAATTGGTGAGTCGTTATATTTTAATATTTTTTTTAAATTATAACTTTTACAAGCTCTACAGTTTTTTTTTTTAATTATTTTTTTCATAAAATTTTTTAATCTGATCAATTACAAAAAAAACTTGCTCCACAGTCATCTTTTCATGACATGGTAGGATTAAATTTCTCTTTAAAATATCCCTTGCTTTTGTTAAATTATTTTTTTTAGATAAATGTTTGTATGCGGGGGCATCTGGTATGAGTGGTTTGTTAAAGATTTTTGTTTCTATATTTTTTTTATTAAGATACTCTCTTAACTTATCTCTATTTTCACCTAAAACAGGAAAAACATATCTTGCATGTTTCTTATTTTTACTTATTTTTTGTAATACAATATAGTTTGGTAAATTTTTCTCATAGATTTCTGATAATTTTTCAATACGTGCATATTTTTTGTCAAAATTTTTTAGTGACTCTAATAGTAGTGAGGCATTAATATTATCAATTTTATGATTTAAAGATATTTCATAACAAAGATTCATGTTGGTCTTTTTTTTATCAAATACAGTTCCTGCATGTCTTAATTTTAAAATTTTAGAATATATTTTTTTTGAGTCTGTGATTATAAAGCCTGCCTCACCAAAACCTGCCAAAGGTTTCATTGGATTTAAGCTAAAAGATGACACATCAGAAAAATTTCCTGAAAAATCATTATTCAATTTTGCACCAAATGATTGGGCTGCATCCTCAACAACTTTTAAATTATTTTTTTTAGCAATCTTATTAATTTTTATCATATCACACATTAATCCTGCATAATGCATAGCTAAAATTGCTGATGTTTTTTTAGTTATTTTTTTTTCAATTAAATTTGCATTCATATTAAAAGAGTCGTCTATATCTACAAATACAGGTACTGCACCACATTCCATTATTGCATTAGATGTTATTATCCATGAAAGAGGAGTCGTTATAACTTCATCTCCACGCTTAACACCTGCTGCTTTTAATGCTAAATACAAAGCACTAGATCCTGAACTTAAACAAACACAATATTTTGAATTATTTTTTTTTGCTAACAGTTTTTCTAATTTAAATACCTCTGGACCAATAAAGAAATTTCCTTTATCAAGAAATAGAGAAAATCTTTTAATCAAACTTTGTTTAATTTTTTTATCTGTTATTTTAAGGTCAAAAAACTTAACTTTCATAATTAACTAATTATTATTTTTTAATTTAACATCTTTTGACTTAATAAAGGGTCCTGCAAAAGTTTCGTGATAAATACAAAACTCAGAAGTCGCTGAAGGTTTGTGCCATGAATTTCCTTTTGACATTCTATAATAAAAAGGTTTTCCAGAATTTACTGATCCCATTTGAACAACTTTTTTTATTTTTCCTGATTTATCATAAATTTCTAGTTGCATTTTACCCTCTATTATAAAATAAGATTCACTTTTATTGGATGGATGTTGATGAGCTGGAACGTCACTTGTTTTGTGAAGGGCAATAATCATTTCTTGTACTTGGGCTTTTGAAGATGTGTGAAGTAGTATTCTTGATCTTTTATTTTTTGCTTTTTTAGCTTTTTTTTTCAATACACTAATCAAATTTTTATCATAAAAACATATAGTTTTTTTGTTCTGAATAATGTTTGGATTTATTTTCATTTAAAATATATTTTATCGATTAATTTTACTTTTTCTTTTATTATTTTTTCAGGTTTTGTATACTTAATATTTAATAATTCACTTGTAAAAGTTCCATCTAAATTATTTTTTACAGCTCTTTTTTCTCCATAATCTATATCTTTGAACTTACATTTTTTATAAGACATATGTTTTGAATTTAAGCTTGATTTAATTATTATATCAGCAAAATTAATTCTTGATATTACATGGCTAGAAACAACATGTAATATTTTTGGCACTTTTACTAACTTAATTATTTTATAAATTGCTCTACTGAAATCTGTCTGATGGGTAATTGTAAATAAATTATCTTCAGCCATTTTGGCATTGCTTTTCATTAATGTTAAATAGCAATCCTTAATCATACAACTATACTCATTTGACATTTCTATATTTCGACCAGTTCTAATTATGTGATAGTTTGCGTATTTTGTATCTTTTAAATAATTTTCAATATTAAATTTAAGTTTGCCATAAAAATTTACAGGATTAGTTTTGCTATTTTCATTATAGAATCCTTTTTTTCCATTAAATATTTCTGCTGATGAAAAATAAAAAAATTTAATCTTTTTTTTTATCAATTTAAAAAGAAATTTTTTAGTTAAAACAATATTTAATTTTTCAGATTTTTTTTTATTTTTTCTTATCCATGAGACATCTGTATAAGATGAAAGAAAAAAAATTAAATCATTTTTGTTAATTTTATTAAGTAATTTATTTTCAGATTCTATATTTCCTAAAGAAAAATGAATTAAATTTGGTTTTTTGTTTTTATTATAAGTACCTATTACATTTAATTTTTTTTTTTTTAAAAATCTATATAAGTTAAAACCTATTGCACCTGATGATCCAATTATAAATATTTTCATATTTTAAATAGATTGTTTAATGGCCCATATATCATCTATTTTTTGCAAGGATGTAGTATCTCTCACAACAATATTTTCAATTGCAAAGTGAAAACTTTTTTTTAATTTAATTACTTTTAACATAAATTTTTTTCTTACATTAGGGTCTGTTGGCATTTGAAAAAGGCTGTAGGCTAAAATCCCATCATAATTTTTTAAATTTAAAAGTAAATTATTTAAATGGATAAATGAATTATCCATACAGTATTCAACAGAACTCAAATCAAAATTATAATTATTTTTTTTGCAATAATCCCTTAAAAATAAATTTTGGACACCTTGTGGAACTCTTTCACCCATAAATGGTCTGCTAAAAATATATCCTTTAAGTTTATTTCTCATAAAAAATTAAATTTTTGGATATTTGTAGATCATTCCTATTTTTGATGCTGGCTTGAGAGTTATGGGTTCAAAAAACTCTCCTATTTTCTTATCACCATAAGGAGCAAAAATACTTTTAAACCTGCAATTAAAAGACCATCTCGTTTCATTTTCTTTGTTAACAACATTTCCGTGGGGTAAGTTTTGATTAAAAATTAACATTTGCCCATATTTAATATCTATCCAATGAACATGTTTTTTAATTTTTGAAAATAATGCATCAGTTGAAACTTTATTTTTTATTTTTTCATTTACTACTCTCATTTTATTTGGGGGGATTATGTACATAGTTTTAGTTTTGTAACAATCAACTAATGGTAACCATACAACTGTTTCAAACGGTGAGTCTCCAGACCATGTATCCGAGTGAAGTGGTAATAAAGATGAGCTATCTTTTGGAAGTTGAATGCTCAAATTAATTTTTTGCTGCATTGCCAACTCATTTCCAACGATTTTATCAAGATATTCTTTAGCTAAACTGTAATAAATTTTTTTAAAATTACTTTTTGAATTTAAATGATTAATTAAATTTAATCTAAAATTATTGAGGTTATTTTTCTTAATGAATTTATGAGCATTATTAAGCACTTCGTCATCAGAATTTATCTTTTTACTGTCTCCATTATATTTTTTTAAAAAAGTTGATACATCTTTTTTTAAAAAATCTAATTTTTTTTTATCCTTAACATCAAAAATAGTGAAGCCTTTTCTTAAATATTCATTTGAAATTTTTTTTTCCTGAATAGTTTGAAACATTATTATTCTTTTAAAAACTTTATCATTGTACTTGATAACTTAGTAGGGCTCAAACCAGAATAAGACAATAATTCATCTTGTGAACCATATTTGTTTATAAATTTATCTTCTAATCCAATAATTTTGATTTTTGTTTTATGATTTATTTCTGAAGCTGATTCTAGAATTGAAGAACCAAATCCTCCTGCTTTTATATTTTCTTCTATAGTAATAATTTTTTTTGCTTTATGAAGGATTTTTTTTAATGATGATTTATCTAAGGGTTTAATTGTAGAAAAATGCATAACACCACAATTAATGTTATATTTTTTTTTCAATATATCTGCCGCTTCAATTGCAATATGACTGGTTATACCAGTTGTAAGAAAATAATAATCTTTTGATTTTTTTAATTCAATTGCTTTACCAATTTTAGGTTTAAATTTAGAGGTTATTATATTTTCTCCTCCTCTTGCTATTCTCACATAAAGAGGGCCTTTAACTTTAACAGATTGTTTCATTAAATGTTTCATTTCATGTGCATCACAAGGAGAGATAATTGTTAAATTTGGAAGGGCTCTCATTATAGTAATATCTTCTATTGCTTGATGTGTTGGTCCTAATGGAGCATAAACTAATCCTCCACCATTACCAATTAGTGTTACTGGTAAATTATGTACACATAAATCAACAACTACTTGCTCAAAACATCTTCTGGTAATAAATGTTGCTATTGTATTTACATATGGCCTTAAACCCTCTAATGCAAAACCTGCAGCTAAACCAACTATAGATTGCTCTGCAACACCTTCCATAAAAAATCTTTCTGGGTACTTATTTTTAAAATTATCAAGCACTCCTGGACCAAGATCAGACCCTATAAAGACAATTTTTTTATTTTTTTTTGCAATATCAAAAATAGTGTTTAAACAAGTTTGTCTCATAATTATTACTTTCCTAAACAATTGTTAATAAGTAAAATTTCTTCTTTTGTGAAAAAATTTTTATGATGCCATCTTGGATTGTTTTCTGCAAATGGAAAACCTTTACCTTTAATTGTGTGACATATTAAGGCTGTGGGTTTATTTTTATTCTTTTTAATTCTTTTAAAATAATTATATAATTTACTGACATTGTGACCATTTAATTCTGCAACGTTGTAACCAAATGATTTTAGCTTGTCTTTTAAAGGTTCTAAATCCAAAACCTCTTTTGTTCGTCCGTAAGACTGGATTTTATTGTAATCTATTATCACATGTAAATTTTCAAGCTTATGCTTTGAGGCAATCATGGATGTTTCCCAAAAAGAACCTTCATTTATTTCTCCATCACCAACTATCACATAAATTTTGTGTTTTTGTTTTTTCAATTTTGCTGCCATAGCCATACCTGCACCAATTGCCGGTCCATGACCTAACGCCCCTGTTGACGCCTCAACTCCAGGAACTTTATCATATTCTGGATGGCCACCTAAAATAGAGTTAAATCTACTAGCCGTTGTAAGTGTTTTTTTATTAAAGAATTTTTTATCAGCTAATAAAGCATATAGCGCCAAACATCCATGTCCTTTGCTTAATATCATTCTATCTCTATTTTCATCTTTTGGTTTTTTTGGATTAAAATTTAAGATTTTATCATAAAGCACTCTCAATATTTCAATCAGTGACATTGCTGAACCCATATGTCCTCTACCACCACCAAATAAACAGTCAACTACAAGTGATCTTAAAAAAAGTGACCTTTTATCTAATTTAATTTTTTGCTCTGGTCTATTTTTCATAATTTTATGAATAAAATTTATTAATCAGACTACATATATAGAGTATTTCTTTTTTATTTAAATATTGATTAACTGGTAAAGTTAAGATCCTTTTTGATTGACTTACAGTATTTGGTAAAAAAGCTTTATTATATCCCAACTTCTTTGAAGCATCTTGTAAATGTATAGGCATGGGATAATGAATAGCTGTTTCTACTCCATTTTTTTTTAAATATTTCTTAAGTTCATCTCTATTAGGTATTTGAATAACAAAAGTGTGATACGTATTAAATTCATTTTTTTTTTCAATGGGGAAATAAATTTTATTTAAATCTAAATTTTTGAGATAAATTTCAACATTTCTGCGTCTTATTTTTATAATTTTATTAAGATTTTTGAGTCTATAATTTAAAACTGCAGCTTGTAGGTTGTCCATCCTTGATACAAATCCAAAACTTTTAACGTTGTCTCTGCTTTCCTCCATCCCATGAGATCTTAAGCTTTTTACCTTGTTAAAAATATCTTTTCTATTAGTAGTTAGATAACCTGAGTCCCCAACTGCATTTAAATTTTTTAAAGGGTGAGCAGAAAAACAACCAACATCACCCCACGCACCTGACATTTTTTTTTTATATTTAGACATTATTGATTGAGCACAATCTTCAACTACTGGAATATTGTATTTTTTAGATATACTCATAATTTTATCCATTGAACACATTCTACCAGTTAAATGAACTGGCATGATTACTTTAGTTTTTTTTGTTATTTTTTTTTCTATTTGGCTTTCATCAATACTTTGATCATTTTTAACATCAACAAATACTGGCTTAGCACCAAGATGTGTAATTACTGCTGTAGATGCGATAAAAGAATTTGATGGAGTTATTACTTCATCCCCTCTTTTAACGCCAAGAAGATGCAGGGCTAACGTTAAAGCATCTGTGCCACTGTTTAATGCTACGCAATATTTAGTATTACAAATTTTAGCAATATTTTTTTCAAATTTTTCTATCTCATTTCCCCCAACCCATGACCCTTTTTTTAAGGCATTGTCTATAATATGTAATAAATGATTTTTTTCTTGCTGGTATTGTCTTTTGATATTTACATATGGAATGTTCATTTTTTTTTATAGAACTCTTTTACACATTTCACAATATAGTCCATTTGTTTTTTTGATAAATGTTGATCACAAGGAAAGCTAATAATTGATTTTGCGTGCCTGTCTGTAACTGGAAAATTCCCAATCTTGTGGTTTAAAAATTTCATTGCTGGTTGTCTATACATTGGAATTGGGTAATGTATTTTTGCCTCAATACCTTTTTTTAAACAATACTTTAAAAGTTTGTCTCTGTTTTCTGCGAATACAATATATAAATGATAAACAATTTTATAATTTTTTAATCTTGGTGGAATAGATATTTCTTTTATATCTTTAAACTTTTTATCAAAATAATTTGCATTTTTAATTCTCTTGTTTGCAATTGACTTTGCACTTGGTATTAGCCAATTTCCAACCACTGCCTGTAAAGTATCTAATCTTGAGTTATAGCCAGAAATTTTTACATTATCTCTATCTACAAGGCCATGATTTCTTAATAATTTTAAATGTTCGTAATGTTTTTTGTTGCTAGTTACAATTATTCCTCCATCAGACCAAACATTTATATTTTTAAGAGGGTGTAAAGAAAAAGCACCAAAATCACTCCAAGTTCCAGAGTTTTTTTTATTAATAGAGGCTAATATAGATTGACACGCATCTTCTACTACGGGAATTCTATATTTTTTTGAAATCTTGTTCAATTTTACCATATTTGTCATATAGCCTGTAAAATGAACCGGAACTATTGCTTTAGTTTTTTTTGTAATCTTTTTTTCTATTAAACTTGTGTCGATGCAAAAACTATCATCACAATCTACAAAAATAGGTTTAGCACCTAATTCACAAATAGCTCCAACAGTTGCCACAAATGTATTTGCAGCAGTAATTATTTCATCTCCTGGCTTAATTCCAATAACTTTAAGACTTAATTTAATTGCATCAGTACCAGAATTAACACCAACAGCATATTTTGTGCCTATTAGTTTAGCAAATTTTTTTTCAAACTTTGTAAGTTCTTTGCCTAAGGTAAAATCACCTGTTTTGACAAAATTTTTTAAATTTTTCCAAAGATCATCACAATTTGAAAATTGTTGACTTAAATATGAGTATCTAACTTTCAATTTTTTACTTTAGGTTAATATTATTCATTCTTTTAATATTATAATAATATTCGTTATCAAATGTATTGGTTAATAATTTTTTTTCAAAAGCATTTTGTAAATCTAAAACAGCATCTCTAACTGTATATTTAGTGGAAAAACCTAAAATATTTTTTATTTTTTCAGAACTAACGTGATATGAACGATTATCATCTGATTTTGTATTGACAATTTTAACATCTTCGCCAATAACCTTTTTTACATCAGAGGCCAATTCATTGACAGTTTGGTTTCTAAAACCAACATTAAATATCTCACCATTAACTATGTTTGGCTCAGCATCTAAAACTGCTAAATAAGAGTCAATCATATCTGTAATATGAACATTTGGTCTTAACTGATCACCACCAAATACTTTTATTTCTCTATTATAAAATGCATGATTTGTTAAAATATTTACTACCAAATCTAATCTTTGTCTTTTAGCATACCCACATACTGTAGAAGGTCGTATAGTTGTTGTTATAAAGTTGTCTGATTTATAGCTATTTAAAATTATTTCACAGTCTCCTTTAAATTTAGAATAATCTGTAAGAGGCTCAAGCTTCATATCTTCAGTAACATTTTTTTCTTTTTTAATTCCATAAACAGAAGAAGACGAAGCATAAATAAATCTATTTACATCATTTTTTAAACTAACTTTTACTAGGGGTTCAAAAGCGTCTAAATTAATCGATTTTCCAAGGCTTGGATTTAACTCAAAACTTGGGTCATTTGAAATACATGCTAAATGAAGAACTATTTCATTACCTGGTATATTCTTTTCTAATAATTCGGTATTTCTTATATCACCTTTGATTATTTTCAAATTTTCATGGGCTGGCAAAATATTTTCGCCATATATCATTAAATCCAGAACAGTAACAAAATAACCTAATTCAAGTAGTTTAGGTACTAATTGAGAACCAACATATCCAGCACCACCAGTTATAAATATTTTTTTCATTATCAGATATCGAATTACATTAATTTAATTATTTACACAACTATTTATAACTAATTAATTATTAATAAAATTATTTTAGATACTTAAACCAAGTTTTTGTAGATTCATTAATCTTAGATTTTGTCCAAATAGGAGCATTTTTCCATAAGTTGATATTTTTTAACATAATCATAATACCTTCTGAAATTCCAATTCTATAAGTCCAATTTAATAGTTTTTTTGATTTAGAGGTAGATGAATGTGTTTTATCAGGCTCACCAGGTCTTTTTTTAATAAATTCAAACTTAGATTTTAATTTTTTTACTATATCAATTACTGATGTTGGTTTGCCAGTTCCAATATTGATCACTTCATTTTTTTTTATTGAAATAGCAGCCATATAAAAAGCTTCCGCTATATCTGTTACATATGTAAAATCTCTTGATTGCTTGCCATTTCCAACTACCGTTAACGGTTTATTATTTAGTTTTTGTGCTAAAAAAACACCAAACATTGCACCATAGGCACCTGTAGTTCTGGCTCTAAGACCGTAAACATTAAATAATCTTAATGATATATAATTCAATTTATATACTTTAGACCAGTGGATAATCAACTCTTCACCCATATATTTAGTCATAGCATAAGGATATTCTGGATCAATTTTTGCTTTTTCTGTGGTTGGGTATTCTTTTGCAATTCCATAAGAGGACGAAGAGGCTGCATATATAATTTTTTTTACTTTATGTGCTCTACAAGCTTCAAGAACATTTAATGTTCCTGCTACGTTAGTATCAAAATACTTTTTTGGCTGTTCTATACTTGGTACAATATCTGCTTTTGCAGCTAAGTGAAAAACATATTTTACGTTTTTAAAATATTGATCAAAATTTTTATTATCAGAGATGTCTTTTTTAATAACTTTAATTCTGCCTATAACATTTTTTAAATTTTTTAATTGACCAGTTGAAAAATCATCAATCACTATAACTGAATAATTTTTTTTAACTAATTTTTCAACTAGGTGACTTCCAATAAATCCTGCTCCACCTGTAACTATACATTTTTTCATTTATCTTCCTTTAGTTTCTTATTAAGATCATTAATCCAACCTTTGTTGTAACCTAGGGATTTATCATCAATAAATAAATCAAAACTTGGCTTACCCATATACAGCATATGAAATTTTAATTTCCACTTTTTTAATTGATTAAAGGTTTTTTTATAATATTTTTTTTTTATTAATAAAATATTTTCTTTATATGTGCCCATGTACCTAGCTGTAAAAATTTTAATTATATATCCATTATCGTATAAAGTGTTTATATATTTAATTGTATTTTTCTTAGGTATAGAAATTTTATAATAATTTTTTTTTGTAACACAAATCACTTGATCAATGTCAAAACAAAGAGTTTTAATTTTATTTTTCATCTGTAAGTCTACTAAAATCTATTTGTTTTACTGGTCCTTCTAATTTTTTTTCTAAATTATTCATTTTATTAAGTTTTGCTATTTCATAAAAAACTTCAAAACTTGCCTCTTTATATTTTTGAATATATTTATCTGAATGCATATAATTTGCATAACATTTATCACTAGCTAAGATATTTTTTTTTAACATCTCTTGAATAAAATAAGTAATACAAGCAGGCCAATTCTTTACATTTAACTTAAATGTAGCTAAAGGATCTATACCAGATATTTTTATATCAAGATTGGAATACCTTGCTGCTTCAGACCAAATTGATTTAATTTTTTTTCCTTTTTTAATTAAAATTTTTTCTAATTCTAGCCTCTCATACTTTTTTATAAAAGCTACGGCACAAGCAGGGCCTATTTTTTCAGTCCAAAAAACACTGCTAATAAAAGTTTTTGTAGCATTCTTCATGATCTTTTTTTTTCCAATAATTGCACCCATTGCCACGCCATTAGCTATTGTTTTTCCGAAGACTGCTAAATCAGGATTTACATTTAAGCTTAAGTGTGAACCTCCATTATTTATTCGCCACCCACTTGTGATTTCATCAAATATTAATACACAATTATTTTTAGTTGCAATTGTTCTTAATGATTTAAGAAACTCTTTATCTGGCAAAGTATCTCTACATGGCTCCAATACAATCGCAGCTGAATTTTTTGCATTTTTTTTAACTATCTTTTCTAAATCCTCATAGTTATTAAACCGAAATGGGATTGTTAAATTTTTCATATTTTTTGGCACACCAAGTGGGTCCAATCCTCTTAACAAATGTGTAGATAAAATTTTTTTATTTTTTAAATTTGCAGAGAGGTACCAATCATGCCAACCATGATATCCACAAAAAAGTATTTTATCTCTTTTGTTGTAAGATCTGGCCAATCGAATAGCCACCGACATGCTTTCTCCTCCAGTTCTACAATATTTTACATTTTCAGCCCATGAGTGTTGTTTTAAAAGTAACTCTGCTAATTCTATATCTTCTAGGCAATTTAACGTGTTGCTAGCTCCTGATTTGATTGCATCAATTCCTGCTTTATTAACATCGGGGTCTGAATAACCCAATACGGATGTACCAACACCAACCATTGTAAAATCTATGAATTTTTGATTATTAATTCCCCAGACATCGGCTCCTTTTGACTTAGAATAGTATGTGGGCCAATTTCCACCTGGAAGATATAACTCAGGTCTTTTTCCAAATAACTGGGAGACTCCAGGCAATAAACTTTTAGCATAAAATTGAAGTTTTTTTGGGTTTTTTTTTAATTTATTATAACAAAATTTATGCATATTTTTTAATAAACTCTTCGAATGGATAATTTTCCGTAGAACTTTTACTGTAAAGATATTTTTTTATAAAACTATTATATTTTACTTTATCAATAATATCATATTCTGATGGTAATTGTATTTTATTTTCAAAGTCCACAACACAAGTACCTAAATCTTTAGCTCTTTGATATAGCATGGGGCCCCAAGGAGAGATGTCCATATTGTAATTTGTATAAAAAAATATTGGTTTATAATCTAATACTGCAAATGAAATAGCAGTACTAAAGGATCCAATAACAAATTCACAGTTTTTAACTAGATTTTCTGTATCATGATAAATAACTTTTCTTCCAGAAAAAAGGTCATCATAACCATCAATAACTTGACCTCTTCTGTGACCAGAAATAACTACTGGCAAATTATATTTTTCTTCAAATTTTTTGAAAACAATTTCATGAAATTTTTTAAATTCAATAAAGGAAAATAATGGATCTAAATTTTCTTGAAACTGCTTTTCCGGCTCGTCAACTAAAAGAGTGTCTATAAATAAGATATATTTTTTTTGATTAACAATTTTTTTTGTATTTTCTCTATAAATATAATAATCATTTGATCCAATATGAATTATATCTTTGGTTTTTTTATTAAAGATTTTTAGTACTTCAGTTCCAGCTATTAAAGCAACGTCAGGCTTTAAATTTTGCGTCTCGTATCTAAACTTTTTAAAGATTTTAATAAAAAAAGATTTTAAATAATAAACTTTTTTTTTCTTAATAATTTTAGATGAAATATTTTCTGGTAAAATATTTTTATTTTGATCAACTTTCTTTCTTAGATAATATTTTAATCTTTTTAAAACTAAAAAAATTCTTGTAATATAGCTTGCGCTTAGATGTCCATTTCTTATTAAAACGTATTTTAGATTTAATTTTTTTGCTATTGATTGTATTTTTTCACTGAAATCATTATTTGTTAAATCAAAGATATAATCTGAGTTTGATTTCTTGATAATTCCCTCTAACTCTTTATATTCTTTACACAAAGAATATTTATATAAAGTGTCAGTCTGAGAATAATATAAATCTATTTCTTTATTATCTAAATTCCAAATCCAACTTTTACATATAACAAATTCAATATTAAAAAAGTTTTTAAGATAAATCGCACCAGAACCTCTTTCACAATGTTTATCTAGCTTATCAGCTAAAATAATTAGAATTTTTTTCATTAATCTCAAAAACCTTTCCAAATTTAAACTCATTACAATCAAATCGTGGGACAAGTAATCTATTTGATCTCTTAGACCAGTCTTTTGACTCGACATTAAACGACCACTCTATTTCTTGCTCTAGTATATCAAAAGTTTTTTGATTAAATACTTTGAGGCCACCATAAGGATAACAAAAATATTTAATTTTTTTTTTTATAATTTGTGACAGTATTTTAGTTGTATTATTAATATCTTTTTTTTGTTGGCCATAAGTTAACGTAGATAGCACTCTATGATGATAGCTATGTCCTCCAATTTTCATACCAAGCTTATCTAATTCTAAAATATCATTGGAATTCATGTAATAGTTTTTAAAAATTTTTTTTTGATTTTTTTTACTAATACAGTGGTTAAATATATTATTAACAATAGTTTTATTTTTTTGATCAATATTATTTAAAAAAGTTTTAAGGAAAATTTTTTTATCTTCTTCTTCTGTATTTTTTGCTTTTCCTAAAAAATTTTTTTGTTTTTTAAAAAAAGAAAAGATATTTTTTTGATTAAACTTTATCTTAAATTTTTTAAAGATATCAAGTATTTCAGATGAATTAAGTTTTCCAAATATCAAATGAATTTTATGGATAGGTAGAAATTCTTTTTTTTCAATTGGTAAGCCTGAAATAAAAAATAATGCAGAAATATTTCTTTTATTAAGAAATTTTGCAACTTCAAGATGCTCTTTTAGTCCATCATCAAAAGTTAGTAAATATTTGTTTTTATAATATTCTTTATTTAAATCATCATCTAATTTTATAAACTCTTTATTCTTTGAAAAAAATTTAATTTGTTTTTGAAAATCTTTTAAATCTAAAAATTTAAAATAAGGAAATCTTTTATCAAAACTTCTTATATAATGATACATTATTACTTTACTCATAATTGACTAACAATAGGATATTTTTTCTCCATTTTATTCTTTTTTTTAATATATTTGTCAATCAATTTATTTTTTAAATTGCTTGTAGCTAGCATTAAATTTTTTTGATTAAAATCTTTTTGTTTATAAATTCTAGTTTTAAATTCAGATTTTAAATTATAAAATTTTATTCTTTTTTTTGTAGTCAAAATTTTGCATAAATCGAATGCTGTTTTTTTAATTATCTTATTTCCTATAGTGTGAATATTATCTTCAGTATTAAAATCAGGGCGTAATTGATGTATAATTTTACCACCATCAATTTTTCTATCTATTTGCATAATTGTTGAACCACAAAATTGAAGCTGTTTATTTACAAATGGAAAAAAATTTGTGCCTGCACCTTTGTAATATGGTGATAAACCCAAATGAATATTAAAAAAATTAGGTCTGAATAAATTAATAAATTCTGCACTAATTATCGAACACCCATATGATATTAAAAAATTTACTTTTTCTTTTTTAATAAGCTGAAAAATTTTATTATCATTAATTTTTGATTTTTTTATTTGTATAAAACTATATTTTTTATTTTTCTTAACAAAACTTTGAAAAAAAGTTTTCTCTACTTTATGTCTCAAATCTACATGATTTTTTACTATTTTGTATTTTTTGTACAATGGATTTTTTTTTAATTTATTATTTGACTCATGGATAACTAATTTTAAGTCAATATTAGGATAAGATGATATGAAACTTGCAAAAAAATTGTGCCTCAGCTCACTTCCTGTCAATAGTATTACTTTTACTTTCATAAATTCAAAAAATTTTTAATAATTTTTAAACCTTGTTCTCTGCTTTTTTCAGGATGAAATTGACATCCAAAAATATTATTAAAATTTACTACAGCTGGAAATCTAATATTTTGATATGATGAATTAAGTATTTTAACTTCTTTATTGCAATTTTTAAGAGCATAACTGTGCACAAAATAAAATTGACTGATTTTATCTATATTTTTTAAGATGCTTATATCTTTGATGTTTGCTTCTTCTTCAAGTTCTCTCCAGCCAATATTTGGTAACTTTATGTTTTGAGCTTTTTCAAATTGGTCTAGTTTAACGATATTTCCATCAATTAGATTCAGGCCCTTTGTGTTCTCAAACTCATCACTACTAGAAAATAGGAGTTGCATACCGAGGCATATTCCAAGTATGAATTTACCTTTTTTTTTAGCTAAATTTAAAGGTTCAATAAGATTTAAACTCTTAAGTTTTTGCATTGCTGAAGGGAATGCTCCTACACCTGGCAAGATTATATGTGATGACTTTTCAATTATACTGGGATCACTTGTTACTACAGAGTCTAATCCATGATAAGAAATAGAATTTTTAACACTTAATAAATTTCCAATTCCGCAGTCAATTATAACAATACTTTTATTCATCTAATTTTTTAATAAAATCTTTAATTTCTTTAATTGTAATTTTTTCGTAGTGTAATGCTTTTGAAAGAGCGATTGCATCAATGTTTGCATGCTTTTTAAGTTCTTTTATATGGTCTAATTTTCCAAAACCACCACATGCAATAATTGGAATTTTTACAATCTTGGAAACCTTTTCAAAAAGCTCAACATCAAATCCTCCACAAATTCCATCTGCATCTATAGAAGTTAACAACAATTCTCCAAAATTATATTTTGTCATTTTTATTACCCAATCCGTAACATCCATACCAGTTTTATCTCTTCCAAAGTTTTTATAAGCTTCCCATGAATTTTTTGTTATTTTTTTAGCTTGTATTGATAATACAATGCTTTGACTGCCGAATTTCTTAACTAACAAATTAGCTAATTTTTCATTATTAAATAGTTCTGAATTTATAGCTATCTTATCAGACCCACTTTTCATTAACAAATTAGCATCTACTTCAGATCTAATTCCTCCTGCAATAGTAATTGGAATAAAAATATCTTTTACTGCATTCTTCACCAATTCTGTTAGGCTGTTTCTTCCATATAAACTTGCCACACAATCTGAGTAAATTAATTCATCAGCACCATCTTCATAATATTTTTTTGCTATATTATTAGGGTTTCCTACTACTCTTAGGCCTTCAAAATTTATACCCTTAATCACATTCTCATTTTTAATGTCCAGTCTTGGAATTACTCTCATCTAAATTATTGATTGTTTCAAAAACCATTCATTATTTTTCTTATCCCATAAATGTGGTGACCTCAAATCATCAATCTTTTTAAAAAAATCTTCTTCTGAAATATCAATATAATTTAAAAAATCTTTAAAATAAGTTTTTGGAAATTCCCCATCAAACTTTTTAACCAAATTAACGCCTTCCTCCCTAGTAATTTTATTGTTCCTAATTTCTTGAGCAGCATCATAGGTTGCTCTTCCTATTCCAAATTTAATGAAAAGTGTATAAAAGTGGATAGGAACAATTTTATCATCAATTTCTGTATATTTTGAATATGTTCCATCAGATCTTTCTTTAGCGGGTTTAAAACCTGTATTTTCACTAGCATAGTAAAAACATTCTTGTGGATCCCATTTTTCAAAATAACCAAGAAAAATCATTTGAATATTGCTTTCTATAACTTCTTTTTTTCGAAGAGGTAAATAAGTGCTGAATTCTTTAAAGTTAAATCTTTTATCATCAACGATATCTTTTATTGATTTGCCACCGAATTTGATTTCCTCGTAATTGTAGTCATCATCAACACAAAAAAACTGATCATTCATATAATTTTTTAGATTATCTTCTAACTTATTTCCATATTCAGCTTGATTTTCTCCATAAATTATTAACGGGATATTCATCTTTTTAGCAATTTTTGGTCCTATAATTTTTTGTCCATGAATAAAAGGCTGAAATGGATGTCCCAAATTCATGAAAGAGCTTTTTGTTAAGTGTTTATGTAGATTACCATTTGGGGTAATCAAAAGACTATCTATTCCACCTATTCTAGATAGATTGTTAAAGTTATCAAACCCAACCTCAGTCCACATGTTTGGTGCCCAAGTAACTGCTAGTGGATTCATTTTATATTTATACTTTAAAATATGAGCAGCAAACGAACTGTCCTTACCACCACTGCTAGGAACAATGCAGTCATGCTCACCATTGTTTTTTCTGTATTTCTCTAAAAATCTAAAAAGTTGTTTTTCTCTTTTTTCCCAATCTATTTCTGTTTTTTGTTTGTTATATAAACAAGCATCACATACCCCATCTTGACCAATTATAATTCCAGATTTATTTTTTCCATCAGAATTTTTAAATTCTATTGTAGAAGAAGGTCTTTGATTGGATATTACACAAGATTTACAATAACTTACTTTTTCAGGTAAACCATACAAAGAAAAGTTTTTCATTTTTGTTTTGTTGGTAGATTAAAGATGGAGAATGTATTTTTTTTAATCAACTTTGAACTGCATACAAAAACAGAAAATAAATAACTTTTCATAAAGATGTTATCTATAATCATTCAAGAAGATATCACACTATCTAATTAATGTTAATGAACGAAATTGATATCAACAAATATTTAATCTTATATTAAAAATTTTTTTCAGTGCATAAATCAAGCCAATTGAGCTATTAGTACTGGTCAGCTACACGCATTACTGCGCTTC
>MDSY01087326.1_pt1 | contig 32243 bp, 35 predicted proteins | sample 811131 | NCBI WGS metagenome assembly MDSY01 (sample SAMN05326643, study PRJNA326480) | marine metagenome | isolation source: seawater | place: Atlantic Ocean: South West | collected 2010 | reverse complement strand
TGACAAAATCCTTTTTTTCTAACTAAACCTTTTTAATTTATCCAAGCTTACTAGATTAATCCCATTTTTTTTAATTTTTTTTATTAATTCTTTTGTGATTTCTAGTGAGTTTTGACTATCGCTGTGAACACAAATAGAGTCAATATTACATTTTATTTTTTTCCCAGAGAGACAATGAATCGATGAACCGTCTAACATTTCTAATATATTTTTTGATATCAAATTAGCGTCTTTAATTAACGAATTTGGATTATTACGAGATATTAAAAGACCATTATCTTGGTAATTTCTGTCAGCAAAAATTTCACAAGCATAATTAAGATTTAATTTTTGCGATGCTTTTTCCATTTCACTTAATGGTAAAACTAAATAAATTAAATCTTTATTAAATTCTTTTATACTTTCACCAATTGTCATAGCTATATCATAATCTTCACATGCAAAATTATTCAGAGCTCCGTGTGGTTTAACATGCGTTATGGGCCATTTAAGTGAAATAGCAATATCATGAATTATTTTTAACTGATCATATATAAGTTTTTTTAATTCATTTTTTTCTAAGTTAATTATTTTTCTACCAAAATTTTTTTTATCTGCATATCCAGGATGAGCACCAATACTTACATTATTTTTCTTAGCTAATTTTATAGTTTCAGTAATGACTGATTGACTTCCTGCGTGATAGCCACAAGCAATATTTGCAGTATTAATAATTTTAATTAGTGATTTATCATTAGCTCCATCATAATACTCAGATTTTTCACCAAGATCACAGTTTAAATTTATCTCCATTTATATATTATAGCATATTATAATGATGAAAAGAATTGATCAAATATCTGAACAAGCATTTTTATTAGACTTTGGAGTGGATATTAATATTAAATTAAATCAAACTGTCATTGCTTTTGCTAATCAAATCGAAAAAAAAATAAAAAAAAATAATAATTTAGGAATAAAGAATTGTGTACCATCATATAATAAAATATTAATTCAATTTGATCCTTTGTTAAATCAAAAAAAAGAAATTATAAATTTTTTACAAACTATAAATAAGAAAAAACTAAATAACCCATCTATTAATAAACATATTGAAATACCTATATGCTATGAGGATGAGTTTGCTTTAGACATTAAAGAAATTGTTAAGAAAACTAAATTATCAAAACAAAAAATTATAAATATACACCTTAAAACTAATTTTTATGTTTATATGATAGGTTTTATGCCAGGATTACCATATTTGGGAGATCTTGATAAAAAAATTTTTTTACCCAGAAAATCTATTCCAAGAACTAACGTTCCAGCAGGCTCTATTGGCATAGTTGAAAATTTTTGTGTTATTTATCCCAATGAAAGCCCTGGAGGTTGGAATATTATTGGACGTACACCAAAAAAATTATTTTATAAAAATAAAAAAAATCCTACTTTTTTAAAAGCTGGCAATTTCGTTAAATTTAGATCTATTTCAAAAAAAGAATTTGAAAAAAAAAGAGATTTAAATGAGATATAATAATTTTGAAGTTTTGAGAGAAGGTGTTAATTCAACATTTCAAGATAACGGTTTTTCTAATCTTCAGCATTTAGGAATTACGACTGGTGGTATTACAGATATTAATCTTTTCACTTTAGCTAACAAAATTTTAAATAATAAGGAAAACACAGCAGCACTTGAGTTTTTACTTCAGGGGCCGCTACTAAGATTAAAAAAAGGTAAATGTCGTTTTGTTATTACTGGCGATGTAAAATTTCAAATTATTACTAAAGAAAAAATCATTAATGGAATTCCAAATAATTCTTACTTGATAGAAGAGGGGAATTTAATTGATATATTGACAACTACAAAATCAAATTATGGTTACCTAGCAGTTGAAGGAGGCTTTAAAATATCAAAGCAATATGAATGTTTTTCAACTCTAACTCAATCAAAAATAGGAGCAAATAACGGACAAAAATTAAAAGAAAGGCAGCTTATTTATTTTAATAAAAATGGATCAAAAGTTTATAGTTTTTTAGATAGCAATAATTTTTTTTTAAATAGAAACGTGATTAGAGTTTTAAAAGGTCCTCAAATGAATTTTTTTATGCAAAAAATCATAAGAAAATTTTTCTCAGAATCTTTTGTAATTAGTAATTCATCTAATAGAATAGGTATCAGACTTGAAGGGTCGATAATTAATTCAATTAAATCTCATGATATTGCATCTGAAGGTATTATCAAAGGCTCTATCCAGGTTCCTGGAAGTGGAAATCCCATTATAGTTATGACAGATCATCCTACTACTGGAGGATATCCAAAAATTGCAACAGTTATTTTAGCAGATATTCCAAAAGTAGCACAATTACCCTTTGGACAAAAAATAACTTTTGAAGAGGTCTCTTTAGCTGATGCAGAAAAAATTTACAAAAAAGAAAATAAATCTTTTAAATCCTTATTAGATAAAATAAGTCATCAGAATGAATAGTAATTTTAAATTAATAAGAGTATTTGATTTATGAAAAAATTAAAAAAAGTTTCTATAGTTGTGCCATGTTATAATGAAATTCAATATATTGAAGAAGTAATAAATAATATTATTAGTAATAATATAGAATCAAAAGAAATAATTGTTGTTGATGATTATTCAACAGATGGAACAATAGAAGTATTAGAAAAATTATCTCAAAGCTTAAATATAAAAGTTTTGTTTAACGAAAAAAATTTTGGAAAAGGATATTGCCTTAGAAAAGGGTTCAAAATTGCTACTGGAGAAATAATCATAATACATGATGCTGATTTAGAATATGATGTCTCTGACCATTCAAAACTATTAAAACCAATTTTAGATAATCAGGCCGATGTTGTTTATGGTTCTAGATTTATAGGTAGTGAAGCTAAAAGAGTAGTATACTTTTGGAATAGATTGGCAAATTTTATCTTAACTAATATTTGTAATATTTTTCTTAATCTATCCATGACTGATGTTTATACTTGTCTTAAAGCTTTCAAAAAAAATGATATAGAAGATGTAAAATTAATTGAAAATCGTTTTGGTATTGAGCCAGAAATTACTTTTAAGTTAGCGAGAAAAAAATTAGTTTTTTATGAAGTTGGAATTCATTATCATGGAAGAACCTATGCTGAAGGAAAAAAAATAAAACTGCTTGATGCTTTTTATGCTTTATTTATTATTTTAAAATTATCTTTTTTTTCAAAATAATTTAAATTTGAGACAAAATTAAGTTTTTGGTATATGCATCTTTAGGATTATTAAAAATATTTTCTGAAGTATTTTTCTCAATAATTTTTCCATTTTTTAATACTATCACATAATCAGCAACTGCTTTAATGACATTTAAATCATGGCTTATAAAAATGTAACTCAATTTATATTTCTCTTGAAGCTTATTTAATAAAATAATTATTTGATTTTGAATACTTACATCTAAAGCAGAAGTAGGCTCATCTAAAATTAATAGTTTAGGTTTTAATATCAAAGCTCTTGCAATAGCAATTCTTTGTCTTTGACCTCCTGAAAATTCATGAGGAAATCTATCATGAATTTTTTTATAATCCATTCCAACTTCATTCATAATATCAGTGATTAATTTATTTTTTTCAGACTTAGTTAAATTTTTTTCATGAATATTTAATCCTTCACTAACTATTTCTTCAACGGTCATTCGCGGACTTAGTGAACTAAAAGGATCTTGAAAAATAATTTGCATGTCTTTTCTTAGACTCTTAATATATGCATTTTTTATTGAAGATATGTTAGTGTTATTAAAAATAACTTTTCCATTGAAATTAATTAATTTTAATAAAGCTAAAACAAGTGATGTTTTACCTGAGCCAGACTCCCCAACTATTCCAAGAGTTTGATTTTCTTTTAAGGAAAAATCTACTGAATCTACGGCTTTTACATAATCTACTGTTCTTTTTAAAATACCTTTTTTAATTGGATACCAAACCTTAAGATTGTTTATTTCTAAAATATTTTTATTACTTTCAGAGTTAATTTTCTTCTTTTCTTTTTTGATATTAATTAATTGCTTGGTATATTCATGTTTTGGATTAGAAAAAATTTTATCTGTTGATGATTGTTCAACAATTTTTCCATCTTTCATTATACAAATATAATCAGCAAGATGCTTCACAACTGCAAGATCATGACTAATAAATAATATTGCCATATTTAATTTTTTTTGTAAGCTTTTTAATAATTTTAATATTTGTAATTGTATTGTAACATCTAAAGCAGTTGTGGGTTCATCAGCAATTAATAAATCAGGATTATTAGCTATACCCATAGCTATCATCACTCTTTGTCTTTGTCCCCCAGATAGTTCGTATGAGTAAGATTTAGGCCTTCTTGATATATCCTCTAAACCAACTTGAATGAGTAAATCCCTAGTAATTTTAGAAGCTTGAGTGGATGTAATTTTTTTATGTGTTAATAATATTTCATTAATTTGTTTCTTAATTGTATGCAATGGATTGAGACTTGACATAGGTTCCTGAAAAATTGTTGTTATATTATTTCCTCTAATTTTTTGCATTTCTTTTGTTGATAAATTAATTAAATTTTTTTCATTGTAGATAATTTTACCTGAACTATGATAAGCATTCGGATAGGGTAATAATTTAAGAATGCTAAGAGCTGTTACTGTTTTACCTGAGCCAGACTCTCCTACTAAAGCAACTGTTCCTCCTTTTGGAATATCAAATGAAACTGAATGAACTACTTCGTTTTTTTTATTTTGTGATCTAAAACCAACACTAAGATTTTTAATAGAAATCAAATTTTCCATAATTATACAAATGTTTTTCTAGGATCTAATGCATCTCTAATAGCTTCACCTACAAATACAAGTAAACCAAGCATTAATCCTAGAGTAAAAAAACTGGTTAAACCTAGCCAGGGAGCTTGTAAATTATTTCGACCCTGATTTACCATTTCACCTAAAGAAGCTGAACCGGGTGGTAATCCAAAACCTAAAAAATCTAAACCCGATAATGCAGTAACAGAAGCACTTAAACTAAAAGGCAAGAATGTTATAGTGGCAACTGTAGCATTGGGTAGTAAATGTCTATACATAATAATTTTATTTGAAACACCTAAAGCCTTTGCAGCTCGAACATAATCTAGATTTCTTGCGCGAAGAAATTCAGCCCTAACAACTCCAACGTATCCCATCCAACTAAATAAAAGTAATATGATTAATAGCCATAAAAAATTTGGTTGCACAACACTTGCAAGAATTATTAATACATATAAAGTTGGAATTGCTGACCAAACTTCCATAAAACGTTGAAAAAATAAATCAATTTTTCCACCAAAATATCCTTGAATAGCTCCAGCTGAAACACCAATTATCATAGAAAAAAAAGTCAAAGTAAATCCAAATAAAATAGATATTCTAAAGCCATATATTAATCTTGATAAAACGTCTCTTGCTTGGTCATCAGTCCCTAGCCAATTTTTTTTAGTTGGTGGTGATGGTGCAGGTAGATCTAAGTCTCTTATAATTGTATTATATGAGTAGGGAATTATAGGCATAATCATCCATCCTTCACCAGTTATTAAATTTACTACGTACGGATCAAGATAATCTGCTTCTGTTTCAAAATCTCCACCAAAAGTTGTTTCAGGATAATTTTTTATAACTGGAAAATAATAGTTATTTTCATATTTAACTAATAAAGGTTTATCATTAGCAACAAAATCTGCAAAAATTGAAACTAAAAACAATAAAGTAAAAATCCAAAAAGAATACCAACCTCTTTTATTAGATTTAAAATTATATAGACGACGCTTATTTAAAGGAGATATCTTCATCAATTATCTCTTGATTCAAAATCAATTCTAGGATCAATTATTGAATACATAATATCTCCTAAAATGCCCATAATTAATCCGAGTAAAGAAAAAAAATACAAAGTAGCAAATATAACTGGATAATCCCTTGTTAAAGCAGCCTCATAGCCTAATAATCCTAAACCATCTAAAGAAAATATTACCTCTATAAACAAAGAACTTGAAAAAAGTATGCCAATAAATGCAGATGGGAAACCAGCAATGACAATTAACATTGCGTTTCTAAAAACATGTCCATATAAAACTTTGTTTTCACTTAATCCTTTAGCCCTCGCAGTTGTTACGTACTGCTGGTTGATTTGATCCAAGAAAGAATTTTTTGTAAGAAAAGTTAATCCTGCAAAGCCACTAACTATCATAGCTATTAGAGGTAATGTCAAATGCCAAAAATAATCTTTAATTTTAAGAAAAAAACTTAATTCATCAAAATTCTCTGATACTAAGCCCCTTAAGGGAAAAATATCATAGTAACGACCACCCGCAAAAAAAACAATTAAGATTACAGCAAATAAAAAATTAGGAATTGCATAACCAATTGTTATAATTGTACTTGAAGTAATATCAAATTGACTCCCATCTTTGATAGCTTTCCTTATTCCAAGAGGTATTGATATTAGATATACAAGAAGCGTAGTCCAAAGACCTAAAGAAATTGATACAGGCATTTTATCTATTACCAGATCAATTACTTTTTGATCTCTAAAAAAGCTTTCTCCAAAATCAAAAGTTAGGTAACTTATCATCATATTGTAAAAACGAATATGAGCAGGCTTATCCATTCCATACATTTCTTCAATTTCTCTAATAACATCTTCATCCAAACCTTGCGCTCCTCTATATTTTGACTCAAAATTTGAAGAGTCCATTTGAATAAAGTTATCTATATTTTCAGATTCACTTCCTGAAAATCTTGCAGTTGATTCTACTGCGGTTCCTGTCATTTGAGCAATCATTTGCTCTACTGGTCCACCAGGAACTATTTGAACAATAGCAAAATTCAACAACATTATTCCAAAAAGAGTTGGAATAACTAAAAGTAAGCGTCTAATTATGTAAGAGCCCATTATATAAATACTATAATATTTATCTTAAATTCTCTAAACTTATTAATGAATTATTTTATCTTTTACTCTCTATAAATTTTATTTTTGATTCATCTACCCACCAAGTATCAAAACCTAGAGAATATTTAGGCCTTATTTCGGGTTGTCCAAATAAATCCCAGTAAAGTGTTCTATATGAAGAAATATGCCATTGAGGTATTACATAGTGATTCCATAAAAGAACGCGATCTAGTGCTTTAGTAGCAAAAATTAAATCATCTCTGTCTTTTGCAGTTATTAATTGTTCAATTAAAGAATCAACTACATAGTCTTTTATACCAATAATATTTCTAGAGCCTTTAGTTTCAGCAGCATTTGAGCCCCAAAAATTCCTTTGTTCATTTCCCGGAGATAAAGATTGAGAAAAAGTTGATACAACCATATCAAAATCAAAATTTTCAAGACGTTCTTGATATTGAGAACTATCAATAGTTCTAACAGAGGCAAAGATTCCTAATTTTTCTAAATTATCTTTAAATGGTAAAACAATACGTTCAAAGGCTGGAGACACTAATAATATTTCAAACTCAAAAATATCTTTTGTCTGTTTATTTTTTAATTTACCGTCAATAAGTTCCCAGCCAGCCTCTTTTAAGAGATTTATTGCTTCTTGCAATTCTGATCTTATAAAGCCTGATCCATCAGTCACTGGATTTGAAAATTCTTTAGTAAATAATTCTTTTGGAAGGATGTCTCTAAATGGGTCTAAAAATTGAGCTTCTTCTTTAGAAGGTAACCCAGAAGAAGCTAGTTCAGAATTTTCAAAAAAACTATTTGTTCTTTTATAAGCCCCATAAAAAAGATTTTTATTAGTCCACTCAAAATCAAAAGCGTATGACAAAGCTCTTCGAACTCTTCTATCCTTAAATAAATCTTTTCTAGTATTAAAAGCGAATGCTTGCATTCCTTGAGGATTTTCATGATCAATTAGTTTTTTTTGTATAAAATTATTTTTTACTGCATCAAGATCGTAAGCAGTTGCCCATTCTTTTGAGCTATTTTCAGAAAAAAAATCTATATCACCAGATTTGAAAGCTTCTCTTTCAATACTTCTGTCTTTATAATAATCATATCGTATGCGACCAAAATTATCCTTACCCTTTTTAATCGGGATATTTAAGCCCCAATAATTATTATCAATTTCATAAGTTATAGATCTACCTGGATCATAAGATCCTATTTTGTATGGACCACTTCCAATAGGAATATCAAGAGTAGTTTCTTCAAAATTTTTATCCTCCCAATAATGTTTTGGAAGAACTGGAATTTGACCAACAATTAATGGCAATTCTTTATTGTTATTACCCTTAAAATTAAATCTAACTTTTAGCTTGCTTTCTTTAATTACTTCTTCAACATCGGAATAGTAATAACCATAAAAAGGATGACCTTTTTCCATCAAAGTATTAAAAGTCCACACAACATCATCAGCTGTAATATTTTTACCATCATGCCATTTTGCTTCTTTTCGTATATTAAAAGCTACCCAGGATCTATCTTCAGGCCATTCAATAGTTTCAGCAATTAAACCATATTCTGTAAAAGCTTCATCACTTGAAGATTTAGTAAGTGATTCGAATAAATTTCCTAATCCTGCAGCAGAGGTACCCTTAAGAGTAAAGGGATTAAAAGTATCAAAAGAACCAATTGCACTTCTTACAATCGAGCCACCCTTATAAGCATTTGGATTTACATAGTCTACATGTGTAAAATCAGAACTGTATTTAGCTATTCCATGCATGGCAATTGCATGAGAAACATTCGTTTCTGCTTTAACTGATATTGATAATAATAAAAAGATAATGACAAAAATAAATTTTATAAAATTCATGATTTAAATATAATTAAAAAAATTAAAAATGCTAATTATTAATGATATTGATTATTTGATTGTGTAAAGATTTATTTGCAGAGGCTACAATACTTCCATCAGAATTAATAGTAACAGGACTCCCATATTTATCTGTAACCACACCACCAGCACCCTCAATTACTGGAATTAAAGCCATATAATCATGAGTTTTTAGGGTGTCTTCTAATACTATTTCAATTAATCCTGAGGCAATCATGCCATACATGTAACAATCTCCACCTAATCTATAGTATTTTGATTTATTAATTATTTTATCACAACTTTTTTTAAAATGATCATCTTCCAAATATAAACCTGAGGTACAAAAATAGCTTTCATTTATTACAGTTGTTTTTGAAGTTTTAACAACTTTGTTATTCATTGTAGTTTCTTTGTTAATTATTCCCACCCATCTTTCGTTATGCATAGGACAATTAATTATTCCTACAATGGGTTTATTATTATAAACAAGAGCTATTAAAGTTCCAAAATCTTTGTGACCAGCAATAAAACTTCTTGTACCATCTATTGGATCAATTACCCATATATATTCTGATTCAATATTTGTTTGATCAAATTCCTCTCCAAGTATTCCATGTTCTGGATAATGAGTTTTTATAATTTCTCTGATCTTAAGCTCAACTTCTTTATCTGCAATTGTTACAGGACTTTGATCCTCTTTACTATCTACATCTAAAGAAGTTCTAAAATATTTTTTTATTATCTTTTCTGATTCATCAGCTAGATGTATAGAAAAGTCAGAAAATTCATCAATATTAGAAAGCACAAATAATCAATATCTTATAATTTAAGGAAGTGGTACTAGATTGTCAGATTGATTTCTTAAAAATAATATTAGATCGGCTCTATCTTCAGCTTTCTTAAGGCCAGAAAAATTCATTTTTGTTCCTTCAATATAATCTTTAGGTTTATAGAGAAAAAGAGATAGCTCTTCAAAATTCCAAGTTCCTCCAAAATTTGCTAAAGCCTCAGAGTAAGCGTAGCCATCAACATTTGCTTTTGGACGATTAATAAGGTCCCAGAGTTGTGGCCCAATTTTGTTGGCACTTCCTTTTTCATAATTATGGCAAGTTCCACATTTTTTATAAATTTTTTCACCCTTATCATATGAAGCATTTTTTAACATACTTGATATTGGTTCAATAGAAGCAAGTAAATTTTCATTTGATTGTCTTTCTTGATTATTTGGCTCTATTATTTCTATTTTATAAGCATTTGCTTTTTGATCTTTTTCATTAAAAGAAAAAATTACATCAGCAAAATAGCTAATAATTCCAACTGCTATCAAAGCTACAATAATTGAGGCAAGAATTTTATTAACTTCTAGAAAAGACATGTTAAGAGACATATATATATAGTTTTTTTTAGCAAATGAATAGAATTCAAAGCGTTCTTCCAATTAGTTTTTACTGCTTAATTGTCGCATAAATTAATGAAAACAATAATAATTATTCCTGCTCGTATGGCTGCTAAGCGTTTTCCTGACAAACCTATGGCCCTAATAGACGGTATACCTATGGTTCAGCGTGTTTGGCAGCAAGCCGTAAATTCAAGTGTAGATAAAGTGATAGTAGCTTGTTCTGAAAAAGAAGTGTTTGATTTAATTAAATCAAGAGGTGGTGAAGCAGTTTTAACACCACCTGAGCTTCCTTCTGGAACAGACAGAGTATTTGAAGTTTTAAAGAACTTAACCGAAGTAGATCAATTTGATAGTATAATTAATCTACAAGGTGATATGCCAATAATAAATCCTGAAGATATTATAAAGGTTAATATTCCATTACTGCAAGGTTTTGATATAGGAACTTTAGTAACAAACATTAATGAAAAAGAAGAAAGGAACAATAATATTACTAAGACACAAGTTAATTGGATAAAAAAAAATTATCTTGGTGAAGCTGTTAATTTCTACAAACCATCTAAAGGGGAAATGACAAATATTTATCATCATGTAGGAATATATAGCTTTAGATTTGAAATATTAAAAAAATTTGTATCTGCTGGTCCTTCTAAAAATGAAATAAATCATAAGCTTGAACAAATAAGAGCTCTTGATCTTAAAATGAGTATTGGAGCTACTTTTGTTGAAAATGTTCCAATAAGTGTTGATACAAAAGAAGATTTAATTCAAGTTGAAAATATTGTAAGAGAAAAAAATGAATAAGGAAATTGTATTTTCGTTTCAGGGAGTTCATGGTGCATATAGTGAGTTAGCGGGAAAAAAATTATTTCCACAAGCACAATCTATACCTTGCAAAACTTTTGAAGAAATGTTTGAGTCTGTTAGAACACTAAGAGCTAACATAGCTTTAGTTCCTATAGAAAATTCTAATGCAGGGAGAGTTGCAGATACTCAAAGATTAATTCCAGACTCTAAACTTAAAATTATTGGAGAATATTTTTTAGATGTAAATCATTGTTTGATAGTTTTACCTGGAACTTTATTGAGTGATATAAAAAGAATCCATAGTCATGAACAAGCAATTGCTCAATGTCGTAAAAAAATTATTAATTATAATAAAGAAATGATTGTTGCAGCAGATACTGCTGGATCAGCAAAATTAATTAAAGAAAAAAATAATAAAGAAGATGCGGCTATTGCTTCAAGTCTTGCAGCAAAAACTTATAATTTAGAGATTTTAGAAAATAATTTTCAAGATTCTGACAAAAATATTACTCGTTTTTTAATTATGTCTAATGAATTAGAATTACCTTCCATAGAGGAAAAAGATGTGATGACAACTTTAGTTTTTGAGTTAAAAAGCATCCCTGCAGCATTGTATAAATCCTTAGGAGGATTAGCAAGTAATGGTGTAAATATGACTAAACTTGAAAGTTATATAAATCCAAAAGGATTTGATGTGGCACAATTTTATGTTGATATCGAGGGACATCCTGATCATCAAAATGTCAAGTATGCTTTGGAAGAAATGAAATTTTTTTGTAAACAGATTCAAATCTTAGGTGTTTATAAAATGTCAGAATTTAGAAAAAAATAATCAAATAAATGTAAGTCTGAGTAGGTCTTTTTTATCAATAATGCTATATTGGAAAAGGAAGGCTGAGAGGGCAATTAACTTGCTAATCCAGTCAGGTCTGAAAAGAAGCAGCTGTAACAAGCTTAATTGGGTCTCTCAAACCTTCCTTTATTAATATAAAGTGATTTTATGACAGAAATACAAGAACAAAAAGATTATAAGGTTTTAGCAAGAAAATATAGACCTCAAACATTTAAAGATCTAATTGGTCAAGAAACACTTGTTCAAACACTTACTAATGCAATTACTAAAAATAGGATTGCTCATGCCTATCTTTTAACAGGAGTGCGTGGAATAGGAAAAACTACCACAGCTCGTTTAATTGCAATGAGTTTGAATTGTGAGAGAAGAACGAAAGATACATGTGAGCCATGTGGTAATTGTTCGTCTTGTATTTCAACTCGTGAAGATCGATGTCTTGATGTTATTGAAATTGATGCTGCAAGTAAAACAGGAGTTGATGATATAAGAGAAATTATAGATAATATTAAATATAAACCAGTAGATAATCATTACAAAATATTTATTATTGATGAAGTACACATGCTTTCAAAAAATGCTTTTAATGCGTTATTAAAAACATTAGAAGAACCTCCTTCACATATAAAATTTATTTTTGCTACAACTGAAGTAAAAAAAATTCCAATAACAATTATTTCTCGCTGTCAGAGATTTGATCTTCATAGAATTGATAAAGAAAATTTGATTAATCATTTAAAACTTATTTCTAAAAAAGAAGAAATTGAAATTAATACAGAAGCTATAGTTTTAATAGTTAGATATGCTGATGGTTCTGTTAGAGATGCATTAAGTTTACTTGATCAGGCAATTTCTAATGAAACAAATAAAATTTCTGAAGAAACAATAGTTAAAATGCTTGGAATAGCTGATAGAGTAGATATTTTTGAACTCATGGACGCAATTTTTAATGGCAATGTTGGAGAAGCGCTGAAAAAATTTAAAAATATTTATGAGTCTGGAACTGATGTTTTGATGATTTTTAATGAAATGCTCAATGTTACACACTTTATTACTCAAATCAAAATTGTACCAGAATTAAAAGATGATATCCATATTCCAGAATTAGAAAGAAAGAAGGGAGAGGAAATAGCTAATAAAATATCTATGAATTCTTTAGGTTTAATATGGCAAATTTTACATAAAGGACAATCAGAACTTCAATCAGGCTTCCAACAGTTTCAACATGGAGAAATGATTATCATTAGGTTAATATATTTATATAATGGTCCTTCACCTGATGATTTACTTAAAAAAGATCAAATAAATCAAGATGAAAATGTAAATGTTAAAACTGATATAAGTAATTCAAATATAGAGGAATCAGAAAAGCCAACTTTAAATCTAGAAACTTCTTCTCATTTAAACAAAGTTGATGAGAAAAAAGCTAACAACGAGAATTTAAATAATTATATAAGTATTAAGTCTTTTAGACAATTTGTTGATTTATTTTATCAAAAAAGAGAAGGTATGATTCATACATATTTATATAATAATGTTAAGCTTGTATCTTTTAAAGAAGGTGAAGTTGTCATAAATGCTAAAATTATTGAAAATCCCCATTTTACTAGAACAATTGCAAAATTAATTTCAAAATGGACAGGTAGAATATGGCAAGTAAGTCTTTCGAGTAGTAATATAGGTAAAAGTTTGTATGAAGAAGACTTAATTGAACAACAAAATGAAATAGATAAAATGAAAACTGATAAAGAAGTGCAAAGTATTTTAAAAAAATTTCCAGGAGTAACAATTCATTCTATTTCAAGTATTAATCAAACAACTGAAGAAAAATCAACTCTAGATGAGGTTACTAACACAAAGGAGAAATAATGGTGAACATAGGAAACATGATGAAGCAAGCTCAGCAATTGCAAAAAAAAATGGCTGAGGCTCAAGAAAAACTTAATTTAATAGAAGTTGAAGGAATATCTGGCGGTGGCTTAGTAAAAGTAATTGCTACTGCTAAAGGAGATATTAAACGTATAAATATTGATGAATCTCTTTTAAAAAAAGAAGAAAAAGAAATGACTGAAGATTTAATTATTGCAGCTATCAATGATGCAAAACAAAAAGGAGAAACAGCTTCTCAAGAGGAAATGAAATCAATAACAGGAGGTTTACCACTTCCTCCAGGAATGAAATTACCATTTTAAATTTATTAAATGCATAATTCTGAAATAGATAAATTAATAAATGAAATATCTAAACTTCCAGGATTAGGAAGACGTTCTGCACAAAGAATAGCATTATATTTACTAAAGAATAAAGAGCATTCTCTTATTCCTCTTATGAATACATTAAATGAAGCAAAGATTAAAATTGTCAATTGTGAGATTTGTGGAAATTTAGATATGATAAATCCATGCAATTTGTGTACCAGCACCAAAAGAGACTCTGATACAATAATTATAGTTGAAGATGTGTCTGATTTATGGACATTTGAAAGAATAGGTTTTTTTAGAGGTAAGTACCATGTTTTAGGAGGATCATTATCGGCGATAAATGGTATTGGAACCAATGAATTGAAGATTAATAAACTTTTAAGTCGTATTGAGTCTCAGAAAGTAAGAGAGGTAGTTTTAGCTTTAAGTACAACATTGGAGGGACAAACTACTAGCCATGTCATTGCAGATAAATTAGAAAAATTCGAAGATCTTATAGTTACACGTCTGGCACAAGGTATTCCAATAGGTGGAGAAGTACATTTCTTAGATGAAAATACACTAAATACTGCATTTCAATCTAGAAAAAAAATTATTTAATACAAGTATGAAGATATTGTTGGTGCCTGATGCTAAACTTCGACAAAAAGCTCAAGATTTAAAAAAAATCACTCAAAAAGAAATTGAAATTTCAAAAAAAATGATTGAATTAATGCTTAAGGCGCCAGGTGTTGGTCTTGCAGCTAATCAAATAGGCATATTAAAAAAGATTATTACAATTAATATTCCTAATGAAGAAAAGAGTACTAATAAAACTTATGCACTATTTAATCCAAAAATAATTCACTATTCGAAAAAAAAAATAATGATGGAGGAAGGATGTTTGTCATTACCAAAACAATATGCTGAGATTGAAAGATCAGAAAATATAGTTCTAAGATATGTTAATGAGAAAAATGAAGTTATTGAAGAGAAAAAAGATGGATATGAAGCTAGAGTACTTCAGCATGAAATTGATCATTTAGATGGCATTTTATTTGTAGATTATTTATCTTCATTAAAAAGAAATATTTTAATTAAAAAAGTTAAAAAATTAATCAAAATGGGGGAAATTTAATGTCTAAAAAAAGAATAATTTTTATGGGAACTCCAGAAATATCCGCATTGTACTTAAAGACATTAATTGATTTTCAATACAACATAATTGCTGTTTTTACTCAACCGGCTCGTAAAAAGGGAAGGGGTATGAAATTTCAAATTTCTCCAGTTCAAAAACTTGCAGAAGAGAAAGGAATTAAAGTATTCGCGCCAATAGAATTAGATTCTTCTGATATTAATAATCAATTTGAAAATTTAAAACCAGATTTAATAGTAGTAATGGGTTATGGACTAATACTTCCAAAATACATTCTTAGCTCTCCAACTTTTGGATGTATTAATATTCATGTTTCTTTGTTACCAAAATGGAGAGGTGCCGCTCCAATAGAACATGCAATTCTTAATGGAGATAAAAAAACTGGAATTTCAATTATTAAACTTGTTGATAAATTAGATGCAGGCCCAATATTAGAAAAAAGAGTAGTTCCAATTGGTGATAATATTAATAAAGGACATCTTACATCTTTATTAAATAAAACAGGGACTAATATGTTAATAGAAATTATTCCTAAAATATTTCAAAACAGTATAATTCCTGAAATACAAAATGAAGAAGAAGCAAGTTATGCGTCGAAAATTTCAGCAGAGATGAGAAAATTGGATTTTAATAAAAATGTTTTTGAAATTTATAATAAAATTAGAGCATTCTCTCCAAATCCTCTTGCTTGGTTTCTTTTTAATAATGAAAGAATTAGAGTAGTTGAAGCTAATTATAAAGAAGGAAATTTTGAACCATCAATAATTATTAATGATCAATTCCACATAAGCTGTAAAAATGGAATAATATGCCCCACTATAATTCAAAGGGAAGGAAAGAATGCTATTGATTTAAAAGCATTTTTAAGAGGTTATAAATTTACTATTGGTTCAAAAGTAAATGCATAAATATAAAATAGAAATCGAATATGATGGCACTGATTTTGTTGGTTGGCAGAAGCAAAATAATGGTACTTCAATTCAAGAATTAATAGAAAAAGCTGTTTATGAAATAACAGGTGAGAATATAAATATTTTTGGAGCAGGCAGAACAGATGCAGGTGTTCACGCTTTAGCCCAAGTCGCTCACTTTGAGTTATTAAAAGAATTTAAAATTGATAATATAAGAGACGGCATTAATCAAATATTAAGACCTAATCCAATCGCACTATTAAATGTTGTACAAATTGACCAAAACTTTCATGCTCGATTTTCCGCAAAAAAAAGAACCTATGAATATAGAATAATTAACAGACGCTCTCCTCTAACTTTACAAAAAAATAAAGCATGGATTGTATTTAAGAAATTAGATATTGAAAAAATGGAATTTGAGTCTAGTTTTTTTATTGGCAAACATGATTTAGAGTCTTTTAGATCAGTTGATTGTCAATCTAAAACCACTATCAAAACAATCGACAAAATTAAATTTGAAAAAAATAATGATTATTTGTCTATATTTTTTACAGCTAAATCATTTTTACATTCTCAAGTAAGAATTATGGTGGGAACTTTGGTTGATATTGGTAAAGGCAAAATTACGAAATCTATAGATGAGATTATAAAAAATAAAGATAGGTCTAAAGCAGGAATGACTGCACCTGCTTGTGGTTTGTACTTAAAAAAAATTGAATATTGACCAATTATAATTTTATTAATTTAAATAATATACTTGTATTTATTTTTTTAATTCAGACAATTTTTTCTTAATAAGTGAAATCCCATTCTCTTTTTTATAAGAATATGATTCATCAAAAGCAGTTTGCTGCCACCCACTAAGTCTATTTCTAATTGTTTCCAAATTATTTAATTTCCATTCATTAGTGGTATTTTCGTTTGCCCACATTTTTTTATCTTCTGTGGATCTGCCACATCCATAACAAAAACTAGTTAAAGGATCTGTTTTACACACTGTTATACATGGTGAAATAATGCTTTTAGTATCCATAAATTTTTTTAATAGTTTTTCTATTAGTATATTGAGTTATAATAATTGTAAATATAGTATAAATATATGAAATTATTTAATTATACAAATATTGATGATGCTTATAATAGAATCAAAGATTTAGTTCTTAAAACCCCCTTAATATCTAATGAAAATATAAACAATTTAACTGGTGCTAAAGTTTTCTTTAAGTTTGAAAATTTACAATGGACTGGTTCTTTTAAATTAAGAGGCGCAAGTAATAAGATTTCTCTATTAAATAAAGAACAAAAAAATATAGGTGTAGTTGCTTTTTCATCAGGTAATCATGCCCAAGCTGTTTCTTATGCATCAAGATTAAATAACATTAGTGCAACAATAGTAATGCCAGCAAATGCTCCTTTTATAAAAAAAAATAATACAAAAAAATATGGAGCTAAAGTAATTTTATATGATCCTCAAAAAGAAGTTAGAGAAGAAATAGCAAATAACATTGCAAAAAAAGAAGGAAAAATACTTATAAAACCTTATGATGATGAAGATATTATTGCTGGTCAAGGTACTGCCGGAAAAGAAATAGCAGATGAATTAATAAAAATTGATATTATTCCAGATATTTATTTGTGTTGTTGTGGGGGAGGCGGATTAATTGCAGGTACTTCAACTTATTTAAAACATAAGTTTCCTAATATTAAAAGTTATTCAGTGGAGCCTGAAAAGTTTAATGACACACAAATATCTTTAGAAAAAGATAAAATATCTTCTTTAACAAAAGAGGAACATTCAATTTGTGATGCTTTACTTGCAAAAAAACCTGGTATCATTACTTTCCCTATTAATAAAAGAACATTGAATGGTGGTTTAACTGTTTCAGATATTGAAGTAAAAAAAACAATTATTAAATTAGCGGAAAATCTAAAAATAATTACTGAACCTGGCGGTGCAGTAGCAGCTGCTGCTTTACTAAATAATAAAATTGAAATTAAAAATAAAATTATAGTTGTAATGATTTCTGGAGGAAATATTGATAATAAAATTTTTGATGAAATTTTGAATGAAAAATGAAACAAATTGATAAATTCCAAAAATATCTGATTAAAAATAAAATTGATATTTTTATAATTAATCGTACTGATGAATTTTTAAACGAATATATTGCTTCATATGCTGAAAGATTGAATTGGATTAGTAATTTTTCTGGTTCAGCTGGTAGAGCAATAATTTTTCAAAGTAAAGCTTTCTTGTTTGTAGATGGAAGATATACTTTACAAGCTAGTAAAGAGGTAAATAAAAAAAGTTTTAAGATATTACACCTAGGTGATTATTGGAGTTTCTTAAAAACAAAACTTAACAAAAAAAAATATATAGCAATAGATCCAAAGCATCACTCTATTAATGAAGTAGAAAATTTAAAAAAAATTTTAATCAAAAAAAAACACAATCTACTTTTTTTAAATAAAAATCCAATAGATATTTGTTGGGAGAATCAGCCACTTTATCCAAAGAAAATGATGTTTAATCAGGACAAAAAATATGCAGGCAAGTCTACAAAAAACAAAATTATAAATATTCAAAATATTTTACTAAAAAAACATATAGACTTTCATATATTGACGTCACTTGATTCTATAGCCTGGCTATTAAATATTCGTGGCAAAGATATTAAATATACTCCATTGGCATTATGTTATTTAATTATTCCTTGCAAAGGAAAAGTAGCACTATTTGCAGATCCTAAAAAAGTTACAATCATAAAAAATAAATTAATAAACATTTCTAATTTTTATCCATTTACAGGTATCGAAAAGTACATTGCTAAACTAAATAAAAAAAAAATTATGGGCATGGATAAAAATGAAACTTCTCATTATTTTAAAGATATTTGTTTTAAATATTCTCTTAAAGTTAAATATTTTGATAATCCTTGTTTATTTTTAAAAGCTCAAAAAAATAAAATAGAAATTTCAGGAGCTAAAAATGCAAATTTAAGAGACGGCGTAAGCATAACAAAATTTTTATTTTGGTTAAAAACTAGAATGATTATTTCAAAAACTAATGAAATTAAAGCGGCAAATTATCTTTCTAAATTAAGAAAAAAAAATAAATTATTCTATTCTTTATCATTTGAAACAATATCAGCTATTAATGATCATGCAGCAATTCCTCACTATAGGGTTAATAAAAAATCAAATAAAAATTTTAAAAAAAATTGTATTTATTTATGTGACTCTGGTGGTCAATATTTTGATGGAACAACTGACATTACAAGAACTATAATTGTTGGTAAAGCTACAAAGGAACAAAAAGATAGATTTACAAGAGTATTAAAAGGTCATATTGCTTTAGCGACAGCAGAGTTTTCTTTTAAAAAAAATAGTTCAAGTTTAGATTATTTAGCAAGAAAAAGTTTAAATGAAATCGAATGTGATTATGATCATGGAACCGGACATGGAATTGGTAGTTTTTTAAGCGTTCATGAAGGGCCTCAAAGAATAGCAAAATTAACAAATAATAAAAATAATATTTTGCCTGGAATGATAGTTTCAAATGAACCTGGTTATTATAAAAAAAATGAGTATGGCATTAGAATTGAAAATTTATTAATTTGTATGATTAAAAATAATAAAACTTTGTACTTTGAAAATATATCTTGGGCACCAATAGATATAGATTTAATAGAAAAATCTTTACTTAGCTCTAAAGAAAAAGAATGGTTAAATCATTATCATAAATTAGTAAGAAAAAAAATGAACTCATATTTAAGTTCTGATGAAAAAAAATGGCTTTATTCAGTTACTGAACCTATATAAAAAACAATATTTATTTAATAATTTGAGTGTAACTTCTATTTTTTTAGATATAATTTAAATATTAATGATTTTAATTTTAACCCAGTGTTTTCCTAGTCGTATAGGTGGTATTGAAAGTTTGATAAGCAATTTAGCTGTAGGTTTGAGTAAAAATGAAAATACCATTGTATTTGCTGATCGTCATAATTTTTATCATGATAATATTTTTGATCAAAAACATAAAGAAAGTTTTTTAGTAAGACGTACTGGAGGAATAAAATTTTTTAGAAGACGTAAGAAAATAAAAGAAATGAAGTTATTAATTATGTCTAAGCAAGTAAAATTAGTTATTGCAGATAGTTGGAAAAGTTTAGAATTAGCAATAGACTTCTTAAATTCAAATGACATCCCAGTTTTTTGTTTAGCTCACGGAAATGAGTTATTATCAAAAAAAATTAAAAAATTAAAAACTATAAAAGATATTTATAATAAATCGACAAAGGTAATAGCAAATTCATTATATACAAAAGATTTAATAAAAAAAATAATTTCACCCAATACTACTGTTGAATTTATTTATCCTGGAGCATTTGATTTGAGAAATTTAAATGCAACAAAAATGTCCATTTCAACTGGCTATCCTGTTATTTTAACTTTAGCACGCTTAGAAAAAAGAAAAGGTCATTCATTTGTAATAGAATCTGTCAAAAAATTATTACCTGATTTTCCACAAATTCAATACATTATAGCAGGAAAAGGTCCTGAAGAGCAAAATTTAAAAAAGATTGTTGAAAAAAATAAATTAAAAAATAACATAGTTTTTGTTGGTGAAGTTAATGATTTGCAAAAAAAGTATTTATTTGAAAACACAAATCTTATGGTAATGCCTACTTTAGATGAAATTGATAACAGATCAATAGAGGGATTTGGTATAGCTTATTTGGAGGCAGCTTTTTTTGAAATTCCATCTATTGCTTCTAATATTGGAGGTACTACTGAAGCAGTCTTGCATAATGAAACTGGAATAATTATTAATAGAATTGATGAATTAGAATCAGTATTAAGAGATTTATTAAATAATAAAGAAAAAATAATTCAATTAGGAGTGAGAGCAAAAAAAAGAGCTCTAAAAGAATTTCAATGGAATAATGTAATCAAAAAATATCTTTCATTGACCTCTTCTTTAAAAATAAATTTAAAATGACAATTTTATTTTACACCACTTTTTCTGATAGAAGGATATGGAAAAAAGAAATAAAAAAATATTTTAAGAATGCTAAAATAATCTCAATAAATGATAAAAAATATTTTAAAGATGTTGAATATGCAATAATTTGGAATCTTCCAGATAAAATACTAAAACAACTTAAAAATTTAAAAATTATTTTTTCACAAGGAGCTGGTGTTGATCATATATTAAATCTTCCAAGCTATAATCAAACTCCAATTGTTAGATTGAAAGATCCTATTATGGGAGATAGAATGGCGAATCATGTTTTATCTCAAATTTTGAATTTTCAATTACATTTAACCACTTACTTTAACTTTCAAACAAAAAAAATATGGGTTGATGACTTAGAATTATTAACGCCATTACAGAATAAAAAAATTACGATTGGGATATTAGGCTGTGGTTTTCTTGGAACATATATTGCAAAAAGTTTAAAAAAATTAGACTATAAAGTCATTGGTTATAAAAAAAATAAAAATAATAGAAGTTACAATTTTCCAATTTATTTCAATAAGAAAATTAATGAATTTATAAAACTATCAAATATTATAGTTGTATTACTTCCGTCAACTAAAGATACTAAAAATTTTATTGATAAAAAGTTTTTTTCAAAAATGAAAAAAAATTCATTACTTATAAATGTTGGTCGAGGAGTAACATTAAATGAAAAAGATTTAATAAAGCATCTACAGTCAAATAAGAATTTTTTTGCTTCTTTAGATGTTTTTCATAAAGAACCTCTACCTTTAAATAGCAAATTATGGTCTCATCCTAATGTTATAATTACGCCCCATATTGCCAGTATTACTGTTATTGAGTCAGCTGTACAACAAATGTATTTGAGATATAAAAAATTTAAAAAAACAGGTAAAATTATCAGTGATGTTAATTTAAAAAATGGTTATTAATTTTTGTTAAAATAATTTTCTATAATACGTAAGTAAATTTTTTTTAAATTTTCAATATCAGATAAATAAACAAACTCATTAACTTTATGCAGGGAATGATTACGTATACCTAATTCAGCAACTTCACAATAATTCTTAATAAATCTTGCATCAGATGTTCCACCATCAGTTGCAAACTCAGGTTCACTATTTTTTCCCAAAATTTCAGAAATAGATTTTGTCATTAAGTTAGCAAGCTCTCCTTTTTTATTTAAAAAAGATTCAGCGGTGCATTCAATTTCAAAAGTACAACTTGCTCTTTTATTATCTTTAAAAATATTTGTTATATTATTTTGCATCCACTCTATTAAACTTTTTTTTGTATGTAAATTATTAAACCTTATATTAATTGTAGCTTTTGCAAATTCTGGAATTACATTTTGTGCGTCATTTCCAATATCAATTGTTGCTATTTGAATAGATGATGGCAAAAAATTTTCATTACCTTCATCAAGAGGTTTTGAAATAATATAGTTTAATAATTTTGTAAGATGATGTGCAGCATTTTCAGCTCTTTCAGCACTTGCAGTATGGCCTTGAATTCCTTTAACTGTGATAAAAAATCCAATTGAACCCCTTCTCCCAATTTTAATTTTATCTCCAATAGTTTGATTTGATGTTGGTTCTCCAACCATACAATGATCAATATGTATATTTTTTTCTTTTATCCATTTCATCATTTTTGCTGTTCCATTTATGGCATGTTTTTCTTCATCTCCTGTAATTATAAATGATAGTTTACCATTAAAATCTTTTCCATTTTTTTTTATAAAATCATGAGTAGCTGAAATGAAACAAGCAATACTGCTTTTCATATCTTCAGAACCTCTGCCATATAATTTATCTTTATCAATTGTTGCAGAGAAAGGTGGATATTGCCATGACTTCTCATTTCCTGGTGGCACAACATCTGTATGACCTGCATAAGCAAAATGCTTACCTTGTGATCCAATAGTTGCAAAAAGATTATCTACGTCATAAGAATTGTTTCCTGAAAAAGGGAGCCTTGTACAACTAAAACCTAAATGATTTAAATGACTTTCAATAATATTTAAAGCCCCTTCATCTTTAGGTGTTATACTAGGACACTTAATTAGATTTTGAGTTAAGATTATTGGATCAAAATTAAGATTATTCATTAATCTCGTAATAAATCATTTATTGATGTTTTAGATCTTGTTTTTTCATCAACTTGTTTGATTATAACTGCACAATTTAATGAAGGCGCTTCTGGATTATTTTTATCTGGTAATGAGCCTGGTACTAAAACAGAATATGGTGGTATTTTACCATAAGTGATTTCTCCAGATTTTCTATCAACAATTTTTGTTGACTGACCTATGAACATGCCCATACTAATTACAGATCCTTCTCCTACTATTACTCCTTCAACAACTTCTGACATAGCTCCTAAAAAAACATTATTTTCAATTATGGTAGGTAAAGCTTGAGCTGGTTCTAAAACACCTCCAACTCCACTACCTGCCGATATATGACAGTTTTCACCAATTTGACAACAAGATCCTGCCCTTGAAAATGTGTCCATCATTGTTCCTGATCCAATGTAGGCACCTGTATTAATAAAACATGGCATCAAAACAACATTTTTACCTATATAAGAACCTTTTCTTACAGGTGAATTTGGAACCATCCTAAAGCCTGCTTTTTCAAAATCTTCTTTATTCCATCCTGCAGTTTTGCCTTTAAGTAGGTGAGCTTTGTCATACCAAGAACTATAAGGCCCAGATAAAGACTCCATTCCATTAATTCTAAAACTTAGCATTATAGCTTTTTTAATATATTGATGAGTTATCCATTTATTATTAATTTTTTCAGCAACACGAATTTTTCCTTTGTCTAAATCTTCAATAATTTTGTTTATAAAACTTTTTATTGATTCATCAGAATTTTGATTAATATCCTCTTTATTTTCCCATGCTTCATTAATAATTTTTTCTAAATCTGTCATATAATACCCTTATTTACTTTTTCTAAAAAAATTCTTAAGTCATTTGTCTCGTAATCAAGATATTTTTTTGATGCATTTATATCATCACTAAAGTTTTCATACCCTGCGTCAATCCAAATTGATGTAAATCCAACCTTTTTTGCTGGAACAAGATTTTTAGCAATATCATCAAACATCGCACAATTTTCAGGACTAAGATTAAATTTGCTAATAATCTTTTCATAAGGTTGAACTTGAGGTTTCGGTATATAATTAGCCATTTTAATATCAAAAATTTCATCAAAAAAATTTGATAAATCAATTCTTTCTAACACACTTAATGCATGTTGCATATTTGCATTTGTATAAATAATTTTTTTCCCATTAAGCTTTTGTAGCTCCTCATTTAATTTCATATTAGCATCTACTATGGAATAATCGAGCTTATGTACTTCAGCTAAGAAATAATCCGGATCTATTCCATGATTATCCATCAATCCTCTAAGAGTAGTGCCATGTTGTTTGTAGTATTTTCGTTGTAATTCTTTTGCTTTATTAATATCAATTTTTAAATTATTTTCTATAAACTTACCCATTAATTCATGAACTTGTTGAAAAATACCACTATCTGCAGCATAAAGTGTGTTATCTAAATCAAAAATCCAAGTGTCTATTTTATTAATTAAATTGGGCATATTAAGTATAAATTTGAGTTCCTATACCATGTTCAGTAAAAAGTTCTAAAATTAAAGAGTGTGGTATTCTTCCATCTAGAATAGTTGATTTTGAAACACCTTTTGACATAGCATCAATGCATGTTGATATTTTTGGTTTCATTCCACCTTGTATAAATTCTTTTCTTATCATTTGTTTAGCATCATTCAAACTTAATGAAGAAATTAATTTCTTTTGCTCATCTAATATTCCAGCCACATCAGTCAATAAAAGAAGTTTACTTGCTTTTAGTTCTCCAGCAATAAATCCTGCAGCAGTATCTGCGTTAATATTATAAACATTATTTTCTTCATCAATTCCTAAAGGAGCAATGACAGGTATATATCCTTTTTTAAGATGGTTAAATATTATATCTTGATTAATTTTTATTGGTCTACCTACAAAACCAATATCTAAAATTTTTTCTATATTTGAATTACTGTCTTTAACTTGTATTTCTAATTTTGCAGCAGTAATTAAATTATCTTTATGCCCTGCCAATCCTATTGCTTTTCCACCTATACTTTTAATTTCTTCTACAATTTTTTTGTTAATATCATTAGAAAGAACACTTTCAACAACTTGTACAGTTTCTTTATTTGTAATTCTCAAACCTTCAACAAATTTAGAATTAATATTTTTTTTCTTTAACATTTTTCCTATTTGAGGACCTCCTCCATGGATAATGACTGGCAGTATTCCAATCTCTTTCATCAAACTTATATCTTTAGAAAAACTTTTTGATAATTTTAAATCTCCCATAGCATGTCCCCCGTATTTAATTACGAAAACTTGGCCTGCGTGTTCACGTATATATGGTAAAGCTTCAACAAGAGTTGAAGCTTTATGAATATAGTATGCCTGATCACTTTCTGATAAAAAATCAAATTTCATTATGCGCTTGATAAATTATAAATTTCTTTTTGTACATCTATTATCCCAATATTTTTTTTTGTGCTTGTAGGAAAAATTTTTATAGAACTCTGGTCATAATTTTTCATTAAAGAAACTAAGGATTGTTGTTGTTTATCTATATATTTTAAATTACATTTGTCTATTTTAGTCAGAATGATTGAAAAATTCTTTTTTGAATTAATAATAATATCAAGAATATCAATATCATTATTTTTTATTCCTACTTTACAATCTATCAATAAAAATAATAATGAAGATCGTTTTTTATCAATAATGTAATTGTGAATTATTGTAGATAATTCTTCTCTACGAATTTTTGAGAGATTTGCATAACCATATCCTGGTAAATCAATAATATTTATTTTATTATTTATATTGAATAAATTCAATGACTGAGTCCTTCCAGGAGTTTTACTCGTTTTTGCTAATTTTTTTGATTTGGTTATAGCATTAATAATACTTGATTTTCCTACATTTGAGCGACCTATAAAACAAAATTCAGGATTATTTTTTTTAGGTACATCTTGGAGAGAATTATAAGAACCTACAAAATTATTTTTAGCAAAAAATAGATTTAATGCCTTATTGTCATTAGGCATTTTTAGATAAAATTTTACGTTGGATAACCCATTGTTGTGCTATTGATAAAATATTATTAACAGACCAATATAAGACTAGACCTGCAGCAAAACCTGCTAGAATAAAAGTGAAAACAAAGGGTAATAAAGCAAAAATTCTTGCTTGAGTGGGATCAGCTGGAGCTGGATTTAATTTTTGTTGTAGCCACATTGTGAAACCCATAAAAATTGGAAGTATACCAATATTTACAATTGATAAAAAGCCAGGGACATCCCAATTAATCAATCCAAAAATAGTTAAAATTCCTAAAGGATCAGGTGCAGATAAATCATGAATCCATCCATAAAAAGGTGCATGGTACATTTCAATTGTACAAAATAGCACTTTGTATAAAGAGAAAAAAATTGGAATTTGAACTAGTATAGGTAGACAGCCAGCTACAGGATTAGCACCCTCTTTTTTATATAATGCCATAAGTTCTTGTTGCATTTTTTGCCTATCATCAGGATATGTTTCCTTTAAACGTTGCATTTCTGGTTGAAGCTTTTTCATTTTAGCCATAGATTTAAAAGATTGATGCGCTAAAGGAAATAAGATCAGACGCATTAATATTGTGAATGCTATTATAGCTACACCAAAGTTACCCACTATGTTGTAAAACCAATTAATTGCATAAGAGATAGGTTTAGTTAAAAAAGCAAACCAACCCCAATCAATCGCATCTGTAAAACGTGGAACATTATTTATTTTTTTGTATTCATTTAAAATATTAAGATTTTTAGCACCTGCAAAAAGATTACCATCAAATTTAACAGAAGTTTTAGGATTGATATTAAAAACTTGTCCAACATAACCTACTCTAAAATTATCTCTCCCATTATTCCCGTGACGATAATTAACAGTAATTGTTTCATTAATATTAGGAATTAATGTTGTCATCCAGTATTTATCTGTAAAACCTAACCAGCCTCCACTCGTTTTTTTATCACAAAATAATTTTTTTGTTGCGATTGTTGAAGAACAATCATCCATTAAATCATCATAGTTTTTTTCAAGTAATTCTTCATCTAAATTACTAATTAATCCTTCATGTAGAATAAAAAAATTAATTGTTTCAGGAATATTAATTCTTTTTATTAGTCTATAAGGAAAAACATTAAATTCTTTATTACTATTGTTGATGATTTCTTGGGTTATTTTAAACATATAATTTTCATCAATAGAAAAATAAATTTTAAAATTAATATTTTGTGAATTTATCCAAGTAAGTACAATAGGACTATTTGGGCCTAAGATATTTGAATTTGCAGTCCATATGGTTTCTAAATTCGGTAGATCAAATTCACTTTGAGAATCTAATGTTTTCCAACCTGTTTCAACATAATAAGGGTTTGCAGTACCATCAGGTGCTAAAAGTGTAATATTTTTTGAGTTTGCTTCAAGAGATTCTTTATAATCTAGAAGTATTAGATCATCTAAAATTGCACCTTTAAGATTTATTGAACCTGAAAGTTTTGGCGTTTCTATTATAACTCTATCTGTTAAATTAATTACTTCATTTTTTGATTTAATAGTATCACTTAATATTGTTTCATTACTATCAATAGATGTATTAGGTTGAACAATTTCTGTTTCTGTTGAAACCGGTTTATTAATCATTGCTTGTTGAGGAAAAAGAATTTGAAAAATTACAATTATTAAAATAGATATTCCAATTGCTAGAAATAAATTTTTTTGTTCATTCATTTATTTACTTCCTTTTTAATTATTTTTTTTACAGGATCAAAGCCTTTACCTCCAAGGGGATGGCAACTTAAAATTCTTCTGATTGAATAATATCCTCCAGTCAAAGGACCATGCTGCTTTAATGACTCTAATGCATATTCAGAACAAGTTGGAAGATAACGACAATTTGATTTTAATATAGGTGAAAAAAATAGTTGATAAAATCTAATTAAAATAATTATAGGAAATATGATTATATAATTAAAAATATTTTTTATCATTTAATTTTTTTTCAAGTTCAATTAATAATTTATCAAAAGGTTCTGTTAATATTGAAGTTTTTGCTATTATCACATAATAGAAATTTATTTTACCATATTTTGAAATAACTTTCTTTGATAGTTCTCGCATTTTACGTTTTGCTTTATTACGTTTTACTGCATTTCCTAGTTGTTTGGTCGCTGTATAGCCAACAGCTATAACATTTTCTAAATTATTATCTTTATATATCTGCAAGTTAAATGATTTGCTTTTAAGAAAATTACCATTTTCTCTAACATTTAAAAATGTTGACCGGTTCTTTATTGTAATAATTTTATGGGCCATAAGGCCAATACTAAGTACTTAGCTGAGATCTTCCTTTAGCTCGTCGACGATTGATAATCTGCCTCCCAGCTTTTGTTGCCATTCTGGCCCTAAAACCATGACGTCTCTTGCGTACTAGATTGCTTGGTTGATATGTTCTTTTCATAAAAATTGCTCTCTATTACGAATTGATGATGTATAAGTCAAATACTTAGTAAAACTAAATGAAAATATTAGAAAATAAGAGCAAATTAGACAACTTATTAGAGTCTATTAAGGTTAAAAAACTTAATGTTGGCCTAATTCCTACTATGGGTAGCATTCACAAAGGTCATTTATCACTTGTTAATTATTCAAAAAATATTGGATGTTTTTCATTAGCTACAATTTATATAAACCCTACTCAGTTTGATGATAAGGATGATTTTATAAACTACCCAAAAAATACACAAGAGGATATTGAAAAATTATCACAAAGTGGATGTGACGCATTATATATCCCTACATCAAATGAAGTTTATCCAACTGGAATTAAAAGTAAGAAAACAATTTTTGAATTTAGAAATATTTTATGTGATAAGTTTAGACCAAGTCATTTTGATGGTGTTTCTACAGTAGTTGATTCTTTATTTAATATTGTAAAACCTGATTTTGCTTTTTTTGGAGAAAAAGATTTTCAACAATTAAAAATAATCCAATCAATGATTAAAACAAAAGATTTACAAATAAAAATTCAAGCATGTCCTTCTGTACGCTTAAATAATGGTATGAGTTATTCATCTAGATATAATAATTTTTCTTTAGATGAAAAAAATATATTCAATCAAGTAGCTAAAAAAATTACAAATAGTGTTATGAGTTTAAAAAAAGAAATAACACTAAATAAAATAAAAAATTTAAAATATGATTTGGTTACCCTAAAAATAAAAAAAATTGATTATATAGAAATTAGAAATGAAAAAGACCTCAAGCTTACAATTGAAAATCATAATGCAAGATTATTTATAGCATTTTATATTGGCAAAATTCGTTTAATTGATAATTTTATATTATATTAAGGGATTATCCAAAAGAATTCAGGTTTGACTTTATTAAAATTAATTTTTAATCTTCTATGACCTAAAGATGACAAATATAACCAATCTATATTTTTAATTTTATTTTCAATTACAGTAAAATTTTTGTACCCTTGTTCACTTATTTCTTTGGATGGATCTATGCCTATTAGATTTTTGGGCAGACCATCTTGAGGAATTGTAGTTTTTGAACTTGGAGCTTTAGTAGTTAAGTAACATTTGCGACTTGATAAACTTGTTAAATTCCAAGATTCTTTAGTTACATTATTTTGATTGTTGATTATAGATATAGTTTGGATCCTTAGCTGAATTTTAATTGTTGAATCATAAAAAAGAAAGTTTGATTTATTATTTTCAATTAAATCTTTCACTTTGGGTGATCGCAGATCAGTATGAAAATTCAATAATAACTTTTTTTCATCAAATTTTCTCAAAACTATCACTCTTGAATTTAAGTAATGATTTTTGGAAATATTACTGAATGTAGGTGTGTGATAAGCATGAGATCTATCTTTTACGCCTTTTTTTAATAGTTTTTTTATATCCTCAAATATCGATTCAGGATTTTCATTAATTTTAGACATATTTCTCTTTAATCATATAGAGTAAAATTTTAAAAATCTAATCAAATGAATAACAATGCACTAGTTTCTTTAATAAATATAAAAGAAGTAAAAAATATAATAAAGATTTTTGAACAAGATAAAAAAGAAACCAATTTAGTTGGTGGATGTGTTAGGGATGCATTTTTAGGAAAACATACTTATGATATAGATATAGCTCTTGATGCTAAACCAGATGAAATAATCAATATTTTACAAAAAAATAAAATTCAATATCAAGATTTTGCATATAAGTATGGCTCTATTTCAACAAAGATCAATAAATATAAATTTCAAATTACTTCTTTGCGAGAAGATATTATGCAAATTGGACGTCACACTAATATTGTTTTTACAAATAATTGGGAGAAGGACGCAAAAAGAAGAGACTTTACAATTAATTCAATTTATTTATCTGGAGATGGAAAAGTTAAAGATTATTTTAATGGACTAGATCATATTAAAGAAAAAAAAATACAATTTATAGGAAAAATTCAAAGTAGAATTAAAGAAGATTATTTGAGATATTTTAGATATTATCGTTTTTTAGGATTATTTAATAAATCAAAAATAAATGAAAATTATAGAGAAATATTAAATGAATATAATTTAGAGGTTTACAATTATCTTTCGAATGAGATTATTAGGCATGAAATTTTAAAAATGCTTAATATGTCTTTTCCACTAAACTGTTTTTTTGAAAATTTTAAAACAATGAAAAAAAGATCATGGTTAGTACTTACTCAAGAACAATTTATTAAAACTAATTATCAACTTGGCTTAAATAAATGTTTAAACAAAATTGATAAATTAATTAATTAATTTTACTTATATAAATCTAATTGCCTACAAGCTTCTCCCACTACTAATGCTACTGAGCTACTTAAATTAATTGATCTCACTCCTGATACCATAGGAATAGTAAGTCTGTCATTGACACTATCATGTAAAAATTTGGGTGCCCCAGAACTTTCATTACCAAAAATTAAAATATCATTATGTTGAAATTTAAAATCAATATATTTTTTTGATGATTTTGTAGTAAATAAAATTAAACGGTATTGATTTTCATTACTCCATTTGTAGAATGAATCCCAATCTAAATGCTTTTTATATTTAGCTAAATCGAGATAATCCATAGATGCTCTTTTAAATTTCTTATTATCAAAAACAAAACCAGGTGGCCCGATGATGTCTACCTCAATACCTAGACAAGCACTTAATCTTAAAATATTACCAAAATTTTGAGGAATATCTGGCTCATACAATGCAATTCTCATACTTTTTTCAATTTTTTTTTCTTTTTAACATAAAATCTACTCAACAGGCAGCTGATGCTTGTTATATGTGGGCAGAACCTTCTTCAGTAAGTGTAACTCTTACTGATTAATATTAGAAGAAGCGACAAGCTGGCACATAAAAATTGATATTTTTTGCGATTTTTGAGATATATAATAATGTAGTTTTATGGATAAATCTTCAGAGCCTAGGAAATATAAAAATTCATTTCTTAACTGGATAGAATTTCGTCTACCCATTATTTCTTACTTTCAAAAAGAATATGGTGAATATCCAATGCCAAAAAATTGTAATTATTTTTGGAGCTTTGGTGCACTTGCAACAATTATGCTAGTTGTAATGATAGTTAGTGGGATTTTTCTAGCCATGAATTATACACCTCATACAGATATGGCCTTTGACAGTGTTGAAAGAATTATGAGGGATGTTAATTATGGCTGGCTTCTAAGATATATTCATTCAAATGGCGCTTCTTTCTTTTTTATTATTATTTATATTCATATGTTAAGAGGTATGTATTACGGATCGTATAAATATCCTCGTGAACTAAATTGGATATTAGGTGTTTTTATTTATCTATTGATGATGGCATCAGCATTTCTTGGTTATACTCTTCCTTGGGGTCAAATGTCATATTGGGCAGCTACCGTTATTACAAATTTATTTAGTGCAATTCCTTTAGTGGGAGAAGGTATAAAAACTTGGTTGTTAGGTGACTATACG
>MDSY01063208.1_pt1 | contig 32259 bp, 21 predicted proteins | sample 811131 | NCBI WGS metagenome assembly MDSY01 (sample SAMN05326643, study PRJNA326480) | marine metagenome | isolation source: seawater | place: Atlantic Ocean: South West | collected 2010 | reverse complement strand
GATTCAGCCATTAAGCTAATCGTAGATCCTATTGATGGAACCAGTAATTTTATTCGAGGAATCCCCATTTTTGGAACATTACTAGCCATTGAAAAAGATAATACAATTATTACGGGGGTAATTTCTAACGGAATAAGTAAGGAAAGATGGGCAGCTGCAAAAGGGAATGGAGCCACCTATAATGGAACAAAAATACAAGTTTCAGCAATAGATACAATAGAAGAATCCCAAGCATTTTATGGTAGTTTATATGGGCGCGAAGCGCGAGGTGATTTTGAAAAACTAACTCAGTTATTAAGCAAAACAAAGCGACAACGTGGTATTGGTGATTTTTTGATACATATGTGGGTTGCTATGGGATTCGGAGAATTTGGAATTGATTTTGGGTTACAACCTTGGGATATTGCTCCTATCGGGATTATTATAGAAGAAGCAGGTGGAACAATAACCGCCGTTGATGGAAGCCCTTTTGATATTTATGAAGGAACAATTCTATCGAGTAATGGTAAGTTTCATAAGCAAATTATCCAGCATTATAATCAATAAAGATTAAAAAAATGGAAACCTTTTCTCAATTTAAAGATGCCACATTAATTGTCATCGTCACGTATCGATTTTCAGAGATTATAGCCTATAGTTTGCAAAATATAGCAAAGATTACTCAAGATCAGGATAATACTTGGATTGTAATCATTAATAATGCTCAAGATCCCGATATCATAGAGGTAATTAATACCTTAAATTATCCAAGGATAATAACGTTTCATCTTCCATTTAATTTTGGAAAAGCGTTAGCTGCCAATTTCTTTTTTAAGCAATATATAACCAAGGAAAATATACCAAAAACAATTATTTCATTAGATCCAGATACCATATTTTCAGCTGAAAGTTTTACAAAGTTAGTAGAAGCATCTCAACAGTTACCTCAGTGTGGGATGATAGGAATGCGATTTAAAGATAATAAAGCAAATCCAGAACGAAATTTGTTTTTTAAACCAAAAAAATGTCTTGGAATAAATAACAAAGAATACCATTTATCAAGACCATTTATGTGTACTGTAGCAGGACCTATTCTAGCAATTGAAGGTAAAAAAATAGTAGAAGATTGTAAGAATCAGTTATTTCCTAAAAAATATATTCAAGTTTATGGAGGCGATGATTCGGCGTTATATGACGTGTTTCGTTGGAAATATATTAATGGTTATTTGGAAGGGACTGAAGCAACACACCTGATATCTTCAGGCCAGATAGTAGATGAGTTTTTTTCAAAGAAAACAGTAGTGCTTTAGTAATTTTTAGCAGGTTAACCTTTTGAACAATACTAGATTAAAGTACAATATACATTCTAATGACTGATCAAATAGTAGAAAACGTATTTATTACAGGCGCAACAGGCTGTGTTGGGCATTATTTAATACGTGAATGTTTAAAAAATCCTAATTTTCATATTCATGTTTTAGTTCGAAAACCAGAAAAATTAAAATTTTCTGAAGACGATTTTAAGCGAATTACGGTTCATATCGGTGATTTTAAGCAAATAGAAAAGTATACTGAAATTATAAAGGAAATGGATTACATCATTCATTCTGTTACAGAATGGTGGGGAACGGAGCAGACAATAGAGGTAAATGTAAATAAAACAAAAGAATTTTTTATGATGGCAGATCAAAATCGATTAAAACAAATTGTTTATTTTTCAACAGCATCTATTTTAGGAAAAAATAATAAGGTAGTTGAAGAAGCAAAACTATATGGATCTGACTATATAAAATCAAAATACTATGCCTATCATATGATACAGTCATTACCCTTTGCTAATAAAATTACAACGGTATTTCCTACCATGGTATTTGGGGGTGATAATATATACCCAAAATCTCACATTACAAAAGGCGTTTTTAGTGCGTTACATTATTTAAATTATATTCGCTATGTGTATGTAGATGGGGCTTTTCATTTTATTCATGCAGACGATATTGCCAAAGTTGCTGTTTTTGTTATGCAAAACCCAAATGACAAAAAAGAGTATGTTTTAGGTAATAAAGAAGTGCATATTAAAGAAGCTATTACGGTTCTTTGTACATTATTTAATAAAAAACCATGGTTTCGAATTTATATATCAGTTAAGGCTGTATTAGTTTTAGCAAAACTATTACGAATTAAAGTAGGGAAATGGGAAGAATATTGTATTAATAATCCTTATATGACATTTGATACAGTATCACCAAAAGATTTTGGTTTAAAAAATACATTTGAGAATTTAAAAGACTTGATTCAAGATGTGAAAAGTGTGAATCAATTAAAGACCAATTAATTTGAAATTGGAGATACTAAAGGGTGAAATGTAAGCCTGGTACAGGAGTTCATTGTAAAGAAAAACAAGAATATAAATATGATATACAAAAATCTGTAGAGGCTAGAGAGATATTTAAGAATACTTTAAAGAAGGCAGCAAAAAATGGGGATTAGCAATAAATACTATAGTAAAAATGTTTATTTTAGCGAATGCCGGTTAAGAAGATAAATGGATCAACATGGCGGTAAAATAAATAGTAGCAATGTCATAATGAATAATGTGCTAGCTCATGTTCAAGGGCATAGTTTGATGAAACAAAATGAAAAGGTTGTTTAAGCCGTAATAGAATCCAGCATTTATGAAAAGCAATTAAACTATAATAACTAAGCCGTGATAGTGATTGTGGATCAATAAAAATAGGAGCTGGTATATGTGTAAGTAGTAACTTAAATGAAAAGGGTTCTTTTAAAATAGAATGGTCCCAGTTAGGATGATTGGTAAATAAAATAGGTTGATGAACAGAAAAAGAAGAAGTCCCTCGAGTTAGCAGCTGCTTAAAGAAAGATTTAACAGAGGTAAGTATCTGAGAGTTATGACGTTTAGTAAAAAATAACCACTGAAAATAGGCTTGTATAAAATTAAGAATTTTTGATCCATTAAATGAGAAAAATAATAATGTTATAGAGATACAACGTTTAAAGATAAAAGAAAAAGACCGGTAAAAACGCCATTGAAATAAAAAATTATCCTTTAATAACGCATTTTGGTCAGGTAGATAAGAAAAAAATGTGGATAAAGAGGTTTTTTTCTCACAAAGACTATTAGTGGATATCGTAATAGATTCACCCTCTTTAAGAGCCCGATAAATAAGGTCATACCAGCTAAAGGCTGTACTATGATAATGTGACGAAAATCCATCTAGTTTTTGTAATCGCTTAGTATCAAATAACATAACTTCCGAACAAAAACAGGGGGTTTTTAAGGATGTTTCTTCGAAGTAAAGTCTAAACTGTTTATAAACTAAATAATATCCATAAAATTGTTTGTTTTGATGTGAAAAAGGAAAGTTAGTCATAAAAATATTATTTTTTTGAGCATAAGAAAGCACATTTTTAAGTGGAATAAAGCGAACCTCTATATTTAAATCAATACATAAGACATACGGTGTTTTAATATAAGCAAGAACTTTATTAAATGATTGGCAATAACCCAGTTCTACTGGATTTTTCATATAAGAAATCGTTTCAAAATGAGTTGTAACATACTCTTTGGTATGATCGCTACTTCCATCATCAACAAGAATAATCTCACCTTGGATAGAGTCCATTAAACGTTTATAAGTAGAAAGATGTTCTTTTAATAAACGTTCTTGGTTACAAGCAATTAATAAAAGAGTAACCATGCATTAACGAAATTGAAGGGTGTAAAGTTTATTATATTGTCCATTTAAGGATAATAAATGATCATGAGTTCCTTCTTCGATAATATCTCCTTTTTCAAGAACAATAATCTTATCAGCATGTTTAATAGTTGAAAGTCGATGTGCAATAACAAAGGTTGTACGTCCTTTCATTAATCGAATTAATGCATCTTTGACCAGTTGCTCAGATTCAGAGTCCAAAGCGGATGTTGCTTCGTCCAAAATTAAAATTTTTGGATTTCTAAGAATGGCTCTAGCAATTGAAATACGTTGTTTTTGCCCACCTGATAACCGTTTTCCTTGATCCCCTACACGTGTATATAACTTGTCAGGCATCTTTTCAATAAATTCCCAGCAATGGCTCGCTTTAGCTGCTTCAATAATATCATTTTCACTAGCATGAGGCGTCCCATAGCGAATATTTTCTAAAATACTACCACTAAATAAAATATCATCTTGTAATACAAGGCCAATTTGATTCCTTAAATGATATAAATCTAAGTCTTTTACATTATGTCCATCAATATCAATAGAACCTGAAACAACATCATAAAAACGAGGGATAAGATTAATTAATGTTGTTTTTCCAGCTCCTGATAACCCTACCAGGGCAATAGTTTGACCTGGTAATGCTTCAATCGTAATATTATTTAAAACTAATGTTTTTGGTTCATCATAATGAAAAGAGGCTTTATTAATAAGAACATGACCCGTAATATCAGGTTTAATCCCATTACTAAGATTTTGGATTTTAGGGTCATAATCAAGTAGTTTATAAATACGATTAATCGATACTTCAGCTTCTTTAATAGATGTAAAACCAGAAGAGAATGCAATAATAGGATCAATTAACAATCCACAACCTGTAAAAAATGACAATAATTCTGGTGCTGATAATGTGTTATTAGCAACTAAGTGACCCCCATAAAATAATAAAGAAATTAAAACAAAACCTTGTAATAATAGTTCAATCGCTCGTTTGGTTTCCCAAAGTCGTATTGAGGTCATAGAAAAACTAAAATTCTTTTTATTTTCCCGCGTTAATCGATCCTGGCTCTCAGATTCCATTGTATAAGCTTGAACAAGTTTCATGTTAGTAAGTGTTTCTTGAACAAGTTGAGTAATATTAGATTTGTTTTTTTGAACAGGACTAGAAAGTCGTTTAATTAAGTTAGCAAAATAAGTAATCGTAAAGACAAAGATTGGAACCGCAATAAAGGCAAACAAGGTTAACTGCCAACACATAATAAATAAGTAGATGATCACGCCAATAAGTGTTAATGCTTGAGGAATAATTTGAGAAAATGTTGTAACAATAGCACTTTTAACTCTCCCTGAATCATCAAAGAGTCGAACCAGAAGTTCTCCAATTTTCCAATTAGCATAAAAATGTTGTGAAAACGTATGAAGTTTTTTGTAAACCGTTTCTTGAATATCAATAACAATCAAATTACCAATTCTATTGGTCATATATGTTTGGCCAAATAAAGCAAGTGTTCTAATAACCCAAAGAATAAGCGCATTTAAGATTTGCATCGATATATACATAGTACGTTTATTGGATATTTCGTTAGCAATATCTCGAATTAATGGCAAAAAATATACATTAGCCGTAGCAAATAAGATCACTATAATAAAAGTAAATAATAAATCTTTTATTCGAGGTTTAATGAAAGAAAAAATTCGTAAATAGTTTGATGATGTCATAATAATAATTGTGGTACCGAAGGCCGGGATCGAACCGGCACGAATAAAATATCCACTGGTTTTTGAGACCAGCGCGTCTACCAATTCCGCCACTTCGGCACAGTTAATTTTACAGCTTATTTTAAGTTATTATGTTTAATAGTTCAAAACAAATTCATGGTTTGCATCAAATTAGCCCTTTAAACATACTTAAGCAAGCAGTATATTATAGCTAATGAGTATAGAAAAAGAAAAAAAAGCAATATTTAAAGATTACCAAAATCAGCGTTGGTCTTTTCAAGAATATAATAATGAACAGTTAGATAAAATTACAAAAGAGTATAATATATCGAAGACACTAGCACGTGTATTAATACATAATATGGGCACAGATGATATTAATATAATTAATACCATATTAAATCCAGATGAATCATTATTACATGAATACAAAGGGTTTTGTGATGAGCAGCAAATTAAATTAGCTGCTGATCGAATTAAGAAAGCTCAAAAAAATAATGAAAGTATTATTATTAATGGCGATCCAGATGCTGATGGAATTTCAGGAACCGTTATTTTAGTTGCCGCATTAAGACAATTAGGAATTAAAACAGATTATTTATTTCCAATACGACCTATTGAAGGACATGGGTTACAAGTAAGGATTATTAATCATGCCAAAAAAATAGGATCATCACTAATTATTACTACAGATTGTGGAACAAAAGATACCCAAGCCGTAGAGTATGCTAATCAGTGTGGTGTTGATGTCATTATTACAGATCATCATATTTTAGGTCATGATATGCCAAAATCAATCGCAACAATTAACCCCTTTACAGAGCCAAATAACACACATTTTAATTCAATATCAGGGGCATCAGTAGCATTTAAGTTTATTCAAGCAATTTATGATTATATGGACGTAGAATTTCCTGATTATTTATTTGAACTTGGGTTAATTGCAGCTTCATTAGGATCTATTTCAGATAGAGTAAGTATGTTAAATCCTTTAAATAGATTAATTGTGAAACATGGTGTAGATTTCTTTTTCCAAACAGAGCGTGAAGGTTTAAAAGCGTTACGAGAAATTGCTGTTATGTCTGATGAAACTAAAAAACCCAGACATCTATCTCGAACTGTCATTCCATTGTTAAATGCTCCTGGGCGTATTGGTAATCCGCAGGAAAATATACCTGATTCATCGATTGTTGTAGATTTGCTTTTATTAGGAAAAGGGAAGCGAAATAAAACAAAAGCCAATTTTGTATCTAAAAAGTTAAAACAAATATTTTTAATGGATGATAAAAAGACAGAAAAAAAAGATGATGCAGAAAAATCAATTTCAGCCTTTAAAGCAGCCAGTGACGTAGATACTGTAAACGAAAAACGAAAACATTTAACAGCTAAAATTGAAGATGAAATGGATGCGTTAATTGCGAAGCAAGTTAATCCTGATTGCGATAGAATCATCATTTTAGATGGAAAGGATTGGAATTCTGGAGTTATTGGAATTGATGCAGATCGATTAAAAGAACGATTTTTAAGACCTTCTATTATTTTAAATTTTTCTTCTACATCTGAGTATGTCAGGGGATCAGCTCGAAGTATTCCTCGAATTAATATTTATGCATTAATTGATCAGGCAGAACAAGTTTGTATTCAGAAGCATAAAAAACGATTGTTTGAAATAGAAGTTGAGATAGATGGACAAAAACAAAGAGTAAATGCATTTGGAGGTCATTCTCAGGCATGTGGATTTACAATCCATAAAGATGATATTGATTTGTTTAAGACCTTATTAGTAAAACAGGCAGAAACTTTGAAAACAGATCAGTTTGAATATCATTATGATGTTATTGATCAATTACAAATATCACAAATTACAAAAAACTTTATTACGAGTTTAGATCAGTTTAGTCCTTATGGTCAAAAGTTTGAATTTCCTATTTTTTATATGCAAAATTGTGTTTTAAAGGGTGGTCGAGAATTTGGTAACCGTTACCAAAAAGCAGCTAAGCAACACGTGAATTTTTCAGTATTAGATATATCAAACAGAAAACACCCTAAAGAAATTGAAGCTGTAGGGTTTGGGTTATGGGAAAAATTTAAATATGTCAGAGAGCATAGCGGCCGGGATTCTAAGATTGATCTGATTTTTAGATTAGAGATGGACCCAAGAGCAAAGAAGAAGCGTAGAGTATTGCGATTGAATGTACTTGATATAAGGTTGTCAGAAGACTAGTCCGGTCAGAGTGAGGTTACGCTCGCTTCGCTGGCGTTTTTTATTTATATTTATTTTTTATATTTTTTATTTTGTTTTGGGTTTTATTTGTTTGATTTGTTTTATTTTTGTTTCTTTTTTGTTTTTTTGTAGGTGATTTAGGAGGGGTTTTTTCGTGATTTTTTCTTTCTTTTCATGATGCGTTGGATCTCTAGGTGTTCATCGTAGGTTTTACTAAAGTGGTGTGAGCCATCAGGTTTGGCAACGAAAAATAAAAAAGGTGTTGTATCGGGCTTACAAGCAGCAAAGAAGGCTTTAACGCCAGGGGATGCAATAGGGGTTGGGGGGAAACCAAGTCGTCGATAAGTATTGTATGGAGATTTAATTTCAAGATCTTTATAATAAACACGATCTTTATACGATTTTCCAAGTGCATACACAACAGTGGGGTCAGAAGCCAAATACATTCGTTTTTTAATACGATTATAAAAAACAGAAGAAATTTGTGGCATTTCATATAACTTTCGACTTTCTTTTTGGATCATAGAAGCTAGCGTTAGTAGTTTATGAAAAGAATAAGAATAGCTTTTATTGGCATCTTTAAAAGGAGTGTAAATATTTTTTTCAAATTCAATTAACATTTGTTTGATAACTGTTTTTGGGGAATCTGATTCTTGAAAAAAATAAGTTTCTGGAAATAAGTATCCCTCAATTGTATCTTTTGGAATATCAGCTAAAAATGGGAATGATTCTTTAAAAAATAATTTAGCATGAACATGAGCAAATGATTCAAAATCATCCTTATCGCAAATATTATGAGACTCTAAGCGTGCTGCAATTTGAGCGATAGAAAACCCTTCAGGAATCGTAATCTTGGTTAAATTATGACTGCCAGAGTCATTAATTAAGATATGAATAAGAGATTGTTGATTAATGGAGGGGGGAATTAAGAAATAACCAGCACGTAACTTACGATCAGCTCGCATAACACGAATAATAAGTTTGAAAAATCGTTTAGAGTGTATAAGATGTTTTTCGGATAAAATATGAGTAATTGTATTAATACTACTACCATGAGGAATATGTAAAACATAAGATTTATCATGAGTAGAAGCAGGAAAAAAAGACAAATAAATAAAGACAAATAAAGAAACAACAAGTGTTGTTAAGCATGCCATGAAAATGGAATAAGCAGATAATGGCGTTCTATACATGTCTGATATGATAAAACGTTCTGGAAACAAAAAAAAGTCATTTTAATAAAAAAGAGGATTATTTTAATTCATAAGGAATGCTGATATAGTAATCTTTACGTGTTTTTTTGGGGCGGTTAGCTCAGTTGGTTAGAGTGCTTGCTTGACATGCAAGAGGTCACAAGTTCGATTCTTGTACCGCCCACCAGAAATAAGAGAGAATGTAAAACTTAATAATTTAGTGGTAAAATCTTAGGGTGCCTAAACAAAAAAAATCTCAAAAAAAGAAACCAAGATCAAAGCAAAAACCAAAGGTTGAGTTAAGTCCTGTTAATTTAGTATTTCAACAATTATTTTCGGTTATTTTAATTGTTCTTGGAGTATTTATCTGGATCCATCAATATATTGATACGGATCAAGGATTAGTAGGATTATTCATTGAAAAAACAACGTTAGAAGGATTTGGGATATTAGGGTTTTTAATACTTCCATTTTGCTTAATCGGATCAGGTATATTAGCCGCATTTGTTAAAAAGTCACTATGGTTTCATTTTATTGTTAGTGTCACATCATTTATTGGAGTCCATCAATTAATAGCCTTAAGTATCAACTTATCAAGTCCATTAGAATTACGTGATATTGGATATCTTGGTTTAGCCATTAACAAATTTAATTTAATTATCTTTGGAAATATAGGAGCTTTGGTTGTATATGCGGTGGTAGTGTTAACCTTAAATACATACTCAATTGGTTGGCCAATTTTTAAAGTATTTAAACCATTTAAATGGATTCCTCTATCATTAAAAGCCCTTAATGGTTGGTTGTTTGGATTTATAAAAAATACAGTGATTGAATATCAAAAGAGTAGAAAAGGAAAAAGTTTTCAAGTATGGCTTATCCATAAGTTATTTTTTATAAAATTAAGTCCTCAAAATCCAATAAAAGCTAAAAAACCGTTAAAACCTGAAACAAAAGAGTTAATAGCAAGAACAATGGCATTGCCAGATACGCAGTTAAACAAAAAAGAATCTAGTAACTCAAATCCATTTAATTTTGATGATATTAATATCGACAATGTTGATGATAAGGTAGCTAAAAAAGAGGACAGAGATCTTGAAATCGATAATTTAAATCGATTACAAGCATTAGCAACGGTTAATGATCCAGAAGAAGAGAAAGAAGAAACAAAGATAGTAAGCAAAAAGCCAAAACAATTTATTGATAATTCATTTTTAAAAGAGGAGCCGATGTCAGGTTCCAATAATGAACCTTTAAAAGAGTTTCAATGCCCCCCTATGGAGTTATTGGAAAAAGGAACAAAGCCAAAACATTCTTTAAAATCACAAACAAAACAGCGTGTTGAAAAAGCAGCGATATTAGAAGAGACATTAGCCAGTTTTAATGTGGCTGCTAAAGTGATTAATATTACACCTGGGCCAACAGTAACACGTTATGAACTCCAACCTGGAGATGGGGTAAAAATTAGTAAGATTACATCATTAAGTAAAGATATTTCATTAAAATTAGCAGCCCCAGATATACGGATTGAAGCACCGATTCCAGGAAAAGCATTAATTGGGATAGAAGTACCTAATCAAGATGTTCAGATGATTACATTACGATCTATTATTGAAGAACCTTCAGTATTAAATTTAGAAGATAAATTAATTGCGGGATTAGGAAAAACAATTACAGGTGAATCTATTATCATGAATTTAGGAAAAATGCCTCACGTATTAATTGCAGGTGCTACAGGGTCCGGAAAAAGTGTTTGTATCAATAGTATTATTTTATCTATTTTAATGAGATCCACACCAAATGAAGTAAAATTTTTAATGATTGATCCCAAAAAAGTGGAACTTAGTTTTTATGAAGGAATCCCACATTTGTTAGCACCCGTTGTAACCAATCCAAATAAAGCAGCCGCGACACTTAAGAAATGGGCCTTAGTAGAGATGGAAAACCGGTACGAGTTATTTTCTAGAGTTGGAGTAAAAGATATCTCGGGATTTAATGCATATGTTAAACGAGAACTAGAAAAGAATCCTGATGCTACTATCTTGGACGATAATCTTGCACTTGAGAAATTACCTTATATTGTTGTAATTATTGATGAATTAGCAGATTTAATGATGGTAGCATCACAAGATGTAGAGCAGACGATTTGTCGATTAGCACAAATGGCTCGTGCAACGGGAATTCATTTAGTTATTGCAACCCAACGACCTAGTGTAAATGTAGTTACAGGGTTAATAAAAGCTAATATCCCATCACGTGTATCATTTTATTTACAATCACAAATTGATTCTCGCACTATTATTGATATGGCTGGAGCTGAAAAGTTATTGGGAAAAGGGGATATGCTTTATTTTCCAGTAGGGTCGTTTAATCCATCAAGAGCTCAAGGTGTTTTTGTAAGTGAACCCGAAGTAAAACGTGTCGTAACGTGGTTAAAAGGGCAAGGGAAGCCAGATTATTTAAATGAAATTATAAATGTAGAACCATTGGAAGATGAACAAGAAGCAAGTAAAAAAGGTGGTTCTAATCAAGATGATTTATATGAAAATGCAAAACAGTTAGTAATGAGTACCAAGTATGCTTCGACATCATATTTACAAAGAAAATTAAGAATAGGCTATAATCGAGCAGCTAGGATTATGGATGAATTAGAAGAAGAAGGTGTGATATCAGAATATGTTGGTGAAAAAAAATCAAGAAGTGTTATGTAATTTTTTGTGTAAATACATGCAGAAATAAGAAGAAAATTGTCGTTATATAGAAGGGAGTCGAACAATGGCAGGACATAATAAATGGTCACAGATTAAGCATAAAAAAGCAAAAACAGATGCACAAAAAGGAAAAGTGTTTTCAAAAATAGCACGAGAAATTATGGTAGCTGCAAAAATGGGTGGCGAAGATGTAAGCATGAATCCAAGATTACGATTAGCCTTACAAAAAGCAAAAGAGGCAAATATGCCCAATGATAATGTAAAAAGAGCCATTCAAAAGGGAGTGGGATCTGATGATGACAATCAATTAGAAGAGTTACAATTTGAAGCGTATGGTCCCCACGGTATTGCTATTCTCATTGACACATTAACTGATAATCGAAATCGTACCATTACAAATTTAAAAGTAGTTTTAAATAAGGGTGGCGGTAATTTAGCAGATAAAGGAGCTGTAAGCTATTTATTTGAAACAAAAGGACTTATTTATTTTGAAAAAACAGACCAGCAAGATAAAATTATTGATCTAGCTATTGAAGAAGGTGCTGATGATATTGATGCAAAACCGGCAGGAGAGATAGAAATTATTACCCCTATTGATCAATTAGAATCATTAAAAACCTGTTATGATAAGCAAGGTTTTGAGTATGAAACCGCTACATTGACAAAAATTCCGGCAACATTTGTCACTATTACAGCAGAACAATTTGAAAACGTAGCCGCTTTATTGGAGAAAATTGAAGATGACGATGATGTTCAAGATGTATATTCAAATCTTGAACTTTCAGAGTCCTGAGATTAAATATAGAATGAATCAAAAAATTAAATATAATACATGTTTAGTTTTATACTCAAAGGGGTAACTTAATGAACATATCAAGAAATAAAATTAGAGGGCGCCATAAAATAATGGATGTAAAAAGATATTACAAATCATTATTAAAAGGGTAGTAAGTGATGAGTAAAATACAGCGATATATTGTACTAATGTTAGTAATACTATGTAGTTTTTGGTTACATAATGACAGCTTTGCCAATCCAAATCATACAGCTAGTGTCTTAATAGAAAAAACGTTTGTTCCTATAGATTCAGACATAGTTGTATTTCAACTAACAATTCAAAATGATTCAACTACAGAAAATATGACATTAAGTAATATGGTGTTTAAAACAGACTTAGATTTTGATTTTGGTGAATTTGATTATATTAAAGTATATCAAGATGGTGGGGACAACTCATTTAATGAAAGTGATGGCCTAGCAGCAGAGAAGACAGACAATACTGGTGATGCTACGACATTAGCACCTGCTGTAGAAAATATGAATAAAACAATAGAAAAAGAAAAAAGCAGCGTATTTTGGATAGTATTTAAACTAAAAGAGACTGCAATCACCAAGCAATCAGAAATTACATTTCATTCAGTAGAAGTATGTGATGACTCAGCGAGTTGTACAACTACAACGCCAAGTGGGGATAATGTTAATCAAATAACAGCAACAGGTATGCAGTTAAGTTATTTTGATGATATAAAACCAAGTTATATTTTTCCGGGATCTACAAATATTCCTATAGCTTACTTTAATATATCAGCAAAAGGCGACGATTTAACTGATATGAGTTTAACGATTAGAGATACCAACGGTAAATTTGATGATTCAGATGACACTGGAGTAGAAAATATATCGTTAGTTAGACAAACTAATGCTGTATTGGGTGCAGATCCAGGGGAGTATACGCCTCCAGTTGATGGTGAAGCAGGTTTTACTGAAGTAATTCAAGAGATCTCAGGTGACAGTGTAGATGGTTGGTCTAATACAGTCGTAACATTAAATGCATGGACGGGATTAACAACTTTAGACAAGGGAACAGATTATGGTATGTGGTTAGTCTATGATTTTGGAGATAATATAGCAGTGACCGCTGATTCTACGTTTAAAGTCTCTATTATGCCAGAAGATTTTTTTGGGGTAAATACTGAGTCAACAGAGACCATTGTAACACCAACATATGGCGTACATGAAATCCCATTTGCAGGTATTGAAATATCAGATATTACAAATTTATCAGGGGATGATGTATACGATAGAAATACAGCTATTCCTATTTTATCTTTTAAATTAAAATCGCATCAAACATCATCAATAGTAAAGGAAATATCAGTTGTAAATAATGGGACTGTACCATTTTTTGCAACAGAGGGACCTGCGGAAAATATCGAGCAAATAAGTATTTATTATGATGAAGACCAAACCAATACCTTATCAACAGATTTAGATACCGAAGTAGGAACCCTTATTTTAAACCCTGATTCTACAAACACATCAGAAATAGCACCTGTAACACTAAATAACGTAGTATTATCAGCATTTGATAATAATGACGACAATACAAAAACCTTTTTTGTTGTATATCATGTAGCAAGTGATATTGAAGCAAATAGTAACGCTACAAGTAACTATGTAACAGCTGAAATTGGAGATATAGTAGCAAGTGGAAATTTAGGAGATGATACATTTATTGAATTTAAAGCAAGTATTGCAAGAAATGACTCTCCTTTATCATCAACTCCAGTAGCAAGTATTGAGTTAGTAGATACAACTATACAAATTATAGAGACAGAAGATATTTCAGAAACAAATGCTTATGACGGAGAAATTAAGGTGCCAATGTTATACCTAAAATTTAAATCGGATGTTATTACACAAGCTGGAAAATTAACAATAAAAAACAATCAAGCAAATTTTTATTCAAGAGCAAATGGAATTACAAAAATATGGATATATGAAGATAAAAATGGGAATAAAGCATTGGATGATACCGACAAGTTTTTAAGAAGTACAACGGAGTTTACAAGTACAGGAGAAGCTTCCTTAGAAAATATTGAGTTTAATTATGAAAATGAGTTTTTAATTTTATATGATATTGGCCTTTTGGCATCTGAAGAAGGAAAACCTTTTGCTGCACAAATAGAAAATATAGAAATAACGGAAGGATCATCAAGCGTGAGCGGTGTACTCCCAACAAGAGAGGTAGCACAAATAATACCAATAGACAATTTGTTAAATGAGCAAGCCTCAGTAACAATACAAAATAATTCAGCAGATGATGCAACAATATTTAATCTTAACATAACAGTCAGTAATCCAAGTGGGATAAGTGTTATGATTAATAAATTAGAACCAAAATTTTATTTAAATGATAAAAGTGGGTTAGATATTTCTTATGAGTTTAGTTGTGAAATAGCATCAGTAGGAACAATACCCTTTGAATTAGTAGCTTCAGAACAAGAAGAGCTGTTATTTTCATGTTCACATAGTATTCCATATTCTAGTGGAGTGAGCATATTAGATACCTATATAGAGTACCAAGAAACAGCAGATCCTGATCAAGAAATTTTATTATTTCGATATCAAGATGGAGAAAGTGATTGGCATTTAGTTTCAGGGGAAGAAGTTTTGCAAAAAAGTATTAGCAGTGATATAACATCAGCTGATATTCCTCCATCATATGTAACTCATCCTTTAAAGCTTTGTGATTCTAAATCAAGTAGTATTAGTAATTGTAATAGTTTCTTAAATGGAGCGAGTATTGGAGAGAATAAAATTTTGTCATTAGTGTTTGTAGATGCATCAAGTATTGATGAGAGTTCTATTCGTTTGATTCGAGGAACTGATATTTTATTTCAGAAAGAAGAACTAAATGAAAACATGAAAACATTTATTTTTAATAAAGAAGCAAATTTATTACAGTTTTATGTTGGAGAGAAATCGGCAGATATTAGCCTATCCATGAGTGATTTATCTGGTAATAATTTACCTCTAATGTCCTTAAATTATTTAATTTCAGAGGATATTGAATTAACCAACCCTTTGTTTTATCCAAATCCATATAATTTAGGTAGTAATAATTTGAACTTTGGTTATAGTGTCTCAAGAGATAATACAGAAGTAGATATATATATATATAACCATTTAGGACAACTTATTTATACTTTATCACAAACTGTAAATTCTGGTTTAAATATACTAGCAATTTCTGAAACAGAAGATTTTATGGTACCTGGAATTTATATTTGTCGGATAATAGCAAAAGAAGATGGTAACGTTGTATCTTCTAAAACAACAAAGTTGGCAATTTACTAATGACTAAAAAACAGATTTTTACTATAGCAATATGCTTATGCTTACTATCAAGTAAGGGGCTAATAGGGATAACAAAATCTATCACAAATCCACAATCGATGATGGTAGGTGCTAGAAGTATTTCCCTGGGGCTAAATCCAGCACTCTATGGAGATTTAGGACATAGCATATTAAATCCAGCAACAAATGCAGGTATCAATCAATTACCATTTTCAGTAACATCACAGCAATTATTGGGGGAATTTAATTATCTAGTAGTAGGAACAGGTTTACCTGGTTCCATAAAATTTAGAAGAAAAGGGGATTATTATCGAAAAGAATTTGGGATCAGTTTGTCCTATAGTAACCTTTCAATAAATAAAGTGCCAAAGACAATAAATCAGGATGGACTTCCTTATCAAATTGGAGAGTTTTCAGCTGGTTATCATTTTGTTCATTTAGGATTTGGAACAAATTTTTATAACAAATTAGCAATCAATAAAATTTCTTTAGGAACAGCTATCAAAACATTAACATATTATGTAGATTCAAGTACAGCATCAACGGTTGGCATAGATGTAGGGGTTATTGCAATGCGATATATTGATTATAAAGTTATATCTAGTTTAGAATTTGGAGCTGTTATTCATAATGCACTAAGTCCTGGAATGGCAATGAAACAAACGGGGAATACATTAAAGTTACCATTTGAAATGATATTGGGGAGTAAGCTAAATTTATGGGATGATCGATTAAGTTTATTATCATCAATTAATAACTTAGGATTTTCAATAGGATCAGAATTTGAGATTGAAGAAGGCGTTTTTATTAGAGGATCAACCAATCAAAAGGATATCAAGGTGGGCTTAGGCATTACATTAGATAATATTCCAACAGGGGTATCCACGTATGGATTTAAAGGAAGATTAGATTTTAATTATACACAATCAGCATTTCCTATGAATAATAATCCTACTTATATATTATCATTAGCATCATTAGGGCGATCCATACCAAGAAAACCAGAAATTTTAATGCCACGCAAACCAGTACAATTAATTTCTAAGAATACAATAAATTTATCAGGCGTAGGCCCTAAAAATACAACAATACGTATTTACAATAATGATAAATTTAAAAAATCAATTCAAACAAATAAATTTGGAGATTGGAAAATAAAGAATTTCGCTTTAGGAGAAGGTAGGAATAATATTTACATCAAATCATATGATATGAGCAAGGATTTATCGTTAGATTCTAATAGTGTAACCATAATCTCTGATAGGACACCACCAAATCTTAATGTCACATTATTTCCAGATAATTCAGTACTTAAAGTTGAAATAGAATCAAATGAGATATTAGCGAATATTTCTGCAGAAATAGATGGTAGAAAAATCCGATTAAAGGAAGATGATAGTCAGTTAAAAGAAAAGAAAGTAGTAGAAGAGGATATGGAGCAAGATAGTATTATCAGTATATTTTTAGGGGAAAATCAAAAAAGAGATGATCTATATTTAAAAGCAACAAAATATATTGGACGAGCAGAATTACCAAGCTATATAGATAACAAAAAGAAGTCAATGAAAAAGAAATCATATAACGGTACTCCTCCACCAGAAAAAATGAGTCAAATTGACATATTTGCTACAGATGAATCTGGAAATAGTGTTGAAGTTGGTCCATTATCATTTTTTGGATCAATTACATTTCCAGTTGATAAACATGTTCATTATAATGATACCGTTCTAGTAATTGGAAATTCTTCCAATTTAATTGAAGATATTTATATTAATCGAGAAAAAACAAAGATAGACCTTGAAAATCGATTTTCATTACCTATTGATCTAAATCCAGGTAAAAATATTATTGAATCAACGTTTGAAACACAAGGAAATAAAACGTTAACCTATTATACACGTGTACTTCGGTTAGTAAGTTATCCTGATATGAATTCAAAAGTTAAAGGAAGAAGAGAAATTGAGTTTTTATCAACATTAAAAATTTTACACGGAGATAATGATGGTAACTTTTATCCAAAACAGAATGTAACACGACAATTTGTAACAAAGTTAATGGTATTGTCAATAGAAGAAGAAGAAAACTTAGCAGAGGTAACAACGAATTTATTTGCAGATGTAGCATTTGATCATCCATTTGCAAAATATATTCAATCAGGCGTTAATGAAGGGTTGATTTTTGCATTTCCAGATGGAACATTTAAACCAGATCAGGAATTAACATTAACAGAAGTAATTTACTTAATGAGTAATGCCGGTATTATTGATTACGAAGAAGTAGAAGATTCTGACCGACTTATTACCCGTGCTGAGTTAGCAGAATTCTTAGCATATACCCCAAAGTTTGAACGTAAGATAGAAAAGTTAATTGATTGGGAAAAAGGCTACGATACAAGTAAATTATTTGAGAACTAAAATTTATTTTGTATCAATAATTTAATACGAGAAAAAGTATTATAAAGATCAACGTTTATCATATAAAAGGTTGGAAGTAGGGTTAAGATAAGCGGTGTTGAAAAAACAAGACCCCATCCCAAGGTTAGCCCTAAGGGAGCTATAAATGGATCTGAGGCTCCAGAAAGACCATATGCGATTGGCATAACACCAACAACTGTAGTTAAACTGGTTAAAAAGATAGGGCGTAAGCGATCTGATGTCGCTTCTGCAATAATATCTTGAATATCATTATCAGGGTGATGTCTACGAAGTTGTTGAATTCGGTACATTAAGACCAATGAATCATTAACAAGAACACCTGTTAGACCAATGGCTCCAATCATAGCCATAAACCCTAAGGGTTCACTATGTAAATAGAAGGCAAAAATAATACCTATAATACCAAACGGCACAGATAGTAGTACAAGAAATGGCAAACTTAGAGAGTTAAATAATAGGACAAGCAACAAAAATATACCAACTAAGGCAATCATAAATGTTATTCCTAATTCACGAAAAGAGTTAGCCGTTTCTTCAGATCGTCCTCCAAAATCTAGCTGAACCCCTGTAGGTAATAATTGAGGAGATTCCTCTAATAATGTTTCAAGTTTTTTTTGTACTTGTAGAGGGGTATATGTCTTTCCTTCTAGGTTAGCCGTAATCGTTGTTGTTCGATCACCATCATAATGATAGTAGTTAGGAACACCTGGTTTATTAATAAAGGTCACAATATCTGATAGGCGAATTAAGCGACCTTGAGCATTTGAGATAGGTAAATTATATAACGTTTGAATATCATTTCTATATTGTTTTGCTAGCTGGACACGATAATATAATTTTTCATCATTAACTTGCGAGGATGTGATAACGGAACCACGAAATGCCGTCGATACTGTTTGCATGATTGTAGAAATAGACAGGCCAAAGCGAGATAAGGTTTCATAATCTATGGATAACTCAATTTGATCTTTACCAAGTTCATCATTACGATTAATATCCGTAACAGTATTATCAAAGTTATTATTTAACAAAGCAATCAAGCTGGATACTGCAGTATAACGGTCGGCATCAGAAAGAGCTGAAATACGAACTTCAACTGCTTTGCCTGCAGGGGGACCACCTTGTTCAATATTATATTCAATTTCTTTAACACCTGTAATTAAATCAGTTTTTTTCCGAAGTTCTTCAACAATATCATTAGCCGTTCTCTTACTATCACGTTTTGAAAAGGGGGTTAAATAAACCTCTACAGTACTAAATCGTTTTGTAATAGATCGTTCATTACGCCGTCCACGTAAACCTATATAAGTAACATAAGACATAACCTCTTTATCAGACAAACCTTCAACCAAAGCTTCTATTTCAGCTGTTTTTTGAGCTGTAGCATTGAGAGGAGTCCCTCGTTCCATTTCTAATTTTATATGAAATTCCTCAGCATCATCAGAAGGGAAAAAAACAAGATCCATCGTTTTTGCAATCATTAATGAGGAAGCAAAAAGGACTATAAAAAAAACAAGATTTAAATAGCGAAAACGTAATGATTTACGAATAAATGATTGAAAGGATTTTTTTATTTTTAAATAGCGAGAAGGTTTTTTATTTTCTAAAATAGGTTTAATTCCTTTAATGGAAGGAACTAGATGTGCAGGTAAGGCAATGGTAACTTCAAGAAGTGAAACAAATAAAGCAATCGAGATAACAAGAGGTATAACAATAATAAATTTTCCAATCAGTCCAGGAATAATAAACATCGGAGCAAAAGCAATAAATGTTGTTAAAATTGTTGTTAGTACGGGTTTAAATACATCATTAATGCCATTCATCGCTGCATCAAGTGGAGATGCTCCCATTTCACGATGCCTAATAATATTTTCCGACACAATAATAGAATCATCAACAACAACCCCCATAACAACAATCATGGCTGCAAGTGATAAAATATCAATATGATCAACAAATAAAGGCAAAATCGTAAAGGTTCCTAAAATCGTAACAGGAATACTAATTGCAACCCAAAAACTAGCTCGCCAATTTAAAAATAACGCTAAAACAAGTAATAAGAGAAATAAACCTGCACTTCCATTACTTTTAACTACAGCAAACCGATTTTTAACATACTTAGAAAAATCATTACCATAAATAAGTTCAAAAGAATCCATGTCTCGTTCTTTAAAACTTTCTTGAGTATCATTGATAAGATCTTTAATTTTTTCAGCCGTATTAATAATATCAGCAGATCCTGATTTATTAACTAAAAACCCAATCGCTTTTTTCCCATCTACATGCGTAATAACAGATTCCTCTTCAAATCCATTTGTAATCGATGCAACATCTTTTAAGCGTACAAGTTCCCCACTAAAAGTAGATCGTAAAATTAAGTTTTCAACGTCACGTTTATTACTCATTTCGGCATTAGTAAAAAGATTTTCTTCATTGTTTTTAGTTTCTAATGTTCCTAAACTTGAGCGTTGATTTCTCATTTGGATCGCTTGACTCACAGCATTTAAGGACAATTCATAAAACGTTAATTTCTTGGGATTGATATCAATTTGCATTTCACGATCTCGAAAACTAATCTTATCAACCGTAGCAATTTCAGATAAATTTAAGAGTTTTGATTCAAATAGTTTCGCTTCACGGCGCAAATCTCCATAAGAACTATTAGAAGATAATCCGATAAGCATAAGAGGGAAAATAGAAGTATCTAACGATTGAACAACGGGCAAATCATCCAAGTCATTTGGAAAGTCATTAATGCGATTAATAGCTTCACGTATTTTATTTTTTACCTCATCTTGATCATCATAATCTGGATCAAGAATAATAGAGACAACAGACTGGCTCTCAAGTGATACAGATGTATAGTAATCAATTCCATTAATACCTTTAATACTATCTTCAATTTTATTAGTAATATTAAGTTCAATATCTTCTGGCGATGCATTCATATAATAGGTTGTTACAATAACAGTACCAAAGTCGGCATCAGGAAACATGTCACGATTAAAGGTCACTACAGATTTAATACCAAAGGCAATAAACATGATAGTAAATAACCATGCAAACGTATTATTAGCCGAAAAATATCTAAATAATGCTTTCATCGTTAAGTTTCTTTAGTGATTCATCCAATAAACCTAAGGTTGTCATATAATTAATATAGAATCGGTAAATAGAGATTTTATTTTGTAATAAAATGGTTTCAACAAATTGGACGTTATCTTGAGCTTGAACAACGAACGAGAATTGGCCACGTCCATGATTGTAGCGTTTGATTTCTTGTTTAACACGTTTTTTTGCAAGCTGTAAACGTGTTTCATTAGCAGAGATAACCTTAATGATGGATTCATACTGAGTTGACATATCAACCAATGACGCTTGTAAATTTAAAATAGAATTATCAATAGTTAGAGCCAGATTGTTAAGAGATTGCTGTAACAGCTCATCATCTACATAATAACCTGTTTTTTCTACAGAATTAGCATAGGTAAATGAAACTGAGTAATCAGGTTTATTAAAGCCTAAAGAATCACCTAAGGAGGAGTCCCCACTTTTTAAGTTAGCAGCAAGATTTAAATCTAATTGAGGACGATTAGTTTCATGAACCATTTGTTTTTGAAATTCCAGTAATTCCTTTTGTTGATATAACAAAGCAATATGAGGAACCTTCTTAAGAATATCCGTTGTTATAGAGGGTAACTTAGGAATATAAGATAAGTTAAGTTTTGGAATTTTATTTTTAATAGATTCAGATAAAATAAGTGATAATTGATTGATTTTGGAATTTACTTGAGCCCTTTGAAGAATAATTAATTGTTCAAGATTTTTTAAAGAATCTTCGGATTGAATTAAATCAACGCGTTCAGCAATATTTTTTTTGTATTTCTTTTTAGTATCCTTATAAAGAGATCTAGATATAGTATAACGATCTCTTAAATTAGCAAGTTCACGATAATGACCATACCAATCTAAAAATTGATTAATTAAACCCAAGACAAATTGTTGTTCTTGATCAGCAAGCTGTATTAACGTTTGCTTATAATTAAGTGTCTTCGTTTCAGCTCCAATTTTGTTAAGAACACCTTTTTTATTCTTAAGGATAGGATGAATATAAGAAATACCAATAGCATGTTGATAATACTTATCAAGTAAGCCAAATTGCTGAGCTTGACTACTATACGTGCTATTAGAACTATTAAGAGCAACAGAAGCTCCTAATATTCCTCCTGTAGACCACAACGTTTTTGATACAGACGATTGAATACCCAAGCTAGTAGTTTCTTGTGATGAAAAAGGACTTGAAGATACAGGTTTCGTATTAGTGAACGAGGGAGATATAGAATAAGACGTATCCGTAAACGATTTTTCTTTATAAATAGAAAGTTTTGCCATATCACGCTGAATAGCGGTTGATTTAAAAAAAGGATGTGTTTTGTAGACATCCTCAATAAGTGATTGTAACGAAAATAAATTTGTTTGAGCAACAGTAAACGATGTAGTTAGAAGACTAATAAACAACATCAAACAACAAATTTTACTAAGGTGAGAAAACATAATATTTATGATAGCATTTTTTATGAATTAATAAATATAAAAGCGTGCTTATTTTATAAAGTAAGATAAATCTAAATATCAAGTAAGTATAATCTAAGTCTTAAAAAGAATAGCGAAATAAAAATGATAAGAATTGAATCATATATAAAGTTTTTTTATAATGAACTTATTAAAAGGAGAGTTAAATTATGTTAAAAATAAATAGTATTGCCCCTGATTTTAAGGCACAGACATCACATGGAGATATTTCATTTTATGATTGGTTAGGAGATAGTTGGGGTGTTTTATTTTCACATCCAAAAGATTTTACACCAGTATGTACAACAGAGCTTGGTTCATTAGCAAAACTAAAGCCAGAATTTGAAAAAAGAAACGTAAAAGTAATTGGCTTAAGTGTTGATCCCGTAGCTGAGCATCTGAAATGGCTAGATGATATTAAAGATGTTTCAGGAGAAAAGCCAGATTACCCAATCATTGCAGATGAGACACTTGCCGTTGCAAAACAATATAATATGCTAGAAGCTGATGCCGGGACTACATCAATGGGTCGAACCGCTGTTGATAATGAAACAGTTAGAACTGTTTTTGTAATAAGACCTGATAAGCGAATCGGATTATATTTAACATACCCAATGGCAACAGGGCGAAATTTTTTAGAAATTTTAAGAGCCATTGATTCTATGCAATTAACAGCAACGTATAAAGTAGCAACTCCCGCTGATTGGCAACAAGGAGAGGACGTTATTATTGTACCTGCAGTAAAAGATGATGAGGCAAAACAGCTGTTTCCAGCTGGATGGAAAACGGTAAAACCTTATTTAAGAAAAGTGCCAGACCCAAGTCAGTAAGGTAGAGTTAAGTTAGTTTGATTCTAATAATAGAGATGAGCTATTATCTTGAAAAATCATGCTCTGTAACGATATTTTGATATAGAGCAATGATCATGAAGCAAGTAACTTATTAGTTTCGTTTAAGATCGTAAAAGAAATCAACTGGCTTGACTGCTTGAATAATACTAAAGCTTTCATTCGCCGCGATAACCGTTGGTTTTATAGTTGTTGAGTCTTCTGTACTTTGTTTTCTATCTAACAATAAATCAAAATTAAAATTTAATCGTTCTGATTTATTTTGTGGAATATTTGTTTCCTTTTGTTGGTTTTGTAATGACATGTTAAGCTCCCTTATTTTGTTTTATGATATGGTTTATAGCCAAAAAAAAAAAATCAAAAACATCGATTTTTTATGGTTTATTTTATTGAGTTCAAAAAGAGTTAAAATAACAAAAAATGATAGGGTTAAATAAAAATAATGTTACAAATAAGTATTCAAAAATATCTTAAAATCATGATGATACTCAAAAATAGTATCCACATGCTCTGACCCATCAAGAACTAAAGTATGATACGGAATTCCAGCTTGGTTAGCATGTTTAACAAGTAATTGAGAATGATGGAACCCAACCCGATTATCACGATTTGAATGAATCATAAGTAACTTAGAAAGTTTGGTTTGATCAAGATTAAGCGGAGTATATTTTCCAATTGGAAATCGAAACAGATGATTCGCTATAAAAACACTGCCATGATAAAGAAAGAGGGGAATATTTTTACGTTGAAACTCTTCCTTCATAATTATATCAGGATCCGAAAAACTTGCCTGAGAAATAACAATTTTGATATCCTCGTCATATTGTGCTGCAATTAAAGTTGAGACAGCGCCCATTGATAACCCATAGTAAATAATATTTTCCGAACTAAATCCTAATTTCATACAAGCTTGTTTGGCACCAATAACATCATGGTATTCTTGTGATCCTAACGCCGTACGACCATTAAGTATGGTAGAACTTCCATGATTATGTAAATCATACATAAGAACACTATACCCTTGGTTAAAAAATAACCAAGCTGTCTTAATCAGAGCAGGTTCATGTTTAGAAGAATTATAGCCATGTGTAATAATCACACTCTTATTAGAAGTAGGGTGTTTCATAAACCAACCATGTAACATCACATCGGGTAACTGGCTTGGAAATTGTATCGATTCATAAGTTTTAATAGGCCCCATTAAAGAATGAGTGCCCCATGAAATAGCAAGGGGAGAATTAGTCTGATGATCACCATGGCCAGGTTCAACAGCCGCTAATTTAAAAAAGATAAGAGTGCAGATAGTAAAATAACTAAGAACGGTAATAATGCTTAAATCCAATAATAATTTGAGTAAAGACCGTTTGTTAAACATGATGTAATCTTACTATAGCCTTTAATAGCGAAATATCATAAAGAGAAATTAGACGCAATGCTAAGACTATATTATAATAAACCATTAGCATTAAAGTACGAAGGAAGGGTCAATGCCAATCTTATCATTATTATCCAAAATTCTTGGGGATCCTGTTGAAAAGGCGATTCAGCCTTATCGAAAAAATGTAGATTTAATTAATGCTCTTGAAGATGAGTATACCCAATTATCTGATGAACAATTAAAAGATAAAACAACTTTTTTTAAGCAGCAATTAGATGAAGGAAAAACATTAGATGATATTTTAGTGTCTGTTTTTGCCTGTGTCAGAGAAGTCTCAAAACGTGTGTTAGAAATGAGACATTTTGACGTCCAGTTAATTGGAGGTATGGTGTTACATGAAGGCCGAATCGCCGAAATGAAAACAGGAGAAGGAAAAACATTAGTAGCGTCATTGCCAGCCTACCTTAATGCTCTTGAAGGAAAAGGCGTATACATTGTTACAGTCAACGATTATTTAGCTAAACGAGATAGCGAATGGATGGGAAAAATTTATCAATTTTTAGGATTGTCCGTAGGGCTTATTCAATCAGGGATGGATCCGCAAGAAAAGTTAACAGCCTATCAATGTGACATTACCTATGGAACTAACAATGAATTTGGGTTCGATTATTTACGTGATAATTTAGCAGGGGATGTGTCTCAGTGTTGTCAATTAAGACGCCATTTTGCCATTATTGATGAAGTCGATAGTATTTTAATTGACGAAGCCAGAACCCCATTAATTATTTCAGGACCTGTAAGCGATTCAACCGATAATTATAAAAAAGTTGCAAGGGTTACCAAATCATTATCAAAAGAAACTCATTTTACATTAGATGAAAAACATAAGAATATTGTTTTAACAGAAGATGGTATTGATAAAATTGAAACAGAAATGGGACTGTCCGATATATATTCCGTAAAAAATATGGAAATTGCACATATGGCTGTTCAGTGTTTACGTGCTAAACATTTATTTAAACGAGATATTGATTATGTAGTTAAAGATGGTGCTATTTTAATTGTAGATGAATTTACCGGTCGATTAATGGAAGGCCGTCGGTATTCAGATGGTTTACATCAAGCCATAGAAGCAATCGAAAACTTGTCAATTAAAGAAGAAAGCCAAACTTTAGCGAGTGTAACCTTTCAAAATTATTTTCGAATGTTCCCAAAATTAGCAGGAATGACGGGAACTGCGGTAACAGAAGCGTCCGAATTTGAAAAAATATATAATCTTCCTGTAACCGTTATGCCTACTAACAAACCTCTCGCAAGACAAGATATGGCCGATATTATCTATAAAACAAAGCAAGTAAAATTTGATGCCATTGTAGAAGAAATAGCTACCGTTCATAAAACAAAACAACCTGTCTTAGTTGGAACAATCGCTATTGAAACATCAGAGCTCGTATCAGCTTTATTAAAAAAGAAAGGGATTCCTCATAATGTCCTAAATGCTAAGCATCATGAAAAAGAAGCTGAGATTATCGCAAATGCAGGGCAGCAAGGTGCGGTAACCATTGCAACAAATATGGCTGGAAGAGGTACCGATATCGTATTAGGAGAAGGGGGCATTGAATTAGGCGGGTTATATGTTATTGGAACATCACGGCATGAATCACGACGAATTGATAATCAGCTTAGAGGTCGTTCGGGACGTCAAGGCGATCCAGGAAAAACACGGTTTTATGTATGTTTAGAGGATGATCTAATGCGCTTATTTGGTTCAGATCGAATTAAATCAGTTATGGAAACATTAGGGATGCCAGATGAGATGCCTATCGAGCATTCCATGGTTTCAAAATCATTAGAAAAAGCTCAAACAAAAGTTGAAAAATATCACTTTGGTGTCCGAAAACAAATTTTACAATATGATGATGTATTAAATAAACAACGAGAAACCATTTACCGAGTTAGACACTCAATTTTAACCGAATCAGACTATCAATCTATTTATCAAGAATTCTTAAATCGGTTAATGGATAGTATGACACAAGAATATCCTATGGAAACATTAATGGATGAGCAATTAGATACCTTTAAGAAGTATATACAACAGATATTACCTGTTGAAAATAACGATGAAATTATTAAAAAAATCAAAGAAGTAAAAAGTATGGATGTGCTTAACAAAGCCATTATGTCTTTTTATTTGTATCGTCGGAATGAACATCCTGAACACTTATTTGATCATTTTGTAACCAAACGTGTAATGTTAATGTGCGTTGATAAAAAATGGATGGATCACTTACACAATATGGATATCTTAAGAGAAGGGATAGGGTTAAGAGCGTATGGTCAACGTGATCCTTTAATTGAATATAAACGAGAAGCATTCGGTATGTTTCAAGAACTAATGATTCATATATCAGAAGAAGCTATCTCAATGATTAATCGATCAGTTGTTGTTCAACAAGAAGAACAACAATCTACCATTGATATGGGAGCCATTCAAACGAATCAATCTTCTCAATCAGCATCAGCCAAAACAGTAAGAAAAATAGACAAGATTGGACGTAATGAACGTGTTAAAATTCAAAAAGATACCGTTGTAAAAGAAGTGAAATGGAAACACGCTGAAGATATGATTAAACAAGAAGGATGGCAATTACTTGCATCCGATGAGACAGCATAATGGATGATAGCAAGAAACAGTTTAACCACTTTCAAGAGATTTTTCATCTCTTGGGAGACTATCTTTGACGAACCTAAATTAGTTCACGAAATTCAAAAAACAGAAAAAGAAATTAATGAAGATAGTTTCTGGGACAATAATAAAGATGCTCAAACAATCTTTAACTCATTATCTGAGAAAAAAAAGAAGTTAGAAACAATTACCTCAATTCGAACAATTGAAGGTGATATTTTAGCCTATTATGATCTTATTAATACGGATCCATCATTAGCCAATGATTCAGAGTTGCAAACAGATTATGAAAAAAATATAAAAATATTTGTAAATCAAGTAGCTGATCTAGAAAATAAATCATTATTATCAGGCCCCTATGATACTTATAATGCCTATATTAATTTTAATGCAGGAGCCGGTGGGACAGATGCTCAAGATTGGACTGAAATGTTATTAAGAATGTATCTAAGATGGTGCGAAAAACGTCAGTTTAAAGTAGATGTGTTAGATAAAACATCTGGCGATGAAGCTGGTATTAAATCAGCTACCTGTCTTGTATCAGGAGATTTAGTATATGGTTACTTAAAATATGAACAAGGGATTCATCGTCTCGTTAGACAATCACCTTTTAATGCTAACAGTAAACGTCAAACATCATTTGCCGGTATCGAAGTGATCCCTCAAATTGATACAACTGTATCAACCGTTACCATTGATCCAAAAGATTTGAAAATTGATACTTACCGAGCCAGTGGAGCAGGCGGTCAACATGTTAATAAAACCGATTCTGCAGTACGTATAACTCATATACCCACCGGCGTAGTAGCCACATCTCAAGCAAGCCGATCTCAGGCAAGTAATAAAGAAACTGCCTTATCTCTATTAAAATCACGACTTTTAATAATTATGCAAGAAGAAAAAAAACAAGAAGTATCTCAACTTAAAGGCGAACAAAAAGAAAATGCCTGGGGAAATCAAATTCGGTCTTACGTGCTTCATCCCTACAAATTAGTGAAAGATTTACGATCAAATTACGAAACATCAGATGTCCAAGGTGTGCTAGATGGAGATTTAGATAAGTTTGTTGAATCATTATTACGAATAAAAAAAGAGGATAAGGCTTAAAAAGAAAAGAAGCTTCATGTAAACTGAAATAAAAGAGATGAATAATAATAAATTTTTTCGCTATTATTTTTATGTAATTCTGTTCCTAGGCCTCTTAATTGGATTAAGTGTCTCTATCCGTCGTTACCATTACGAATTTGAAAAACAGTCCGTTGAAATTGCTGCTTCATTACGTGAATTAAAACAATGTGCCACATACGCAGGAATATCTATTGATGACTTTTTACTAAAATTAAAAGAACAATCAACCTTATCAAAAATTGTGATAGAAGAAGATACCTTACAAGATTATATCGAAAATGGACAAATGACCCTCCTAAAAGGATCTGAAATTATGAACATGTATCGAGTAGGGCATGTAAATCGTACCGTTCTATCAAGACTCTATAAAAATGTGCAAATAAAACCAGATTATTTTTATCTTTTAATAGAAAAAAGAAAAGATTTTAACCATATTAGAGATTTCTTAGAAGCCGAATTTGGTAAAAAGAATGTATCTCAAATTCAAAGTTACCCATACTTAGAAATACTGGATACTAAAGAAGATTTATTATCTATCGGACTTGGAATTTCAAATGATAAAAAACAGTTAATAGAAAAATACGGGTTTGAACCCATCATTAGATTAAGAAATTCATCTCGTCTAAAAGACGAAATTATAAAATTAAAATTAATGGGGTTTTCTGATTTACCATCTCGATCATTAATCTTTGAAGGTAAAGAAATTTTAGGTTATCCCACTCAACTTAATTTGTTAGTAGAAAAATTAAGAGATAAACAAGTATCATTTGGAACAATAGAATTTAATAATCAATTAGGTATCAATACGTTGGTTCACGCGTTACCTCATAATGTTTTTCGTGTTCATAGTATTGATTTTGATGAAATGCAAGCCATGTCAGCCAAAAAGGCATTAAATCGTTACGTAAGAGCTGCTAAGGAACGTGGGATGGATTTATTGTTTATTCATCCGTTTATTCAAAAGCAAAGTAACTTAACCGTCATTGATTTTAACATAAGTTTTATTAATGATTTAATTGCTACATTAGAAACAAATGGCTATAGCACGCATTTAAATCAACAGTTTCCTCAAAAAGCATATGTAGCAGCTACATTTTTTGAAAGAATGCTATTAATTTTTGTAGCCTTAACAAGTGTATTATTTATCTTAAGTTTCTTTCGTGCTTTTTCTCTAATTAACATTATGAGTTTTTATATGATATCCATGGGATCAATATATATTTTTGAATTGATGGGCCATTCACTCATTATTAATAAAATAACAGCATTAGTGATGGCTATTATCTTTCCTACCTTAGCCATTATTACACAGTTTCCTCAAAATAAACTTAATCATAATTTAATGATGCGGTTTGTACACGGATGTATGTATTTATTACGTAGTTTAGGAATCTGTTTATTAGGTGCAGTCTTAATTATTGGTATATTATCAGATATTACATTCTTAACAGGAATTGAACGGTTTTTAGGGATCAAAGTATCGTTTATTATCCCCATTCTATTAATTGGATTATTCTTTTACTTAAGACCTAATCGAATACAATCAACATTTTTTGTACTAAAACGTCTTTACTATGCACCGGTACGTACAGCTGGCTTAATGTCAATTTTTGCTTTAGTTATTTTTCTAATGGTCTTAATTATCAGAAGTGGTAACTTTTTTGTCTTTCCAAGATTCTTAATAGAAGAACAGTTTAGACAATCCTTAGAATCAATTTTTTATGTTAGACCTAGAACAAAAGAATTTTTAATTGGTTACCCATTCCTATTAATCGCATTTATGTATGTCGATGGAAAAATATCACGACTATGGATTTGGTTTTTTAATATTGTAGGATCGATCGCATTAATTTCTGTAATTAACTCGTTTTGCCATTTACATACACCGTTACAAGTGTCCTTATACCGAAGTGTATTAGGACTATTACTAGGTATTGGCTTTACTTGTTTCTATTTATTTGCTTATAAATCAATAGCAAGAGCTTTAAAACTAAGACTGAATTAAATGAATGAAAGAGCTGGCTTATTAAAGCAATTACAAAACCAGTTAAATATTAACTTCAAAAATCCATCTTTATTAGATGAAGCACTAACGCATCGTTCTGTCTTACGTGGTAACAAAAAAGGGATCGCTCACAATGAACGATTAGAATTTTTTGGAGATGCTGTCCTAAAATTAATTTTATCTGAATATTTGTACCATAAATATCCAGCCTATGATGAAGGTGAATTATCAAAGTTACGCTCACAGTTTATTTCAGATAGGTTTATGACTATCATGGCAAAAGAATTACAGTTAAGTGATGTGATTCACGTATCATATGGAGAAAAAAAGGCTGGAGGGCAATTTAGAGACCGTATCTTAGCAGATGCTATGGAAGCCTTATTAGGGGCAAGTTACCTGGATCAAGGTCTTGCTATAACAAAAGAATGGTTTTTAACGATGTTTGAAACAGTTAAAGAAGAAAGCCAAGATTTAGAATTAACCGATTACAAAACAGAATTACAAGAACTTTGCCAAAAAAAAGATGGTATCTTGCCCTCTTATACCCTCATAGAAACTACGGGTCCTCAACATGATTGTACCTTTCACGTTCAAGGATTGATTAAGTTAAACGATACAGATATTATCGTCAGTGCCTCAGGTAAAACAAAAAAAGATGCCGAACAAAAAACAGCTCAAGCCTTACTAAAAGCGATCGAGGATTCGTTACGTTGAGTCTGCGTTATTGTGTATCATGTAAAACAATACGTGATCAAAATAATACCGTTATATCAGAAGAATTGTATCGATGTTCTACCTGTAAAAAAGTATTAATTTATTTCGGAAGAGAAGAGGCCTCTATCTCTATCGATACCATTTTAGCAGAATATGATGCCTTACATCCCTATAATCCACTAAAAGATTTTAAAGGTACCGTAAAAGATTACGAAAACCCTCAAACTAATATCGCCATAATAGAATGCGAAGAAATCTTGAAACATGATCCTAATAACAAAGAAGCGTTACGTCACTTATCAAAACATTTTTGGGCACAAGCTGATATCCAAAAATCACTTGATTATATGAATAAATTAAATCAAATTAATTCGGTTTTATCAGATGATATTATTCACTATACAACCTTGCTTCTCATTCAAAAAGAATACCAGTCTATTATTGACCTAATGAAAAAATATGAAGATAAAATTACTAAATTTTTGTTTTATCATTACCTGGCTATCAGTTACTTAGGCCTGAATCTGTTTAATGATGCGTTAACTTATTTTTATCAAGCTTACTATAGCTGCGATGACGAAGACCGAAAGAAAAAAATAAAAAAAATGATCCGCTATTTAAACTCTATTTTAGATAAATCATCACCGTGATCCCCCTTTAAATTTTATTTACTTTGTTTTAAAATTAGTGTCTGCATATCTTTGGGGTGTAGCCAAGCGGCAAGGCAACGGGTTTTGGTCTCGTGATCGTTGGTTCGAATCCAGCCACCCCAGCCACTTCACGACAAGAGTACCTCATCTTT
>MDSY01044525.1_pt1 | contig 32297 bp, 22 predicted proteins | sample 811131 | NCBI WGS metagenome assembly MDSY01 (sample SAMN05326643, study PRJNA326480) | marine metagenome | isolation source: seawater | place: Atlantic Ocean: South West | collected 2010 | reverse complement strand
GTCGCCGGGTTGAACCAGTAGAGGTACACCATGAACAACCCGAACAGCGGCTTCTTCGCCTGCTTCACGATGTCCGCGGGGGTGGGCAGCGCACGCATGGTGTCCTTGTACGCGGTGAAGAGGATCTCGGGCGCGAAGACGAGCAGCATGAGCTGATCCCACGCCACGGTTCCCACGACGGAGCCAAACAGGATGGACAGGATCTTAACCCTGAACGCGGTATCCGGCAACGTCACCAGCTGCAGCCAGTTGTTGAGCCACGGGGAAACCTCGAACGCGCAGACGAACGCGCCGATGACCAAAGCTCCGATGGACATCAGAAGCGTCTTGTTCTCAATCGCGCCCATCATGAAGGGTCGGCCCTTGTAGTTGACGAGCATCACGCACACCCTCTGCACAGTCTCCACCAAGAACACCACGGTGTTCAGCAGCGACGGCTTGAACGGCGGACCTTGCTCCCAGAACGAGCGTTGCTCCTCGGTGGCGTTAGCCTTGAGCTCCTCGGGGATGATGGCCACCGGGATGTTTTCCGGAAATTCCGCCTCCTCGCCGGTGGCCGTCTTAACGAGGTGCACGGCGTAGACCATGCACCCGAGGTGAATCACGAGCTGGCCGGTGAGGGAGAGGAAGTTGGCGGGATGGAAGATGGACCGCAGTGGCCTGACGTGCGACAGCGTGTGCACCGGGGTGGCGTAGGAGAACGCGAGCGACGCCGCGGTGAGCGCCGATCCGCTGGCGATCATCTGGTTATCGCTGCTGCGAATCCCGTCGAGGTAAAGAACCGAGAGGGAGTACGCGCTGATCAGGCAGGAGAGCACGAGCACCTGCTGCATCTGGATGGCGGACACCAGCGTGCACCGCCCTTGTCGGATGATGTCCACCGCGCTTCGAACGGAAGGGACGCGGGAGGTAAACGGCGCCGCCATCGAGGCGTCGCCGAGTTTCACCTGCGGCGTCTCCATGTCCTCCGCGCCTTCCATCTCCTGCATCATCTGCGAAAACCCGGGCACGCCGCCGCCGCCGTCCGCCCTCGCGCGCTCCGCCTGCCTGCGCTTGGTCTCGGTGATCATGCGGCCGGTGGCAGCCTTCATGGCGCTGAACTGGGCCCACTGTTCGCCGGCGGCGGTGCGTAGGGTGAGCTCCTCCTCGAACCAAGCCTTCTGGAGCTGGACAAGTTCCTTCTGGTCAGCTTTCCGGGCGGCAGCTTCCCGGGCCCGCGCCTCCTTCACCTTGGCAGCCTGCTCCTTGACCCGCTCCATCTTCTGCGCGAAGGTCTCAGCCTTGGCGTCCGTGGGCACCGTCACGGCGTTGTTGTCCTTTGCGTCTTTTTTATCCTCCTCGCCCGCCGGGGTCACCTTTTTGGTGTTGGCGCCGCCAAAGCCGCTGAGGAGCGCGACGCCGACGTGCGCCTGCTTGAGCGCGCCGACGTCGTTGGCGCCGTCGCCGCACATGAACGTGTGCCTGCCCTGCTGCTTCAGCCGCTTCAAGACGCGTTCCTTGTCGTCCGGGGACATGCGCGCGAAGATGACGACGGAGTCCAGGTAGTCCCAGAGGCCCCCGCCGCCGCCTCCTCGCCCCGTGCGCTTGTTGTCCTTCATCAGGCTCTCCTTGCCGAGGCTCACGCCGTCGATCGCGGCCGCCGCGTTGAGGCTACCGCCCGTGACGCAGAGCGAGTACTTCTTCGCGAGGTCAGGGATGGACCCGTCGCTTTTGTACGGCTGCCGGTGCGTGGGCTCGCCGGTGTTCTCATCCGTCTTGGCGCTCACCCACTCGAGGCCGTCGTCCTCGTCCTTCACCAGCATCATCGCGCGCTCCAAACCGCCCTCGGCGATGTGAACCTCGTTGGCGACGTGCAGCGCGGTGAGCGCGCTGTCACCCGTGGCCATCATCACTGTGTGGCTCGAAGCACGAAGCGCCTTGATCACGTCGGGGGTATCGTTACGCACCGGGCACGCAAACGCCAGAAAGCCGTCAAAGGTCAAGCCCCGCTCCATCTCGTCCCTGGTCAAGGGGTTACGCGCGTCGCGAAGCCTGGCGCTCTCGGCGTCGGTGAGGGACCGGTGCGCGAGCGCGATGATGCGCATGCCTTCCTCCGCGAGCCTGCGGTAGGCGGCGTCGTAACCCGTCGGCTTCTCCGCCAACAGAGTCGCGACCATCTCGGGGGAGCCCTTCATCAACACCCAGTTCGCCGCCTTCTCCCCGCCGGTTTGAGACACGGCGGCGACGGTGGACATGCGCTGCAGCGCGCTGCTGAAGTGGTTGCGAACGAGTATCTTGACGGAAGGAGTGCCGCGCCACGTGCGCTTGGGGGGCTTGGGCTCGGGCACCGGCGGTACGGTGTGGTGTCGGTTCGTTGGGAGCTTGGCGATTGCCTCCGCGCGTTTGGCCCTCGCCTCCGCCAGAGCTTTGTCCCTCAGCGGGTCCGGGAAGTTCTCGGTGGGAAGCGCCGTCTGCGACCGCGGGTCGAACCTCCACTTGACGCCCATGAGCGCCGCCTGTTCAAGCGGGTCCCCGAACGTTTTGCCGTCCACCTGCACCAGCGAGTGGCAGCCGGCGAGGACGAGGGACGCGGACTTTGTCGCCTCGGGGCACGGCGTGAGTTCCGTGAACTTGCCTTTTTCTGAAGGGGTCACGATGCCCATGGCCACGAGCTTGTCCGAGGTGAGGGTGCCAGTCTTGTCGAACAGGGTGGTGTCCACCTTGCCGGAGATTGGCACCCTGAAGGGCTCGGTGCAAAAGACGGACGCGCGCATCAGCGCGAGGAGGGCGGTGTTGACCGCCATCGCCGTCTGCATGGGCAGCTCGGGCGGGACCACGCTTGTTAGGATGAGGATGCATCGAAGCACCAGTTCGTACTGCGAGCGCTTGCCCTCCTTCATGCCCATGACGAAGACGTGACCGGACGCGAGAAGCGCGAAGATGAGCAGGATGAAGAGCAGAACCAGGGTCTCCCAGGTATCGCCGGTGACCTGCTCGCTGCTAAACTCCATCATCCTCATCAGGCTCCCTTGCGTGGAGGAGAATCCAGTCTGGAGCACGTAGGAAAGGCAGCCGCCGTCGGGGGTCACGGGAAGACCGTGAGCCTGCTCGGCATCGCCCTGGCTCTGCTGCATCAGCGTCGTGCCGGAGTAGAGAACGTTGACCTTATGCTCCCCGTTGATGTCGAGCGGCGCGGACGGATCGCTAGCCACGGTTTCCCCCGAGAGCGAGTCCTTCATCTGCGGCACGGACTCACCAGTCAGGCTCGCCTCGTTGACCACCGCGGACCCGCGGAGCACCAGGCAGTCGCACGGGATGGGCGTGTCCCCGGCGCCCGGGGGCCTCGCGACGGAGATGATATCACCCGGCACGAGCTCCTCGGAAGACCTGTTGTCCCATCGGCCGTCGCGAAAGACGAGAATTCGCGTCGGGGTGGCGCCCATGCCCCGCAGCGTGCGAATGTTCTTGATGCGCGAGAACGCCGTGGTGGCCTCGAACATGAGCAAGGACGCCGCGGAGAACAGCGCGTACTTCCAGTACTCGTCGAGGAGCCAGAGCAGGGTGGTGAACACCTGGAACACGCAAACCGGCGACATGAGCTGCTCCTTGTAGCACCTCAGAAACGTGGGGAGGGGAACTCGGAGGGAGTTGTCGCCGAAGCGGGACGTCGACGCCGCCACGCCACCCGCGCTCATCCCGCGCGTGGGCTGTAGGTAGCTCGCCAGGGGTTCCGCCACCGGCGTCGCCACCTCCCTCACCTCGCCGCGGACCTTACCGCCGCCGCCCACCTCGGTTGTAACGTACTCGAATCGCTGGCGCTGGAAAACCGTCCATAGCATCTTTCGCTTGCCGCCGGGAGCCTTGGGATCGACGATCTCGAGCTCGTTCACGTGCACGATCTCAGCCTTGCCCTGGTGGGGCATCGGGCAGAACATGAGCACGTTACCTGGCTTGACCTCGTCCGCCTCGACGTAGTTTACAAACGCCTTGAAACGAACGCTCCAGTGCTGACCGAACATGAGTAGGACGTGCGCGACGGCGACAAAGGAGAAATAGGCCACCGCCCAGAACTCCGGGAGCCACGACGCCGGGAGCGTGGGCGGTGTCGAGAATGTGATCTGTTCCTCGAGCGCCGTCAGGTTCGCGGCGGGGGCGTCGGTATCGGCGTCGGGGGTCGCGGACGAGGCCTCCACCGCGGCGGCTGCGTCCGGGGCTTCGGGCGCGGCGTCGTCGTCCGCCTCGAGGTCGCCCCAGGGATCGTCCTCGGCGTCGCCGCCGCCCCAGTCGTCCACCACAGTCTTGCCGCGCTTGGCGCCGGCATCGGTCTTGGCGGCGAAGGCTGCCGGATCGTACCCCTTCTCCTTGTGATGCGCGAGCGCCACCTCGTAGGGATTGCCCGACGTCTCGACGCACGCCTTGAGCGCGAAGACGTACAGGACCAGGAACGGCAGGTGGTGGAGGCCCAGGCCGAAGAGGTTGATCCGACGCTTCTGCGAGGTCACCTTGGCGATGTTCGCCGGGTACGTCAGGTGGAGCCTCCCCATGGCGATGACCTACGTAGGGGACCCCGGTGCGTGCGAAGGTCAAATGCCAAACGCCGTTGCCCCGATCTTTTCAGATCCGCCGCACCGACAGTACCCCTCGGACCCGATGGGCGGTCGTTGAGACGCGATCGATGCCGGCGAGCGAGGCGCGTCGTATCGTGACACCAACAAGACACTCCGCGAACCGAAGGTCGAGAGATGCGGCGTCTGAAGCGCGCGTCACTGTGGTCTCGCGCCGTGTCACTTCGCTCGTCGAAAAGTCACCGCGGAGTTCGGTTGAGTGCACGATCGGAATTTTATCCGAACGATGGACCCGCCGGCCTCCCGCTGCCACTAAGGGACGCACATTCGACGCGTCATATCCAATCCGCCATGGGCATCAAACTCGGCTGCAAGGAGGACCTCACCGGCAAGGTGGCGATCGTCACCGGCGCCAACACCGGCATCGGCCTGCAGACGGCCAAGATGCTCGCCGACGCAGGCGCGCACGTCGTCCTCGCGTGCCGATCCGCCGAGCGCGCCCGCCCCGCGATGAAGCTGGTCACGCAAAGCCCCAAGGCGAGCGCCGAGGTCATCCCCCTGGACCTCAGCGACGTCGACTCCGTCAAGTCCTTCGCCGCCGCCTTCCTCAAGAAGCACGGCGTGTTGGACATCCTCGTGAACAACGCGGGGCTCAACACCACCGGGTCTTACAAAGGACCCACCACCACCAAGCAAGGCTACGAGATCTGCATGGGCACCAACTACTTCGGACACTTCGCCCTCACCGCGTTGCTCATGCCCGCGCTCCGCGCCTCCCCAGACGCCCGCGTCGTCGCGCTCTCCTCCGTCACCACCTGGTTCGCGTCGAACAAATACCAGTTCTACGTCAAAGGCGCGTCCAAGACGAAAGGTAACTACGCGGCGTCCAAGCTCGCGTGCCTCGCCTCGACGATCGAGTCACAGCGCAGGATGGACGCCAAGTTCCCGGACAACAAGGTCAAGTTCGTCGCCGCGGACCCGGGGTTCGTGGCGAGCGACGTGTGGCGTAACTACAACGTTGTTTTCCGCACAGTGGCGGGCGCGCTTGCGCTTAACACGGCTGAGGGCGCGCTGTGCTCGGTGAAGTGCGCGGCGGTCGGGGCGATCAAGCCCGGTGCGCTGTACATGCCCTTCAAGGGTGTGAAGATGTCGTCGCTGTTCGGCCTGAACAAGAGGCTGGCGTACGACCTGGGGATGCCGTTCCTCACGAGGCTCTTCCACGGCTTCGCGAGCGACAGGCCGGCGCCGAAGGCCAAAAGTAAGGAGGCGACGGCGACGCTGTGGAAGCTGAGCGTGGAGTTCTGCAAGGATAACGGCGTCGGTGACAGCGTTCTCCTCGAGGTCTAGGTGGCGGTCTAAGGGAGACGAGTATCGATCATGGGATGTAAGGGAACGAAGGACGTCGCGCGAATCAATCGCCAAAAAACTAAAATCGATTCGATATCCAAAAGCCGTTACGCCTCCACCACCTTCCAAGGGATGTCCTGGCCCGCGTAGAAGGGCACCACCACGTCACCGCCGAACTCGTACTCAGCCGGGCACTCCCACGCCTCGCGGACCAAGGTCACCGTCCCTTCGTTCCGTGGCACGCCGTAGAAATCCGCCCCGTTGTGGCTAGCGAAGGCCTCCAGGTTTTCCAACTTGCCCTCCTTCTCAAACGCCATGGCGTAAAACGGGAGCGCGGCGTGCGCGGAGAACACGCCGGCGCACCCGCACGCGCTCTCTTTGGCACCCTTGGGGTGCGGCGCGCTGTCCGTCCCGAGGAAGAACTTTTTATTCCCACTCGTCGCGGCGGCGGCGACGGCGACGCGGTGGGATTCTCGTTTTAATATCGGAAGGCAGTAGAGATGCGGCCTGATGCCGCCAAGCAGCATGGCGTTCCTGTTGAGTAGGACGTGCTGCGGCGTGATGGTCGCCGCGACGTTATCCCCTTGTGCCTTGCAAAACTCCACCGCTTCCTCCGTGGTGATGTGTTCCATCACGATCTTCAGCCCCGGCACTTTGTCCACGAGCTTGGCCAAGACTTGGTCGAGAAAGACGCGCTCGCGATCGAACATGTCCACGCTCCCGTGCGTCACCTCGCCGTGAACCTCGAGCACCAAACCGAGCTCCGCCATTTTCTCCAGCGCGGGCATGCACTTGTTCACGTCCGTGACGCCCGCGTCGGAGTTCGTCGTGGCCCCTGCAGGGTAGAGCTTGCACCCCCGGACGAACCCCGACGCGGCGGCCGTCTCGATCTCCTCGGGGGATGTGTTGTCGGTGAGGTACAGGGTCATCTGGGGCTCGAATGAGACGCCGGGTGGGACCGCGGCGAGGATCTTGTCCCTGTACACGCCCGCGTCTGCGGTGGTGCGGACGGGCGGGACGAGGTTGGGCATGATGAGCGCGCGCTTGAAGACGCGCGCGGTGAAGGGCACCACGCTCGTGATCTTAGCGTCGTCCCTCACGTGCAGGTGCCAGTCGTCGGGGGCGGTGATTGTGAGCTTGTCGGTGGACGCGGAGACGGTCGTCATGCGCCTGAGCGCGCGACGGGTCACGGGCGCGGCGCGGCGGAGCATGCCCGCCACGGGGAGGGACAGGACGGCCATCATCGTATCGGCGGCTGCGGTTGTGACGGTCGGGGTTCAAAAAGCGATCGAAAAGGGTTGCCGAGTCACCTCTCACGTCATCTCTCACAACGAACTGCGCCTCAGGGAGGCGGCAGACGCATCGCGAGCGAGTCGAGAGAGTGACAGCGCGCGCGCGATCCGAACATGGCATCTCGAGGAGCCCGCAGACTCATCGGGCTGCCTTCCCTGACCCACACTGGGCACTGGCTCGCCGCCGAGGGCGCCCGCGACGTGGGAATCAGGTCGTCGACGATCGGGAGATTGGTAAATCTCCGGGGTGCCCTCAGGGGCTTCCACACCCCGGTGCTCGCGGCGGGCAACCTGAGCCTCGAGGTCCCCGCGTTCTGCGTGTGGGGCGCCAACACCGCGGTGGGCAAGACGCTGGTGTCCGCCGGACTCGCGCGCAGCGCCCGCAGGCACGGACTCCCAACCTTCTACCTCAAGCCCGTGCAGACCGGATTCCCCGACGACTCGGACGCATCCTTCGTCGCGGAGAAAGCCACCGGCGCGATCGGCCAGGGGTCCAGCATGAGCACGATGGGACACCACGCCGCCACCGCCGCCGGGCGCGCCTCGGGCGGGACGGACCTACCCCTCACCGACGGCGGGGGACCGACCGGTAACTTCTGGTAAGTTTATTTTTATTTGCGCACGTACGGGCAATTAGAATGACTGACGTCTTGTTTTGTTTACAGGGCGCACACCGAGTACGCTTGGCGCCGAGCCGTCGGCCCGCACGTCGCCGTCGCCGAGGAAGGACGGTTCGTATCCGACAGAGCCGTTCTCGCGTCCATGACCCAGCAGCTCGCGCAGTTCGCGGACACCGTCGTGGGGCCCAACGAACGCTCGGGCGGCGCGGGGATCGCGCTGGTGGAAACCGCCGGCGGCGTGTGCTCCCCGGGTCCCAGCGGAACTCTCCAGTGCGACTTACTCCGACCGATGAGAATGCCCGCGATCTTGGTGGGCGACGGTAACCTGGGCGGGATATCCACCACGCTGACGTCACTCGACGTGTTGTCCATGCGGGGGTACGATGTGGTGGCCGTGGTGGTGGCTGACGGCGGGTCGGGACTCGGCAACTCTGACGTCGTCGAAAAGTACGCCGAGTCGGTTCACGGGTGCCCGACTTTCCGGCTGCCGCGGGTCCCCGAGCGCAGGGTGGTCGGCGGGGGCGCGACCGCGGGAAGCGGCGAGGAGATATTCGAGTGGATGGACGAGGGTTCCGCCACGTTCGACGCGCTGCTCGGGAGGTTGGTGCGATGGCACGACGCGAGGATCGCGAAGTTGCAGGGCACTCCCGACGAGGCTCGTAAGATTCTGTGGTGGCCGTTCACGCAACACGACATGGTTCCGAGGGAGAACGTCGCCGTGATCGACAGCAGGAGCGGGGAGGACTTCGGGATATACGTCGAGGACGCCGAGGGCGCGGGGCCCGGGTCGGTGCAGCTGCGGTTCGACGGCGCCGCGAGCTGGTGGACCCAGGGCGTCAGTAAAGAGCTCCAGCACAGACTCGTGCGGGCGGCGGCGCACGCGGCGGGTCGCTGGGGGCACGTCATGTTCCCCGAGAACGCCCACGACGCCGCGCTGGACGCCGCCAGGGGTTTACTCCTCGGCGCCGGCCGGTCGTGGGCCACACGGGTGTTCTACTCCGACAACGGGTCCACCGCCATGGAGGTTGCCGTGAAGATGGCCATCCGAGCGTATTACGTTCGAAAAGGTCACGTGGAGGCGGGCGCCGCGTCCGCTATCGACACCGCGGATACCCTCCCGCAGGTGCAGGTGCTCGCGCTGGACGGTAGCTACCACGGGGATACGCTGGGTACGATGGACATGCAGGCGCCGAGCGTGTTCACCGGCCCGCTCCAGACTCCGTGGTACAAGCCTCGGGGTTTGTTCATGAACCCGCCCACGCTGCAGCTGCGGAAAGGTCGGTGGGTGGTGACGCAGCCGACGGACGGGATCAGGCCCGAGTTCGCGGCGGTGGGTGGGAGCTGGGGCGTGGACGAGGCGAGCACCGGGTGGGAGACACGCGGTGGGGCGTTTGATTGGGCGACGAGGGACGAAAGCGAGCTATTCGGTATATACCGCGCCGCCGTCGAAAAGATCCTGGACGATGTGGAGGCGGATCCGAACGCGGCCCCGGTTGCGGCGCTCGTCATGGAGTGCGTGCTACACGGCGCGGGGGGCATGGACCTCATCGATCCCCTCTTCCAGCGCGTCCTCATCTTGACGTGCAAAGAGCGGGGCCTTCCCGTTGTTCTCGACGAGGTATTCGCCGGGATCTGGCGGCTCGGAGCCGAGGGGGCGTGGGAGCTCTTGGGCGACGGATGCGCCCCCGACGTGTCGTGCTACGCCAAGCTTCTCACCGGCGGGCTCGTGCCGCTCGCGGTCACCGCGGCGACCGAGGAGGTCTTCGATGCCTTCAGGGGACCCACGAAGATGCACGCGCTGCTCCACGGGCACTCGTACACGGCGTACCCGGTGGGGTGCGCCGTCGCGGCTGAGGCGCTGAGAATGTACCGGTGCGCTTCTTTTCATTTCCGTCAGGTATGGGCGATTAGACTGACGACGTGTTTTGTTCATTCACAGGGACCCCGAGGCGAACCCGAACTTGATCGTGGAGGGCGTCGATGCCGGGGGCGGGTTTCGCGGTGGATCCGACGGTGGGCTGCTCATCGACCGCGAGCAGCCCAAACACGGACGCGGTCCCAACGCGACGTTGAGGCTGAGGGAGCTCTGGGACGTCGGGTCGGTGAATGAGTTATCGATGCTTCCCAACGTCAAGGGCGTCACGTCCATCGGTTGCGTGCTCGCGGTGGAGGTGGACGACGGGTCCGGGGGCGGGTACAGCAGCGGCGCCGCGAAGGAGATCGTGTTGAAGCTCCGGGCGCACTCCATCCAGGCCAGGCCGCTGGGTAACGTGCTGTACGTGATGTGCGCGCCGACGACGGCGCCCGAGAGGTGCGCCGAGATTTTGCAGTCGGTGACGCGGGAGTTGCAGGCGGCGGCGATGGGCGACGACGACGACGCTTGGTGACTTGGTGAGCCGATGACGTGTCGTCGCCGCGTCGAGTACAACATGTACACGAATCTCGTTTCTTTTTATGTTACAAAGTGCACCGGGGTACTTTAGCGTCATTTATAAACCTTGACGATGGAGTCCACGTCTTTTCTGCACACCGCGCATTTAGGCAGCACCGACGCCATGAGGGTCCCCGCGCACCGCTCGCACATGGACAGGTGCCCGCACGGGTGCATCAGGTGCGTCCTGGGCGCGTCGAGGCACACGATGCACTCGCCGTCCTTGATGGAATCGCCCTTCGCCGACGTCGGCGACCCGTGCTGGTCCATCAGGCTCGGTTCTGACGCGCCCCTCGTCACCAGGCGACCCTCGGTGCCGCTGTCCCTCTCCTCCATCTCGCGTTGCTGCAGCTTATCCCGCTGCAGCTCCTCCTTCAGCTGCGCCCCGTCCTTGCGATAGTCCACCACGTACTCCGGGATGGGTTCCACCCGGACCTCGTCGCGAACCCCGCTCCGCTGCACGTACGGATTAGCCGACGGGCCCGCGTTGTCGTATCCCATGTTGTTCAACTTCCGCTGGTGCGCGTCGTTGATTTGCCCGTACTCAGTCACGCTGACGCGCCGAGGGCGGTCGCGCTCGTCGTAGACGATGACAGTCTCCTCCTCCTTCTTGCTTCCGCACGCCCCCATGCCGGAACCCTTCGCGTTCGACCCGCGTGCGCGCCCCTTATGCTGAAGCGCCCCTTCGGCTGCTCAGCAAAAAAACATTGTGCTACGTGGCCAAACTGGTAAACTGGCGCTAACATTTACGAAGGAGGGAGTAAACCTTTCCCGACTGCGGGCGGCATCGCACCGTGAAGCGCTGCTCGACTCGCCCGTCAGGACCGCGAACTCTCAGGTACCTTCGGTCTATTCGTATCATCATAGACTAGAGTCTAATACACTCGCGACGCGCTCACTGGAACATGTGGCTGTTGCTGGCGTACTGCATGGGCCTGGACGGCGGGTGCGGCACCGCTTCAAACTGCGTAAAGTGCGGCGTCATGTCGCTCTCGAACCGAATGAACGCGCCTTTGTTCCCCATCTGGTCGCAGTAGTTTGGCGCGCTGAACACCGTGATCAGCTTGCCGTCGTGGTCCACCTCGAAACCCTCGTCCTTCACCTCGTGCGAACGCACCACCAGCTCCAGGTTGTTCAATTCCAAAAATTTCTTTGTCACGTCGGCGCCGAACGCGACGCCCACGCCGCGTTTGCTCGGCTGCCGCCCCGGCATAGGGCCCGGATCGCTCCACAGCATCTCGCAGAACTCGCCGCTATCGGGCGGCTCGTGGAACCTGTCGATCTTACGCAGGTCGTCCAAGGTGACGCCGTCCCTGCTGAACAAACCGCCGTGCACCACGAAGACTTTCTCGCCGAGCACGATGGCGAGGGGCAGGTACTGAAACACCTCCTGGAAGAGATCTGCGAGTTTCACGGAGTACTTCGCCTTGACCTCACCGTCGAAGCCGTACATCTTGTTCATCGCCGCCGTCTCGTGGTTGCCGCGAACGAGGTGGACGCAGGACGGGTCCATACACTTGTACGCGAGCAGCGTCATGATCACCTCGGTGGAGTACGACCCTCGGTCGACGAAGTCTCCGTTGAACAAATACGGGTTACTCGCGCTCGGGTGGCCGTTGAGGTCGAAGATGTTGCACATGTCGAAGAACTGCCCGTGCACGTCGCCGCACACGGTGAAGTGCGTCCCTTCCGGCACCGGCACGTCCACCAGCGTGGGCAGCGCCTCCAGGATCGCCTTGGACTGCATCAAAATCTCAAAGGCGTACTTGAACGCGAGCGTCTTCTGGTCCTTGAACCGCGCGATCATGTCCTCGACGAAGACTTGCGTGATGACCTTGTCGTCGCCCAGATGTGCGCCGTCGTACGTCGAGTCGATGACCATGGCGTCGACGTCCACCGTGTCGGAGATCTTCACGAGTTCGTCCTCGGGCGCGGCGATGGCTTCCTCGAATCTCTTCTTTCTCAGCGCGTTCTCGCACTCCTTGAGCTTCAAGCGCCCGTCCCGGTCCTGCGGCTGCATCCGGCACACCGTCTTGAAGTCCTTGAGCGCATCGGCGAGGTGTCCGAGCGCGTACTGCGACGTCCCGCGGCGATAGTACGCCTTGATGTAGTTCGGGTCGGACTCGACGGCGCTGGACGCATCTGCGATGGCGCTGCCGTAGTTCTCCAGTCTGACGTGTGCGAACGCGCGGTTGGATAGGAGGACGGCGTTGTTGGGTGACACCTCCAGCGCGCGGCTGTACGCCTCGACCGCCTTGGCGTATTTGTGCTCTGTGGAACGCGCGGGACGGCGGCGGTCAGGTTAGCGGGCGAAACCGCGGATCGAAAACCTTCGGATCGGAGCGTGACGTGGGAATACCGAGAGACGCGCACCTTTGAACAGAGCGTTCGCCGCAGCCTTGAGACTTTCCGGGGTTTCGCCCATGCCTACCAACCGATCACACCAGAGAGGCCTACGCGATGGCGCGCCGTGAAGTGAGCGGGATGTCGGTATCGGGTCTCTACTAGAGGGCTCGTCTCAGATCGGCGCGAGTGAAACGTGCGGGTCGTCGATCATTCGCCGTCTTTTTGCCTGATCGGTGGTTCGATAGGCAAAATACGATTTGACCCATGGTTGCTTTCAACTTTGATCGTGATTTTGAAAGTAAAATCGAACCGTCGACTCCGGCGCTGTGGGCCTCAAATCGGCAGATCGGCACCACACGTCCCGGAAAAAGTGCTCAACACCCATCGCAGATCGACGGCGCGCCACACACGGACGACGGACACCATGCCGACCGCGGATGACACGAACAACCCGTTCCTGGGCCTGCCCCACTACGTGACGGGCACGTACACGCGCAACAGCACTTTCCTGGACGACGTGGAGTACAGCCGCGCCCTGGACGTCTTCGTCAAGGGATGCGCGGACATATTCCTGACGGACTCGCAAGGCAACGCGATGCTCGGCAAGCGCAAGGTGGAGCCGCAGCCGGATTGGTGGTTCCTCGGCGGCCGCATGAAGGCGGGCGATACCATCGAGGAGGCGGCCGCGCGCAACTGCAAGCGCGAGACCAAGCTCGAGATCGACCCCTCGCGGTGGTCGTTCGTGTGCGCGCAGACGATGTTGTGGCAGTTCCGCAAGCAGGAGCCGTGCGGGAACGGCACCGCGGACATCAACGTCATCATGACCGCGGAGATCACCGACGAGGAGAAGGCGTCGATGGTGATGTGCAACGAGGAGTACGAGACCTGGGGCTGGTTCCAGCCCGAGGAGCTCCTCGCGGAGGGCGCCGAGATCAAGCTCCACCCCGTGCTCAGGCGCGGACTCACGGAGCTGGTGAACAACCACATCAAGCAGGAGCTGCACAGGAAGGTTTGCGAGGGTGGGAGCGACGCGGAGATTGCCGCGCTGGTGAAGAAAATATACAGCAAGGGTCACGACCACTTCGTCTGAGACAAAGTCGGTCAGTGATGAACGGACACCCTCGGGCTCGACCCGGATCGATCGATCATTTTATTTAATTCGCACAAAAAGCTGCGCAGTTGCGTCGTCGTATCGTTACAAGGGATCCTAGTAGGAACCTCAGTTGGTCGCCTCGGAACCCTTCTTCCCGCCTTTCCTCTTACCCGCCATCGCCAGCGTCGCGGCGCTGAGACCCCTGCTCTTCCGTGCCGTCTGCTTGGGCCTGATGTCGACCGCCGCGGCGATCGAGTCAAACTTGCTGCCAACCGCCGCCGCCGCCGTCTCCGCCTGAGCGTTGGTCTCCCCGCCGGACGCGAGGGTCGCGCCCGCCGCGAGCCGTGACCCGAGCCCGCCGCCGCCCAAGCCCTTGGACCCGCCCAGGCCGCCCAGGCCGCCGCCGCCGCCCGCCAGCCTCGAGAGCCGTCCTTTCCCAGGACCTTGCACGGGAGCCGAGGGTCCGGCGGATGTATCGATACCCGCGTCCGCCCGCCCGCTCCCCTTCGTCTTGCCCTTCTTCGCGCGCTCGTTCTGTTGCTCGTCCTGCTTGAACAGGTCGTTCAGGGCGTCGTAGTTGATCTTGGACGAGATCTTCTTGCTGGAGAGCATCTGCTGCGCCGCCTCCGCGGCGGTGTCCGCGGGCACCTGGTGCGTGTACTTTTTCCGCTTCTTGCCCCCTTTCCCGGGCTCGCCCCCGGTTCCCGGCAGCGCGGGGGGCGCCGCGGCGACCGCCGCCTCCTTCGCAGCCTGCGTCTCCAGGTAGTCCCTGTTCAGCTCGGACCAGATCACGCGTCGAAGCTTCACCTCCTCGGCGGTGTGGATGTAGTTATCGATCTCCTCGTCGTCGACGTCGGAAAATGTATCGGGCTCGGCGTCGGTATCCGTTTCCGGATCCTCCTCATCCTTCACCTTCAGGATGGACTTGACCTTCTTCTTGTCAACCTTGGGCGGCGCGATCGTCGCGGCGACGCGCCCGGGCACGGACACGGGCGGCGCGCCCATCGTCACGTGCCGCTTGATGGGCAAGGGCGTCGCGAGCATGTATTCGACGTCGTGCTTTGTAAACTTTTTAATCCTCGCGACGGCGCTCGAGTCGAAGCACCCGTTCGCGACGAGGAAGTGGAGCTGGGTCTCGTCCGCGGCGGCGATGCGCCCGCCGGACCCGATCCCTTTCTTGTCCGTCTTGGCGTCCGGGTGAGCGGACGAGAGGTGCTTGCCGTTCGAGGCGCCCTTAGCCCGGCCGTCCCTCGCGAGCGGCAGGCAAACCTTCGTCGCCCTCGCGTCGCCAATCAGCGTCTTTAACAGCTGCACGGCGGCGTCCGCAACCTCCGGCGCGACGCTCTTACCGGGCACCTCCGCCTCCGGGGACATGAGCCGCTCGCGCTTGACTTTTGAATCCTTCTTGTGCCGGAGGCCGGTCATCACCGCGAACTCGCCCAAGTGCGTGTTTTGCTCGTCGAGCGCCCGCTCCATCTCATCCTCCAGAAACTTGTCCGACACCTTCGGAGTCGAGGTCTTGGCCCTAGTGGCGGCGTCAGCCTTGGCCTTCGCCCTGACCTCGCGCTCGATCGCCTCCATCGCCTCTCTCGCCTCCTTCGCGGACATCTTCTTCCCTTTTTTGTTGGTCCCCTTCGCGGCGGGAGCCGGAAGCGCGAGGGTCGGCGTCGGCGCGGGCAGCGCCCCCGCGCGCTCCGGCGCGGGTAACGCCAGCTGTGCGTCCCTATCGCGCTTCGCCTCCGCCGCCTGGAACGCGGGCGGGTCCTCGCCGCCCCGCGCGCCGCCGCTCACCCTCGCGTACTCGAGGTAGCACTGTCGGCACATGCCGTGCGCGAAGTGCGTGGCGCCGTCGTGATCCTTATGGACGCATGTGAGGCACGTCATGGCACCCGCGGAGCCCAGCAGGAGGGGCACGCCGCTCTCCGCGAGCGCCGCCTGCTCCTTCTCGTAGTCCTTCGCGCGGACGTCGAACTCCTCCACGGATAACATCGCGGACGGCGTGTTCTCAAACTCAGTCACTCGCTTTCGCAGCGTCGCTTCGCCCACGTGCACGACGGCCACGACGTCCCGTTTGCTCCGTTCGTAGCCGTGGAGCAGTGCGGCGACCCATAGTGCGGCGCCGCACACGCCCGAGGGCCGTCGCCCGGTCTGCATCCAGTCCCGCTTCATGGACGCGACGAGGCGCAGGGCTGTGTTGGCCACCGCGTGCATCTTGCGCCCCAAGGTGAGCCGATCGGCGAACCTGTGGATGAAGAGGCTCGGATCGATGGGCTTGCTGATGAGCGGGTGCTGCTCCAGCCGCAGCAGCCTGCACAGCTGTAAGAACACCGCGCCCAGGACGTACACGTTGGTCTGCACCACGTCGGAGAAGTCGATGAGCATGTACGGCCTGGACTCCTGCCGGCAGATGATGTAGAGACACGCCGCCGCCACCTGCTGGGTCCGCCGGCCCCGCGTGAAGTTGCGTTGCACCGCGAGCTTGTACAGGCGGTGCGCGGCGTTGGCGATGTCCTCCCTGGGCCTGATGCCGAGCCTATCGGCAACCTGCGAGATCTCGTACTTTCCCTTGTTGATGGTCTTCTCGTGCGAGTCAACCTGGAGGCCGAAGATGCGACCGCCCCTGGTGCCTCGACCGACGTTGGCGGTGACGCCGCTCTCCGGGACGAAGTTGCCGTCGACCTGGGTGGCGCCGCCCGCGGTCTTGCTGAACGTCGGGTCGGTGCTGAAGACGTTATCGTCGAGAATTTTACCGCACTGGGTGCAGCATCTGTTGGGAAAGGCGGGGGAGCGCGGTGAGCGGAAAGTCGGCGGGGTGCACAATTATGCGAGGGGCCATTTGGCAATCGCCGCGCGGGTTGGGCGCGCATGGGAATATTCGGGGATATTCGGACTCACGTGAAGCCGTTCGATTCGTTGGTCTCCGCCTCGACCTCCTGCTTGCAGTTCTCGCACCACGGCAGCGCCGAGAGGTGGGCCGACATGGTCTCCCCCACTCCAATTACCAACACGAGTCCGAGTCGCCCGGGGACTTACTCTCCGTCGCCCTCTCGCCCCGGGACCACCTCGCGCGCGCTCCGCCGGGTGTCCCTTCACAAACGTGTCTCGTTCCTACGTGAGGCGGCTGAGGACGCTTCGAGCGGCCGCGGATACACCGGCGCTCCTCGGAGTGGAGGAGACTCGGAGGAGACGTTGGTGAGGAACTCGACTTGTTGGACGCGTTTTCGGGTTTGTCAATTATGGTTAATGAGTAGCTTTCCCCATACGATGCGAATATATTTGTAGTCCATTCTGTGACTAGTTTTCGTACGAGCTTCGACTCACCCTCGGGCGCCCGGGCCGATGGATTTTGGATCTCGTCTGCTGAGTCACCTCCTCGTAAATGTGCTTTTTCGAGGATCCGAGGCGCGGCTCGAACACAACAACCCCGCCCGCGCGCACCCTTTTTCGTGTCTTCAAAGAAGGAAAACTCGCGCCATGGCCGAACAAGTCATCGTCATCGGCGGAGGCCTCGCGGGGCTCTCCGCCGCGCACACCGTCCTCGAGCACGGCGGCCGCGTCATGCTCCTCGACAAATGCCCCTTTCTGGGCGGCAACAGCACCAAGGCGACGTCCGGAATCAACGGCGCGCTGACCCGCACGCAGGGCAAGGCCGGCATCGAGGACAGCGCGGACAAGTTCGAGGCTGACATCATCAGGGGTGCCGCCGGAGTCGGCCACACCTCCGCCCCCGCGCACACCATCCCCCTCGCAAAGGTGCGAGATCCCCCCCCCCGGCGGGGCGGGCCTCGAAACGCCGCCTCTTTTCAGAAACCCAGAGCCCGGGTCGCGAGATATTTCAACCCCCCCCGCGCCGCCCGCGGCCTTCGCTGACCGTGTCCCCGCTCGAATCGCGCAGGTTCTCGCCCAAGGAAGCGGCTCGTCCGTCGATTGGCTCGTCGAGAAGTTCGGCCTGGACCTCTCGCTCCTCTCGCAGCTCGGTGCGCGCCCTTCCTCCCAAACCCGACATCGCCCCAAACCCAATCTCGCGAGTCTGATCTCCACTGGACCAAAAGTTAACATTTTGTAATTACCCTAATTGCGCAGGCGGCCACTCCTACAAGCGCACGCACCGCGGCAAGGAGCGCTTCCCCGGATTCACCATCACCTACGCTCTCATGGAGGGCCTCGAGAAGGTCATGGAGGACACCAACGGCGACATGGCCAAGATCGTCACCAAGGCGGAGGTTAAGCGATTGTTAACCGACGAAGCCGGCGGCGTGGTCGGCGTCGAGTACCAGAAGGACGGCGCCCTTCACAAGGCTCTCGGCCCGGTCATCATCGCCACCGGTGGCTTCGGCGCGGACTACAAGAACGACTCGCTGCTCACCAAGTTCAGGCCCGAGCTCCAGGCTCTTCCCACGACCAACGGCGAGCACTGCACTGGCGACGGCATCAAGATGGCTATGGCCATCGGCGCCGGCACGATTGACATGACCTCCGTGCAGGTTCACCCCACGGGCATCGTCCATCCGGGCGAGCCCGACGCCAAGGTGAAGTTTCTGGCCGCCGAGGCGTTGCGTGGCGTGGGCGGCTTGCTTCTCAACGCCGACGGCGAGCGTTTCTGCGACGAGCTCGGCCGCCGCGACTACGTCTCTGGCGAGATGAACAAGAACAAAGGGCCGTTCCGGCTGGGGCTCAACGCGAAGGCGAGCAAGGAGATCGAGTGGCACTGCAAGCACTACTGCGGCCGCGGGATCATGAAGCGGTTCGCGAGCGGCGCGGAGGTTGCCAAGGAGATTGGCGTCAACCCCTCCGTGCTCGCCAAGACGTTCGCCGACTACAACCGCGTCGCGCAGTCCAAGCAGTGCCCGTACGGCAAGAAGTTCTTCCACAACCTCCCCATGGACATGAACGACGGCGTGTGGCACGTCGCCATCGTCATGCCCGTGGTGCACTACACCATGGGCGGCCTGCAGATCAACACCGAGTCGCAGGTGACCAACGAGAGCGGCCACCCCATCAAGGGGCTCTACGCCGCGGGCGAGGTCGCCGGCGGCATCCACGGCAGGAACCGCCTCGGCGGTAACTCCCTCCTCGACTGCGTGGTCTTCGGCCGCGTCGCGGGGGACACCGCGAGCAGGGACCTACTCCAGACCGCCATCAAGGCGTTGCGCATGGGCCAGCGACCCGGCCAGGACGTCGCGCTCGGCCGCGTGGCTAACCTCAACGCGCACATCAACCCGGGCCAATCTCTCGAGCAGCACGCGAGCGTCGGCGTGGGCGGCGGCGGAGTCTCCGCGCCTCCCCCGCAGTCCTTCAACGCCGGCGGCGGCGGCGGTGGCGTATCCGCCGGCGCGCTCACCGAGGCGGAGGTTGCCAAGCACAACACCGAGGGCGACTGCTGGGTGATTCTCAGCGGCAAGGTTTACGACGTCTCAAAGTTTTTGCCGGACCATCCGGGTGGCAAGAAGGCCATCATGCTCTTCGCGGGTAAGGATGCCACGGAGGAGTTCGACATGCTCCACCCTCCCAACGTGCTCAAGAAGTACCTCCCAGCCGAGGCGTGCCTCGGACCCCTGGCTTGATGAGTCCAACGCTTGATGAGTGACGAGACGAGTCGACGGCGGAGACCCGACCTCGCTGTACGATAAGACGCCCGTGTATGATTTACGAGGACGGGCCGGGAACTCCCCGCGACGATGAACGACACGTAGCCGAGCCCCGAACATGACGGGGCTAATATTGATTGTTATAATACGCTCAGCGCCGTGTTTGCTTTTCAGTACGAAGAGTTTCATTAATACAATCCTCGCGGGGCAGAGATGGAGATTTCCGCCCCGGGTAATAAATGGTGTCGATCGACTCCACGGCGTCGTCACGATCACTGCTGGTACTTGTCCATGCGAACCGTGATGATACGACCGTCGAACTCGGCGCCGTTGAGCGTCACGATCGCCCGCGTCGCTTCCTCCTCGGTCGCGAAGCGAACCGTGCCGTACCCGCTGTGAACAAAACACGACGTCAGTCTAATTGCCGATACGAAGATAAAAAGAAACTCACCGGGATCTGCCCGTTTCATCCACGGCGACGTCCGCGCGGGTGATGGTGCCGGCGGCGGTGAAGAACTCCTTGAGCTCTTGCCACGTGGTCTGCCACGGGAGGTTCAGCACGACGACGCGCTTACCGAGGCTCACTCCCGAACCGACCGGGCTTCCCATGGATCCTCCCATGGATGATCCCGGCGGCGCCGTGTGGGGCAGCGGCGCGGGCAACCCGCCGTCGCCGTTGGCCATCATCCCGTTCGGCGGCGACCCCATCATTCCCATGCCGTTCATGGGTCCCGTGCCGTTCATTGCCATGCCGTTCATGGACGGTCCGGTGGGTACCCCGCCCGGGTACCCCGGGATCCCTCCCATGAGAGGCGACATCATCCCCGGGAATGGCATCCCCGGCGCCATCATCCCGAGCTGACCGTACGCGTCAAAGCCCAGCCCTCCGCCCATGCCGTTGCCCATCATTCCCATCCCGGGTCCCTGCATGTTACCCCGGCCCATCGTGTAGGGCGACCTCTGCCTGAACGAAGTGCGGGGGAGCGCCCCGCGGACGAACGCGCCATCCGGGCCGGTCACCTGTGGGAAAAACGTATGGACAAAAGGTCAGGTTTCGGCAAATCCTTAGACGTCTGGGATATTTTCCAGGTCACAGTCGGGCGCGTTTAGACCGTGGTTTCTTGAGTCCGGATGAAAAGAGGCTGGAAACGCGCGCAGAAAATGACAAATATCCCAGCGTCTTATCTGAACTTTTGGGGAGCTGGCATCCCACCTTGACGGCCTTGTACCGCCCGTCGCCCAGGGGCTCGAGCTCGAACTCCACGGGCTCCTGTTCACGCAAGCTGCGGAAACCCTCCGCGTAGATGTCGCTCTGGTGTACGAACACGTCGCCGACGCCGTCGTCGCGCGTCACGAATCCTGCGCGGGAGCGGGGAGCCGAGGACGTTCAGTTTGTTTCCGAGGATGGTTTGGTTCGCGTGGCAACGAGCCTCGAAGCGCTTTTTTTCTCGGAGGTGGCGAGACGCGGGCGATGGAGACGCGACGGTCACGGCGTGGCGCGTCCCGGCGCGTGCGCGATGTCCGAGAACGTCGAGTTATGCGCCCGTTCGGGGCCGCCTAATCGTCGCGGGGGAAGACCCGGAGGTCCGGCGGGGACGCGGGGACCGCAGCCGTGGCGAACGAGAAAAAAAAAGAAAGCTCGGGCGGGGATGGGCGCGACGAACGCCAGCTCACCGAATCCTTTGGCGACGTTGAACCAGTTCACCACCCCTTTGACCACGACGCCGATCACCGTCGCGGGTTCCTTGGACTCATCCTTGGACGAATTTTGAACCTCCTCCTCCGCCTTTTGGGTCTCCTCCGCGGTGGCGACCTCGTCCGCCATGTTTGAGTGTGAAGTCGTGGGTGGTTCCTTGTGAGCCTTTGTATTTTTTCGTTCGCTTTTTTCCACTAATTTTGGCGCGGGGTGCCGGGGCAAACAGGCTCGGAGCCATTCGTGAGTAATCTGAAAAAATATGTGACTCTCCTGCAAGCAACCGAGCTCGGAAAAATATGTGTCATAAATATCCGCGGGAACGGGAATGACTCGTAAACGACGGTCTAAATGCTTCCGTATAAGAAATTTCCGCGGCCAGACAGTTTTTGGTCGGTTGCCAAAATTCGCACCGTTTAGCCAAGTCGGGCGTTACTGCACTGGGACCCCTCTAACACACTCACTCACATCCCCGTCTCGGAGGGGTCAGAGACGCGGGCGTCGCGGACGGGCGGGCGGAGCTCGGGAACGTCGCGCGTCCTTTCATACGGCTCGACGTATCGGCATCGGACTCCGTCGTTCTGGCCGCTCAGTTCGCGTCCAAGTACCCGATGAACAAGTACGAGGTGGTTGGCGTCGTGGGCGAGGGCGCGTACGGGACCGTCCTGCGATGCCGGAACAAGGAGACGGGCGAGGCGGTGGCGGTGAAGAAGTTCAAGGAGAACGACGACGATCCCGCGGTGCGCAAGACCACTTTACGCGAGGTGAAAGTGCTGCGATCGCTCCAGCAGGAGAACATCGTCGAACTCAAGGTGCGTCGCGCGTCACCATCACCCACTCTCGCGTTGACCTCCGTTGTTTCCCCCTGGTGCCCACGACGTGGAGCCCGACACGACCCGAACCCGCCGTCCTCACCGCCGCGTTCCCAACCCATCGCAGGAGGCTTTCCGTCGCAAGGGTAAACTGTACCTGGTGTTCGAATACGTGCCCCGTAACCTGCTGGAGGTGCTCGAGGAGCGCCCGGGCGGCCTCGACCCAACGCTCGCGCGCCGGTACATTTGGCAGCTCGTCAAGGCCATCGCGTGGTGCCACCGACACGACATCGTGCACAGGGACATCAAACCGGAGAACCTGCTCGTCGGCCAGGACGATACGCGCTCGGACGCGCTCAAACTCTGCGATTTTGGCTTTGCACGCCAGCTCAAGCGACACAAGCCCGACGAAGTTCTCACAGATTACGTAGCCACGCGGTGGTACCGAGCGCCCGAGCTGCTGTTGGGGTCGGAGAAATACGGAACCGAGGTGGATACGTGGGCGATCGGATGCATCATGGGCGAGCTCACTGACGGGCAGCCGCTGTTCCCGGGTGAGTCCGACGTGGATCAGCTGCACATCGTGTGTAAATCCATGGGCGCGATGACGGGTAAGCAGAGGGAGACGCTGTCGAGCAATGAACGATTCAACGGCGTTCGGTTCCCGAGGGAGAGTAACGGCGGCAGCCGCGACCGGGGGATGGACCACCTCCGATCTCGGTACTCCAATAAGCTGAACAACGCGGCGCTGCGATTCATGCGGGGTACGCTCGCGATGGACCCGGCGGAGCGGCTGACGTGGCAGGGTATGCTGACGCACCCTTACTTTGAGGGCGAGGACGGCTGGACGGAGCGATCGCCGCTGAGTGAAAACACCGTACCGGTGGCTACCCGGACAGGGCCCGAGAGGCTGTCGGATACCTCCACGTCATCGATCGAGAGGAAGCGATCATCATCGTGCGCGTCGGTCACATCGCCGACGACGCCGAAGGTGTCGGAGAGACGCGAGCGGCGGATGAAGGAGAACGCCGAGCGACTCCGGGTCGAGACGGAGGCTCAGGCTCGGACGCGTTCAATCAAGGCGGAGACGGCGGAGACGGGACGCCGGGAATCCGAGCTCGAGGCCGCCGCGAGGGAGGCGAGGGCGGCGCGTGAACGACGGGAACGCGAACGCGCCGAGCGGGAGGAACGCGAGCGCGTCGCCAAGGCGAAGGCGGCGGCGACGGAGTCCGTGTACTCGACCTCGGCGGCGGCGTCGAGGCGGCGACGGGAAAAGTTTGGCGTCGGTACCTCCTCCTCTCTTAACGCCCGCCTACCCACCCGGGCACCGGGTGCCAACCCTATCCACGATGCCTCAAAACTCGGAGGTATCGGTCTCACACACGACGCCGATGCGACCGCGGAGTACGTCGTCGGGACGAGGCAGTACGGCAGTTTCGGCGCCAAGCCGGGTGGAATCGCGGAGTTAAGGTCGAGATACGCCTCCCGTGTGCTCGGCGCCTCGACTCACGGTCACTCACGTTCCTCATACGCGCCCCCCGAGGTTTTCGTGGACGAGGACGACGCCGCGGCGAGGGGTACTGGAGGAGGAAGGCACCACTTGGCGCGGCTCTCGTCGAACGTGGCGGCCAACGGCGTCGGGGGGACGATGAACCCGATGCATCCCGGCGCGGCGGCGAGAAAGTTGCTGATGGACCGCGACGAGCGGGTACGAGCAACGACGAGCCTCGCGGCTGCCGCCCCGCGCGCTCAACGGGGTGGTACGCACGAGCCTACCTCGATGCTACTCAACGGGACGTCGATGTCGATCGGGGTATCGGGCGGGCGGGCTCAGACGCGGGGTGGTATGGGAGTGGGAGGGGCCCCCACACGCCTGGCTCCGTTGAAGATGAGCGCGGGGTTGGGGCCGGGGGTTCAAATGGACCCGTACGGTTCGTTGGGGAGACGGGGCGGAGGGTTCGAGGAGCGGGGCCCGAGGCGGGGTACCGTCGGCGGGGGTCTGGGAGCCGGGTGGAGATAGGACTGTCGAAGGGAAATCGAACGCGCGGTCCTGAAGACTCGAGTGTAAACAAAGTGAACAGTCTCCAGTCTCCGCGTTTTGCCGTGGCGTCACGTTTTCCGAGGTTGACATTTTGAAAACATTCTCAGAGTAGGGAGCGCGAGGCCTGAGGATGTCCGGCCGGGAGTGAGCACGCGGGAATGAATCGAACACCCGGGGGCTCGCGAACACCCGGGGCCTCGCGAACGCCCGGGGGGCAGCCCCCGTCGAACGACGCCACCCCGAACAACAAGTTCAAGGACTTCTTCAAGAATGCCGACGAGAAGCTCCGCGATACGGGACGGAAGGTTGGGACGCGGCTCGGCGAGGGCATAGAGCGGATTCGGCTGAGGCAGGGGAGCCCCGGTGAGATCACCCCGTCCCCGACGGGCCGCGGTCGGAAACCGAGGGCGTCACCCGGCGCCTGGTCCAGGTTCGGGCGGAAGGATGGCCAACCGGGTGCCGAGCGAGATCTGGCTCGGCACCAGGGCGCATGCAGGGACCGCACCGAGCTCTTCACCCAGATGCGCACCACCGCCAAGTACATCCGCGAGACGGAGGCCAAGGATCAAGAGGAGAAGGAGCTGAGGTCGAGGCTGGAGCGCGAGGGATGGTCCAACGGCTACGACGACGACGACGACGACCGGCTAACCCCGGGCAAGAGATTCAGAAATCTCTTCACGCGAGTCCCGAAGAAGGAGACACTCACGGACGACGACGACGACGAATCCCAAGAGGCCGGCCCGCACTTCACAGCCATGTGCGAAGCCGCCGATGCCCTCGCGCCCATACGCCGCAAGATCGAGAAGAACCTCCTGCCGCAGTACGAATCCTTCGTGGCATCTCTGAAAACAGCGGCGGACGCTGCCGCCGCTCCGGATGCCCCGCAGAGTGCCCAGACAAACGTCGAGACACACCTCGCAACCTTACTCCTCGTCGAGCAGGAGCTGCAGGGCGCGCTTAAGCTCTTAAAGCAGTCGCACATGCGGGCGATTGGCCTGCGGGTGACCTTCGGCGATCCCGAGGAGGAGTGCCTCAAGCGCAACGTCGTCAACGCGCACATGATCGCCAGGCAGGACCTCACCGGGAAGTTCAAGAGAGCCAGGGACAGCGTGAGCGCCATGCTGAAGGGCAACGCCGCCGCGAAGGTGGTGGCGCAGCAGCGCACGCTCATCGCGTCCGCGGCAGCCTACGACGAGCTCGAGAGGTTTTATAAGCGGCTGGCGAGGCTATCGAACGAAGCGGCTGCGCACCCGGCGGTGGACTCCGCGGGTCGCGAGGGAGAGCGCGTGCGTCTCGCGTTCCTCGCCGCGGCCAAGGCGGCCAAGGGTGCGCTTCGAGCCGCGTTCGAGGAGAGCACCGATGTTAAGAAGGGGACGTACGGCGGCGAGGCGAACGTCGACGGGTTCAAGCCCGGGTCGTGGGCTTACGAGGGAACCATGGAGGAAACCTGGAGGGCGCACTGCGTCGGGGTGGAGCTCGAGCTGACTAAATACGCGCGGGCGGTCGGGTCCCCGAACGTGCGCGCGGCGGCGCTGTGTTTACTGCCACGCTCGTGCCGGGGCAGGGGCGGGCGGAGAGGCAAGGAGCTCCTCCCGGGCGGAGCGGATACGGACAGAGGGGGTGACGAAATAGTCGTGGACGCCGCGGACGTCGGCAACGCGGCGGTGGACCTGGTCCGCGATCAGCTCAGGAACGCGGTGGACGCCATAGAGGACGCGGCGAGGGCGTGCGCCACGATGACCAGCAGCTCGGGTAGCTCCACGCCGAGCACGCCGGCGGCGGGGGACGGGCGGGGCGGGGCGGGAGCGGGGCGGGAACTTCAGAAGAATCTATTCGCGCGGACGATGGCGGCGTTGGTGCCGGTGAAGAACGCGGTCGCGGAGCTATTCCGTGCGCTGCACGCCCTCGCCGCGACCGCACAGCGGGAAGGAGATGTGGACGGGGACGGCGTGGGCGGCGGGGAGGTGCGCACGCCGTCGTCGGGTGCCAAACGGAGCCCCCTCGCAAAGGTGAAGACGTGGTGGAAGGAAAAGGTGTCGCCCGGTTTCGCAAACTCTCCGTCGCCGAATAGATAAGTTAGCATGGGACGATGCCTTTACGATTACGCTTAATGTTACGTTGTTATCCCATTTCCACGACTAGCTAACGCGTGTGAGCGACTTAGTAAGCGGCGCCGCCGCCGATGGCGCGGGACACGGTCCACACGCGGATCTGGCAGTCGGTGTAGCCGGTGAAGAGGGTGTCGCCGCCGCCGGACCAGGTGAGGGAGGTGCAGAAAGGGGCGATGGACTTCTTGCCGACGGGGGGGAACTCGGGGTGGAGCTCGTCCACGATGGACTTGGACTCGAGATCCCAGATCTTGACGCAGGACTGGGTCGCCGCGCAGAGCCAGTAGCGGTTGGGGGAGAAGCAGAGCGCGTAGATGATGTCGCCGGCGTCGAGGGAGTACAGGCGCTTGCCCTCGGCGAGGTCCCAGAGCATGGCGACGCCGTCCTTACCGCCGGAGGCGCAGAGGGACCCGTCGGGGGAGACGGTGACGGTGTTGATGTAGCCGGTGTGGCCGACGAGGTTGGTGCGGAGCTTGCAGTTGGTCAGGTTCCACACCTTGACGAGTTTGTCCCAGCCGCCCGACACGATGATGGGGTTGGAGGTGACGGGGGAGAAGCGCACGCAGGACACCCACTCGGTGTGACCCTCCTGCTCCTGGATGGTGTACTTGCACTCGCCGAGGGTGTTCCACAGCTTGATCGTCTTGTCGCGGGAGCCGGAGACGATCTGGCGGTTATCCACGGAGAAGGCCACGGAGAGGACATCCTTGGAGTGGCCGACGAAGCGGCGGGTGGTGGAGCCGGTGTTGAGGTCCCAGAGGCGGAGGGTGCCGTCCCAGGAGCCGGAGAGGGCGAACTGGCCGTCGGAGGAGATCACGACGTCCTGGACGAAGTGGGAGTGACCGCGGAGCGCCCTCTGCGCGAAGCCGTAGTTGCCCTCCTCGCGGGTCAGGGTCCACAGGATGACAGTCTTGTCGCGGGAGGACGACAGGAGCATGTCGGAGTTGGCGTCCAGGGGGCAGGCGAGGGAGGTAACCCAGCCCTCGTGGCTGCACGGGAAAAGGGAGGGAACGAGGTCAGTGTTTGGTCATCTATTTCGGGCGTCTAAGAGGTCGCGTCGCCGCCGGGACCGTCCGATCCGCGCGCGAAAGGGGATCGGTTTGTAGTTTCCACGGCCAAAACCCTCAGATTGCGTTTTCGAGGACGCCCGGCGCGGCCGGAAAGCGCGGGTCACGCGTCTCGAGACTCACCCCTTGAGCACGCCGCGGAGAGAAAGAGTCTCAGCCATGGTTTCTGTTTCTAAGTTACTAGCGATGCAATGGGATTGCGTCGGAAAAGGGCGACGCGTCCGGGGCGAGCGCGGCTTAAACGAGATGCTAGGGCTTCAAGTTTCGTTGGCTCGCAGCTCGAATCTGCAAAAAGCCAAAAATTTCAACTTTTGTGGCGTCCGAGTCATTTGGTCCCCGGTCCCTTGGTCGTCAGACAAAGTCCACGCGAGAGTCGAGGGGCCGGAGGGGCCTTTGGGTGGATATCGCCTTTGGGTTCGACCGCCCGGGACGCCTATCGACGCGGCAGGAGCGTCTCAATCGGGGTCGGGGTCGGCGAGAGCCCACAGCATGCGTTGAACCCGCGGGGGCGCGTCACGTTTTGCGTAGTTTTGGCCCATCGTCGCGTTATATATTCCTTCGGCGAACGATAACGCTATACCTTCGTAGCTCGACCGAGCCGCCATGGGGAACCCGGCGATCGCGGCGATGGGAAACATCATCCTGTTCATCTTAATCCTAGGGCTCGCATCGCAGGTGGACTGGGCCGAGTTCAAGCAGCGGTTCAGCAAACCGTACGGCATCGGCATCGGGCTCCTGTGCCAGTTCATCATCCTGCCCCTCGCGGGGCTCGCCAGTTGCCGGCTCTTCTTCCCGAACAACCCGGTGTACGGCATCCCGCTGCTCGTCACCGTGTGCTCGCCCGGTGGAAGCTACAGCAACTGGTGGTGCTCGCTGTTCAACAGCGACCTCCCGCTGTCCATGGCGATGACCACCGCGAGCTCGCTGCTCGCGGTAGGTACGCTGCCGGTGAACATCATGATCTACCTCGCCATCGCGTACCCCAACCGCGGCGACGACGGCGTCAAGGTGGCGTGGGCGGGCCTGTTCACATCACTGGCGATGGTGGTGTTCGGCATAGGCTTCGGCTTACTCGCCGGGTTCAAACGGCCGGAGTGGCGGGAGAACCTCGGGAGGCTGGGTAACGTCGCGGGCGTCTCGCTGGTGCTCCTCGGCGTGTTCTTCTCGAGCAACTCGAGCCGGCCCATCTGGGCCAGGCCACTCGAGTTTTACGTGGGCGTGGGTGTACCCTGCGTGGTGGGTTTACTGGTGGCGCTGGTGTTCGCGTTCGCGTGCGGCCTGCCCAAGCCGCACTGCCTGTCGGTCACGATCGAGACGGCGTATCAGAACACGGCGATTCCCCTCGCCGTCATCCTGTCCACGTTTAGCAACGAAGACGAAGCCATGTGCGACGCGATCGGGATGAGGGCGAGTGACGTGGAGGGTGAAGGGGGTGGCGCGGCTGACTGCGATGTCATAGGCGTCGCCGCGGGCGTGCCCACGTTCTACCAGGTTGTCCAGGTGGTCTCGCTCTCGATACTGTGCCTGGCGGGGTGGAAGTCGGGGTGGACCTACGCGCCGCCGCACCACTCGCTCTGGCGCATCCTCTCCGATAACTACCAGCCCATCGCGGGTGACGACGAGCCGGACGACGAGGGCGTGCGTCTGGCGCACGGAGGAAGCACCGGGTCGTTCGTGCACAGGGATCTGCGCGCGAGGCGGCGGCACACCCGCTCGCTCTCGCTGGGCAGCGGTGAAAACTTTGACTTTGACGCGGTCAACTTTGCCGAGCTCGGAGCCATCGGCGAGGAGCCCACCGCGGAGAACCCGCTGGGTGGAACGGCGATGGGTCGCGGCGGCGGGCGGGGACGAAGAGGGGGACGGGGCGGTGGGCACGCGCGGACCAGGTCCGACGGAGGCTTCTCGTTCGACGCCGCGCTTCCGCCGCATCGAAACTCGCCGCGGAAAGGCAACTCGCTGCTTCGCGTGAACTCGCTCGGCGACATCGTCGAGGACGAATCGCCCGGAGGATCAAGTGAGAAGAAACTAGACGAAGGGGACGACGGGGGGGATATCGTGGACATCGAGGTCGTGGACCTCGAGAAGAAATAGACGACGACGACGCATAGGAGATTGACTAAGACGAGTGCGACTACAACATGGTACAGCTAACAGAATTTAAGCGGGGGCCGAGCCAGAGCCACCCCCCGCGGCGGCTTTCTCAGCCGCCGCCTCCTTCTTGGCCTGGATAATCTCGAACACCACGGGCAGGCACGACAGTAAGATGATCGCCACGATCGTCGCCGCGAAGTTCTCCTGCACCGCCGGGATCGTGCCGAAGAAGTACCCCAGGAACATGAACAGCCCGACCCAGACCGCCGCGCCCACCACGTTGAAGAAGAAAAACTTTGTGTAGTTCATGTTCGCCACGCCCGCGACGAAGGGCGCGAAGGTGCGAATGATGGGAAAGAACCTGGCGAGCACCACGGTCTTACCGCCGTACTTCTCGTAGAAACCCTTGGTTTTGTCGATGTACGCCTTCTTGAAGATCTTCGGGTACTTCTGTATCACCTTCCCGCCGATGAAGTTGCCGATGCCGTAGTTGACGGTGTCGCCCATGACGGCGGCGAGGAACAGCAGCCCGGTGACGAGCGGCGCGTTCATGATGCCCTGCGCGCCGAGCGCGCCGCACGCGAAGAGGAGCGAGTCACCGGGGAGGAACGGGGTGACCACCAGCCCAGTCTCGCAAAACACGATGGCGAAGAGCATGCCGTACGCTGCGACTCCGTAGTTTGCGAAGATGCCGACGAGGTGCTTGTCCAGGTGGAGGACGAAGGAGATCGCGCGTTTCCAGAGCGGGTCGGTGGAGGCGACGAGCGCGGCCTTCTTGGCGGCGGCCATCGCGGTGTCCGGGAAGAGGAGCGCGGTGACGGCGCACGCGACGGCGGCGAGCGCTGCCACCTTGGCGAACGAACCGAGCCACGCGAACCGCCCGGGCGAACCGGGGTCGATCGCGACGTTCCCTGAATCATCATCGTTTCCCGCCTTTGAATGCACGCGCGCGCGTCTCGCGTCGCACGCGTCGCGGGACGACGCGTGGACGACGGGGGAGGCGCGGGTCGGCTCGACGCGTCCGCGGGCGGTCAGCCTGACGCTGATCTTCGCGGGAGCGACCGCCGCGCGGACGGCGGACCGACGGCGCGCGACGACGGCCGCGGGGGTAACGAACCCCGCCAAGCTGGCGACGCTCGAGGCGGACATCGCCCTTTGTTTTTTCCTCGCTCGGGGGACGCGACTCGCGGGCGAGGGCGCGGGGTTGGCGCGTCGCTGAGGGCGCGCGAGACGAGCCGAACGACGCGAAGGGGTCGACGACCACCTGCTATCCGCGAGCCGAGACGCTTGCGCGGCGCGAAGTGACTGTCGAGCGCGTCTGATTGGATGTCTGGTTTGGATAAGTTTTAAGTGTTATTCACAACACGAACTTCAAGCGGTGGCTCAGCTCTACGAGCTATGTTAACTGTTTTACAGCCACCGGCGGTGATTGCGACGACCGTCCCAAAAACCCCCATCTCTTCTGTTACAGGCCATTTCAAATGATTACATCTCGACACGGTCCGCGAGGAAGCCGCCGAGGCACACGACGACGAGGCTCATGAAGAGAGCGACGGCGGCGCCGTGAGGGGCGACGCCGGAGTGGACATCAAAGTAATTCTCACCAACTTTGCAATCTCCCATCTTTTCGCCGGGCATGTACATGACAGGGTTGCTGCCCATTTCGTGGCTGCCGAAGCAGCCCCTGGAGAGCGCGGCATCGTTGGCCTTCGGTTTGGACATGTACATTTTCGTGGAGATGTTGAAGCACTGGATGGTGCCGCCGGACACGGTTCCCACGGCGGTGCACTTCTCCTCGCAGTGGTGGGGATCGCAGGGCACCATGTGCGCGGTTCCCTTGTACTGGAGCACGTCGAAGCTCTTGGACTTGGTATCGTCGCATGTGCCGAGGCCCTTGGAGTAAACGGTTTTGACCAGCTCGCCGCCGCAGATGTTAGCTTCGGCGACGGACCCGTCGCACTTGTCCATGCACGAGAACGTGGTGTCGGCGATCACGGGGGTGACCGCGAGGAGCGCCACGCAGGCGAAGAGCGCGAAGGAGACGCGGGTGGAGAACATGGGTGCTGTGATACTCTCTGGCGGAGAAACGCGGACGATACGGACGTGAAGCCTCGGTGGCGCGCGCGATTGTGACGCGACATGGGTAGGGAAGATTCGGAAACGCGTGAAAAGGGTAACGAACGTTGCGCCGCCATTATCACGGCAGATTCACTCGGGGTTCCTGTGACTGCTTGCCATACGTAAAATTGCCGAATTACCGAATCGGGGAAATCTTTTTCTTCTCCGCGCTGGATCCACGCTGGATCCAGGTCACGTACGTGGTTGAAAGGTCATTTCCCGTGCCGTGCCCATGCCCAGTGCCGAAGTGCCGAACCGCGACTGTTCGCGCGCGAGAAACGAATATTGCCAGTTGTCTCCCAGAGTTTGAAAGAAGCCGTCGACCCCGAGACGACGCGGCGCTCCACACACGTATCGGCGTCGAATAAGACGCGCACGAGGAGACGGCGACGATGGCGCGAGGGTTGGGCATCGCGCACGGGGTGTACGCGGCGGCGGGTCGCGCGTCCGGGGGCGGCAAGAAGACCGCCAAGGTGGGTGGGCCATCGACATCGTCGTCGTCGAATGGGAACGACCGGGGTCAGCGTCGGGGCGGGGGTGGCGCGGTGTCTTCATCGCGCCCTCGGGGCAAGCCCGCGCGCCTCCCCCCGCCCCCTCCCGTCGATGCCGGCGTCGCGCCCGCGGGCATGCGACGCAGGGTGAGCGTCAAGACCTCGACCAAGGGCGAGTCCCCGTTCGCCGACCTGCGCGGAGGTGGCGCGCTGCTCTCCCCAGCCGCGCGGAAGGATCCGGCGCGCGCCGAGCAGGAGCGCAAGCGCCTGTGGGAGCGACTCGGCGCGTCCGCGACGGGGTCGGGGGACGCGCCCGCGGGGTTCGCGCACCTCCTGGACCCGGGCGCCAAGGCTGCGGGGACGGCGGGACGTGGATCAGGCCGCGGCGAGGACGGCACCAGGAGCCGGGGATCCGGCCGAGCCACACTGCGCGTCGGGTACTCCGCGCACAGGGAGAAATTCGCGAGAGCGCTCAGGCTCGAGCTCGAGGAGGAGATGGAGCGCGCCAAGGAACGCCTCGAGACCTGGCCCACCGATCGAATCCGCCAAGAGGGCTACGCACTCTTCGGGCTCAGCGCGATGCACGAAGGGACGCTGCAAAAAGACGCGGTGGTC
>MDSY01007440.1_pt1 | contig 32391 bp, 27 predicted proteins | sample 811131 | NCBI WGS metagenome assembly MDSY01 (sample SAMN05326643, study PRJNA326480) | marine metagenome | isolation source: seawater | place: Atlantic Ocean: South West | collected 2010 | reverse complement strand
TAAAGGGTTCTTTGGTGCAGCTTACTGAGAGTCATGGACACTAATAATGGTATCGTTCAGGAGGGTCTATATACTAACAAGGCACCCTTTAAGATAACCTAAGAGAGCTGTTGGCTGACACTATTAGCTCTTTTCTTTAATATGGATTTAGCTTTTTTACTAAATTGAAATTACTGTCTAGTAAACTTGGGAGACTACTGCAGTCAACGTTTAACCAGTCGTCTCCTCCTTCCTTCCCCCATAAATCGAAGCAACTATGGGATGAAGTGTTACACAGAACATTACACAAAAAGCGTTAAAACAAGATGATTTAAAATTAAACACAAGAAATATGGGCTTCCATAGCCAGTTATATATGGTTAAGCCAACTTAATGGCAAACTCACGAGTCGCCTTGATAAGGTTATCGACGATACCTGGCTCTTGTTGCGCATGACCGGCGTCTCGTACGATGTGTAACTGGCATTCTTGCCAGCGTTCATATACTTCAAATGCCTGCTCTGAAGGACAAATCATGTCATAGCGGCCATGCACTACGATGCCCGGTAAATGGCTTATTTTATGCATATTTACTAATAGTTGATTAGGCTCTAAGAAGCACTGGTTAACAAAATAATGGCATTCAATTCTAGCTAACGCTAAAGCAAAATGTGTGTCGGCAACGCCGCCTAAAAGGTGGGGGTTAGGGTCTAGAGTAGCAATACTACCTTCCCACTTGGCCCATGCTTTTGCTGCTGCCAAACGTTTCAATTCATCGGCGCCACATAACAGGTTGTAGAATTGATTAACCATTTGCCCGGTTGCTTCAGCATCAGTGTGGAGCAGTGGCTTTTGAAACGTTTTCCAATAATCTGAGAACATGCGGCTAGCGCCACCAGCTTCATATATCCAGTCTACGTCTTGTTGTCGGCCTAAAAAAATACCCCTCAAGATAAGCCCTGACACCTGATCTGGATGCGCCTGTGCATAAGCCAAAGCCAATGTAGAGCCCCAAGAACCACCAAACAACAGCCATTTAGAAATTTCTAGCTCACAGCGCAAGGCCTCAAAATCGCCAACTAAATGCTGCGTTGTATTTGCTTTTAGACTAGCATGGGGTAATGAGCGTCCAGCGCCACGCTGATCCATTAAGATAATGTGGTAATCGTTAGGGTTAAAAAACTGCCGCGAAGACGGCCCACACCCACCACCTGGCCCACCGTGCATAACCACTACTGGAATACCCAGAGGGTTGCCGCACAGCTGCACATAAAGGCTATGGCCGTGAGTTACTGGCAGCATGAACTCACGATAGGGTTTGAGTTCTGGATATAGTTGTTGCATGGTATCGACTCAATAAAAAATATGTTTATCAAAAATGACCCAATTTACACCTTACTGGTGGCAAGATCAGCCCCAATATCGTAACACTGAAATGCCGCCAGCTAAAGCTGACTGCATTATTGTAGGTGCGGGTTTTACTGGTTTGAGTGCAGCACTGACCCTAGCCCAAGCGGGCCGCCAAGTAGTTGTATTAGACAGTGAGGCGATAGGCTTTGGTGCCAGCACCCGCAATGGTGGCATGTTGGGGTCTGGCCATAAAGTGTCTGTAGCGGATGCCAAGAAACACTATGGTTCAACTATTGCAGCTCAATTACATAGTGAAGCCAATGCTTCACTCGCTTTTACCAAAAGCCTTATTATTGATAACAACATAGACTGCAGTTTACAAGCCTGTGGCCGTTTACGCACAGCATGGACACCACAAAATTTCACAGCTATGGCCAGGGCCAATGCGACTTTACAAACTATTGAACCGTTTGCTGCACGAATGGTGAAACCAGAAGAAATGCCACAGCGCATTAAGACGCTGCTATATTTTGGTGGCTTATTATACGAAAGCCATGCCTCGGTGCACCCTAGAAAACTGCATTACGGGTTATTACAACTAGCCTTAAAAGCAGGCGTTAAGGTATTTGGTGAGCAACCTGTGGTTGCAGTTAGCGCTAAACTCGACGGATTTTGCATTAGCGTCTATAGCCGCGAGACACAGTACCAAGAAATACATTGCCAACAAGTACTAATGGCTACCAATGGCTACACCCAAGCTAAGGTCTCGTCGTTTCTTGCCAAGCGGGTTATGCCAGTGCCCAGTTTTATTATTGTCACCGAAAAACTGGGGTCCAACCTAGTGCAGTCGTTGTTGCCTGGCGGCCACTGCATGGTAGAAACTCGCCAACGCTTTTGTTATTACCGTGCCACGCCATGCGGTACGCGCATTATGCTAGGTTCACGTGCAGCATTGCACGCCATCACTCCACAACAAGCATTACCCATTTTAAGGGCTAAATTAACAGAAATATTTCCTAGCCTAAAAAATACAAACATCAGCCATTGCTGGACAGGATTTACCGGCTTCAGTTTTAGCAAGTTACCCAACATTGGTTGCCATGATGGCATTTATCACGCATTGGGTTATTGTGGCAACGGTGTGGCTATGGAGCCTTATTTAGGCCACAAAGCCGCCCTTAAAATGCTCAACCCACAGCAGCAACACAGTGTGTTTGAACAAACACTATTACAAAAGCGTGTTTTTCATCACGGTAGCCCGTGGTACATGCCCGCGGCTAGCGCCTGGTATCGTGCAAGGGATTGGTGGGATAACTGGCAGCGAACCAAGGCCCTAAAACAGGGTAAGCAGCCCTTAGCCATTAAAAAAAACCTGAGAAGGTAGATAAAAAAGCCCTGCGCCAGCAAAATAGTTCCAATGAGCTGGCCTAGTGTTATTTATAGATTGAATGCTTAATCCATTACTGCGCTTTTCGTTTTAATTCACTGAAATAGTCTACATTGGTGGGCAAACCTAATACTTGTCGCCGGACTAGGTCCATGGCAATGGCGGTTACTGAGTTTTGAAAAGCAGTACGTGGCATAGGTAAATGAAAGCACCTAGATTGCACCTGGCCCTTTTCACCCCAGGCTATCCATACTGTCCCCACAGGTTTCTCATCTGTGCCACCATCCGGGCCAGCGATACCAGAGACTGCTAAGCCAATGCTTGAAGATGAAGCAATTAATGCACCTTTCACCATTTCTTCAACCACTTCAGCACTCACTGCGCCATAGCTATTCAGCGTTTGTTGTTTAACATTTAAGGTGCCCATTTTGACCTTATTTGAATAAGTCACGTACCCAGCTTCAAATACTTTGGAGCTGCCAGATTCTGAAGTAATGCCTGCTGCAATGGCACCACCTGTGCATGATTCTGCAACGGTAAGCACCTGTCCATTTTCTAATAGTGCTCTGTTTAACGCTTGAGTCAATCGTGTCGAATCTCTGCCGATGATGTAATCGGAAAAATATTCAGTAAACTTGTCTACCCAGTGTTGATTTAAAGCAGCAGAGTCATCTCCCAAGGTAGCAATCTTAATCTCGATAACGGGCATTTGAACACGAAAACCAAGGTCTACATTTTTTGGCCATTGTGGGAAAACACGGTTTATTGTGTCTTGTAAGCCCGATTCTGTAATGCCAAATAACCTTAACCTAGTAATAATATTACTTAACTGCATCGTACCATGTTGCCCGGTGCCCAGCTGTGTAGCTCCGTGTGCTTTAATTAACGGCAGTATTTGATTTTCAACCATCACCTTAAATTCACTTGGCACACCAGGCGTACACATAATCAAACACTCGTTATATATACATCGAAAACCAACAGCCGAACCTACTGGGTTATCAATCACATCACATACGTCTGGCAAGTCTGCTTGCTTTAAGTTGGATTCGGTTAAAATGAAACCGCGTGGCTCAGCCCATTTTTTTAACTCATTAAAAGCATACTCATTTCTAGAAATAGTAGACCCCATAGCTTCGGCAAGGGCCTGAGAGGTCAAATCATTATTAGTTGGGCCTAAGCCACCATTAATTACTAACACATCAGATATCTGCGCCAACTCTCGAATCGAACTAATCAACAACGCAAGGTCATCACCCACTACTTTTTTAACAAACGGAACTAGGTTTAAGTCCTTCAAAGACTGGGCAATATAAGCTGAGTTTGAGTCAACAGTATCGCCACTCATTAATTCATTACCTGTTAACAACAAGGCTATTTTCATTGTCTATTTGTCCTTCATAAAGCAAATTTAATTTTATTAGTAATTTGTGCAAAGCAAGTCACCTGCTGCCCATTAGGCTATAGTCGATATGGTTTCATGAATACTGAGCAGAATAAACGTCTTTTTTCATTTATATACATTAAATTAGCTAGCTGGGTGGCACATTCACACATTAACAAACACCGTGGCGACATTAAACACGCATAGGCCGCACCTAGTACATTAGTCTGCTTTCAAACGTATTATTCTTCACCCCATAAGCCTACAATAGTGGGCCATGAGTGGTGCTGCTTGGCGAACAAGCAGTTAAATGGGAAGCGTGGACGAGATTACGGCAAACCGGTCTTGAACTAACACTGCCCCCGCAACGGTGAATCGTTAGGCGATTTAGTCCGATACCAGCCCTCAAAATGTAACCAGAAACCTAAATTTGTGCAGCTATGCGCTGAGGTTTCACTTAAATCGCGCGGTGGGTGCGATGGATATTGTTATGCTCAAATCAAACTTTCCTTTTACTGCCGTCGTTGGCCAAGCACCTGTAAAGCTTGCGTTAACGCTATTAGCGATTGATCCTGCAATTGGTGGAGTGCTTGTTAGTGGCCCTCGTGGCAGCGCAAAATCTACCTTGGCCCGTAGTTTGGCAGATCTTAATATTGATAAACTAAATCAGCTGGTGACTCTACCCCTAGGTGCCAGCGAAGAGATGGTAACTGGCACCATAGATTTGCAACAGGTGCTGGGCGAACAACAGGTTAAATTTGCGCCAGGGTTATTAAGTCGAGCCCACAAAGGCTTACTCTATGTTGATGAAGTGAACCTTTTACCCGACGCCTTAGTAGACTTATTACTAGACGTGGCAGCTAGTGGTGTAAATCACATAGAACGTGATGGCATAAGCCACCAGCATCAAGCCCAATTCACTTTAATGGGCACCATGAATCCAGATGAAGGTGAATTACGCCCACAACTGTTAGATCGCTTTGGTTTTGGTGTGGCCCTTGCAAACACCTATAGTGCTCATGAACGTGTAGAAATTGTGCGCCGCCGTCAATACTTCGACGCCAACCCCCAAGCCTTCTTGGCAGACTATGCCGAGCCGCAACAAGCATTGCGAATAACTATTCAACAAGCACAACAACAACTTACGCAAGTTACCGCAAGTGACGAAATGCGTCTGCAAATAGCCCAGCGCTGCGTTGATGCGCAGGTAGATGGTGTGCGTGGTGATTTAGTTTGGCTGCGGGCCGCTCTTGCCCATGCCGCACTTCAACAAACCAAAGCGGTAACCTTAGCCGACATTGATGCCGTTGAAGAACTCGTGTTAATGCATCGCCGTAACAATACTGACGCGCCTAATCCACCTAGCCCACCCAACACACCACCGTTCGAGCGCCCAAGCGACAGCAAGCCGCAAACTCAAAACAACAGACCTGAAGAAGACTGGGGGCAGATGACACCCACAAAACAAACCACAGGTCAGTTGCGCCATCTTGAAAAAGATAAGGCCCACCTTGAAACCATGGCCAACCTAATGATCAGCACAGGCAAGGGCTTACAAGGTCAGGGCAATGGCAGGGCTACTCAACAGTTTTCTAAACGTATTAATTGGTTTGCTAGTTTAATCGCAGGCCACAATAAATCAGCGGGTATACAGTTACGCTATCGTCGCCAACGAGGCGCAGACCCAGTGATGCACCTAGTATTACTGGACACCTCCGCATCTACCTTAAATGGTGATGGCCAAATCCAGGCCAAAGGCTTAGTTGCAGGTATTGCGCACCACGCTTATTTGGCTCGCCAACAACTGGTATTGTTGGGCTTTGGTAACGACAAAGTGTCACAGCTATACAGCCAAGGCCGCGCACCTAAAGCGATGGAGCCTTTACTTAACAATATTGGGGCAGGCGGTGGCACTCCATTAAAGCAAGCCCTTCAACAAGCACGCACCTTTGCAACTATATTACTTAGACGCAGTCCAGCTACCCGTATTATCAATACCATTATTACAGATGGACGTGTGCAACAAGATTTATCTGGCCTACAGTTGTTAGGAGAATCTATTCTGGTAGACACCGAACAAAGCCAAATAAAACGTGGCCGCGGTCAACAAATCGCCCACACTCTAAAAGCACAGTATTTAACCTTATCCCAAGCGAGGCTTGCCTAATGAGCAAAACCCATGAAGAACGTATGACTGCTAAAAAAGTGGTTATTGATGCTCGTATTGCCAAGGCTACCGAAGAGCGTGGCGTGACCATTTTATTACGCGGCAACGGTAAAGGTAAAAGCAGTTCTGCCTTTGGCACTATGATGCGCAGCTTAGGCCATGGCAAAAAAGCTGCAGTAGTTCAGTTTGTAAAAGGGCGGGTAGAAACAGGAGAATATAAGTTTTTTAAAGACTACCCAGGCCTAGACTGGCATGTAATGGGCCACGGTTTTACTTGGGAAACCAGAGATAAATCTAACGACATTGCTGCCGCAGAACAAGCGTGGGAAATCACCAAAGGGCTGTTACAAGACCCTAGCGTAGACATGCTAGTATTGGATGAAATGGCCTATGTGTTTAAGTATAACTACCTGCCTTTAAAACCTGTATTAGAAGCCTTAGCTAAGCGTCCACATCACCAAACAGTCATTATTACTGGGCGTGCAATGCCTGAAGCACTAGTTGAGTATGCTGACACTATTAGTTCTGTAAAAGATGATGGCCATGCTTTTCGCCTAGGCGTTAAGGCGCAAGCTGGTATTGAATTTTAATGCCTCAAATAGCCCCACCACCAGCTATTGCACATTGCCCCGCATTATTTTTAGCGGCGCCAGCTTCTGGTCAAGGAAAAACCACCATTACTGCTGCCCTAGCTCGCTATCACCGTGACCTTGGGCGTAAAGTGCGCGTGTTTAAAATGGGCCCCGACTACCTAGACCCACAAATTCTAGAACAAGCCTCAGGTCAACCAGTTACCCAGTTAGACTTGTGGATGGCAGGTGCAGAGTATTGCCGGCACCAATTTTATTTAGCTGCTCAAGAAGCCGACCTCATTTTGGTAGAGGGTGCCATGGGTTTATTTGATGGAGAACCTTCTAGTGCCGACCTAGCCGCCACTTTTAACATCCCTGTAGCTTTAGTGATAGACGTTAAAGGGATGGCCCAAACAGCAGCAGCAGTTGCTTTAGGCTTAGCAAGCTTTCGAGATGACGTTGAGTTTTGTGGACTTATTGCCAATAATTGCGGTACAGAGCGCCATGCACAACTCATTCGTGACGCTCTTGATGGCCGTATGCCGTTACTGGCCAATCTAGCGCGAGACCCAGAAGTCTCTTTACCAGAGCGTCACTTAGGTTTAGTGCAGGCCCATGAAGTGCGTGAAGAACTGGAACAGCGCTTTAATTTAGGTAAAGCATGGTTAGGTGAGCAAGCCATTTGTAACTTGCCCGCGCCAGTGGCTTTTGCCAGCCAAGATATAGCACCACCCAAAAAGCTCTTATTGGGCACTAAAATAGGCATTGCTCGTGATGCTGCGTTTAGCTTTATTTATAGCGCCAACACACGCTTATTAGAGGCCATGGGAGCTAAGCTAAGTTATTTTTCACCGATTAAAGATGCGCACTTACCAGAAGTAGATGCTCTTTGGTTTGCTGGTGGGTACCCAGAGCTTCATACCAAAAAGTTGGCAGAAAATAGCAGTATGTTAAAGGATGTTAGAGACTTTAACGCACAAAATAAGCCAATTTTAGCTGAATGTGGTGGCTTTCTGTATTGCTTAGAAAGCTTAACAGACCTTGATGAGGTAACTCACACCATGGCGGGTATCCTCGACGGGCAAGGCGCAATGCGTGGTAAGCGCGGCTGCCAAGGCATGCAGGCTGCCATGTTACCAGAAGGTGAAGTACGAGCACATGCGCATCATCGCTCTCGCAGCCAAAATACGCCAGAGCCTTTAGCCTATGGCAAGCGCCAGCGTCACCCTGCTCCTGGAGAAGCTATTTTTCGCCAACAAGGCCTAACTGCTAGTTATTTACATTTGTTTTTTCCGTCCAATCCACAAGCAGTGGCTCAATTATTTACTAAGCCTCTTAATTTGACCTCTGTGTCGGCGTCGACATCAGAGCCAACACAGCAACAAGGTTGATCTAAGATATGTGGCCAGAATCTAGCGAACAACCACAGCCCCTGCGTACCGGTTTAACCACCGGCACTTGCGCTACGGCCTGCTGTTTAGCTACTGGACACTTACTCCTTGGTAATCTTCATAACACTTGCGTCAGCGTCACATTGCCTAATAAAAAACCTAAAGCCACAGATATTAGTAAGCATGTGGATCTACATTTGACGCTAGTAGAAAATAGCGACCAAAACAGTGCCTACGCTGCTACCGTAAAGGACGCTGGCGACGATCCAGATGCCACCCACGGTGCAACTGTTTGGGTATCCCTTAAGCTCGTTCCACAACAGGGCACCAACTTCGTTGCAGGTCTGGGTGTAGGCACAGTCACTCGCTCTGGTTTACTTTTAGATGTAGGCCAAGCGGCCATTAATCCTGTGCCCAGGCAAATGATGAGTGAACATCTTATTCGGCTGGCCGATACTTACCAATACCATGGCGGTTTTGAAGTTACCATTGGGGTAATCAACGGTACGGAAATTGCTAAGAAAACCATGAATGGTCGTTTGGGTATTATGGGAGGGCTATCAATTTTAGGCACTACAGGCATTGTAAGGCCCTACTCATGTAGTGCCTGGATTGCGTCTATTCATCAAGGCCTAGATGTTGCAATAGCAAACGACTTTACCCATGTAGCAGCCGCGACAGGCAACGCCAGTGAAGCCTTTATTAGTGAACATTATGCCTTAGACGATATGCAGCTTATCGAAATGGGTGACTTTGCAGGGGCCGTTCTCAAACACCTTAAAAAGTCTCCAGTGAAGCGTGTCAGTATTTGTGGTGGTTTTGGAAAAATCAGCAAACTGGCCGATGGCCATATGGATTTACACAGCGACAGGTCATCAATCAATTTACCAAACTTGGCTGACATTGCTCACAGCTTAGGTGCAGATGATAACCTAGTGATGGCGATTAAGGCGTGTAATACTAGCCTAGAGGCATTGGGTCTGTGCCAACAACAGGGTATTTCTTTAGCTGATGCGGTGTGTCAAAAGGCCCTAGAGTTTGCTCGAACCACGGTTCCAAACACGGTTCAACTAGAAATATTTGCCGTCAATAGGCAAGGCCAGTTATTAGGTACTGCATTTGGGAACCTTGTATGAAGCTATTGATCTTAGGTGGCACTGCTGACGCTAGGCATTTAGCTGGTGCCCTACACCAAATGCAGCCAACTTTGGAGCTGGTTTATAGCGTGGCAGGCCTGGTACGCCAGCCGCAGGTGCCTGCTACCGTAGTGAGTGGCGGATTCAGTCAGTTTGGTGGCTTAAGCACCTACTGCAAAGCGCATAAAATTAGTGGCATCGTGAACGCCACTCACCCATTCAGCATTACCATGGGCGACCACGCTCTAGAGGCGTGTAAAGAATTAGGTTTAAACTATTGGCGCTTTTTACGACCCCAGTGGCAACAACAGGCAGGTGATGATTGGCGTTTCTTTACCAATACTAACGCACTTTTAAGCACCCTTGCTGGTTACCAGCGTACCTTACTGACCGTAGGGCAAGTTAGCGCTGAAGAGTTAGCACTGTTAGGTTCAAACCAACAAATTTGGTTACGCACCGCGGTGCAACCAAAGCATACTTTGCCGACTAACGTCACTTGGATTAAAGCTATAGGCCCATTTGCAGAAGTGGATGAATTAGCGTTATTAAAGCAACACCAGATTGAGGCCATTGCCTGTAAGAATAGTGGCGGTAGCTCTACCGAGGCTAAGCTGGCGGCGGCACGTGCGGTTAAAATACCCGTATTAATGTTACAGCGTCCAGCAACTACTGGGCCTGTAGAAGAAGATTTTGATACCCTTATTAGTCACTTAAATACATGGTGTGAAACCACCATGATCTCTTATACAGCTAATAGGACACCAACCCATAAAGGCCTCTATCATGAGTAATTATGTGACCAACAAAACCCCTACAATGTTATTTTTTGGCCATGGTTTACCTAACGCTTGCACCATAAATCGCCATGATGATGGCCACAAATACTAGGTTTTTTGATATGAGCTTTGAATACCAGCCTAATCCCCATGCTATAGAGCATGATAGCTTCCGCCAAATTCGACAATTAACCGATTTATCGGGCTTAACTGACGACGCCCAACAAGTAGTGATGCGCGTTGTACACAGTGTAGGTGACCCCTTGGTGGCTCAACAAATGCGCGTCAGTGCCAATGCCTGTAGCGCGGGTCGTGAGGCTTTGGCCAATCACAAAACCATATTGTGTGATGTAGAAATGGTGAAGCAAGGCATTACCAAACGAATGATCAAAAACCCACCCTTGTGCTACCTTAACCATGAAGACACGGCAGCCATTGCTAAGCAACGCGGGGAAACTCGTTCTATGGCGGCGTTAGACCTATGGGGCGCTCAGCTTGCAGCTAGTATTGTTGTTATTGGCAATGCTCCTACGGCGTTATTTCGTTTATTAGAAATGATCAAGGCAGGGGCGCCTAAACCTGCGTTAATTGTAGGTATTCCTGTAGGTTTTGTGGGTGCAGCCGAATCTAAACAAGCGCTTTGGGACCTCCATCAAGAGCTAGGTATTGAGTGTATTACCTTGCTGGGCCGCCAAGGTGGCAGTGCGGCGGCGTCGTCAGTAGTTAACGCGCTACTGCGCTGCAATATAGACGAGAGGTACTAATGCCAGCCATCAATGTGATTGGTTTAGGCATCTGCCAGCCCCCGTTGCTTAATACCAAGGCGCTAGAGGCTTTGCGTAATTGTGATTGCATTATGGGGTCACCAAGACAGCTGGCAAGTGTGGCACATATACTGGCTTTGCCAGGTGTGGATAGTTCCCATAAGGGCAATATAAACCCAGTACACCTGCCATTACCAAAGCTTAAACAGATTAAAGAAGACATTAAGAGCTTTGACCAGGTTGCCATTCTGGCATCAGGTGATCCGCTTTTATTTGGCATCGGTAAATATTTACAGTCTGAGTTTGATAGCCAAAATAATACTCAAGAAGGGTATCAGGTCACCTGTATTAGTGGCGTATCTAGCTTGCAAGGGGCGTGCGAATTAACGGGCCTGTCACTACAAGATGCTCAACTTGTGAGCTTACACGGCCGGCCATTAAGTAGCCTTAATCGCTACTTGCAGCCCAATCGTAACCTATTAATTCTTACTGATAAAAACAGTCACCCTAAGGCCATTGCACAAGCTTTGGTGGCGGCTAATTTGGGGCAGTCCACTATTCATGTGTGTGAACGTTTAGGTTATAAAGATCAAAACCTGCAGACATTCACAGCAAAACAATTGGCCACATTAACCACTCGCTTTGCCGAACTCCACGTCAGCGTTGTGCACACCCAAGGTACCGGTAATGTAATGCCTAATTTTCCAGGCATCCCAGACACCCACTTTGTCACCGATGGTGAATCTGGCAAAGGGCTGCTCACCAAACGTGAAGTGCGGCTCAACATCCTCAGTTTATTGCAGCTTGCGCCGCAAGAAATTACCTGGGATATAGGTGCCGGTTGTGGTGGTGTGGCTATTGAGTTAGCTCTGTGGAACCCCTTAGGCCACGTGTACGGCATTGAGCATCACAGCCAACGTATCGCTTGTCTAAACGCTAACAAAGAGGCCTTTGGTGTAAGTACTAACTTACACCTTGTGCAAGGCAAAGCCCCTGACTGCCTTACAAAATTACCTGATCCAGACAAGGTATTTATTGGCGGTAGTGGCGGCGAACTTAGCACCCTATTACAACTTGCTTGGCAGCGACTAAAGCCTGGCGGACGCCTTGTAGCCAGCGCCGTAACCGAACCAAGTAAAGCCACATTACGAGAATTTTCCCAGCACATTAACATTAGCCAAAGAGTGGGCCCGGCAGATTATTTACAAGTAGCCGTAAGTCGCCACGACACCATTGCTGGGCACGACGTCTTGCGCCCTGCATTGCCTGTTACCTTAATGTGCTGGCACAAAGCCTTAAAGGAATCAAAAAAATGAATAACTTTCAAGCCCAAGCTGGCGTATTTTATGGTGTAGGTGTAGGTCCTGGTGATCCGTTACTAATTACCTTAAAAGCTCACCAACTTATTTTATCTGCCGATGTCATTTGTTATTTGGCCAATGAATCAGGCACCTCCCAAGCGCGTGATATTGCCCAATACAGCATTAAAAGCCGTGATGAATCGGCCCTAGAAATAGCTATTCCTATGCCCATGAGTACAAATCGAACGGCTGCTAATGGGGCCTACGATTTAGGAGCTCAACAAATTGTAGAACAAATAAAGCAAAATAAATCTGTGGTTTTTTTGTGTGAAGGCGACCCCCTATTTTTTGGCTCCTTTAGTTACTTACTAGAACGCTTGAGTGATGACCATAGGTGCTTAGTAGTACCTGGCATTTCATCTGTAAACGCTTCGGCATCTGCACTACAGCAGCCCCTTACCCTATTACAAGAATCGTTTGTGGTAATGAGTGGCCGCCACACCGATGCGCAGTTGGAGCAGGCCCTTAATACCCATGACAGTGTGGTTATTATGAAGGCAGGCCGAGCTCGCCCACGCATATTGGCCATGCTTGATAAAACAGGCCGCATCCAAGATGCCAACTACTTGGCATACATAGGCAGTGCAGAAGAAGAAATTATAATCGACGTATCACAGCTAGCTAATAAACCAGGCCCCTACTTTTCGTTATTTGTAGTGCTTAGACAAGAGCGTAATTCGTGATTCGAATTTTTGCCTTAACAGATGTCGGGGCAAGCCTAGGTGTTCGTTTAAAGGCGTTGCTGTTAGCTCAAAACCTAGACGCAGCAGTCTCCTTTGAGCTGAAGCCACAGCCCTTTGCCGGCACAGTTCAAACTGCGTTTAGCCATGGCGAACGACTTATTCTTATTTGTGCTACAGGTATCGCAGTGCGTACCTTAGCACCAGTTTTACTGGATAAATACCGCGACCCCGCTGTATTGGTTTTGGACGAACAAGGCGAATTTGTCATTCCGTTATTGTCTGGCCACGAGGGTGGCGCTAACGAATGGGCGCGCCAAGTGAGTGGCTTACTGGATGCTCATCTCGCCATTACCACTGCTAAGCCATACCTGATGCCAGTGTATACCGTAGGCATGGGTTGTGAGCGTGGCTGCAGCCAAGAGCATTTGTTAGAATTTTTAAACCAATGCTTATCCCAACAGGGCCTTACTATTGCTGACATTGTGAGCATTAATAGCATTGATATTAAGGCTGATGAACAAGGCCTTATTGCACTAGCACAAAGCCTTGGCAAGAGCTTTCAAACCTACTCTGCGCAGGCTTTAGCAGCCGTAAATGATCAACTTATTAATCCTTCACAGTACGTGTACTATACTGTTGGAGTTTATGGTGTAGCAGAATCTGCCGCACTTTTGGCGGCCCAACAAGCCACCAATAATGAGGCCGAACTAATACAAGCCAAACTAAAAAGCCCCAAAGCAACTTGTGCCATAGCCAAAGCTTACCCGCCAGGTGCTGGTTCTATTGGCGAACAAGATTAACCCTAGGAGAGACTTTTAAAGTTTCTCAGAATTCTATTTAATAAGTACGAGATCAACATGAGCAAATTATTTATCGTCAGTACCGGCCCCGGTGATGCACAGCTAGTGGCACCACGTGCCCATTCAGCTATTGCCGCCAGTACAGACCTAGTGGCCTATGGCCTTTACCTAGATATTTTAGGTGATGTATGTGATGGCAAGCAGCACCATGACCTGCCCCTAGGCGAAGAAATAGGCCGCGCCCGTTTAGCGCTAAATTTGGCAGCTAGCGGCAAAACCACTGCACTTATTTCCAGTGGTGACATTGGCATTTACGCCATGGCCACCTTGGTATTTGAATTACTGGACATGCAGCTAGAAGGTAAAGAGAATCATCCGGAGTGGTTAGATGTAGAACTGGAAGTTATTCCAGGAATTTCTGCTATGCAAGCCGGTGCTAGCCGTGTTGGCGCTATGTTAGGCCATGATTTTTGCACTATTTCTTTGTCTGATTTACTGACCCCATGGGAAACCATTCTTAAGCGTATTGAAAAAGCTGGCGAAGGTGATTTTGTAGTATCTTTCTACAATCCCGTATCTAAAAAGCGTGATTGGCAACTAAATACAGCCCGTGATATTTTGCTGCAGCACCGTCCTGCGTCGACTCCGGTATTAATTGGTCGTCAGCTCACCCGGCCCGAGGAAAACGTGCGCATCATTCGTTTAGATGAATTAGATGCCAAAGACGTAGACATGTTTACCCTTGTATCCGTTGGTAACAGCGAATCACGTCATATTATCAACGGCTCAAAAGAGTGGGTTTACACACCTCGGGGTTATAAAAAGAAGCTATAAGAAAGAGCTATAAAAAGAAGCTATACGAAACATCTTTAACAGCAAATAGGACACTCACATGACAGTATATTTTATTGGCTCCGGCCCAGGCGACCCAGAACTAATGACCATCAAAGGTCAGCGCTTACTGGATACTGCACCCTTAGTGCTTTTTGCGGGATCGTTGATTCCAGAAGAAAACGTGAACATCGCCCGCTCTCGTGGTGCTCATGTGGTAGACACCGCACCACTAGCGCTTGATGCCCAAATAGAACTCATGGCCGACGCTGATGCCAAAGGCCACGACGTTGCTCGACTACATTCTGGAGATCCGTCGATTTATGGCGCCATTGGTGAACAAATTCGTCGTCTTGAAAAGTTAGGTATCGATTACCAAATTATCCCAGGTGTCACCGCTGTTGCTGCTTCTGCTGCATGGTTGGGCAAAGAGCTTACTTTGTCTGGCATTTCACAGACTGTCATTCTCACCCGCTACGAAGGTAAAACTCCTTTTCCAGAGCGTGAGCGCTTACCAGCCCTTGCTGCCACTGGTGCTACCCTAGCCATTCACCTTGGCATTATCCGCATTCACAAAATTGTGGAAGATTTGCTACCCCATTATGGCGCAGACTGTCCGGTAGCTGTGTGTTACCGAACTAGCTGGCCAGACCAGGATAAAGTGGTGGGCACTTTAGGGGACATCGTTGCCAAAGTTCGTGCGAAGAAATTCAGCCGCACGGCACTAGTATTAGTAGGCCATGTGTTAGATGCAGAAAACTTTGATGATTCATATTTATATGATGAAAGCAAAGCACACATCTACCGTAAGAAAGATCATAATAAAAATCTGGACTAGTCAGTCTTTTATTGAGCCGCTATAAAGTTTTAGAGGCTCAATAAACCAGTCAGCAGATAGACTTGGTAAAATCAAATTGACTCAACGTGGTGGATTAAGGTCACCTCAATGGTGCAGGATAATCATCTTTAAAAGTAAACGCTTGAGAGGAAGGACCATCCTTTTGCAACTTAGTTAAACGCTGTTTGGCTTGCTCTACACTAGGAGTGTGCCCCGTAGGAACCCACCAAAGCACCAAAGTAAAATCCACCTTATGAAACCATTCATTGCGCCTACGCATAATCATTTTATGATCTTCGTTGTTATAAACAAATGTCTTCAAGGCCTCTAAGTCATCCCATACTGATATGTTAATAATAATATTTGCATCGTCAAAAGCCTGTACGTCCGTCGCATTGTTATCATCAGCCATGAACCGCCACACAAATCCAGCTTGGGTTTCTGCGATAGCATTAATGCGGTCCAAGTTGTTTATAAAATCGGCATTTTTAGAGTGGGCTTGGGGTAATTTAAAGCAGGAGATGTTCAATTGCGCTAATTGGTACTTCATCTTTGTTCCTTCAATAAGCCATAAATTGCATGATCAACAATCCGCCCATTAAGGTTTTCGGCGTTGGTGATTATTCCTTCTAGGGTCATACCAAGGCGTTGCGCCACAGCTCTACTTGGCAAGTTATGTTCGGCTGCACAGAGTTGAACCTTATCCATGCCTAATTCATTAAAGGCGATATTAATTAGATGTTTGTTTACTTTGGTTATAATGCCGTGCCCCTGCATTGACGCCCCTAACCAGTAGCCTAATTCTGCTTTTTTAAGATCATGATTAATACTGTTAAAACCGGCTGTACCCACTAAATCACCTTGATAAAACACCCCGCAAACCATTGATTTTCCGGTCGCATATTCAGTTAGACACTGCTCTACAAAGCCCTTAAAATCTGCTTCCACTTTGTTATGGGGCGGCCACGCTAACCATTGTTCTAAGTAGTCATAATTGTCCTTGGCCAAATCTACGTACAGTGCGGCAAATGAGGGCTGCACAAGAGCCAATTCAATGTTTTCATCTACTTGTTGAGTGAACATCTATTTTTTCCTTTGAAAGATCCTACGACACCATAACTATAGCAGCAATTTACCAGCCCATAATGATCACTACGGCTAGTTATAGTGAGCTTCGCGTACTCACTCTGGTGCTGTCTAAATGATGAGAATAGCTAAAGCAGCTTTAGCCCTTTAAAAAGCGTCGCGTTATGGATAGTTTATGCCTGCAGAAGGCAGATTTTGGTGGCTTTCTATGCCAAAATGGCCGCAATTTACAACACCCCTTAGCACTGCGCTAAACCCTGAACTAAGCATAAGGTTATCCCATGCAACTAAAAAAAATCCCCGCTACTGTTGTCACCGGTTTTCTAGGCAGTGGCAAGACCACTTTATTATCTAATGTGTTACGTCAGGTGTCTGGCGGTAAAAATCCTAAGCGTATTGCAGTGATCGTTAACGAATTTGGCGAACTAGACATAGATGCCGATTTATTACGTAATTGCCCGTTAGATTGTGATGACGAAGGCGAAACGCCATCCAGCACTCAACAAGGCATTTACGAACTAGCTAACGGCTGCATTTGCTGCACCGTTGAAGAAGAGTTCTTGCCGGTAATGCTAGAATTAGTTAAACGACGTGATGACATTGACCATATTCTTATAGAAACCAGTGGTTTAGCCTTACCAAAGCCGCTTGTACAAGCCTTTAACTGGCCAGAAATTAAAAAATACTTCACCGTTGATGCAGTGATCACTGTAATTGATGGTCCAGCTGTCGCTGCCGGCCGTTTTGCCCACGATGCAGAACAGGTACAAGCACAACGTTTAGCCGATGAAAGCCTAAACCATGATCCTGATTTAGCTGAGTTGTTGGATGACCAGTTAAGTGCTGCAGACCTAGTGATCGTGTCTAAGAGTGACCTTTTGTCTGACCAAGAGCGCCACCAAGTTGAGTCTGTGGTTACAGCTAAAGTATCTAGCGCCGTGAAGACGGCTTACATTGGCCAGAAAGAAGACGGTACCAGCGATGCGTCTATCGAGCTAGTCATGGGCTTAGAAGCAGCGGCAGAAGACCGTATTGAAGCTGTGCACACTCATCACGATCACCACCATGACCATGGCGGCCATCATGACCATGCCCATGATCACTTTGACTCTTGCGTGATTCATTTAGGCGAAGTAGACGGTGACCGCTTGCAAGTGGCCTTAACTGAATTGCTTTCTAACCATCAAATCTACCGTGCTAAAGGTTTTGCAGCCTTACCTAACAAACCTATGCGTCAGGTAATACAGGCCGTTGGCCAGCGTTTAGAAAGCCACTTTGACCGTTTGTGGACTGCCGGTGAAGCGCGCCGCACGTCTTTGGTAATGATTGGTAAGCATTTACATGTTGCCGAATTAACCAGCGCCTTAAAAGTAGCTGAGGTTTAAGCACTTACTATGCATTTGCTTGCAGCCCAGCCTGGCGGCTTTGTTGAAGAAGAGGGCATAATCGACCTAGGCCAAGACCCCGCTAAAGTGGTGATCTTGGCCGCGGCCGATACTAGCCTTGCTATGCTAGCGACTGCGGCCGAACAACTGACCGACGAACTGCCGTCCATTCGTTTGGCTAACTGGAGCCACCTGCTAAAACCTGCTGCTTTTGATCTTTATGAACACAAGGTGTTGGAGCAAGCAGAACTAGTGTTGGTGTCACTACTAGGTGGCGCAAGCTATTGGAATTATGGTTTTGAACGGCTGCAAGCATGGCAACAGGCAAAGCCTAACCGCCAGCTTATTTTAGTACCAGGTGATGATGCACAAGACCCTGAACTGACACTGGTTAGCTCTTGTACACCTACAACCTGCCAACTGGTATGGCAATATTTACGCCAAGGTGGCGTGAGTAATGGCATTAATTTATTACGTTACTTGGTGCAAGAGTTAAGCCTAACTCCCAACCACCAGCCACATCAAAACCCTAGCCAGCTGGATGCAGATAACCGACCTAGCCAACCTCGCCAACATAAGTGGCAACCACCGGCCGAACTACCCCAAGCGTTGATTTATCAACCTGGTGTAGCCCAAGCTAGCTTAATGGACTGGCAAAAACAGACCTTTGCAGAGGGTTTGCAAGATGCTCCAGTGGTGGCCTTATTATTCTATCGTAGCCATTTACAAAGCGGCAATACTCGCATGTTTGATGGTTTAATGGCAGGCTTAATTAAGCAGGGTATGAACCCCATCGCCCTTGCCATTACCTCCCTTAAAGACCCACAAACCCTAGCTTTAGTCAATTACACTTTAAAGCAGTGCAATACCAAACTGGTATTAAGTAGCTTAGGGTTTGCCAGTAACAAAGTAGAGTCGCCAAGCCTTAGTTCATCACCCACACAATTCAAATTGCCTATTGAAGGCGACATTCCCGTACTACAGCTGGTGCTGTCATCGACTACCTATGAAGCATGGCGGGAGCATAAACAAGGCTTAAGATCCCGCGATATTGCCATGCAAGTGGTATTACCTGAGATGGATGGCCATGTACTAACTCGCGCTATTAGCTTTAAGTCTATGGGTTACTACAGTCAGCTATGCCAAATAAACCTTGTGGGCTACGAACTAGACCCACAAAGAGCTCAGTTTGTGGCTCGCCTTGCTAAAGGCTACTGTAGCCTTGCTCATAAGGCCAATAAAGACAAACGTATTGCACTCATTCTCGCCAACTATCCCACCAAAGATGGGCGTATTGGTAATGGTGTTGGTTTAGATACACCACAATCGGCCATTAATGTATTACAAGCCATGCAAGATGCAGGCTACGCCATTGATACGGTGCCAGAAAATGGTAATGCCTTGATTGAAACTCTATTAGAGTCTGTCACTAACAACCCCAATACCTTGCACCACTTGCCTTGTTGGCAAAGTTTAGATAGTACTGTGTACATGGCGCATTTTTCCCAGCTACCAAAAAACTGCCAAGAGGCAGTATGGCAGCGCTGGGGTGGCCCAGAGCAAGATCCAAAATACCGACAAGGCCACATCATGTTAGCAGGCCTGCGCCTAGGTGAAACCTTTGTAGGTATTCAGCCAGCACGAGGTTATAACCTAGATTTAACCGCCAACTACCACGACCCAGACCTAGTGCCACCCCACAGTTATTTAGCCTTCTATTTTTGGCTACGACATGTGTATCAAGTAGACGCCATCATTCACCTTGGCAAACACGGTAATCTTGAATGGCTGCCAGGTAAAGGCGTGGCGTTAAGTGATGAATGCTGGCCCGATGTAGCCCTTGGCCCCATGCCACATTTCTACCCATTTATTGTTAATGACCCAGGTGAAGGCGCCCAAGCTAAACGCCGCGCCCAGGGGGTGATTATAGATCACTTAATGCCCCCTATGGCCCGCGCTGAAACCTATGGTGAACTTGCCGATTTAGAAGCCTTGGTAGACGAACTCTATCAAGCCACAGGTTTGGATACTGGGCGTGAGCTATGGCTAAGGGAACAAATTGTTACCACCTTGGCCAGCAGCAACCTTAAACAAGAACTTGGATTAACTGCCTACACCAACGAAAGCGAAATGCTGGCCGGACTTGATACTTATTTGTGTGACATTAAAGAAGCACAAATTCGTAACGGTTTACACATTTTGGGCCAGCTACCAGAACATGACGAGCTCAGCGAAACCCTCGTTGCACTGCTGCGTTTACCTCGCGGTGAAGCCGTTGAAGAACGTGGCATTTTACACAACCTAGCCCTAGATCTTCACCTGGATCTAGGCAACGACGATAACGATGCCAACGGTGCCTACGACCCACTGGCCAACGAAGTTAGCCCTTGGCTTGGCGCTAAACCTCAACTGCTAGCTCAGCAAAGTGACAGCGTATGGCGTTCTAGTATGGACACAAGGGAACGTCTTGAATTATTAGCACTGCGCTTAGTTAATGAGCACTTACTTTCGTCAAGTAACCTAGATATCAGTACCCTCGCAACCACGCTACCCCGTACCAGCCAACAATTAAGCTACGCTAAAAACATTATATTGGCCGCTTTAGAAGATAGCGCAGTACGTGAAACCAAAGCCCTTATCCAAGGTTTGGCCGGCCAAGCTGTAGAGCCTGGCCCCAGTGGCGCGCCTACGCGAGGCCGTTTAGATACCTTGCCTACCGGGCGCAATTTCTTTTCTTTAGACAATCGTAGCGTGCCGTCTGCAGCGGCATGGGCACTAGGCCAACGTTCGGCTCAAGCTCTTATTGAGCGGCACCTACAAGAACACGGTGACTACCCCACCCAGATAGGTTTATCTGTGTGGGGTACCGCTACTATGCGCACCGGTGGTGATGATATTGCCCAAGCATTTGCCTTAATGGGCATAAAACCTATTTGGGCACCGGGCTCACAGCGGGTGATGGATTTTGAAATTATTCCTGCCATGCAACTAGGCCGTCCTCGCGTAGACGTTACCTTGCGCGTGTCCGGATTTTTCCGTGATGCCTTCCCTAATGTTATGAAGCTATATGATGCTGCTGTGCAGGCTTTAGCCACCTTTGAAGAGCCGGGTTCTAGTGCTAAAAACGGCAACACGATTCGTCAACACGTTGAACAACGCCAAGCTGAGTTAGAAGCTCAGGGTATCAGCCCTGTCGAAGCCCATCGCCAAGCTAGCTATCGCGTTTATGGCAGTAAGCCAGGTGCTTATGGCGCCGGTTTACAAGGCCTTATTGACGAACGCTGTTGGGGCGAACGTTCGGACCTAGCGGATGCCTACCTCAACTGGGGTGGTTATGCCTATGGTTTTCAACTAGACGGCAATAAAACAGGTGATGGTGTGGCCGCTCATGATGGTTTTAAACATCGCTTGAGTCAGTTAGAGGTGGTGGTACAAAACCAAGATAACCGCGAACACGATTTATTAGATTCTGATGACTACTACCAGTTCCAAGGTGGTATGACTAACGCGGTAACTAGCTTTAGTGGCCAAGCACCAGCGGTATATCACAGTGATCATAGTAACCCTAGCGTACCCAAGATTCGTACCCTTAAAGAAGAACTCAATCGAGTATTGCGCTCTCGGGTACTTAACCCTAAATGGATTGGTGCCATGCAGCGTCATGGCTATAAGGGCGCTTTTGAAATGGCCGCCAGTGTGGACTATCTATTTGCCTACGATGCCACTACCGATTTAATTGCTGATTACCAATACGAACAAGTTAGTGATGCCTTGATTTTTGAAGCTCAAAACCAGCAATTTATGCGTGACAACAACCCTGCTGCCTTAGAAGAAATGGCCGAGCGTATGTTGGAAGCTTGCCAGCGCGGCATGTGGCAAGAACCAGGCAAACATCAACAAGCTTTACAAGATTTACTATTAGATTTAGACCAACAACAGGAAACTGCTTCGTGACTAATTCCACAAGTCCCACATTGCTCACATTAAAGGCACTTGGCCCATGTACTTTGATGGTACAGCCAATAGTACAAAAAACTGCCCAAAGTGTTCCCATCGTTATGGAGCAAAAGGCTCGTACACTTATGGTGCAAGGCACCACATCCGATGCGGGTAAAAGTATTTTAGTCACGGCTTTATGCCGCATTTTAGCGCGCAAAGGTATTAAAGTAGCCCCTTTTAAGAGCCAGAACATGGCTCTTAATAGCGCTGTCACTGCCGATGGTGGCGAGATAGGCCGCGCTCAAGCAGTGCAGGCAGAAGCTTGTTTTTTACAACCCGACATACGCATGAACCCTATTTTACTGAAGCCTAATAGCGATTTAGGTTCGCAGGTCATCCTGCGTGGTAAAGCCATTGGCAACATGAAGGCCGTTGAATATCACCTGCATAAACCTAAGCTGTTACAAGATGTAGTATTGGCCCATCAAGAGCTGTTGGCCGACTTTGACCTAGTTGTAGCAGAAGGGGCAGGTAGCCCCGCAGAAATCAACTTAAGGGAGCACGACCTTGCTAATATGGGTTTTGCAGAAGCCGTGGATTGCCCTGTGATCATTGTGGCAGACATAGATCGTGGCGGTGTATTTGCTCACCTTTACGGCACCTATGAATTACTCAGCCCCACTGAACAGGGCCGTACTCGTGGCTTTATTATTAACCGTTTCCGTGGTGATAAAACACTACTGCAAGGTGGTTTAGACTGGCTAGAAGACAAAACCGGCAAACCTGTGCTTGCAGTTTTACCTTACATCCACAATTTACACATAGAAGCGGAAGACTCATTAGCTGTGGATCAGTTTGTTAAAACTGAAGGCGAGCATCACTTCAAAGTAGTAGTGCCTATTTATCCTCGGGCCAGTAACCATACAGATTTTGATGCCTTACGCATGCATCCCCAGGTAGATTGCCAGCTGTTAAGAGACGTTAAGACGTTCAAAGGTGCAGACCTTATTATTTTGCCAGGCAGTAAGAATACCCGTGGTGATTTAGCTTGGCTTAAAGAGTCAGGCTGGGATGCTGTGGTTAAACGTCACTTACGCTTGGGCGGTAAAGTGATTGGCATTTGTGGCGGCTATCAAATGTTAGGTCAGGCCGTGCATGACCCCCATGGCACAGAATCTAGTGCTGGCACCAGTGAAGGTTTAGGCCACTTAGCTATCGAAACCTTATTACAAGGCGAAAAACAATTACGCAATGTACAAGGCCGCTGGTTGAGTGAAATGGGTGATATTCCAGTCACTGGCTATGAAATTCATGTGGGCCAAACTACTGGAACTGATTTAGCACAGCCGTTGATGCAACTCAACACCGGGCCAGATGGCGCTCGCAACAGTGAGGACACTGTTATGGGTAGCTATGTACACGGTCTATTTGACGAGCCTAAACTACTGGAAGAACTATTACACTGGGCTGGTCTAGAGCAAACACAGCCTTTTGATTACCCAGCCTTAAGAGCAGCACAAATTGAACGTTTGGCTGACGAAGTGGAACTAGAACTACCCGTGGAGAAGATCGTTAACATTATGCGTGGTTCACTTTAATATGGATCTAATGCCCGCTAATATGAATCTGGTCATCACTATTGTGATTGCTCTTGGCTTAGATTATTGCTTAGGTGAACCTAAACGACTGCACCCTCTAGTGGGTTTTGGTGCTTTGGCGGATGGGCTGGAAAAATGGCTCAATAGCGAAGATGGATTACATCACTTCTCTCATGGGCCAGGCCCTCGCAGCAATCTATTCAAAGCTAAAGGTGTTCTTGCATTGACCTTCGCAGTGGTTCCCATTGGTTTTGTTGCTTACAGTCTAGATCAGACGTTAGCCGCTAGCGATAGTAACTCAGCATTATCAACACTCTTTGCGGGCATGATTTTATATTTAGCGATCGGCTGGCGCAGCTTAATTGAGCACGCCAAAGCCATATCTGTACCACTATCTCAAGGTGATCTAAGCGCCGCCCGCACTGCGGTTGGCCGCATCGTAAGCCGCGACACTGAAGCTTTAAATGCACAAGAGATCGCTAAAGCAGCGACAGAGTCTGTGCTTGAAAACGGTGCTGATGCATTATTTGCAGCGCTGTTTTGGTTTATTGTTGCAGGCATTCCAGGCGTGGTTATTTATCGCCTTAGTAATACTTTAGATGCCATGTGGGGTTATAAAAACCCCCGCTTTTTACACTTTGGTTGGGCGGCTGCTCGCTTTGATGACGTGCTTAATTTAATTCCTGCTCGCCTCACAGCTCTGGCTTACACCTTGTGTGGCAGCATTAATGGGCAAACCCAAAATGCATGGCGAAGTTGGCGCCAGCAAGCAGGCACTTGGAAAAGCCCTAACGCTGGGCCAGTGATGGCTGCAGGTGCAGGGGCCATAGGTGTAGAACTGGGGGGGAGTGCAAAGTACCATGGTCAAAACCAACAGCGCCCAACGCTCGGTGCAGGCAGTGCTCCCATGGCTGCAAGTATCAATAATGCCTGCGACTTAGTGAACAACAGCCTAGTACTTTGGTTAGCAATTATATGCTTGCTCACTTTTATAGGTATTTTTTGATGGGTACTGTTTGATGGGTAAAATTTAATGAGTCTTCTATTTCACGGTGGTGACTTACAGTCGGCATCAGTCATGTATGGCCGAGACCCCCATGACTGGTTGGACCTATCTACCGGTATTAACCAGTACAGCTACCCAGTGCCTGCTATAACGCAGGATGCATGGCACCAGCTACCTTACGTAAACCCTGCTTTAATAAAGGCTGCCAACTCTTATTATGGTGATCACCCGTGTTTAGCCAGCAGCGGTAGCCAAAGTGTAATTCAATTATTGCCCGCTATACTGAATCAGCTAGGTAATCAAAAAACCACATGGTTGCCTCATGTTGGGTATCAAGAGCACCGTCAAGCCTGGTCCCAAATAGGCGATGTTCATACCTATAATGGCTTAGACAGCCTATTAGCTGCCCAACAAATTGATGCTGCATTAAATGACGATGAACAAAATGGCAGGCCCGATGGACTAGGAAATAAAGGGCATGACAAAATGTCTGAAATAGGGCACTTGGTCATTATTAACCCAAATAACCCAAGTGGCGAAACTTTTACCCCATATCAACTGCGCCTTTGGGCGCAACGTTTACACACTAAAAATGGCTTTTTGGTAGTGGACGAAGCCTTTATTGATACTACTCCATCAATAAGCTTACTCACTCAAAAGCTAGCAGACAACATTATTATATTGCGTTCGGTAGGTAAGTTTTTTGGCCTTGCTGGCATACGTTTAGGGTTTACCTTTGCAACTCAAACTGTATTAGATAGCTTAGCCAAAGAATTGGGGCCTTGGTCTGTTAACGGGCCAGCACAAATTGTAGCTACTGCAGCTCTAAAAGATACTTCATGGCAAGCTAACATGCGTTGCAGGCTTGCAAGCCAGAGGCTAGAGCAATTAGACCTTTGGAAAAACCCACTGTTACAACTGGGAGCCCGCCTAGTAGCATCACATGAACTGTTCCGCAGTTTTACTATGGCACCTAGCATTGCCCAAAAACTACACCATAACGCTGCCAATAATGGCATTTTATTACGCCCAGTAGATATCAACTCAAGTATGAGTTTGTTACGCTTTGGCAATATTGATTTTAGCCAAGCTGGCGCGCTAAAGCGCTGTAAAACTTGGCTGGAACAGGAAACCCCATGACTTTTTTCCCACTGTTTCACAACACCAGCTCATTAAAGGCATTACTTATAGGTGGTGGTATTGTAGCCAAACGTCGCGCTAAATCTCTAATTGCAGCAGGCGTTGCTTGCGATGTAATAGCGACTGCTGTCTCAGACGATCTGACGCAAATCATAAAAAGCTCTGGTGGCAGTGTGACCATTGGCGCCTATGCATCTGATGAGTCGATGCTTGGCTACAGCCTAATTTTAGCACTCACCAATGACCGTACCACTAACCAGCAAGTTGCTATAGACGCTAAGGCCATGGGGTTATTGATCAATGTGGCAGACTACCCTAACGAGGGTAATGTCATTTTTGGCGCTACCATCGATCGATCTCCAATGACTATTGCTATTAACAATGGTGGTGCTTCGCCAGTTTTATCCAGTCTTTTGCGTCAGCAATTAGAACAATTTGTACCCCAAGCTTATGGTCACCTCGCCAGTTTGGTAGGTGGTTATCGCCAGCAAGTTAAAGACGCTCTACCAAACACTGCAGACCGCTCCATCTTTTGGCACAAAGTGTTACAAGGGCCAGTGGCAGAAGCTGTATTTTCTGGTAAGCAGGATGAAGCTGAAAAATTATTAAAGAATCACCTAAAAAAAGTCGATAAGGGGCTTGATAAGTTGATGAGCAGCGGTGAAGTGTTTCTCATTGGTGCAGGCCCAGGTGATCCAGATCTTCTTACTATTAGAGCTTTTAGGCTGTTACAAAAGGCTGATGTGGTGTTATATGACGCATTAGTTTCTGATGGAGTGATGGCCCTGGTTCCAGAATCTGTAGAACGTGTATATGTAGGTAAACGACGTGCTAACCATAGTGTTCCACAAACGGGTATCAACCAATTATTGGTAGATTACGCCAAACAAGGTAAGCGTGTTGCCCGCTTAAAGGGTGGTGATCCATTTATCTTCGGCCGAGGTGGTGAAGAAATAGAAACGTTAGCCGAGCAACATATACCATTTCAAGTGGTCCCTGGTATTACTGCAGCTAGCGGCTGCTCTGCTTATTCGGGCATTCCTCTAACTCATAGGGACTATGCACAATCTGTGCGTTTTGTTACGGGCCAATTACGTGATGGCTCAGTTAATTTAGCTTGGTCAGAGCTAGTAGTAGAAGGTCAAACTTTAGTGTTTTATATGGGGTTAAATGGTTTGCGGCATATTTGTGGGCAACTGATTGCACACGGTATGGATAAAAAAATGCCTGTGGCGTTAATTGAAAAAGGCACCACCCAAGACCAGCGGGTGTTAGTGTCGGATCTTTTAGGGCTACCCGATATAATTGAGTCAGAGCAGGTAATGTCGCCCTCTTTATTCCTGGTGGGACGCGTGGTGGAGTTACATGATAAACTGGCGTGGTTCACATCTTCCCGCGATGTGTGACACGTCGTTTAGGGTTGTCGAGGTACAGGTATGAAAAAACAAACTGAAAAAGAAGTCGCTGCACTTGTGGCACAATGTGAATCTGCTTTGGTTGAATTCTCTAACCGCACTGGAGCTTCGGTATTTTCTCAAGAGCTAAACAAACCAGCCTCTAAAATTAAAGTAAAGCCCCCCGCCGTATCAACAAAAGCATTGGACAAAATTGCCAAAAAACTCGAGGTGTCTGCGTCTGATATGAGCGAACTCATGGTAAAACTAGAAGTTCATATACAATCTAAAACTAATGATTTACAAGAATGGAAGGTTCAGCGTAAGACTTTAGAAGACCAAAAAGAACAATCGCGACAGGCAAGCTTAGTGGCTAAGCGCAACGCTATGTATCGTCATACCAATGAATCACCAGCAGATGCACACATAACCAAAAAACTGGACCCATTGCCACTTCCTGAACATGAGTCACACCCAGCAGAAGAATCATCCAACAATCGGGAAATGCTTTACCGCCATACCCAACAATTGCAAGAAGAAGCATCAAAGGCTGAAGCTGCTGCACAAACAGATAAAGCAGCAGCATTAGAAGCAAAAAAAATTGACTCTAATGCCAAAAAACAAGAAACGAAACCCCTTACTGGAAAAGTTTCCTTTGGTGGTGGGGGCTGAAGTCCCCCTTTAGTAGGGTACTAACATGCCCATAAAACACCAATTATTGGCTATTTTTGTGGCCCTCATCTGGGGCACAAATTTTGTTTTTATAGAATTAGGATTGGACGACTTACCACCATTTTTGTTTGCTAGCTTACGTTTCACTTTCGCCGCATTACCCCTGGTATTTATCCTACCTCGACCTAGTGTGCCATGGCGACATTTAATAGCTTATGGGGTTTTTATTGGTTTTGGTCAGTTCGGCTTATTGTTTTGGGTAATGGGCAGCGACATGTCTCCCGGGCTTGCCTCGTTGGTTATTCAAGTGCAGGCAGTATTTACTATTTTACTAGCACTGATATTATTTAAAGAGAAAATCCGTCTTGCTCAAGTGCTTGCACTTGCCATCTCTTTTGCTGGTATTTTACTCATTGCCCTACAAGGTAATACTGATGCCACCCCTATTGGTCTGGTGGTGATCTTAATTGCCGCCTTAAGCTGGGCTGCTGGCAACCTAGTGGCAAAGAAGTCTGGTAAGGTTAATATTATTGCTTTTTTGGCATGGTCCTCTATGTTCGCCGTGCCTCCCCTAGCATTAATGTCTTATTACTATGAAGGACCAAGCCTGATTATTCACAGCCTAGGTTCTGCTCCACAACAAGCCTGGGGCATCGTGCTGTGGCAAACTATTGGTAACACACTCATAGGGTATGGTTTATGGAACTTATTATTACAACGTCATGCCGCTGCGCTAGTAGTCCCGTGGGCATTACTTGTACCTGTTTTTGGCATGGCCGCATCCAGCATTTTCCTTGGAGAAAGCATGCCATGGTGGAAGTGGGTTGCTGCAACGTTTATTATTGCAGGCTTAGTGCTTAACTTGCGCTCAACTCAGCCAACCTCAACCCCCATAAAAGCTAGTTAGCTTAAGCTAGGCCAAGTATGAATTTTCTTCCACGTCGTGTGCAGTATTTGTTGCTACTAACTATAGGTCTATGGTGTTTGCAGGGTTTGTTTCGGCTACTTTTTTGGGGATTACTTTCAGAACTACCGATTACTGCACAAAGCCATTTATTAAAAGCCTTTTGGGTAGGTTTGCGCTTTGATTTAAGAGTCTCACTGTTGGCTGCCCTAGTCACATTGCCATGGCTATTTTTACCCCGCTTCAGTGCCGTAAACTACCTTTTGCTGCGGCGTTTATTAGGCTACTGGTTTGGCTTTATTTTAATCACAATACTGGTTATGTACGTTTTCGACGCTGGCCATTATTTATACCTTAACAAACGTATAGATGCGTCTATTGTGCGATTTAGTAGTGACATTGCCATATCTACGTCAATGATGTGGCAATCTTACCCAGTGATTCAAATCTGCATAGGGACAGCCGTAATTTGGATTTTAGGCTATTGGTTCCATCAGCAATTATTGTTGCCCTTGCTAAAAAAGGAAAAAACTCATCGCCGCTGGTATAGCAACTGTATTCACATTATTGTTATTGGGGGGTTATTCTTATTAATTCTTTTAGGCCGCTGGTCTTTGGTGCCGTTACGTTGGAATCATGCCTTTTTCAATGGCAATGCCCAAGTGGCAGCATTAGGGCTAAATCCATTCATTTGGATTTACGACACCGCCCGTTTTAGCAACACCACAGCCACAAAAGAGGATTTAGAACCTTATTTTGGTACTCTTTCTTACTTACTGGGGGCCACCTTCCCTAGTGAGAGCAAAAGCGCATCCAAACTAGACCGCTGGGACACACCCACTGCACCAGTAGTGGACGCACTAAAAGCACCACCTAATGTGGTTGTTGTATTTATGGAAAGTCTTGGTGCGAGCCATATTGGCGCTTATGGCAACAGATTAAACCCCACACCTAATATCGACACCCTAATTAAGCAGTCTCGCTGGTATCCTCACTTTAACGTGCCTGCAAGATCTACAGCCAAAAGTGTATTTACCTCTATTACTGGCATACCTGACGTATCAGCTATAAAGACCGCCACTCGCAACCCTTACATGACCCATCAACGCTCAGTGATCAACTCTTTTGTACAACACCAAAAGCACTATATGTTGGGCGGTAGTGCCGGTTGGGCTAATATGAGCGCACTCGTCCACAATAGTATTAAGGGCGTTAGCTTATACGAAGAAAAGTATTGGAACTCACCGATTGTAGATGTGTGGGGGATTTCTGATTATTCATTATTTAGTGAGGCCAGTACCATCTTAAGCCAGGCTAAAGAGCCCTTTTTTGGTTATATCCAAACCGCCGCTAACCATGAACCGTATACGATTGCCGATGATAATAGCGGTTTTAAAGAACAGCAACGAAGTAACAACGAACTTAAAAGTAATGGTTTTACCAGCCTAGCGCAATACAACGCAGTACGCTTATTGGATCACAATATTGGCGCAATGTTCGACCAGTTTAAGCGCCATAACCTATACGACAATACTATTTTTGTACTTTTTTCGGATCATCAAGCCAGCTCTGTAAAAGTACAACACTTGCCTGAGTATATTTTTCAATTTGGTATAGCAGAACTGCCAGTGCCTTTAATCATACATTCACCTGCTATGGTGACCCCAGAAATAGACAATACCTTCGGTAGTTTGCCAGATTTGTTACCCACCATAGCAGGACTATTCCCACAACCGTATCTCAATACCACCTTAGGCAGAGACTTAGCATGGGCAAAAGGGAGAGACTTACCTGCCTACGGTTTTGTGCAAGATAGCCGAACCAGCGTTGCGGTTAATGGCAAACAAATTGCCAGCATTAACCACATTACTGGCCAGATAGTGAGCGCTGATATAGATAAGCAAGGCGTAGCTCACATTACTACCAAAGCCAACCCCATGGTAGCGGCAGCTAAAGCCTATTACCTAGCCGCACAATATTTGCTTAAGGCCAACGTAGTAAAGCCACAGAACTAGACTAAACCAATGCCTGTACTGCAGTTACGAAATGACAGTGCTAATGAATGATATTCAGTGGTGGTGGCAATCTTGCTAGGTGTCGAGGCACATCACCAGTTGACCCTATAGCGATGTTTCTAATAAAAGTAATTAAACACAGTAAAGCCACCAAGGCCTGATGTACCTATACCAATGCCTAGCTGAAGGTAACCCACAAAGCGTTCGATACGTTTACTAGAAAGGCTAAAAGGTAGGCTTATAGCTGCTGATAAAAGCGCCATCCCGGCGATAGATCCTATACCAAAAAGCAGCATATAACCCACGCCTAACCAAAAATTTTGTGCCACATTCAAGGTTAACACAACTAACGCTGCGGAACCTGCCATACCATGCATAACTCCTATCATTAAGGTACGTACTGGAAATGAGCTTTTGTGTTTATGTTGGTGAGCACTTACATCTGTATGAGCAGGATCACCATGGTGCTGGTGGGCATGGAGGTGGCGCTTACCATGATGTTGATGAACATGGAAATGGACGCCATTACGACTCATTCGCCAAAGTATATCTAGGCCTAAATACAACAGCATAAAACCTACGGCACACTCCAATATAGATGCCATATAATCGGGAATTAAGGTGTCTGCCAGCAAAGCTGAAGTGGCCAATATAAATAGTGTGATGGTATGCCCTAAGCCCCAAACCACACCATGGCGCAACGCTGCAGAAGTGCCTTGCTTTTGAGTAACGATCGAGGCAACAGCAGCCACATGATCAGCCTCTAAGGCATGACGCAAGCCAATCATAAAACCCACCAACAGAATACTTATTTCCACCTAATTTCCTCTGTTTTCGGACCATGTAACCGCGTACTAATACAGCTCTTGCAGCCGATATATACTTTGATCCACTTGGTCGTAGTTCTGGGCGATGACCACTTCACCACCTGCATGTCGCAACACTATCTGGGTTTGTTGGCCATAGAGGCAGCGCCTAAAGCTTGTATAAGACTGTTCGCTATCGCCTGTTAGCTCAAACGTCGCAAATTGGTATAGTTCTGGCAGGCTAAACTCTAAACCCGCGTCTGTCATTATCATGGGTGTTTTTATAGCAGCAAGCCTAAGACTCAGTGCTGCTGGGTCAGATAAATACACACCGAAAACAGACTTAAGTACGTAATCATAGACCCTTTGCTTAGACACAAAAGTATTAAGCTTTAACAAATCGCTTAGCACAATACCCAGCCAGACAACCTAAAGTTATCCAAAACACACTATTGGCTATGGCTGTGGCATAGATAAACTGCGCTTGTAAGCTTTCTAAAGTTGCAACAGCTTGCGTATCTGGATGAAGAAAACCATGTACTTCTGGCTGTGGTGCTCCCACAAGCCAAGGTGCTGCAAGAAACACAACGGCTAGGGTTTTGGCAATGCCCGGTAAAAACACGAAGCTAGCAATACCTAAGCCAGTGGCTACAACAGCTAGAATCCACCAAGATTGGCGCCCTTCAAGAACCGCAGCTTCCATACTCGGAATCTCAGGAGATAGCCCAAGTGCAGGAACAACAAAAAAGGTTAGGTAACCGGCTAAACCCCACAAAACACCCCTAGACCAGGAAATATTTAGTTGGGCTTTGTCGCGTGCCACAAACATGCAAGCTAATAGAATCATGGTAAAACCAAAAGCTGACAACACATTTGATAGCACAGTAAAACCAATGCGTTCTGCACCATCACTAGGGCTCCAGGCTTCATCACCATGGGAATGTGAATGCCCATCAGTTTGGGCTGCAACAACTTCTGGCTCAGCTATTTCAAAAGCTTCAGCTGCATAAATAATGGGCGACACGTGC